>Ga0310811_10000189_pt1 | contig 90130 bp, 80 predicted proteins | sample YCmetagenome_FD_207642 | JGI IMG/M metagenome (GOLD analysis project Ga0310811, IMG submission 207642) | Soil microbial communities from experimental microcosm in Duke University, North Carolina, United States - YC | ecosystem: Engineered > Artificial ecosystem > Soil microcosm > Unclassified ... | reverse complement strand
GCCAGTACAACGGCGACCCGGCCGCGCTCTGCTACGACGCCTACGTGAGCGCCCAGCGGCGGAACATCGAGTTCCTGCTCTGCGACACCGCCGGCCGCCTGCATACGAAGAGCAACCTCATGCAGGAGCTCGCGAAGGTGAACCGCATCCTCGCGAAGCACGATCCCGACGCCCCGCACGAGAAGCTCCTCGTCGTGGACGCGACCACGGGGTCCAACGCCCTCGTCCAGGCAAAGCAATTCCACGAGGCCATCGGCCTCACCGGCGTGATCGTCACGAAGCTCGACGGCAGCGGCAAGGGCGGCGTGGTCGTCGCGATCCAGAACGAACTCGGCATCCCGCCCCGCTTCATCGGCACGGGCGAGAAATTCGAGGATTTCGCCCCGTTCGACCGCGAGGCTTTCGTGAGCCGGATTTTGTAGGCTGCCAAATCGGCCCACAGGAAAGGGTTTCCCGTCGGGCCGTTTTCCTTGTTAGCCTCCCGGATTCCTATGCCCGAGTTTTTGCAGAAAGGCGGTCCGCTCATGTGGCCGCTCCTCCTGTGCAGCGTCGTCGCGGTCGCCGTATTCCTGGAGCGCGCGTTCTACCTGCACCGCGCGACCATCCGCGTTGGCGAGCTGCTGCGCGGTCTTTCCAATCTCCTGGCCCTCGGCAATGTCGCCGAGGCCGCCCAGGAATGCGCCTCCACGCCCGGCCCCGCCGCGCGGGTGATGCGCTCCGTGCTCCTGAAGCACGACCTGCCCCGGGCCGAGCTGCGCGACATCGCGCAGGATGCCGGCCAGCTCGAGGTGCCGAAGCTCGAACGCAATCTCGGCCTGCTCGTCACCGTCATCTATCTCGCCCCGCTCATCGGCCTGCTCGGCACGGTCGTCGGATTGATCGAGGCCTTCACCGTCGTGGGCGCGCAGGGCAGCTATGCGACCAGCGCGGAGATCGGCGCCGGCATCTACCAGAGCCTGCTCACGACCGCGGGCGGCCTTGCCGTCTGCATCCCGACCTTTCTCGGCTACCAGTACCTCTCGGCCCGCGTGAATGAGATCATGCACGACATGGAGCGCGCGGGCATCGAGGTCGTGAACCTCCTCGTCGATCTGCGACGCTCGGGCCGGTCCACCGGCCCGGCTCCCTCCGAGCTGTGAAACTCCAGCGCACGCTCCAGCCCAGCTTCTCGCTCCTGCTGCTGCTCCCGGTCGCGGACGTGGCGGCGGGCCTGCTGCTGTTCCTGCTGCTGAGCGGCGGATTCCTGCTCCAGCCGGGCGTCGCGGTGAAGGTGCCCGATTCCCCTTTCCTGCTCGCTCCGCAGCGCGACCCGAGCGTCGTGAGCATCACCGGCGCCCCCGTCCCGGCCATCTATTTCGACAACCGCCGCATGGACGCCGCGGAGTTCGGCAATCGTCTCGCGAAGGTCCACGGCAACACCCGCACCCTCATCATCAAGGCGGACCGCCGCGCCCCGGTCGACCTGCTCGTGCAGGTGGTCAACGCTGCGGTCACCCACGGCTTCTCGGTCGTGCTGGCCACCTCGGACCAGTCATGACGGAGACCGGCGATCGCCTGCGCCTGCTGTTCGACTGGGCGTCGGCTCAGCAGGGCGGCCGTCGCCTCGCCCTCTGGATCATCGTGGCCGTGCTGCTGCACGGCGCGGCCTACGTGCTCTGCCGCGTCACCTACCCGTCCCCGAGCCCGACGCGCATCTCCGACGCCACGCTCTACGTGCTGCTGCCGAACTCCGCCGAGGCCCGCAGCCTGGCTCCCTTCCTCGCCGCCGCCGATCCGGCCCTGTTCGCCCCGGAGGCCAGCCACGGCGCGAAGCTCGTCACCCCGCCGATCCCCGCTTACGAGCCGAGCTATGCGGTGGCGAAGCCCCAGCTCGAGCCGCTGCCCGACGTGCAGCCGCGCGTGCTCCCGCCGCTCCTCCGGGACCTCGGCCCGGTCGCCGTGGCGGACGCTCCGGTCACCGCGGCGCCGCAGCCGGTCCCGGCCGACGATACCCAGGTCCTGTTCTCCGAGAGCCTCCAGGGCCGCTTGCCAAAACAGCGGCCGAAGGTCCGCTTCGTGGCCCGCCCCGGCGATCAGCTCGCCCCGATGCGCTTCCTCATCGCCGTCGCCCCGGACGGCCGGGTGCTCCACGTCGTGCGGGACTCAGATCCCTCGGGCATCACGCCCGGGGACGACAACAAGGCGATGGACGAAGCCGCCGCACGATTCCTGAACGATCTCTGGTTCCAGCGCGGGCCGGACTCGAACGTCACCTGGGGCACCGCCACCTTTTACTGGGGCCTCGACGTCAAACGGGAGGAACTGCGTTGATCTCGCTCAGCCTGGGTCACTTCATCTTCGGCTACGCGACGGGGCTGGTCGCGCTGATTCTCCTGATCTGGCTGACGCGCGGGGTTTTTCGCGCGCGGCGGGATTGCCGCCAAAAGCGCCGCGCCATCCAGTGCGCGCATTGCGGGGTACTCTACGAGGACGCGAGCGCCGAGCCGCTGCCGGCCTGCCCCCAGTGCGGGCAGCCGAACGAGCGTTTTTCCCCGCCCCTCGTTTGACACCGGCCCCGTTTCGAGGGATCACGTTTGTCAGGCCACATGGAACTTTGTGGTTGCATTGGGTATTCGCCAGCCGATTGACTGGAATTTCCCGTTTCTGGGCCATTTGTTAAAGTAAAGCATGAGCGATCGCAGAGTTGTAGTTACTGGTATTGGAATCGTCAGCCCCGTGGGGATGGACACTCCGACCTTCTGGAATAGCCTCAAGGAGGGAGTGAGCGGCATTCATCGCTTCGACGCTTTCGACTCGACCGACTTCGATTGCAAGATCGCGGGGGAAATCAAGGAGTTCAACCCCGCCTCCTACTTCAAGAATCCCAAGTCCGCCAAGCGCACGGACCGCTTCACGCAATTCGCCATGGCTGCCGCGAAGATGGCCGTCGACGACTCCGGGCTCGACCCGTCGAAGGTCGACCCGCATCGCGTGGGCGTGATGATCGGCTCCGGCATCGGCGGTCTCTACAGCATGGAAGAAGAGGCCAAGCGCCTCCAGGCTCGTGGCCCGTCCCGCGTCTCGCCCTTCACGATCGCGATGATGATCAGCAACATGGCGAGCGGCATCGTCTCCATGGAGTACGGCTTCAGCGGCCCGAACATGTGCATCGTCACCGCCTGCGCGACCGCGAACAACTCGCTCGGCGAAGCCTGGCGCATCATTAAATTTGGCGACGCGGATTGCTTCGTCGCCGGCGGCTGCGAGGCTACCATCACCCCGCTCGGCATTGCCGGCTTCGCCTCGATGAAGGCGCTGAGCTGCCGCAACGACGAGCCCGAGAAGGCCTGCCGTCCGTTCGACAAAGACCGCGACGGCTTCATCATGGGTGAAGGCGCGGGCGTCATGGTTCTGGAGGAACTCGAGCATGCGAAGCGCCGCGGCGCACCGATCTATTGCGAGCTCGCCGGCTACGGCGCCACCGCCGACGCCTACCACATGACCGCTCCCCTCCCCGAGGGTGACGGCGCCGCCCGCGCGATGCAGATTGCGATGCGGCACGCCGGAGTCAATCCCGAGGACGTCGACTATATCAACGCCCACGCGACCTCGACCCCGATCGGCGACATTTGCGAGACGAAGGCCATCAAGGCCGCGCTCGGCGAATCCGCGAAGAAGATCGCGGTCAGCTCGACCAAGTCGATGACCGGCCACCTGCTCGGCGCCGCCGGCGGCGTGGAAATGGCGGCCTGCGCGCTCGCGATCCGCGACGGCATCATCCCGCCCACGATCAATCTCGACCATCCTGATCCCGAGTGCGACCTCGACTACGTGCCAAACGTGGCCCGGGAGAAGAAGGTGCGCGTCGCGATCAACAATTCCTTCGGTTTCGGCGGCCACAACGCCACGCTCATCGCCAAGGAATTCGTCGGGTAGCCTGCGCTCCGCGCAGATCCCTCAAGAGAGGGCGACGACCCTTTGGCGCTGATTTTTCGCCGGAAAGGCGCAATTGACGCCAGAAGTAACTTGGTTGAAACCATACGGAGATCAGGATATTTATTATCCATGGAAGCCACGGTCATCGCCACCACCGCCGAGTGGGAACAGATGCATGCGACGGAGCGTCGCATGCGCCGTGAGCTATTACTGAACAGCGACCCTATGTCAGCCCAGGCGGAGGTTTCCCCTTTTCCGCTTTATGCTCAGTATCGGCAGATTAGCGCTCATTATCCTGAAAGAATGATGCGGGACTCCGAGCGTGAATACGAAATGGCAATTCGCTGACTACGCAAAGGTCTTTGAAGCCCTTCAGCAGGCCGACGGTATCTCGATCATCGTTGGGGGCCAGGCGTGCAATTTCTACTCGTCGCGGTTTCTGGGCCAATGCGAAACGTTGAGGGACTTCATTCCCTTCACCAGCCACGACCTGGACGTCCAGGTCGACAACGTAGGCAAAGCCGAGGAAGCGGCACGAAGACTCGGCGTTCAACTCAGGCTCGCGCCACGTGATGTCGCGTCTCCGGTATTGGCAGCAATGGAGTGGAAACGCTCCGATGAACAGATCCAGCTGGTTCAGTTCATGAGAGGTGCCTACGGGGTCAAAGGAGAAGATGTAATCGACTCAGCTCTCACCTTCGACCTCCATGGCTCCGCCTTGAAAGTCATGCATCCTGTCCTGCTGCTGGAATCCAAAATCGCCTGTCTAAAGGGCTTGGATCAGGAAGATCGGCAGGATGAAAAACATGCCAAAATGGCGGTTTGTTTTTCGGCCTGTTTCATCAAGAACATGATCGACGAAATCAGGAGAGGAGAGATTTCTCCCTCATTCGCGCTCACTGCCGCAGAGCATGTGCATCGAATTGCGCGCACAGATGCGGGACTGCATGCCTGGCGCCACTACGGACTGTTACCGGAACTCGCCATCCCTCGAGAAGCCTTTCAGACATGCCACAATGAGAAGCTTGGCCTTTTTATGGAGCGTCGGCTTCCTCAATTGGAGGCTCTTCTTGGTGCGGAAAGGGCCAAAATGTCGTCACGCGTAGAAGCGAGACATCTCGATCGTTTTCCAGCCGTCCGGCCAAACATCAGTTTACTTCCTACCATTTCGCCCGAACAATTTCCCGCCGCTTAGGCACCACCAGAGGCTTCCAAGTACACGCTGCCGTTACGCCGATTTTTCCTGAGGGAAGAAAGTAATTTTTACAGAAGGCCGCGAAGAGCGCGACGGCTGAAAAGAAAAGTCGGCTCAGCGGGAGACACGCCCGCATCGCTACGCGAAATGTGGCAGGTATGCTTCCCCCCTCCCGAACGATGGCCCTCCGCGCGTCGCCATTTCGGACTCCCCATTTCGAATCTCGAATTGGAATCTTCCCGTACTTCTCCGTCGAATTTCTACTCGGAAAAACTCGCCACCAGTTCCCCGGCGTTCACGGTCGCGGTACCGAGCTTGCCGACGACGATCCCTGAGGCGTGGTTCGCGACCTCCGCCGCCTCCTGCGCCGTGGCGCCTGCCGCCAGGGCCAGGGTATAGAGGGATATCGCCGTATCTCCGGCTCCGGAGACGTCGAAGACCTCCTGCGCCCGGGTTGGCGTGTGGTACGGCGGCTTCCCATCGTCGAAAAGGATCATCCCATGCTCGCTGAGCGTGATCAGGAGCTGCTTCACCTGCCAGCGCTCGATCAGCCGCCGGCCGACCTCGAGCAACGGCGCATCCTGCAAAGGATCGTCCGCCGGCTCGCCATTCGGGACGCCCGCCGCCGCGAAGGCCTCGGAGCGGTTCGGCTTGATCGCATGCACGCCAGACCAGTCCAGCGGATTGCCGGGATTCGGATCCACGGTGACCACGATGCCCCGGTCGCGCGCAAGCTTGCACACCGCGTCCTTGAGTTCCTGTACGATGAGCCCCTTGCCGTAGTCCTCGAAAATAATCGCATCCGTCTCGGGCAGCACCCGCTCCACCTGGGCCACGATGCGGCCGAGTGTCGCGGCGTCCGGAGCGGTGCGTTTCTCCCGATCCACGCGCACGACCTGCTGCTGGCGCGCGATGATGCGGGTCTTGACGATGGTGGGGATGTTCGCGACCTCGACGAGGCAATCCGTCTCGATTTTCTCCTCCGCGAGCAGGCCCTGGAGCTGTGCCGCGTAGGCGTCGCGCCCGATCACGCCGAGCACCCGCACGGATTTCGTGAACTCCGCCAGATTGCGGGCCACGTTGGCCGCTCCGCCGGGATAGCTATTTTCCCGCGAGACCTCGACGACCGGAACCGGGGCTTCAGGCGATATACGTGAGACCTTACCCCAAACAAACTCGTCCAGCATGACGTCCCCGATCACGAGGATTCGCTTTGAGGATGCCGCGGCAAGGATATTGTGTATTTTACTCCGATTCATTATGGATACAGGCCGGCAAGCGGGTCTCCCGTGGGGCCGGACACTAAATCGAACGCGCCTATTATGAGAAACACCTTTTTTGGGATCGCAGCAGTCATCGCGACTGCGGGCGTCCTCCGCGCTGAGTCCGCGCCGCAGCAGATCGACCTTTCGAAATTCCCCGGCGCCGCCGTGCAGGACGTCGTCGTCCCCGTGCCGAGCGAAGTTTTCAACGTCCTCGACAAGCTCGGGAACCCGAACTGGAGCAACGAGCTCCGCCAGTCCCTCGGCAAGCAGACCGGCAGCCGCCCCCAGGTCGCCCTCCTGCTCGGCACGGTAATTGCGGAGGGCTTCATCGCCGTGGAAGCCGAAAACAGTGACCGCATCAAGGAGATCGGCCGCGACGTCCTCGAGCTCTCCGGCGCGGTGGGCGTCAAGGAAGCGGTGGTCGCACGCAGCAAGGCCATCGTCGACAAGGCCGATGCCCACGACTGGAACGGCGCCCGCAAGGAACTCGACGGCGCGCTGCAGGACGTGCGCGGCGCCATGGACGAGCTCCATGACGAAGACCTCGCCCAGCTCGTCAGCCTCGGTGGCTGGGTGCGCGGCACGGAGGTCCTCACCTCGATCGTCCAGAAAGATTACAAGAAAGACCGCGCCGAGCTGCTCCACCAGCCCGAGCTCCTCAGCTATTTCGACCGCCGTCTCGACGACCTGCACCCGCGCCTGCGCAAGAGCAGCCTCGTCACCCAGCTCAAGGCCATGCTCGACGAGATCCGGCCTCTCATCATCGAGAACGGAGGACGCGCGATCAGCCCCGACAGCGTCCAGCGCATTCACTCGGCAACCAACAAAATGGTGACCACGATCACCGCGTCCGACGCCTGAAAAATCTTTTGTGAAAATACGCCTTAAAATTGCGGCCATCATCGCCGCGCTGGCCCTGGCGCCCGCGCTGCACGCCACCGTGGACGACGCCCTGTCGTTCGCTTACGAGGCGGCCACGCCCTACGTCAAGCAAGGCTACACCTTCCGCGAGGATGCCTGGGGCGGCGATCTCGGAGTCGGTGACCAGAAGGCGGTCACCGCCCAGCTTTTCAAGGGCAACGAATACTGGTTCTGCCTCGGCACCGACGTGGACAAGGCGACCGTGACCGTTCACATCTACGATTCGAAGGGCAAGCTCGTCGAAGCCGAGAACTGGCAGAAGGGCCGCTTCGCCGGCGCCTCCATCAGCCCGAAACAAACCGGCACGTATTACGCGATCGTGGAGGTCAAAAAATCTCCCGAGGAGCGCACGCATTGGGCGCTCGTCTATGGCTACCGATAGCAAATCCGCCGCCCCGGGCAGCAGCGCGACGATCGAGTTCGAAAACGCTCGCGCGCTCCAGTCGCTCTACGTCAACGACGAGAAACTGCTCAAGGAGCTCGAGAGCGAGCTGAGCGTGCGCATCGTCGCGCGGGACAACGTCCTCCGCATCGAGGGCGACGCCCGCCAGATCGAGCGCGTGCGAGAGCTCTTCGCCGAGCTCGAGGACGCCCGCAAGCGCGGCATGACGATCCGCCGGCATGAGTTCAACTACGCCCTGCGCAATGTCGCGGGCGGCGAAAAGAAGAACCTCGGCCGCCTGCTGGACAACAAGATCCTCTGCTCGCAGCGCAAGCCGCCCATCGTCCCGAAGACCGAGGGCCAGAGCGAGTACATCGAGACCATCCGCGCGCACGACATCACCTTCGGCATCGGCCCCGCTGGCACGGGCAAGACCTATCTCGCGATGGCCATGGCCGTCGCCGCGCTCAAGCAGGAAAAGGTCTCCCGCATCATCCTCACCCGGCCCGCCGTCGAGGCGGGCGAGGCGCTCGGCTTCCTGCCCGGCGACCTCCAGGAAAAGCTCCTCCCCTATCTGCGCCCGCTCTACGACGCGCTGCACGACATGCTCGAGGTCGAGGAACTCCAGCGGTACATGGACCGAGGGGTGATCGAGATCGCGCCGCTCGCCTACATGCGCGGCCGCACGCTCAGCAATGCCTTCATCATCCTCGACGAGTCGCAGAATACGACCAGCGAGCAGATGTTCATGTTCCTCACGCGCCTCGGCGCGGACTCGAAGTGCGTCGTCACCGGCGACCGGACGCAGATCGACCTCCCGCGCAACAAGCGCAGCGGCCTCATCGAGGCCGCCGAGGCCCTTCGCCATGTCGAAGGCATCGGTTTCCATATCTTCCAGGAGGCGGACGTCGTCCGCCATCCTCTCGTGCAGAAAATCCTGCGCGCCTACCGCAAGCATCGCGGTCTCCAGGACTCGATGCTCTAGCCGCCGATTGGCCGCCGCAAAGCCATGTGGAAGATCTTTCAACGCAGACGCCTGATCAGCCAGGGCCTTTCCAGCCCGAAGATCCGTCGTAAACAGGTCGAGAATCCCCTCACCGAGGAGTTGGAAAATGGCTGGCCGGCGAAGATCGCGATCATGATCGCGTTCAATGTCGGCCTCGGGGTCCTCATTTTCAGCGGCAGCCAGTTCGAGCCGCTGAAGCACTTCGTCATCTGCCTGCTCGTCTTTGGCACGGCGATGACCGCGCTGTGGATCAATTTCCCGAAGAGCTTCGAGAGCAACTCCCGGCTGCTGCTCCTGCTCTCGGTCTGCTTCATCCAGCTCGTGGGCACCCGCCTGATCCTCGCCAGCACGACGATCAATCCCGACTTCGCGCGGCTGGTCTATCCCTACGCCTTCGCGCCGCTCATTCTCTCCGTCCTGATCGGCCGACACCACGGCCTCTACGCCGCCATCTTCTGCAGCCTGTGGGGGAGCTTCCTGCTGCCCTCGATGGATCCGGTCTTCATCGTCCTCTCGCTCATCACGGGCTTCATCGCGGTCTTCGTCACCCTGCAGGTGCGCCGCCGCAGCCGCCTCGTGCGGGCGGGCATCTACGTCGGCATCGCCACGTGGATCCTGGCCGCGACCTTCGGCCTGATCGGGCCGGTCCGCATGGACGGCACCGACTGGCGCCTGATCGGGTGGCAGACGCTCTTCGCCGTCGGCACCGGCTTCGCCACGGCCATCCTGGTCAGCGGCATCCTGCCCGTGGTCGAGACTCTCTTCAACATCACGACCGACATCTCCTGGCTCGAGATGGCGGATATGAATCACCCGCTGCTGCGCCGCCTCTCCATGGAGGCCCCGGGGACCTACCACCACAGCCTCGCGGTGGCCAACCTCGCGGAGTCCGCGGCCGAGAGCGTGGGCGCGAACCCCACGATCTGCCGCGTGTGCGCCTATTTCCACGACATCGGCAAGCTCGTGAAGCCCGAGTACTTCACCGAGAACATGCCGCCCGGGCACAACCCGCACGACGACCTCACGCCGACGATGAGCGCGCTCATCATCATCGCGCACGTCAAGGAGGGCATCGATCTCGCCCTCAAGAACAACCTGAATCCCCTGCTCGTCGACGGCATCCAGCAGCACCACGGCACCTCGCTCGTCAGCTACTTTTACCAGCGCGCGCTCCAGCAGCAGCAGGACGCCCGGCTCGGCGGCAAGATCATGAACCTGCGCGACGACGACATCCCGGACGTGCACGAGGAGAGTTTCCGCTACTCGGGTCCGAAGCCGCAGACCCGCGAGATCGCCATCGTCAGCCTCGCCGACTCCATCGAGAGCGCGTCCCGCTCGATCGAGCGACCAACCGCGCAGCGCATCGACGATCTCGTAACCGACCTGATCGACGCCCGCATCGCCGATCACCAGCTCGACGAATGCCCGCTCACCCTCGATGAAATCCGCCGGATCGGGGACAGCTTCCGCTCCACCCTGGGCAGCATGATGCATTCACGCGTCGCCTACCCTGCCCGCCGCGAGAACCGGGAACCACGGGATGTCCCGTCGAAGCGCTCCGAAAAATCCGCGGCCTGATCCAGCCCCCGACGCCGGGCTGGAAGTCACCGTCATCAATCGCCAGCGTTCGCTGCGCATCGACCTTGCCCGCATCCGACGCCTCGTGCGCGCCGCGCTGCCTCATTGCCTCAAGAAGGATGGCCCGCTGCCATCCGTCATCCCGGAGCTGACGGAAGTCACGGCCTCCATCGTCTCCGTGCCGGAGATGAGCCGCGTGCATGTCGACTTCCTCGGCATCGAGGGCCCGACCGACGTCATCACCTTTCCCTACGGCGAAATCCTGATCTGCGCGGAGATCGCCGCGGAGAATGCGGCCCGCTACGGCAGCACGCTCGACGACGAGCTCGCCCTCTACGTCATCCACGGCCTGCTGCACCTTGCCGGCTTCGACGATCTCGAGCCCGCCCGGGCCCGCCAGATGCGAAACCGGCAGGCAAAAATTTTGAATATCGCGCGGAGTTCGGGCTAGAATAAGGGCGAAGATGCTTTCCGAACTCGAACACCCCGGCGACCTCCGCCACGGACTTTCTCCCATCTGGGCCGCCACACGGGTCGCGAATCCCGACTACTCCACCCTGGCTCCCGTCACTTTTCACGGCGGCGCGGTTTTTGCCGTGGCCGCCCCAGCCTGGAAGGATGCCATTTTCACGCCGGTGCTCCTGCCCGCCCTCCGCGCCACGCTGAATCACGCCCGCCGCGGGGAAGTCCGCGAGATCGCCGCGCTCGATCAGAAGCTCTCGCAGCAACTCCCCGCCTCCGCCCTGGCGGGCAGCCTCCGCGCCGGCCAGCGACTGGCCGCCCACGGCTGCGACCTCCGCGGCGACCGCCTGCTCCCGCGCCTCGGCGAATGGGTGCGCGACGGAGTCACCCCCGGAAATCTCGCCATCATTTTCGCCGCCCGGTGCGCGGCGTTCTCGCAGCCCGACCGCGTCGCCGTGGGCGCCTACCTGTTCCAGGAGATGTGCGCCGGCGCCCCGCTCGCCGCCGTGCCGGCCGTGTGCGACTTCGTCGCCGCCTGCATCGAGCCGCTGGGCGGATCCTCCACCGAGCTGCGCGCCGCCTGATCCGCCATGGCCACGAAAACGACCGAGCTCCCCGATGTCGAGACCGAGACCTCGCTCGGCCAGCCCTGGAACGTGGTCGTCCATAACGACCCGGTGAATCTCATGAGCTACGTCGCCATGGTCTTCAAGCGCGTCTTCGGCTACCCGCCCGAGCGTGCGCAGAGGCACATGCTGGAGGTCCACGAGCTGGGCCGCTCCATCCTCTGGACCGGCGAACGCGAGAAAGCCGAGCTCTACGTGCAGCAGCTTCACAGCTATCTCCTGCTCGCCACGCTCGAGCGCACGGGGCAATAATTTCCCGCATGGAATTTTTCACCACCGGGAAATCCCGCATCGGGTTTCGGAACATCCATCCGCTCCTGGCGGAGCTGGTGCGCAGCCTGCCCGTGCTCGTCGATCCGGAGGGCCTCTCCGAGGCAGCGGAGCAGCGATTCTACCCCGAGCCCGTGCAGGGTCCGGAGCACGAGCAGCTCCGCTCCGACTGGAAGGCCTTCGTCGAGCCCGGCCTCCAGGAGCACTTCCGCTCCTTCCGTGACATCGTCTCCGCCGACCTGAAGAACCTCATCGAGAAAGACGAGGTCTTCGAGATCAGCATTCCGCTCAAGCACGCCGACGCATGGCTGAATGTGCTCAATCAGGCCCGCATCGCCCTCGCCTCGGACCTCGGCTTCGACGACGAGCTGCTGTCCTCCACCGAACCGCCCGACCTCGTGAGCGACCGGGGGCTGACCGCCTTTCGCATCAATCTGTATGCGTTCATGCAACAGTGCCTGATCGAGCAGGTCGAGTAGCGCCCGCCCGATGGAGAAGGCGAGCGCCATTCTGATCCGCCGCATCCGGTTCTCCGAGACGAGCCTGATCTGTGTATGGCTCACGCGCGACCTCGCCAAACTGAAGACCTCCGCCCGCGGCGCCTTGAAGCCCGGTGGCGTCTTCTCCGGCAAGCTCGACCTCTTCTACGAGGCGGAGATCGGCTTCGCCCGAAGCCGCAGCGGGGACGTGCACGCCCTGCGCGAGGTCGTCCTCCAGCAGGCCTTCGACGGCGAGGGGCTTCATTACGCAAATCTCGCGGTCGCGGCGTACTTCGCCGAGCTCATCGACCGCGTCACGGAGCCCGGCGGCCACGCGGTCGAAATCTACGACCTCCTGCACCGAGCGGTGACATATCTCCGCACCGAGCGGCCAAAACCGCGTGCGATCTCTCATTTCGAGGCCGAGCTCTGCCGGGCGCTGGGCCTGCACTCGGCCGATCCGCTGCACGCGCTCGCCAGCCAGTGCGGCCGGCTGCCCTCGACCAGCCGCGAACGCGCCCTGAAGGCCTGCGCGCCCCTTGCGAAGCCGGCCGCGAGCGATAAAATGGAGTGATGCGGGACCACGCCTCGGCAGGAAATATGACCGGCTCGTTGCTGGTGGCTCATCCTCACCTGCGCGACCCTCATTTCCGCCGCACGATCCTGTTTCTCTCGCATCACAATGCCGAGGACGGCGCGATCGGCCTCGTCCTCAACCGACCGCTGAGCAAGACGATGAACGATGTCGCCCCGGAGGCGTCCGCCGAGGACGCTTCCCTGCTGCGCGTGCCCGTCTTCTACGGCGGGCCGGTGGGCGAGAACGAAGTGATGCTCGCGAGCATGCAATGGCACGACTCCCCGGGCGCGGTCTCGTTTCGCGGCTTTGGCAATGTGAACGAAGAGCCGGTCATCCCCCCGGAGTACCGCCCCTGGCTGCGTGCCTTCCGCGGCTACTCGGGCTGGAGCCGGGGCCAGCTGGAGGCCGAGATCGCCGAGAAATCCTGGCTCGTCTTCCCGCCCTCGCGCCGGCTGATCGAGATGCCGCATCCGGACCGCGCCTGGCGCGAGATCATGCAGCATCTCGGACCGATCTATCGCCTGCTGGCGGAAATGCCGGACGATCCGAGTTTGAATTAAGACAGCGTAGATTTAACCGGTCTCAAGTAACGAGAAATCCAGCTCCGCAACGCGGGATCATCGTTTAGAGGGTAGGGATGGCGCTCCGCGCCGTCCGACTTTCAATCTACGTCTTTTTTGAAAATGGGTCGGCACGGAGTGCCAACCCTACCATCTAAGGAAAACGCTTCGCGGCAGGCGCACGCCTATTTTAATGCATCGTCCCGCCTACCACTTCCGCAGGCGCCAGATCCACAGCACCGCGAAGCCGGAGCCGATGGCGAGGATGTTGATCATCAGGAAAGCCCACGGGCCGTCCCATTCCTGGCCGGGAATCTTCACGTTCATCGAGAAGATGCTGACGATCAGATTCGCGATCATGATCGCGATCGTCCAGATCGTGAACTTCTTGATCAGGTGGTTCAGGTTATTGCTGACGATCGAGGCGCGCGAGTCCATGAGACCGCCGAGCACCTCGGAGTAAATCTGCGCCCGGCGGAAACACTGCTTCGTCTCGATCGAGATATCCTCGAGCACGCCGACCTGGTCGGGGTCGAAGCCAATCCTCGTCGAGGCGAGGCGGAGCTTCTCGCAGAGCGAGGTATTCGAGCTGAGCGAGTTCAGGATGTAGACCAGGCTCTTCTCGAGGGAGAACATGTTGAGCAGGTATTTGTTCTCCATCGACTTCGCGAGCCGCTTCTCGATCGACTCGGAGAGCATGTTGATCGCCTTGAGGTGGCCCTCGAAGTGCATGCTCGCCTGGTAGAGCAGGCGCAGGATCACATCCTGCAGCGTGTGGACGGGGAATGGCACCCGGCCCTCGAAGAGCGGCGCGTCGTCGGGCATGACGACCACGAGCATGTCGTTGTAGAGGAAGACGCCGGTCGAGGTGACCTTGAGGAGGAAATTATCGTCCGCGCAATAGCTCTTCGGCCGCTTGAAGATCAGCACCGAGTGGTCCGGCTCGAACTCGAGGCGCGAGATCTCGTCCGGATCGAGCGCGGATTGCAGCGTGTGGCTGTCGATGTTGTAGCGCGCGAGCAACTCCGCCTCCTCGGCCGGGCCGGGATTGTTGTAGGCGATGATCTGGGCCTCGTGCTCGTCACAGACGTGCGGACGCCCATCGGCCAGGCGGAAAAAGGTCCGCGTCGATGGCACGTCATCGTGCGCCGCATGAAAGCTGCGGGTCGCCGGACGATCTATGGTGGTGGCATTCATCGCGCGCCTCTCGGTTTCCCAATACAGCCTATTTCCAGAGCCTGTCCAGTCCCCGCCGCACGGAATCGAACAATTCGTCGATTTCCGGCCGGGTGATGATCAACGGAGGCGCCACGGCGATGAGATCACGGATGCCGCGCACGATCACGTTTTCCTCGCGAATGAGGTCCGCCGCCTTGAGCCCGAGCAGCATCCCGGGCTTGAGTTCCTCGCGGCCGCCGCGCGGCACGAGCTCGGCCGCGCCGATGAGATGGTCGCCCCGCACCTCGCCCACCGCCGGATGGCTGGCGAGCTCGCCGAGCTTCTGCTGAAAATAGGGGCCGACATCGTCCCGCACCCGCTCGATGAGCCCCTGCTCCTCGATGACGCCGAGATTCGCCAGGGCCGCGGCCGCGCAGACCGGATGGCCGGTATAAGTATAGCCGTGCGCGAAATAACCCGCGGGCAGGATGACGTCCGCGATCTCATCGCTCACCAGCGTGGCCCCGAGCGGGAGATAGCCGCTGGTCAGCCCTTTCGCCACGTTCAGCAGGTCCGGGTCGAGCTGCTCGCGCTCGCTCGCGAACCACTCCCCGAGCCGCCCGAAGGCAGTGATGACCTCGTCCGCGACGAACAGGATGTCCCGCTCGCGGCAGAGCTCCCGCAGGGCCTTGAGATACCCCGGCGGTGGCACGATCACCCCGCCCGCGCCCTGGATCGGCTCCACGAACATCGCGGCGATCGTGTCCGCGCCCTCACGGTCGATGATCTCCGCCGTCTTCGCGACCACCTCGGCGCCGAACGCCTCGGGCGACAGCTCCGTGCGGGCATGCCAGGCATACGGGGCCGGCACGTGGAGGAAATTCTCCAGCGGCAGGTCGAAGGGGTCGGAGCAATTCGGCAGGCCGGTCAGGCTCGTGCTGGCCAGGGTCACCCCATGGTAGGCGAACTCCCGGGAGAGGATTTTGCGCTTTCCGGATTTCCCGCGCAGCTTCCAGTACGCGCGGATGATCTTCAGCGCGGTCTCGTTCGACTCGGAGCCCGAGTTCGAATAGATGACCTTGTTCAGGCGCGCGGGCGCCTTGTTGGCCAGCAGCTCCGCGAGCAGCACCGGAGGCTCCGTCGTGGAGTTAAAGAAGGACGGATAGTAGGGCAGCTCCTCCATCTGCGTGCGCACCGCCTCGACGATCGCGCTGCAATTGTACCCGACATTCACGCACCACAACCCGGCCAGGCCGTCGAGCAACCGGCGGTTGTTTTCATCGATCAGGTAACAGCCGTCGCCGGACTTGATCCAGCGGGTGCCCTCGCGATTCATGTCCCCATGGTTCGTGAACGGATGAATATGGTGCGCCCGGTCTTTTTGGCGCAGTTCCTGCAGTGTCGGATGGCCCATGCCCGAACCTACCATCTGCGCGCCGGGAAAGCCAGTCGCGCCATCCCCCATCGCCGGGACGGGGAAGTTCGCCCGGAACCGGCGGAAATCACTGATTTCGCGGAGGTTGAGACCGCCCATGGAACACGGCGGCCACCCTCGGGGCTCGGGTTTTCCGCTTGACGGGAGAGGGCGTTTTCGGTTCTTTCGCCGCGTTTTGAATGAGGGGAATCTTTGACCGATTCGATGGAAACGGTTTTTAACAATTTTGTCTGGAGTGCGTGCTACCTGCTGGTGTTGATCGGGCTTTCCGCCTACGGCATCCACCGCTGGTCGATCATCTATTTGTTCCTGAAGCACATCCGGCACGACTCACAGCCGAAGGGCGAGTTCGCCGAGCTGCCCACGGTCACCGTGCAGCTCCCGATCTTTAACGAATACTACGTCGTGAAGCGCCTGGTGAATGCCGTGGCCCTGCTCGACTACCCGCGCGAGAAGCTCCAGATCCAGCTCCTCGACGACTCGACCGACGAGACCCGCGACGTCGCCGAGGCGGAGTGCGACCGCCTCCGCGCGCAGGGGCTGAATATCGTCCACGTGCACCGCACGGACCGCACGGGCTACAAGGCCGGCGCCCTCGAGAACGGCATGATCACCGCCACCGGGGAGTTCATCTTCATCCTCGACGCCGATTTCATCCCGCAGCCCGACGTGCTGAAAAAATCGATCCAGTATTTTACGGACGAGAAGATCGGCATGGTCCAGATGCGCTGGGGCCACATCAATCGGAACCAGTCCCTCCTCACCCGCATCCAGGCGATGTTCCTCGACGGGCACCTGCTCCTCGAGCAGACCGCGCGCTGCCGCAGCGGCCGTTACTTCAACTTCAACGGCACCGCCGGCATCTGGCGCCGACAGGCGATCGAGGACGCGGGCGGCTGGGAGCACGACACCCTCACCGAGGATCTCGACCTCAGCTACCGCGCCCAGCTCGCGGGCTGGAAGTTCGAGTTCCTGCCCGACATGGTCATCCCCGCCGAGCTCCCGCCGGACATGAGCGGATTCAAGAGCCAGCAGCACCGCTGGACGAAGGGCTCGATCCAGACCTGCAAGAAGATGCTCGGCACTGTCTGGCGCGCACCGATCCCGCTCATCCTGAAGATCGAGGCCACGATGCACCTCACCTCGAACTTCGGCTACCTGCTGCTCGCGCTGCTCTGCGTGCTCATGCTCCCGCAGACGCTCTCCTCCCACCACAGCGAGGGTCTCTGGCGCACCCTGCTCGTCGACCTGCCGATCTTCTTCGCCACGACCGTCTCCATCGCGACCTTCTACATCTGCGCCCAGCGGCATCTGAATCCCAAGGGCTGGATGCGCGACATGATGCTCCTCCCGATGCTGCTCTCGCTCGCGATCGGCATGTCGGTCAACAACGCCAAGGCCGTGCTCGAGGCCCTGATGAATCACCAGACCGGCTTCACCCGTACCCCGAAGTACGGCTCGAACAGCACGCCCCGCGCCACGAAGCGCCGCAGCTACCTGCCGATGAAGTCGCTCCTGCCGATCATCGAGATGCTCTTCGCGATCTACTTCGCCTACTGCGCCTTGAAGGCCATCATGGCCTGGCAGATCTCCTCGATCCCCTTCCTCCTCCTGTTCTTCGTCGGATTCTCGTACGTCGCCTTCAAATCCGTGGCGTCCTGGCTCCCGTCGTTCAACTCCGGCAACCGCTCCTCGACCTCGCCCGCCGCGGCCTAGCGTGAATCCGCCGGGCCCGACCCCGCGGATGATTGCCGGAGGGCTGTCGTGATGACCGACTCCCCGATTTCTTCTCCCCGCCCCGTGCTCCCCGCGTGGACGCGCCCGGAGCGCATCTTCTTCTACGCGAGTCTGGCTGCCGGGCTCGCCTGGAGCGCGTTCGTCATGCTCGCCTCCACGGGCTGGAGCCTCGACGACGAGCTCGCCCACTACCTTCGGTCGCACAGCGTCTGGCAAAATCCCGCCCTCATTTTCGACTCCTGGACGCGGGTTGGGCGGAACCTCTTCCACGTCCTGCCCGCCTACTTCAGCCTGGCCGCCGCGCGGTGGTGGACTCTCGCCTTCGCCGGGCTGGCCGTGGTCCTCACCACCCTCCTGGCCGGCCGCCTCGGCGTGCGCCGCTCGTGGCTGATCCCACTGGCGCTCTGCTTCCAGCCGTGGTTCGCCGAGCTCTCGTGGGGCGTGCTGACCCAGACGCCCTTCATGCTCGTGCTCGTCGGAGGCATCCTCGCGCTCGTTTGCCGGCGCCTCGTTCTTTCCGGTCTCTGCTTCGGCTTCCTGCCGCTCATCCGCCACGAGGGCCTCGCGCTCATGGGACTCTGGGGCGCGCTGCTGCTCGTCCGCGCCATTCTCCGCCGCGAGAAATGGCAGACGGTCATCCTGGCCGGAGTGGCCTCCGCCGCTCCGCTCGTCATCTACAACGCCGCCGCCTGGCTCTGCATCGGCGAGCTGCCGTCACTCATCTTTCTCTCCGCCAAGCCGACCGAGCTCTACGGACACGGCACGCTCTGGCACTTCATCCCGATCTCGATCCTGCCCGCGGGAGTTTTCACCCTCATCCTCGCGGCGATCGGCCTGCCGGCGATCCTCCGTGACTGGCGCGTCACCTGGCCGCTGGTTTTCTTCCCGACCTGGTTCGTGCTTCACAGCGTGATCTTCTGGAAGGGGCTCTTCGCGTCGGCCGGTTACTATCACTTCCTCATGCCGGCGGCACCGGGGCTGGCGATCGCCGCGGTGTATGGGGCAACCATCCTTTTCTCGAAAGCCAGCCTCGCCGCCTCGCGGATCGCTCTCATCCTCCTCGGCGGCCTGGTCGTCCAGAGCCTGCTCATGCTCCACTTCTGGCACAGCCCCCTCAAACCACGCGTGACGCTGGTCCGCGACCCGATCACCCGGACGATCGACGCCGCCCTCGCGTGGCAGAAAGAGGAGCGCCCGAAGGCGCCCGTCGTGGTCTGCCATCACATCTACGCCGCATATCACGAGCAATGGGTGGAGACACCCGCCCGCCGTGCCCTCGACGTGACTCCGCCCGAGGCGCTGCCCGTCGGAGCGATAGTCGTGTGGGAGGATCGATACGCCGACGTCACCGGCCTGCCCCTCGCCACCTTACGGAAGGCCCCCGACTGGCACGAATGCCAGGACTTCGATGGCGGGAGCGTGTGCGTTTTCGAAAAAATCCGCTGATTTTGGGGCGCGGATTTTATTCTTCACGCTATCTTACCGCCAATGTTTTCCGCCTTCGCCTCTTTCGCCGCGATTCCCTGGCGCCGCGGCCTGGCCGCCCTCGCCCTGCCGGTGGTTTTCCTGTGCCTCGGCGGCTGCGCCGGCGACACCCGCCACGTCATCCTCATCGGCGCGAATGACCAGCGCCTCGTCGTCCTCGATCACGGCAAAAAAGTGGCCAGCTACCCGGTCTCGACCTCGAAGTACGGCTTTGGCGACGGCTTCGGCAGCTACCGCACGCCCATGGGACTGATGAAGGTCCGCAAGAAGATCGGCGACAACGTGCCGCCCGGCGGCGTCCTGAAGTCCCGCCGCTTCACCGGCGAGGTGCTCGCCGTCGACGCCCCCGGGCGCGATCCGATCGTCACGCGCATCCTCTGGCTCCAGGGGCTGGAATCGGAGAACAAGCACGCCTACGACCGCTGCATCTACATCCACGGCACCCCCGAAGAGCGGAATATCGGGACGCCCGCCAGCTTCGGCTGCATCCGCATGAAGTCCGAGGACGTCATCCAACTCTACGACCTCGTCGGCGAAGGCGCACGGGTGCGGGTCGTCACCTCCCTGCCGCCGACGCTCTAGGACGCACGTAACTCACCCTCCGCGCACGTACACTTGAGCGTGCAAACGTCGTTGCCGGACGGCAAAAACTCCTGCTACCTCTTTTAACTACATGGGTCGTTCCACCAATCCCCTTCCTCGCTGGCTCCAGACTGCACTCTGGGGCAATACCGTCGCTCTCTCCTGGATGTGGGGTCTCGGCCTGTTCTTCTCGGTGCAGTTCACCACCCAGTTCGGCCTCTTCGGCCTGCTCACCTTCGCCATCCCGAACTTCATCGGGCTCATGGCCTTCGGCCTCATCACCCAGCAGATCGCGAACCGGCAGAAAGGCAAGGGCTCCGAAGCGCTGGCCAGCTTCTTCGTCGGCTGGTCGCGGCCGTTCCGGCTCATCTTCTTCCTCTACCAGATCCTCGCGATCACGCTCACGATCTTCGCCATCCTGCACTACGTGGTGCAGCCGCTCGGCCTGCAGCTCTCGTTCCTCTACCTGCCGCTCGCCCTGCTCATCGTCCTCGCGGCCGCGATCCTCTTTGGCGAGGAATTCAACATCAAGCGCATCAAGTTCAGCCACGGCATCCTGTTCCTGATCCTGCTCGCCGCGGTCATCGCCATCGTCTCCTCCCTCGGAACGTTCAAGCCGATCTCGCAGCAAACCTGGGCCGCGCACCCGACCACGGGCTGGAATTTCTGGGGCTACGTCGTCCCGATCTTCATCGGGTTCCTCGTCGGCCCCTGGCTCGATCTCCAGCAGTGGCAGCGCGCCATCCAGATGAATCGCGAGCGCGTCTCGATCGCGTGGAGCTACGTCTTCGGCAGCATCCAGTTCTTCGCGCTGCTCCTCGTCCACGGCGGCCTCGCCCTGTGGGCGCTCGGCATGGGCGGCAAGGCGCTCTTCCACACCGGCATCGAGGGCTACACCTACGGCCACGACATGCTGATGCGCTTTTTCTACGCGAATATCGACGCGCATCCCGTCGTCTTCACGGCCTACTGCGTCTTCATCTCCGTCTGCATCCTCACCACGCTCGACAGCGGCTACATCTCCATCCGCTGGTTCCTCCAGTCCGCCGTGAGCCAGAGCAACCACGCGCTCTTCGCCCTCATCCCGAACCGCCTCGTCACCTCGCCGATCCCCACGCTCATCTTCTGCGGCGTCGTCGCGCTTGCCGCCGCCGTCATCGGGCTGGACCTCGAGTACTTCATGATCTTCTTCGCGACGTTCCTCGTCGGCTACGAGACCCTGGGCGTCGCCCGCTGCTACGTCATCAGCCCGGCCAACGCCATCCCGCAGGTGAAGATGTTCTGCCTCGGCGCCGTGGCGGTCGTCATCTTCTCCTTCGGCTATCTCCAGGGCCTGCCCGGCCTCCAGATCATCGGCTCGCTCCTGCCGCTCGGCTATGTCCTCTGGCTGCTCATCAAGCCCACCTCCGGGGAGGATTTCGTCTCCGGCGGCGAAGAGCTCGACGCGCCGGCGAACACCGCCGCCGTCCTGCCCGCCTCCGCCGCGGCCCCCGCGACGGAAATCGCTCCCGTCGCCGCCTCGCCGCTCACGAACCCCGTCGCCGCGGCCGCGGCCGCCATCGGCATCCACGACCTCACCGGCCACTTCGAGGACAAATGGTTCATCCACAGTTTCGTCGCCACCTACGCGGACACGAACTCCGTCGGCAACGTCTACTTCGGCATGTACGCCATGTGGGTCGGCAAGACCCGCGAGCTCTTCTTCAACAAGGTGATGCCGAAGTTCAACCTGAAGGACACCTCCTTCTACATCCTCACCCGGTCCTTCGAGCACAAGTTCGTGCGCGAGACCCGCGAGTTCGAGACGGTGAAGGTGAAGATCCGCATCTCCAGCTTCAACCGCAAGTTCGTCACCCTCGCCCACGAGATCTACGATTCCCACGAAGCGCTCCTGGGCAAAGGCCAGCAAACCCTGCTCTTCGTTGCCTCGTCCGACTATCACATGATCGACATCCCGCCGGACGTTTACACCGCCTTCGTCGGGCACACCTAGAGTCAACAGTTGAGAGTTCTTAGTTGAGAGAACAGATGAAGACCCTCTGCTCGCGCGCCGGCGCCTCGCTGACTCTCAACTACCTGCTTCCCCCCCTCATCTTTCTTCTCGCCGGGTGCGAGCCTCCCAAGCCACCGGCGAAGCCCACTCCGACGCCCAAGCCCACTCCGCGCGCGACTGCGTCGCCCACGCCGCGGCCCTCTCCGACGCCGACGCCGATTCCTACGATCGACCGCAAGCGCATGAGCGTGGCCGAGCTCTTCAACGACATCCAGGTCGTGAGCCAGGTGGACGCCGTCCGCAGCCCGGAGACCGCCTCCCTCGACCGCACCCAGCCCGGCAGCTACCAGCTCGAGCTCACCCTCCGCGTCGATGTTCCGGTCGCCAGCCAGACGCTCGCGCAGATCACGCGAAACGATCCCACCCTTCCCGCCACGCTGCCCGGTCTGGATCAGCTCCTGGCCGGCGCGAAAGTGGCCCCGGCCTTCGAGCAGCTGTACGCGCTGAAGCTCGATTACCTCAAGTCCCGCCTCGGCCGCATCGACACGCTGCTCGATCGCCACAACTTCTACGACTGCGAGACCATCCTTCATCTCGAGAATCCCGCGAACGGCCAGCGCGCGCTCTTCCTGCAGGGCGACATGGACGTCAATGCCGACGGCTCCGACGGCGACCGGAACTTCCCCGTCGACGGCAGCTCCACCTTCTTCCAGCCGCAGACCAGCTACCGCTGGAAGCGCCTCACCGACCGGCCGAACCAGTTCCTCGGCAGCACCAAAGCCCAGATCGCGAAGATCAAGGCCGCAGCCGCCGTGCCCGGCCTCACCGCCGCCCGCAAGGCCGACCTGCGCGACCAGCTCGAGCACGAACAGGCCACACTCTACGAGATCGAGCACTACAGCTTCCTCATCGCCGGGAACGATCCGTACATCGTCCTGCCGGGCTTCATGCTCCGCGACACGCCCGGACCATACACGCCCGCCTTCGGCGACTACGCCGCGGTGGTCTACAATGGCGTCATCTATCCGGCCGTGGTCGGCGATGCGGGGCCGTCGCTGAAATTCGGCGAAGCCTCGCTCCGCCTCTGCAAGGAGATCAACACCCGCACGACCGCAAACAACCGGCCCGTAAGCAGCCTGAAGGTCACGTACATCGTCTTCCCCGGCTCGAAGGACGCTGTCCCCGGCCCACCGGACCTCGACAAATGGAAGACCCGCTGTACCGAGCTCCTGACCGGCCTCGGCCTCCAGCCTGCGGCAGTCTTCGGCTGGGAGAATCTCATCCAGCCCTGGCCAACGCCAACGCCCACTCCGACACCAACGCCCAGCCCGAGCCCCTCGCCGACGGCGACGCCCACTCCGGAGCCCACTGCCACGCCGAGCCCGACGCCACCAGCGTCGCCCGTGCCCACGCCGACGCCGCCCCCACCGGCCACGCCCGTCCCCACTCCGACGCCGTCGCCATCTCCGAAAGCCACGCCGGACGTACAGGAGATTTTATAGGTCCTATAGGACTTATCAGAGCCTGTCTGAAAAACGAGATTACGGGGGACAAGGAAGCGTGAGACGGAACAAGGAGAGGAACACCCAAACCCTGGCGGCGGCACAAAGGGCGCGAAGCGCCAATCCCCTCGAGGGTAGGGACGACGCTCCGCGCCGTCCGACTTCCAAATCGTAATCCGTTATCGCGGCATGTCTCGTCTGTTTCGACAAATTGGAGCTCTTCGCACCCTCGCGAGCATTTCAAAAAGTCCGGACGTCAACGGAGTGACGTCCCTACCCGGGGATGGACTCCGCTTCGCGGAATTTGCCCGCCTCGTATTTGGCGGTGTGAGCACAGGTTCCGAGACCATAGGGCCTATAGGTTCACGCGGTTACTTCACCCGCAGCGACTCCATCATCCCATCGAGGGCGTGCAGGGTCGGGAAGAATGAATCCTCGCTCCAGGAGTCGATGCGTTTCCGCTCGGCGGCGCTTTCCGCGACTGTCTCGCCGGACTTTGCCCGAGGGTCGTCGATCGAATCGGGCAGCCGGTCGTTGCGCACCGCCAGCCGCGCGCTCACGTAGTAGCGGCCATCCTTCGTCAGCCCCTGGAAGTCGTACGTCAGCTCGGCATTCGTCGCCCCGTAGCCCGCAGTGCCCTGACGGTAATAACACAGCACGCGATAGCCGGTGAGCGTCGGCGTCTCGATGCGCCTGACCTTCGCGTTCAAGGCACGCCCCGCGTCGTTGAACGGCTCACCCGGCAATCGGGCCGCGAGGTCCTCCGGCTGCGGCACCGCCAGCAGCGCACGCAGTTCCCGCGCGCTCTTCGCCCACTCGGGATAGGCCACCGCGTAGGAGGGCACGGAGGCATCCTGCAGCGGGGTCACGAAGACGTCGCTCCCGGCCGGGTAATAGTAGCGCGGCCCGCCCACCTTCATCGAGGTGCGCGGCGTATGCGGGAGAACGACCTCCCAGCGGCGCGGGCCGACATCGACCGGCACTTCATCCGGCACCTCCACGTGCCTCGGCAACACCTTTACCTGCGCCTTCGTGTATGCGCCCTTGGGCAGGGTGAGCGAGAGGCCGTGACCGGCAACCGTGGTCTGCGGCTGCGAAGCGCAGCCCGCCAGTAAAATCAAAGCCGTGAAAGCGAGACCGCGCATGGCCCAGTCCTAGCCAAAAAAGCCATCCTACGCCACCCCGGCGCGAATGAGACCCAGCACCTGCAACTGCGCCCGCAGGTCCGCCACCGAGCCCCACGGGTGGATCGACGAGTTCCCGCGCTCGTCCGGCGGATTCGCCTCCAGGCCATCGGACCAGCCGCCGCAGCCCGTGAGCGGCAACAGCGGGCGATGATGCAGCCACGCGAGGCAGACCTCCGAGATCGTACCCGCACGCCCGCCGATCACGATGCAGGCATCGCCCGCCAGAGCCATGAGCAGATTGCGCGCATCACCCATGCCGCACGGGATCAGAACGGTGCAGGGCCAATCCGGCACATGCGTATCCGACGGGATGATGCTCACCACCTCGCCGCCCGCGGCCAGGGCGCGCTCCGCCGCGACCCGGGTCGCCGGGCTGCCGCAACCGCTCACCACGGTAATGCCCAGGCTCGCCAGCAGTTCCCCCGCCGCTCCCGCAAGCTCATAGGCCGGTGAACCCGGCTCGGCACTGCCGAGCACACAGACTTGCGGGCGGCGGCTGGTCACGGGAAGGGCTGGCGTAGGCAGAGTCTCCGACATGCCGCCATTCAAGCAACCGCGATACCCCATTGCCAAGACCGCTCCGCAGCGGGGCCTCCCCGCTCCGGCATCATATAGGTCCTATAAGTCCTATAGGCCCGATAGGACCCATCCCCCCGCGACTACCGCCCCGAGAATGCCTCTGCGACCAGCTTCCCCGCCGCCGCGATGACCGCCTCGCGCTCTGCCGGCTTCGCCGCCGGGGCGGAGTAGAAAACCGCCACCAGCCAGGGCGTCGCGCCCTCCTTCGGCCAGACGATGGCTACGTCGTTGGCCGCACCGAGTCCACCGGTGCCGGTCTTGTCGCCGACTTTCCAGGCGGGAGCCACGCCTGCGCGCAGCCGTTTATCGCCGGTCGTATTGCCGACCAGCCAGAGGTTCAATTGAGCGCTCGAGGCTTTCGAGAGCGCCTTGCCCGTAAGCAGGTGTCGCATCGTCCCGACGACCGCCGCCGGGGTCGTCGCGTCGCGTTCGTCGCCGGGGAGATTGCTATTGAGCTCCGGCTCGATGCGATCCAGACGCGTGACCTTGTCCCCCGATGACCGCAGGTAGCGGGTGAGTCCCTTCGGTCCGCCCACGGTGCGCAGCAGGAGATTCGCCGCGGTATTGTCGCTATACTGGATGGCAGCCGCACAAAGTTCACCCACGGTCATGCGAGGCAGGTGCTTCCGGGTGATCGGCGCATAGCTCAGGAGATCGGCCTCGCCATAAGTCACCGTCCGGTCCAGCGATTCCTCTCCCGCATCCACCCGCGCCAGCACCGCCGCGGCCAGCAACAACTTGAACGTGCTGCACATCGCGAACCTCTCATCCGCCCGATGGCCCACCCGCTGCCCGCTGCCCGTATCGAGCGCGGCCACGCCGAGCCGGCCCCCATGTGCGGCCTCCAACGCGGCAAACCCTCCGCCAGCCTCCGCCCGTGCAGACAAAGTGACCACGACCAACCCCGCCAACAAATTCCGGAACATCATGCGCCTGTATTCCACCGGCTTCGCCGAAAAAGCAAATCGCCAGGAGCGGCAATATCGCCGGCTGTCTCTCTGACACGAGCTACTGATCGTCCCGCCAAAGGAGGAATGCGTCACGCTAGATATCGATGAGGCAGACAATCTCAGAATTTTGCGGTTATCTGTGACTGCCCTTCCCATGCGTCTCCTTCGAATTTCATCACTCATCCTCGGAATCGCGGCCGTCATTTTCAGCGCGTACCATCTCGTGGTGCACCCTATTTTCGCGCATTTCATGTATCTGAAGGCGGTTCATGAAATCGAATCCTTCGGTCCTTCCGGCGTCCAATACGGGAGCGTTGGGCCAAATTTTACGTCTGGATTGGTCGTCTCATTTGCTGGCGCTCAGGACCCCTCCTCGAAGTTCAAATACCTGCCCTACCTTACCGGCAGCCAGCCGCCTCCGTTGCCCTTTATGAAGCCGGTCGCGGAACTACCGGGCTTCGAGCAACTCCTGCTCATTCCGGGGATCCAGGCACTCTCCTTCGAATACGCTCAATACGATCATCTCGACGACCGAAGCCTGGACATCCTCCGACAGCTTCCCTACCTGAAGTCGCTTCAAATCGTCGAGACCAGGATCTCCGACCGCGCCCTCCCCGCGATCGCCTCCTGCCTCTTGCTCGAGGATCTCTCCCTCGACGGCTCCCCCCTTACCAGCCAGGGCCTGGAGGTATTGGGCGGGTTGAAGCGCCTGCGGACGCTGAGCCTTTGGAAGACTAAGGTGGACGACAGATTCATTGACCGCCTTTGCTCTCGAAAATTCCTTCCACGCTTGCAAGCCATCGGAGTCGAAGACACCCAAGTGACCCCGGCTGCTCTCGAACGGCTCAAAACGCTGCGTCCGGAACTGGAGCAGCACTATCTAGGCGCTGAGTTCTAGCGCACTGCGACCGACGGCAGAGCTCCTCATGCCGCCCCTGAAAGCTGCGGCCGCCCTCTCAAGCGGGACGCGAGCGGGAGATAGCTCCACGCCCCAGCCCCCCCGCGCCTACGCGAAGGAATATCCCGGCGGTACCCGGAAGCCGACCCCGAAGCGGTTCCAGCTATTTATGGTCACGATCGCCAGGGTGAGATTCACCCGCTCCTCCTCGGAGAACTCCGCGCCTACCGCCGCGTAATCCTCATCCGTGACATGCCCACCGGCCAGCCGGGTCAGCGCCTCGGTCCAGCGCAGCGCCGCCCGCTCGCGCGGCGTGAAACACGTCGCCTCCGGCCACACGCAGACCAGTGCCAGCCGGTCGTCGGTTTCGCCGAGCTTCCTCGCATCGCGCGTGTGCATGTCCACGCAGAAGGCGCAGCCATTGATCTGCGACACACGCATCTTCACGAGTTCGTAGAGCGAGGGTTCGAGTCCGGTGGAGCTGGCCGCTTTCTCCAGCGCATACATGGCGCGGACGGAGGCGGGAGAGGCTTTCCAATAAGCGAGACGAGGTTCGTTGTTCATAGCATAGAGGATGACGGATCACCCACCGCGCTTGTGACAAGAATTGCGAATTTTTGAGGCGAAGGATGGCAACTTCCGCCTCGCGCCAATCCCTTGGTGCGTTATACACAGGCAACGGTATTTACCACTTACACCGTCCCTCCATGCGTGCGTTTCCTGCCCCCTTGCCAAAGCTGAAAAAATTTCTGGCGACGGCTCTTTTCCTGATCTTTGCCTGGGCCAAAGCGCAAGCCGGGATACCGAATGTCGAACTGCCGGCCCAGATAGTCGCACCCGAAGGCAAGTTGACCGTATTCGCAAACTACGCCGCCCGGAATTACGAGGGAGTGCCGGTCTACGTCGTCAACCGGACGGACAAGCCGATCACTTTTGCCTCTCAGGACGGAGACATTTACCTGATGCTCGAATACCGCGTAGCGAAAAACTACTGGCAGCGGGCCGAGCCTCACGCCAACAGCTTTTGCGGAAATAGCTATTACTCGCTCACTCTCCCTCCGGGCCAGCACCTCGTTTACCAAGAGAACTTTCCGACCGAGGGAGAGAGAGCCACGGTGCGCTACGCCACGTTCCGGGGGGAAAAGCTGGTCTCCAACGAAACAGAAGGATTCATCGTGCCCTCGGTCGTGGAGATCGCACGCAAAGACTCCCTCGCCAGGCGCGTCTCGGACTCGCTCGAGCAACTCCTCGATCCCCGTCAGCAGTACATGGGCAATTCATCTTCGCCGGAATCGAAAGTCGCCGGGTTGCGCCTTCTCCAAGCCGCCGGCATGAATCCCTACTACCAAGAAGCAGCAGCCGGATTTGCCAAAGGATGGGAGACAAAATCTACGGCCACCCCAGAGGAAAAAGAGGCTGCCAAGGCCATCCGCGAAATCCTGGCCGGGCCTTGGCCCGCGCAAAGAGATTTCAACGCCCTATTCCGCAGGTGCGAAAAGGTTTTGCACTCCCCAAAGGGAGCGAAAATCGAGTTCGGCCAGCCGGAAAAATTCCCACGGCTTGCTTGGAACGTTCTACGAGACTTGAAAGGGCAGGAAGGGTTCGAAGCCGCGGAAAAATGGAAACCGGTCATTGCTACCGCATTGGCCGACCCGACGGTCGAAAACATCGACGGCGTTATCGCCCTCGCCGGATGGCCGAACCGTATCGCCGACGAACTCCTCCCAAACAGTTTTTTCGAGCAACAACTTTCAGCCCACCCCGGCTTCGGGGAAGGCATCTGCGCCGCGACCTTATCCCGCCGCGGACAATGGTCCAAATTGGTCGAGATCGGCTGGAAGCTGCCTCCAAAGAGCCAGCTCATTGTCTTGAGAGCGCTCGCCTACGTTGACTCCGGTGAGATTCCGGAACTCGGTCGGGATCACATTCGAGAGCCTGATCAGGAAGACGAACAAAAATTTTGGAAACATTGCCTCGAAACGCAACCGATGGAGGCGGCATTCGTCCTTCGTTCCTTGATTCCCACGTGGACCGGTTCGATCTCCCCTCAGGACAATCCATTTGGCAGCGAGGTTCGCCGCCCACTCCACGATTTCCTCGCCAGTGAGTCGGAGCAAAGCAAAAAGAAGGGGAAGGAATTCAAGCTGGAGGGCGAAAGTTACAAAATGCGGCTCCTGGTTGATTTCCTCGCAAGCTGGGAGCAGGAAAAGGACACCCCGCTCTTACGGGATTTGCTGACCTTCAATGGCTACGAGGAGAGCGGTCTCCAGACTTCTGCCGATGGACACCGAACGCAGACTTACCGCTTCGGAGTGCGCCAGGCAGCCAAGGCAGCCCTCCTCAAGCGTGGCCAGCCTGTGCCCACGGATCTAGTCCTGGAAAAGACGTATTCTCTACCCAAAGAGGAATGACCAGAGGCGACGATATGCCTCATGCCCTTCGCGATTTTCATCGAGAAAGCCACGCAACGATTTCTCTTTCCCCCCGGCAGTCAGCTATCTTGCGCCCGCAGCTCAAGTCTCCCGCTCCTACCGGTCGTTCAGCCCCTCGCCGTTGAGAATCTTCGGGCGGCATTTCTCCACCCTCGCCTCGCGGGTCTTCGATTGCCTGGCGCCGGTGAAAAAGAGGATATAGCCGCGCTGCCGTCCCGGCGTGAGCGCATGGAAGGCGGCCTCGAAAGTCGCATCGGCATCCAGCGCCTTTTGCAGCTCTTCCGGGATGGGCTCGGGCTCGCGCTTGTATTCCACCTCCAGACCGGCCGCATGGATCGCGACTGCTTCCTTGAGATAGGCCTTGATGACCGGCGCGAGCTTCCCGATCTCCTGCACATTGGTGAAGGGAATCCGCCGCGCGGCCTGCGTATTCTCGCCGGGCTTTTCCAGCAGGCCCTTGGGATCCTTCAGCAAGGCACCCCGGGGAAAGAGCAACGCGCAGTTGGCCTTGAAGCCCTGGAGGATCACCACGTTGCCCTCGTCGTAGGTGTACGCCGGCTTGCCCCACTTCAGCTCCTCGGTGAGCGGGCACTCGAGGATGATCTCGCGAAGCTTCTCCAGCTCCGCCCGCCACGGGGATTTCTTGAAATACCAATCAACCTTGGGATTCGTCCGGTTCATCTCGTGGTATGCTCAAGATACCGCGGAGCAGGACGCTCCGCGACTGGAAAGCACCACGTCCACGCGCCACCACCCAAAAGAAAGAGAAGTAATTTTCATATGGAATCCTTCCAAACCCCAATGAATAGTCCGACGCGTCGCATCGATTTTTCATGACCACCCTTTCCCGTTACTTCCTATTTTCAGCGCTCGTCCTGGGCGGATTATCGAAAGCCTGCGCGGGTTACATTTTCACCGATCTCACGCCTCCCGATAGCACCTGGAGCGCGGCAACTTCCATCGATACCAGTGGCTTGGTGCAGGGACAGATGGCAAGCCAGGCCAATCCCGCCTACCACCCATTTCTCTGGAAAAACGGCGTTTTTTTTATCTCACCCGTACCCGGATATAGCGACATCTCCTCGATCTCGAGTTCCGGATTGATCACCGGCACCTTCGTGAACAACGGGTTCCCCGATCGGAGCTTTTCACTATTCTTCAAAGACGGAATTTTCACCCCGCTTGGCCCCCAAGGATCATTCGAGTGCACGGTGACCCAGACCCTCGGAGAGGGCATTTTTGCAGGCACTTTCCCCCTTATCGTAGGATCGGCCTCCGGGACTCACGCATTCGTTTGGGACAATGGAAACGTCACGGACATCACCCCTTCGGCGATCTCCGTTTTGTCCCTTGAGATCTCGAGCCCCGGCACGCTCTTTTGCTCCTACCACGGCACGGACAACCTGAATCACGCCTTCACTTGGAAAGACGGACAATCCACTGAAGTCTTCCCGCCCGGGACGACCTCCTTCCTTTTCGAACAAACTGTCGCAGATCTCCCTCGTTTCCCGAAGTTTGGCTACTACACGACGGCCGGCAGCGGGCGGAGGGCATTCCTCTGGAAGGATGGCGTTTTCACAGACCTGTCCCCCGCAGGAAGCGTGACCAGCGACCTCCTGCCCGTTACTGACGACAACGGTCGCCTGGTGGGATACTTCAGCGATTCACAAGGCCACTACCATGCCTTCACCTGGAAAGATGGCGTGACCACCGATCTCTCGGCCGAGTTCCCTCAGGCAATCTACGCGAGTTCGATCGTCCAGCTGAATCACTCCGGCAGAATCCTCGGCAGCTTTCGCGAGACATCCGATTCCCCGCTTAAATATTTCACCTGGAAAGACGGGGTTTTCAATGTGATCGCCCCGGATGCAGCTCAAATTTCCCCCACTAATTTCAGCCGGGATCTCATTCGCGGCAGCTTCACGGATTCCAACGACAATGTGCATACCTTCCTCTGGACCGACGGCACCCTCTACGATCTCACTCCCGCCGGAGCGAAATCCAGTACCATCGTCAATCTCACTCCCGAGAACCGGGTGCAGGGTACTTACGTTGACGCGGCCAATGCCCTCCATGCCTTTACCTGGAAGGATGGCGTCTTCTCCGACATTCCGATCTCCTCCCCGACGAACATTATTTTTCCCTTCCCTACGATCTCTGGATTGGTCCCGATTCAATATCAGCAGTCCACGCCTCAATGGCATGCAGCCATTTGGAAAGACGGCACGTTGCAAGAGCTGAACTTCCCTGGCGCCACCAGCGTTGGCTTCACCTCGGCCACCGCTTCCGGCTACCTCGCAGGCATCTATACGGATGTCGGGAATTTCAACCACGGATTCATCTGGTTCGAGGGGAACGTCTCCGAAATCTCCGTGCCCGACCAGCAGACGATGGGCCAGATCATCGCGGTCAATAACTCTGGCGAGATCCTGTATATGGCGATTTCCAAAACCGGCGATAACAGCAGCCAGCCGCGGCTCTTTTTTTGGAAAAGCGGCTCCTCCACCGAGATCGTTCCTCCGGCCTCGGGGGGTGGAAATTATTATGGCATCGGCCTGTCCGACTCCGGTGAAGTTTCGGGAAGATATGGGACAACATCAGCCTCATTCCAGTGGTCGCTCGCCCAAGGATTCGTCATATCGCCAACCACCGGCTCCGCCGCGATCAGGATCACGTCGACCAACTCCTCCGATGAAAGCGTGGGAACCTTCGGCAATTCATCGCCCCACGCTTTTTATCACTCCGGAAATATCACTCTCGATCTCGAGAAATTCCTGCCCGCAGGCGTCACCCAGAGCGAGGCTGTCTTCATCAGCCCCGAAGGCACCATCCTTGGCTCTTACCAGGACGCACAAAACATCCGGCATGCCTACATGCTGACCTACGACGGAATCGCTCCAACGCCGTCGCCCACGCCCGACCCGTCGCCCACGCCCGACCCGTCGCCCACGCCCGACCCGTCGCCCACGCCCGACCCGTCGCCCACGCCCGATCCGTCGCCCACGCCCGATCCGTCACCGACACCGGCACCGATATCCGTGCCCGACCGCAAACCTCCAGTTCTCACCATCCAGGGAGGACTGACCCGCACGACGTCTCACTCTCGGCTGACCATCACGGGCAAGGTCACGGACAATGTCACCGTGAGGTCACTGGAAGTGAAAATCTCCGACGGCAAATTCCAAGCCGTACCGCAGCGGGGCAATTTCACAACCAGGCTCAAACTGGCCTTGGGGCGAACCGAAATCCAGTACCGCGCGATCGACACCTCGGGCAACCGGACGACGCGACGCCTCATCGTCACGCGGCGGTAGTTCACCGCTCGAGTTCGCGCCGCCCTGCGAGCGAAGCTCATGCCTTGCTCCGATCCCTGCATTTTTTGAAGGATGCAGGGTTGAAGTCGGTTGGCAACGGAGTGCCGATCCTACCCGGGATTGAGATGCGCTCGCACGTGCGCGGAAACTTTTCTACGTTTCCCCTTCCTCCTTCTGCCTTGGCACAGGGGCGTGTAGTTTTCGCGCCATGAAGTTCTTCCTCGACGATCCGGAGTTCGACGCGCAGCTCCAGCGCACGGCGAGCGCGGTGAATTCCGCCTCGGCGGACCTCGGTGAGATCCTTGCCACCGCAGGCCGTGTCGCCCCCGGGGACTTCGACGACTGGTGCACCCAGTGGTCGAGGCTGGCCGAGGCCACGGAGGAGAAAGCCCGCTCGGCCGCGCGGGCAGGACACTTCGTCACGGCTGGAAAAGCCTGGCTCCGCGCGACCGAGTACTGGCGCCAGAGCATTTTCTTCATCCGCCACGATCTGGACGACGCCCGGCTGCAACGCGGCTATCGGGCACATCGCGCCGCCTTTCGCGCGGCCATCCCGTCCCTGCCCTGGCCGGTCGCGATCTCGGAGATTCCCCTCGGGGACGCCCGCATGGGTGCCTACCTGCTCCGCCCGGATGCCAACACCTCGGCACCGCGTCCCACGATCCTCCTACCCTGCGGCTACGACTCCACGGCGGAGGCGGGCTATGCCGGCGGGGCCTATATGGCGCTGCCTCGCGGCTACAACGTCCTGCTCTGGGACGGCCCTGGCCAGGGCGGCATGCTCTATGAGCAGCGCGTCCCGATGCGGCCCGACTTCGAGAACGTCGTCGCACCCGCGATCGACTGGCTTGTGGCGCAGCCCGGCGTCGATGCGAACCGCCTGGCGATCATCGGGCGGAGCTTCGGCGGCTACCTCGCCCCGCGTGCTGCGGCCTTCGAGAAGAGGCTCGCCGCGCTCGTGTGCGATCCCGGCCAGGTCGAGTTCGTCTCCCGCATCGTGCCAAAGATGTTCGACGAGGTGACGTGGGGTCGCATCCTCGCCGGCGACGCCGCCCTCGACGAAAAGCTCGAGAGCCTGCTCTCCACCCCCGCAAAGCGGGAGTGGTTCGGCGCCCGCATGGCGACCATGGGCGCGCGGACCGCGGGAGACTTCCTGCGCCTCCAGCCGGCTTACACCGTGGAGACCGTGGCCCCGGCCATCGGTTGCCCGACGCTCCTGACCGACGGCGAAGGTGACTTCGCCTCGCAGAGCCAGCGACTCTTCGACCTCCTCACCTGCGAAAAGAGGCTCGTGAAATTCACGGAGGCCGAGGGTGCCGGCGGCCATTGCTGCGGGCTGGGCCAGACCGTGTGGGAAGGGCAGGTCTTCGACTGGCTCGACGAGGTGCTGGCCCAACCTACTCCAGTGTGAGTTAGCGATACGGGTGCCCGTCCTTGCTCCCGCTCGGGAAGATCTTCGGATCGGTGGCATCTCCAGGCCGTTTATAAATCCCGCCCTTCCCGCCCTTGTCGAAAACCACGAAACCTTTCTTCCCGTAGGGCGCGTCGTCGGTCAGCCCGGTCGGCTGCCAGTTCGCCGTGACCATGAGCGGTTGGTCCGCCGGTGAATCCTCGTCGACCTGGAAGAATTTGAAGGCGATGTTTCGAGCCGTAAGGTCGCTCTCCGTCGGCTCCTTCCCCGGAGCGGTCAACAATTTCACCAGATCCGCCCTGGTCAGGTAGTGGTTGTCGACCAATGCTCGAAAAAACGTCTCCAACGAGACGGGCGTCACCTTTCCATGCGACGCGAGCATCGTCCACTCCATGCCATTCCCCCCGGAGCTGTAGGTATCGAGCGACATCGTCTGGATCGCAAGTTGAAGCTGCCGCGCGTTGCCGAGCGGACCGCCCACTGATCGGCCGATCCCGGCCATCGACGCCAATCGAGGAATGGCCAGCACAGCCAGCACGCCGATAACCAAAAGACACACCAGCAACTCGAGGCGTGTGAAACCGGAGGCCTTTTTGAAAAGCAGCTTCATGGTTCGAGAAGGGGGATATCCGAGTAATGCCACCGCACCGAGAAGCGTCAACGGCAAAGACCGTCAGAAAATCTTCGCGCCTTCGCGTCTTCGCGTGAGATTCTCTCCGCACTCACCTCGCCGGATAACTCATGAGCATTCCCTATTACCAAGTCGACGCCTTCACCGATCGCCTCTTCTCCGGCAACCCCGCGGGCGTCTGCCTGCTGACCGACTGGCTGCCCGACGCGGTGCTCCAGTCCATCGCCGCCGAGAACAATCTCGCGGAGACGGCCTTCGTCGTACCGCGCGGCTCGCATTTCGATCTCCGCTGGTTCACGCCGGTCATGGAGATGGATCTGTGCGGCCACGCGACTCTCGCTCCGGCACACGTCATCTTTCGCCATCTCGGCTATCGCGGGGCGGAGGTGCGCTTCGAGACTCGCTCCGGGCTGCTCACTGTCACCCGGAAGGACGAGATCCTCACCCTCGATTTCCCATCGCGCCCCGCGGCCGCCTGCGAGCCGCCCGCGGACTTGATCCAAGGGCTGGGTGTCACCCCGGTTTTCACCGCGAAGGCCCGGGACTATCTGGCCGTGCTCCCGAGCGAGCAAGCCGTCCGGGATTTACGGCCCGACCTGGCCGCTCTGGAGCGGGTGGACTGTCTGGGCATCATCGTGACCGCGCCCGGCGAGCAGGGTGATTTCGTCTCACGCTTCTTCGCTCCCCGCGCAGGAGTTCCCGAGGACCCGGTGACGGGGTCCGCCCATTGCACGCTGATCCCCTACTGGGCGGAGCGCCTGGGCAAAACCCGATTGCACGCGTGGCAGGTCTCCCAACGAGGCGGCGAGCTTTTCTGCGAAGATCGCGGCGAACGCGTCGGCATCGGCGGACACGCGGTGACGTATTCCTCCGGCTTCCTCCACGTCCCCTGATTTTTTACCCATTGAGGGAAGGACACGCCTACAGTGCGATCTGCGTTATCCGTGAATCTGCCCCTATTGCAGCGTGGAGTAGTTGTATGAGCTACCGGAAGGAAAGAGCTTCGCACTCTTCACGTCCGCAGGCTGCCGATAGATGCCACCGTTTCCGCCCTTGGCAAAGATCACGAAACCCTTCCTCCCATAGGGAGCACCAGACTCCAGCCCCATCGGCGACCAATTCGCCGTGATCACAAAGGGCTGATCCGAGGGCGATTCCTCGCTGACAGGAAACACCTTGAAGCAAATGTTATGGGCGTTCGGCTCATTCTCCGCCGGACCTATTCCCGGAGCGGTCGTCAGTTTCCGGAGATCCGACTTGGACAGATAGTTGTCTTTCGTGAGCGCATCGAGATACGTCGCCAGCGGCACCGGCGTGGTCTTCCCATGCGACGCCAGCATCGACCACTCCATGCCCTCGCCTTTCGCATCCTTGGTATCGAGCGTCATGGTCTGCGTTGCGAGGTGAAGCTGCCTCGCGTTGCTGAGCGTACCGGTCATCTGGCCCATCACCAGAGCGTGACTGGGCTGAGGAATGGAGATCCAGAGGAGAACACCAAACACCGCGACGCACACCAGCAACTCAACGAGCGTGAAGCCGGACGATCTCTCGAAAAGCAGCTTCATGCTCGGGAGATTATTCCAGCGTGATGTAGCGATACGGGTGGCTTCCCTGGATCGCCGGGGGAAAGAGGTGCGTGTCGGTCACATCGGAGGACCGATTGTAGATGCCGCCGCTACCGCCCTTCGCAAAGACCACGAACCCCATTTTGCGATAGGGAGCATCGTCGGTCAGTCCCGTCGACTGCCAATTGGCCGTGACGAAGAGCGGTTGGTTCCAAGGCGACTCCTCATTGGTCTGAAAGACTTTGAAGGCAATGCTCCGGGCCGAGAGATCATCCTCCATCGGCTGCTTGCCCGGAGCGGACAGTAGCTTCCTCAGGACATGCTTGGTCAGGTAATTGTTTTTCACCAGCGTCTCGAAATACGCGGCTAGCGAGACGGGTGACGTTTTGCCGTGGGACACCAGCATGGTCCAGTCCATGCCTTCGCCTCCTGCGCGATAAGTCTCAAGCGCCATGGTCTCTGTCGCAAGATGAAGCTGCCGCGCATTATTGAGCGTCCCCGTCATCTGTCCCTCCAACAGGGCGTGGCTAGTAAATAGAACGAGCATCCATCCAAGAATGCCGACCACCACGATGCAAACCAGCAGTTCCATGAAGGTGAAGCCATCGGAGCTTCTGAAAGGCAGCTCCCCGCTCGGGAGACTATTCCAGCGTGACGTAGCGATACGCATGCCCGTCCCTCTCGCCAGCGGGGAAAATGTTTGTGCTGGTCACGTCGTTGGGCCGCTTGTAGATGCCGCCACTCCCGCCCTTCGCAAGAACCACGAAGCCTTTTTTTCCATAAGGAGCGTCATTGGTCAGCGCCGAGGGTTCCCAATTGGCCGTGATGAAGAGCGGCTGATCCGAAGGCGACTCGCGGTCGACCTGGAAAATCTTGAAGGCGATGTTCCGGGCCGTGAGCTCATTTTCTGCAAGCTCCTCACCCCGCGGGGAGAGCAATTTCCTGAGGTCCGCCTTGGTCAGATAGTTGTTCTTCACCAAGGCATCGAGATACGTCGCCAGCGAAACAGGTGCCGTCTTCCCGTGCGAGGCCAGCATGGTCCATTCGATGCCCTCGTCCTTGGCAGCGGCATCCAGCGTCATGGCCGCCGTCGCAAGATGAAGCTGCCGCATATTGCTGAGCGTGCCGACCATCTCTCCCGTCAACATCTGGTGATGACTCACAGGAACAACCATCGTGAGGAGCACTCCGACGATCACAAGGCAGATCAACAACTCGATGAGCGTGAAACCGATGTCGTTCCGAGGAAGCAACTTCATGTGCATTATTCCAGCGTGAGGTAGCTGTACGGATGGCCGTCCTTGCTGCCGGTCGGGAAGATATTCGGATTGGTCACGTCGGAGGGCCGCTTGTAGATGCCGCCACTCCCGCCTTTCGCAAAAACCACGAAGCCCGTTTTTCCATAGGGATCGTCGCGCGTCAGCCCCGTCGACTGCCAGTTCGCCGTGACGAAAAGCGGCTGATCCGAAGGCGACGGCCCATCAACCTGGAAGATCTTGAAGCAGATATTTCGAGCAGTCGGCTCGGAGCCCTTTGGCCCAATCCCCGGAGCGGTCAGCAATTTATCGAGGTCCGACTTGGTCAGATAGTTGTTCTTCGTGAGCGCATCGAAATACGTCGCCAGGGGAACCGCCGTGGTCCTGCCGCGCGAAGCCTGCATCGTCCAGTCCATGCCGTTGCCACCGGCGCTGAAGGTATCGAGCGCCATGGTCTGCGTCGCGAGATGAAGTTGCCGCGCATTGCTGAGCGTGCCGGTCTTCTGCCCTTGGACTAACTCCACCGAGGCTCGAGGAAGGGACATCACGATGAGAACACCAATGACCACGATGCAGACGAGCAGCTCGATGATCGTGAAACCGAAGGACTTCCGGAAAGGCAGCTTCATGTTCGAAAAGGGGGTTACCCAAGTAATGCTCCTGAGTCCGGAAGCGTCAATCGCGAAAGACGGCGTCGGAAGATCCACCGGCCGTGATTCCACGCTGCCCGATGGCAGCGCCTATTGCGGTCGAGGTAGCGTCACGGTTCCGCTCTCGGCGGGCATTTCGCAATGGCGGATCTCCGTCATCGATTCCCGAAAATTGACGCGCAGGTCTTCAATTCACCTTGCATGAATCTTTTTGCGTTACCCGGGGGGACCCCATAGCTTCCCCCCCTCCGTCCGATACCCGGACTCCGCCATGCCCAGATTTCCATCCTTTTGCCAAAGCCCTTTCCGCAGGGCGGCCTCGATCTCGCGATCGCAGTTTCTCGCGTTCGTTTTTTGCTGCTTCGCGCCATCCACTTCTTTTCGGAACCGAGCTCATCATTCCGACACTGAGCACCGGCCTCCCTTACGGGCCAAGGCATCAGGGATGGTGGTCTCTCACGGCTGATCACGACCCCACTAATAACACCTACCTCACAGGCACCACCTTCACCCGTCTTTACAACCCATCCTCTTCACGGCTCGATGTCTATCGCAGCCATTTCACCTTTGACCTAAGCAGCGTGCGCGGCCGGGTAGTCTCGGCCACCCTACTGCTCACGCGCATGGGTTCAGTCGTAAATGGCTACGCGAGTACCGGCCAGACTCAGAGGCTGGGCCTTTTTGACGTCTCCTCCGATCCCGTGACGCTGAACTCGTTCCGAGGCATAAATCCGGATATTTTCGCCGATCTGGGCACCGGCGTCTCCTACGGAGCATTCGACATCGTACAGCAATGGTCCGGTTCAGACGACATCCTGGAGTTCGCGCTGAACGAGGATGCTCTCGCCGCCATTAACTCCAGTGGCGGCCGCTACTTCAGCATTGGCGCGGCCATGCTTTCGCCGATGGGCCCGAATGGCGACTACATGTTCGGAAATAACGATACCTACCACACGACCCAGAGCCTGAGGCTCGAGGTCATCGATCCTTCCGACACTCCACCGGTGCCCCCGCTCGACATCCCGTTGATCGCATCTCAGGGCGATTTTTCTGAATCCAACCCCACCCCGTGGCAATCCGATCCCGAGCGGCCGCCAAACATTTTCGGGCAGCTCACGCGAGTCGTCGTTGGGCCCAACCCGGTCACGATCGGCAAGATCGGCATCGAAGGGCTAGTCCTCGCCCCCACGCGGCTCAAATGGGTTATTTTCTACAACGAGGCAAATTCTTATCCGATATTCTCGACCCCCTCCGTCTCCTACTCATCTCCGACCGATCGCCGGTGGTTCGACTCACCCTCCTTTTCCTACACTCTCCTCGCCAATCAAACTTACTGGATCGGATGCGTCGCCGACCTCCCCGCAGGATCATTTGCTTTTTGCAGCTGGGACCCGTATCGCACCGCCGGTCCCGAGTGGACTCAAAATGGCCTCACCCTTCCCGGAGGATCGGTCTACGACAACTCCAAGCTGGCCGCGACCTTTGCCACTCCCTCGCTCATATTCAACATCTATCGGACCACTCCGAGCGTCCGCATCTTCCCTGGAATACCCACTCCACCTCCAACGCCCACTCCGAGCCCGTCGCCCACTCCGAGCCCGTCGCCTACCCCGAGCCCATCGCCTACTCCGAGCCCGTCGCCTTCTCCGAGCCCATCGCCTTCTCCGAGTCCATCGCCTTCTCCGAGCCCGTCGCCTTCTCCGAGCCCATCGCCTTCTCCGACTCCGTCGCCTTCTCCGAGCCCGTCGCCTTCTCCGAGCCCGTCGCCTTCTCCGACTCCGTCGCCTTCTCCGACTCCGTCGCCTTCTCCGACTCCTGTCCCACCTCCACCCGCGCCTACGCCCAAGCCGGACCGGAAGCCCCCGGAGATCACAATCTACGGCGGCCTAACCCGCATCACGGCAAACTCGCAATTCCTCCTCGGAGGAAAAGTCACGGACAACGTCGCGGTAGACTTGCTCGAGGTTAAAGTAGGGAACGGCAAATTCCGTGCGGTATCCCAGAAAGGCTACTTCGCAACGAAAATCAGCGTTGCACCGGGCCGGAACGCAATCCAGTGCCGTGCGACCGATACCTCAGGCAATCGTACGACCCAACGCGTCATCGTCACGCGCCGCTAAGCTCAAGCGAAGAATCCCCCTATTCCCAGCCCAGCACCTCGCGCTTCCTTCGATAGATCAGGCCGATCAGACGCGCCTGTATCATCATCGAATAGATCGCCACCGCCGAGGCCACGAACCAGCCCACATAAGGAATGCGGGAGCTGTAGACCTCAGCCGCAAAGCCAGCCACAAACGCGATCACCAGCGCCGGCACCGCCAGCAGATACCCGGGCAGCGCTCGGAAAATCCCGGGCAGCACGATGTGCGGGAGCGCGCCGTAGAGATTGCCGCAGACCGTGGAACCGAGCAGCGCCATCGGGAAATAGAAACACCCGGCTGCCACCGCCGCGCCAACAGCCCAAGGGAAGGCGGACGAGTGCTCGGGCACGAGATTGATCACGACGATCACCGGTACGAAAGAAATGATCCCCAGCCCAACGACCCGCACGAGAGGCCACCCGATGTCGTCGATAAAATCGGTCACGTCCGGCCAATCCGGCACGCCATCGTCACCCGCGATCGTGGTGGAAACGATACTCAAATAGAATCCGCAAAAGAACCCGAACGCAAACGCTCCAATCGCCATGCCCGCCACCGGAACCGCCTGCAGGAAATCCAGCACCACGGACAATACCGCCCCGGTCACGATCATCGCCCACCCGCCGAAGCGGATGGGATACCCCACCGCATCGGCGAACATCCCTTGCTCTTGCGTCTCTTTCATATCTTCCTTCGCGCCCTTCGTGTTTCCAGCGTTAAAATCCAATCGTGGTCGCCGACAAGCCTCCACTCTGCCGTCGGGTTTGCGGCGGTAGAGCTCGATCACCACGTTGGTCACATCCACCTGCCCACCCGCTCCAGGAGACGAGTTCTTTTTCCCCGGACGCCGTCCACGGAGACGCGCGCAAAGAAGCCGCTCCCAAGTCGGCAAGGGCGGCGAGCATTCTCCTCATCGGCAGTCGCTGCGGCTTTGTCCGAACCATAAGCCTACTCCGGCTTCCTAGCTCCAAGGGAAAAGCGCGTCACCACAAATTTACCGTCTTTCGTGACCTCAGCGTCGAGATGGGAATCGAGATTCGCAGGATAGTCATCGATGCCCTTTGGATTTGCCGTCAGGTCGGCATGGATCACGAGCGGCAGCCCCACCTTCTCGGCAGGAATAGTGACGTCGATCGTGAATCCGTCCGGAAAGGCACGGCCACTTCCAGCGTTCTCCTTTTTCGCGGCTGCATACTTTTCCGGCGCGGCCTTCCGAGTGCGGGCAAGCGTCGCCTGCTGGGCGGAATTCAGAATATCGACCTGCCATAGCCGGTGACCATCGGCGCCAATCTTCACGATCTCGAGCGCATCGGGATTCCACTTCCCATCGACCTTCCAGAGCAACAGGGAGCTGTCGGCAGACCACCGCGCTTCGCCGGTGCCATGGTGATTGAGCTCACGATCAAAAGCCGGCGGATTGCCTGCCAGCACGGCGACCACCCGCCCGGAGCCGGCCTCGACTACCTTGTTTCGAAGCGCATCGTCATCGTCCGCGTTTTCGTCATAGACCGGCACGAGCACCCCGAACTTTCCATTCGGCGAAAGCGTGTCCTTGGGAGTCACGAAATCCGTCCCTCGCGAAAGACCGACGGCACAAACCAACGCGAGCACACTGCTGATCAAAATTTTCACCGGATTTACGCTTAGTCGAATTCGGCCGCGAAGCCAGCCTATGCCCGCTCCAATGATTAAATCACCTCACTCGAGTGAATGACCGCCAACATTGACGCCGGGAACCGTGGCAACCAGACTTCTGCCAGCTTCCCCTCCCCCTCGGAATGAGTTCCCCAGAAAGCCGTCATACCCTCTCGATTGTCGGTATTCTCGTGTTCGCGGGCATTCTCATCGTGTTCCTTACGCTTTTGTCCTCCGCGGGAGATGGAACTCGCCGACTGGATGTCGCGAGAAGGACCCATGCGAAAAACGATGCGATCCAGATCGCCACGGCCCTCAATGCCTATCTGTTCCAGTACGGCAAACTGCCACCGGCAAATGCGGTCAATGCGAACTCGGCGAAGCTCATGAACACCCTCGCAGGGACGCTAAAATCCGACTCCAGCAATCCGAAAGCTCTGATCTTCCTCGAGGTGCCAGCCGCCAGGAACCACCGCAACGGCGCCGAAATGGAGGGCAACTCCGGCCTGTTCAGCTCCGGCTACAAAGACCCGTGGGGAAACGAGTACGAGATCCGCATCGACACCGATATCGCCGCCCATCCGAAGAAGCCAGCCATCAACGGCCCCCAAGGCGTCGTTTCCAAAGCCGTGATCGTCTGGACCCCTGGGGATCCAGCTCGGGAACACGACTCTGCGGACCCAACCCATTGGATCAAGTCCTGGGAGTGACCGAGCAGGAATCGAAATCAACGACCACCCGGCGGCCTGCCGGCTGAAAAACGCAATCTCTCGCACAAAGTGCTTTGTGCGAGAGATGCTTACCACCCCCCGGTGGTCAAACAGGTATTGGTCAGGCCGAACGGCCGATTGCCCGGCAGGCTTGAGCGCGGCGACGGAGCAGGAAGACCGAGCTGAAGCCCAGCCCGATCAGCAGGACCGTGGAGGGCTCGGGCACCGCGCTGACCGTGAGCGATCCCGTGCCGCTGAACTGGCCGGAGAACAGGGCATTCAACTGATCCGCCGTGTAGGTGCCCACGGCTACGAAGGTGCCGTCGACCAGGAGCGTGCCTATCGTATCCGCTCCCGTGAAATTCAGGTTCATCACCGCGGTCGGGCCATCCAGCTTGATCTGCGCGATATCCCCGAGCGCGGTGGACAGGTTCAAGGTCAGCGTCGCCCCGCTGGCCAGCTCCACGTTCCCCGTGCCCAGGCTCCCGGCCACGAGGGTCCCCGCGCTGACGAGCGTGCCGCCCGAGTAGGTGTTCACCCCGTTCAGGGTCAGCGTGCCCGCACCCTGTTTCGTAAACGCTCCCACGCCCACCAGGGGCGAAACGACGGTCGGCGAGTTGCCGTTCGTATCGATCGTGGCTCCGCCGGCATTGATCGTCACTCCCGGCGTGGACGTGCCCGCGAGCGTAAAGCCGTTGATGAAGCCCGGGTTGCTGCTCGTCGCGATCACTTTCCCGCCGTTGAAGTTCAGCGAGCCGGTCCCCGGTGTCGAGCCTCCGACCTGGATGCGGCCCGCGCTGAGCGTGCCGCCATTCAAATTCACCGTGCCGCTATTTCCGGGGTTGAAGCCTACGATGACGCCGTCGCCCGCGACTACGGTCCCTCCGTTCTGCGTGAAGGTCCCGGTGGTGGTTCCAGTCGTGCCCCCCACGACAATGAAGCCCTGCCCGGCCACATTCAAAGCGCCCCCCGAGATGGTGTACGAGCTGTTCGAGTTGCCACCATCCGCGATGTCGACCCGGCCCGTGATGTTCACGGTACCCCCCGTTTGTTTGAAGGTGCCTTGCGATCCCGTGCCCACGCCGATGCGGAGGCGGGTCGTCGAGTTCAAGGTGCCTCCGGACATATCGTATTCTCCGATGCCGGCCCAGCCCACGGCGATCGCCAGGTCGCCATTGCCATTGGCCGTGAGCGTGCCGCCCGACTGGGTCACCGTGCCGGTCCCGCCGAAGCCAACCTGCATCTGGTAAAAATTCGCGACCGAGCCGGCCCCGCTCAGGTTGTACGAGCCCTGGCCGCCGCCGCCCGCGCCGATCTCGAGCGACCCCGCATTCGCCGAGCTCGCGTCGAACGTTCCGCCTGTCTGGATAAGAGTTCCGTTACTGCCCGCGCCCACGCCGATCCGGAAGTCGTCCGCATTCCCCGGATCGGTAGAGCTGACGGTAATCGTACCGCCATCGCCCAAAGTGACCGATCCCGCGGCCCCGGAACCCGCGATGAACGCCCCACCGGCGTGGATGAAGGTGCCCCCGCTCTGCACGTTGAGGGAGCCGGCGGTGCCTCCGCTGCCGATGAAGGCGCCCGTGCCGGTCGCGCCAAGGATCTCGAGCTTGCCTCCCGAGCCAATCGTCACGGCGGAGTTCGTCAAGCCGCCGTTCACGAGGAGCTGCGAGGGGATGAGATTCGCCCCCGTCGGCGTGAGATCCGAGGTGACCACCGGGACCACGGCGCTCGTACCGTCGACACCTGCCGCGACCGTATTCGGCACGCCACTTGGCGTCCAGTTGGCCGCGGTGTTCCAATCCGTGCTCGTGGTGCCATTCCATACGCTGGTGCTCGCGACTTGGGCCCGGAGAGAGGGAGTCGCAGCAACGAGCGCCAGGGAGGATGCCAGGAGCGATTTTGCGAGGAGAGATGAATGAGGGATGTTCATTTTGGGGAGAGGGGGAATCGAGAGGCCATGCCGCTTCCAGCACCTGCCTCATCGGCTGATATAGTGAGCATTGGTGCGATTTTGCGTCAGTCACCACAAACGGTGAATTTGCAAGGAACCTCCCCCCTTAATCGCGCGGGACGTCGAGCTGGTCTGGCGCAGATCGAGGATCGGCATTGACCCCGGGTGTCTCCGTGGCGAGGCTGTCGATCATCCCCATCCCCCTTTGCGATGATCCCTTCGAAGAGTCTTCGTGCGTCGTCGATCCCTGGAATCCTGGCGGTCGTCGGCTTGCTGCTCGTCGTTGGGTATCTCCTTTATCCCAAGGTCTCGACCGGGCCGTATCCATCTGGGAGAACCCAAGCCAAAAACGATGCCGTCCAGATCGCCACGGCATTGAATCTCTACTTCAACGAATACGGGAGGTTCCCATCCGTGCCGCCGGGGAATGCCAACTCCGCGAAACTCATGAACATCCTCGCCGACACCCTGGCGAAGGATCCCGACAACCCACGACAAATCGTTTTCCTCGAAGTCCCGAAAGCCAAAAGCCACCGCAATGGCGCTGATACCAATGGCAGTGGCTATACCTCCGGCTACAAAGACCCGTGGGGTAACGACTACGAAATCCGCATCGATACCAGCCTCGCGGAGCATCCAGAACACCCGACCGTGGAAGGAACGGACGGCACGGTTGCCAAGCCAGTGATCGTATGGTCGCGCGGCGACCCGGCGAAAACGCGCGATTACGAAGACAAGGCCAAGTGGATCAAGTCCTGGGAATAAAAATTCCCCTCCCCTGTGCATCGCACGCCCACGCGCCGTCCTCCTCGGGAAGCGGGCCGACGGCTTGGTCGGGGACTTCCCCCGGAACCATCCGTCCACGAGCGCGCTCCTTCAACGAATTCACCCAGATGGCCCCCAAGGGCTGCGGGATTGTGGTCGGAACGTTCGGTAGCTCGTCCGTGGTCCGAAACATTAGCCAGCGGCAGGGTTCGCCATGGACGAGGGATTTTCGCAACTACAAACGGATTGATTGAAACAACCCGCCTGAGCTTCTATCTCTGGCGCGCTGATTTTTCCCGTGAAACGCCTCTTTTCCTCTACCCTGATCGCGCTGGCTCTCCCTGCTGTGGGCGGCACGCTGACGGTTTCATCAAGTTCCACCTTGGTTGATTCTCAGGGGGGGCTGGGCGACTTGCGCCCCCGGTACAATAGCGTATTTCTCGACTCGCTGGCCTCGGACGGCAGGGTGCTGGCTCATTTCGAAGTGACGTCCGGCTACAAAAGCGCCTTCACTTGGAAAGCAGGAGCTGCGGTCGATCTCTCGCCTCCGGGCGCTTGGGGTGGGACTGCGTATCGCATGAATGCCTCCGGCTGGATCGCCGGCTCTTATTCCACGCCCATTCAGGAGAACTCGACCTACGCAGCTACGCATTTTTACTCGTGGCACGATGGCGTGCGCGTGGAGAATCCTGAATTTCCGAATCGGGTGAATAGTGTCCAGAGCATCGATGATGAAGGACGCATCTATGGGCTGGTGGCGAATTCCTACGGTCGATCGGTGCCTTTCACCTGGCAGGACGGGCAATTTCAACTACTCATTCCGGCGGACACACCAAACGTCCGTTCGGGCGAGATCGTGAAGATCAGCCCCTCGGGACGGGTGATCGGGACCATCACGCAATTCGACAGTACCAAGCGGGCGTTTACGTGGGCGGACGGTACGTTCATCGATCTCACCAAGCCGGGATCATTGCCGACCACCGCGGTGGCGATCAATGCTTCGGGCGAATTCACGGGTACGCTTTACACGACTTTGCCCGGCTATTACGGCGAGGCGCAGACGGCCTATCGGTGGAAGGATGGCGTGACGACGCTGGCTCCGGCTCAAGGGGTGGAGCCTCTCGGAATCAACGATGCCGGACAGGTGCTCGGTGCGGACCGCGTTTGGAGCGGAAATGTCGTGACCAGAATTTTGTCCGGTGTGCCGTATCTCACCTCCGAGATCATCACGGAGAGCGGACAGGTGGTTGGGAAGATCGGCGGAGGCCTCAGCTACTACCAGACCGGTATCTTCTCATGGAAGGACGGCGTATTCTCGACGCTTCCGCTGCTGCCGACCTCCCATTTCTGCGAGATCCTGTCCGTCGACGCCACCGGGCGCATTTTCGGCAACTATATCACGGGCTACGACTACCCGAACGTTCCACGCGCGTTCACCTGGAAGGACGGGGTCATAACCTGTCTGCCGTCGGAAACTTCTGCTGGAAAAATCGCATATGTCACATCCACCGGGCGCGCGGTGGGCACGGACAATGCCGGCCACCCGTTTACCTGGCAGGATGGCGCCTGCACGATCCTCACCGGCCCCGCGACCCATCCTGAAGCGTGGTGCGCCGCATTGGCGATCAATGCCGGGGGAACGATCATCGGCTCCTATTACGTCGCGGAGACAAACACCACCCATGCCTGTGTGTGGCGGGGAAGCACCGTCGCGACCGAGCTTTCTCCGCCGGATGCGGTCTCAAGCACCGCCTCTCTCCTCAACGATGCCGGCCAGATCGTCGGTACGTACAAGGACGCCTCCGGTGATCAGCACGCATTTTTCGTCGAAACGGACGGCACATTGTCAACCATCGCCCCTCCCCCGGCGCGCGCGATCCCCACCCCGAAGCCAACGCCATCCCCTACCCCGGCCGCAAGTCCCTCACCTGCGGTCGCGTCAGGATCCAGTATCGTAAATCGATTCGGCAGTCGGACGCCACCGCGCGTGACAATCATCGGTCCGCCGAGTCGCAAGACTCAGCTTTCCTCAATCGTCCTGGCCGGAACGGTGCGAGACAACGGCCCTGTTCAGACGGTCGCCATCCGCACCGGGAAAGGCCTCTGGCGACAGATCCCAGGCCAGCAGAGATGGCATGCGTCAGTAGAGCTGCTTCCGGGACGGAATGCCTTCTCCATCCGCGCGACCGATCGAGATGGAAATCAGTCCGCAGTGAAAACCGTGGTCATCTGGAGAAGCTCGCACCAGCCGGGCCGTCCTCCCGGAAACTGAGTTCCCTGGGGCTCGCCGCGTTCTTCAGGGTTCCCTTCCGGCCTCAGTCCCGCTCGATGCGATCGGGCAGTTCATTCGCATCCTCCGGCCCGCACGGGAAGTGCGCGGCGAGCGCCTCTCCAGCCGTCGATATCGCCTCGACGACCCCGTCGGTGAATTCACCCCGGGCCAGCCGCTCGCGCAGCCGGGCGGCGATCGAATTCCAAAAAGCGGCTCCGCATTTTTCATGGATGCCGCGATCGCCGAGGATGGCGAACTTCCGGTCCCTCGGGAGGAAATAGAGAAGCACCCCATTCCGCGCGGCCGTGGCCGTCATGCCCAGCTTCTCGAAGCGGGCCTGGGCGCGCTGGAGGATGTCGTCGCCACCGAGGGCGCGGCGCGAGACGAAGACGCGGATCTCTCCCGAGGTGCGCCGCTCGGCGGCGACAATCGCCGCGATCACGCGGACGTCGTCGAGTTGCTGGCAAAAGTCCGTTGGTTTCATCTCACCATCCTCCGCTCGAGCCGCCGCCGCCGAAGCTGCCGCCGCCACTGCTAAATCCTCCGCCTCCACCAAAGCCACCGCCGCTGCTCCCGCCGCCGAAGCCGCCGCCGCCTCCAAATCCTCCTCCGCCCCACCAGGAATTATCGCGCCGGCTCCGGGCTCCTCGACGGCTGTAGTCCCGGCCGCTCGATCGGCGGGCGATCGTTACGACCCCCACGAGGAGGATAAAGACGATGAAAATGAAGAACTGGGGACCGTCCTCGAATTCCACGCTCCCTCTACCCCCCTCGCGCCCGGCATTCGTCCTGCCGTCGCCCTTGTATTCTCCACGGGCGGCCGCGAGGATGGCGTCCACCCCGGCCGTGACGCCGCCGTCGAAGTCGCCCCGGCGGAACGCGGGCGTGATCTCGCGATCGAGGATGGTCTTCGCCGTCGCGTCGGGGATGGCACCCTCCAGCCCATAGCCGACCTCGATGCGCATCTTGCGGTCGTTCTTGAAGATGAAGAGGACGGCGCCGTTGTCATGCGCTTTTTGCCCGACGCCCCAGGCGTCGGCGGTACGCTGGGTGAAGTCCTCCAGCGCGTAGTCGCCGGGCACGGTGGGAAAGATGGCGACGAGCACCTGATCGGAGGTCTCACGCTCGAAGGCCTCGAGCTTCCGCACCAGCGCGTCGCGGGTCGATGCGCCGAGGAGACCGGCCCGGTCCTCGACGTATTGCGCGGGCTTCGGCGGCAGCGGATCGGCGGCAAGCACCACGCCGCCGAGCAAAAGGAGAGCAAACCAGAGCGCCGCGCGCATGCGAGCGGCGGCTACGGAGTGGCGGCCGGGGCCGGGGTGCCGAAGTTGAAATTCACCTCGGGCGCGTTCTCCGCCCCTGCCTTCGCGGTAAAGAGCGCACGCGGCGTGAAGCCGAGTGCGCCGGCATAGAGGACGGCGGGGAGTTTACGGATCGCGATATTGTAGCTGGTGGCAACCTCGTTGAACTTCCGCCGCTCGACGGCGATGCGGTTCTCGGTGCCCTCGAGCTGGGCCTGGAGGCCCTGGAAATTCGCATTCGCTTTCAGGTCGGGGTACCGTTCGACCGTGACGAGCAACCGGGAGAGCGAGCTGCTGAGGGCGGCCTGACTCTGCTCGAATTTTTGCATGGCGGCCGGATCGGCGGGCGCCCCCGCCGGCATCTGGACGTTCGTGACCTGCTGGCGGGCCTGGATGACCTGGGTGAGCGTGGTCTTCTCGAAATTTGCCGCCCCCTCGACCGTTTTCACGAGGTTCGGGATGAGGTCGGCCCGACGCTGGTAAACGTTCTCGACATCGGCCCAGCTCTGGTCGACCTGCTGCCTCAGCGTGACGAGGCCATTGTAGCTGCCGCAGCCGCCGATCAAGAGGACGACGACCAGCAACACGATCACGGCGAGGACGGAGAGAACGGCTTTCATCGAAAGAACAACGCAGCGGGTTTACGGCGGGGCGTCAAGACGGGACGGCCTCATCGGACGCGAAACCCGCCCGTGAAAACGCGGCCTGACGGAGTAACTATGGGGATGAGACAGCCGGGGACGACACGGATCCAAAGTCGAAGAGCCGATGTTGGCTCGAAAGGTACGAAAAATAGAAAGACTCAGTGGTTCCCGACTCCACTAAAAGATCGGCCCACAGAGTACCAAACATTCGCATACAACTTAAAATCAGATAGTTATAACTCCAGCACAACGGAAGGAGCTTTTGCCGAAAATTTGCGAGAAAACGTCACCCTCCCCTTGACACTCTTTCCCGAAGAGGTTACCCAAAAAGCATAAAGGTCCCCTATTTAGAGGATGCCCATCCCCCATCTTCCCCGAAAAACATACTTATGAAAATCCCTCGCTCTGTTGTCTTCAGCGCCTGCGCGGCACTGACCGTTTCCTCCCTCCCGGCCGCCAGTACATGGGACAGTAACACCTCCGTCCCCGATGCTCAGGACGGCAATGGCACCTGGTCGGCCGGCAGCAACAACTTCTGGAACGGCACGGCAAACGCCACCCCTATCAAAGCAACCGACCCCATCGTGATCGGTAACACAACCGGCGGCTTCACGGTCACGATCGACAACGGCGGGTCGCTGCTGAACTACTCGGACAACACGTCCGGCACCGCGACGCAGAGCGCGAGCACGCTCACCTTCAACCAGAGCTACAGCCTCGCCGGAGCTACCGCGGGCGACGGACTCGCGATCGGCGACATAACCGTCGCCAATAACTCGACGGTCACGATTTCCTCGCAAATCACCGGCGGCATCTGGACCACGGCCGGCAGCGTGATCAACACGAAGACCTGGAATGTACAGGGAGGATCGACCCTGAATCTCACCGGAGGAGGACGCCTCCAGTCGATCGCCAACAACCTCGCGACGGGAGGGCCCGCCGTCGCCAACATCACGGCGGGCGCCTGGAAGATCGGCGGCTACGCGGCGGACGGCACGGACAACGGCGCCATCGCGATCGGCGGCGGCGGCACCGCCTCGGGCACCGACGGCCGCGTTCTCACGGTCAACCAGACCGGCGGCGACATCAGCGCGAACGGCAATTTCAACATCGGCACCGCCGCCAATACCAATACCTCCGCCACGACGACGACCTACAACTTGACCGGTGGCACCATGACCTTTACCGGAGGTGCGCTTTCCATGGGTGGCGGCGTAGCCGGCACGACCGGTGGCGCCTCGCAGGCCATCTTCAACGTCAATGGCGGCACCGTCACCGGCCCGGGTGAAATCCGCGTCGGCAATGACGGCGGCAGCGGCTTCTTCAACGTGATCAACGGCACGGTCACGACCGGCGGTCGATTCATCATCGCCCGTCGCGGGAATGCCGGCGGCAGCCCGATCACCGCGGAGGTGAATATTTCCGGCGGCACGACAACGGTCGGCGGCATCACCTTCGGGGGGAACCAGACCACGCAATTCTCCGCTGGCAGCGTCGCCCGCCTGAATCTCTCCGGCGGCACTCTCTATATCGCGAACAACGGCGTAAACACCGGTATCTCGGTCGACGGCAGCAACCCGAATCTCACTACTCAGGTCAATCTCTCCGGCGGCACCCTCGGCGCCGGGGGCAACTGGAGCACCCTGCAGAACATGACGCTGTCGAACACGAACGGCGGAGTGACTATCAAGACGACCAATGCGGCCGGAGTGGCGCAAACCGTCGGCCTCAACGGTGTGATCTCCGGCAGCGGCGGCTTCACCCAGACCGGTACCGGCACCCTCAACCTGACCGGTGCGAACACTTACGCCGGCGGGACCACGGTGACGGCCGGCACGCTGACCACCGGTGTGACCGGCAGCCTCGGCAGCGGCAACGTTTCGCTCGGTGACGCCGTCGTCCTCACGCTCGGCAACAATACCTCGATCGGCGACTCCGCGAATCTGAGCTTCAGCCTGCTCACCACCTCGATCAACCTCAACTTCACCGGCATCGAAGTCCTGGGCGCGGTCTTCAACGGACAGGGCACCGCGATCGCCATCGGCACCTACACGGCCGCCCAGTTGAACTCGACCCTCGGGACCAACGTCTTCACCGGCACGGGCTCCCTCCAGGTGACGGCCGTGCCCGAGCCCTCGACGGTCGCGCTCGTCATCGTCGGACTGGGAGGAACCCTGTTCCTCGCCCGCCGCCGCCGCCTGACGGCTTGATCCGCAAGGGACGGAATTTCAAATTCCCCCGCAAAAAAGCCACCCGAGGCCCTGCCGACGGTGGCTTTTTCGTGCCGGTGAAGGACGCGATGGCCTCCTGCTGCCGGGAGCGGCGAGGGAGTGGAAGTCGGTCGTCCATCCCGCAGCCGCGGGAGCGGTCTTGCCTGCTCAACCTATTATCTCCGGCTATCGCCTCCCCACACTTTCCTGTACCTCGCCTTCCCGTTGGAAAAGTCGGCTCCGCGGGAGCGTCGCCCTCCCATGGGGGAGATCTCCTTCGCGTTCTTTGCGCTCTCCGCAGTTTAATCCCTGTTAATCCTGTAAATTCTTCTCCCGCAGTCGTGAATCCCAAACCCAGGGGGCGTTTGGGATAGCCTGTGCGTCAGCGCAGCCTGGAAGGCGAGGGCGCGGGAGCGACTGAGGCAAACCCCGCAGAGGCGGGGCCGTTTCGTTCACACTCCTCCGCCCGCGACGCAGGATTCACGCAAAAGCCTTTGCGTGCCCCGCGCCGGGTTTCGTAGTCTGCCGCACGGCGCTCTCCGAGCGTCACCAAAACCGCGTCCCGTGAGGCGCTCCATTCTCCATGCCCAAAGACTCTTCCATTCGTAAAATCCTCCTCATCGGCTCTGGTCCCATCATCATTGGTCAAGGCTGCGAGTTCGACTACTCCGGCGTCCAGGCCTGCAAGGCGCTGAAAGAGGAAGGCTACGAGGTCGTCCTCGTGAACTCGAATCCCGCGACGATCATGACGGATCCGGAATTCGCGGACCGCACCTACATCGAGCCGATCACCCCGGCCGTGGTGGAGAAGATCCTCGAGCGCGAGCGCCCCGACGCGCTCCTGCCCACGCTCGGCGGCCAGACGGCGCTGAACTGCGCGATGGACCTGCACCACTCCGGCGCGCTGGAGAAATACGGCGTGCGGCTGATCGGCGCGAAGGCCGAGGCGATCAAGCGCGGCGAGGACCGCCAGCTCTTCAAAGACATCATGCTCGAGATCGGGCTCGATGTGCCGAAGTCCGGTACCGCGCACTCCATGGAGGAGGCGCGTGACGTGGCCGCGGAGATCGGCACCATGCCGCTCATCATCCGGCCCGCCTTCACACTCGGCGGCACGGGCGGCGGCATCGCGTACAATCGCGAGGAATTCGAGGAGATCGTGAAGCGCGGCCTCGACCTCTCACCGACCACGGAGGTCCTCATCGAGGAATCGCTCCTCGGCTGGAAGGAATACGAGATGGAGGTCATGCGCGACCGCGCGGACAACTGCGTCGTCATCTGCTCGATCGAGAATTTCGACCCCATGGGCGTCCACACGGGCGACTCGATCACTGTCGCCCCGATCCAGACGCTCACGGACAAGGAGTACCAGTCCATGCGCGACGCCAGCTTTGCAGTCATCCGCGCGATCGGCGTCGAGACGGGCGGCAGCAACATCCAGTTCGCCACGCACCCACAGACGGGCCGCATGATCGTGATCGAGATGAACCCGCGCGTGTCGCGCAGCTCCGCGCTCGCGTCGAAGGCGACCGGCTTCCCGATCGCGAAGATCGCGGCGAAGCTCGCCGTCGGCTACACGCTCGACGAGCTCAAGAACGACATCACGCGTGAGACGCCCGCGTGCTTCGAGCCGACGATCGACTACGTCGTGACGAAGATCCCGCGCTTCACCTTCGAGAAATTCCCGCAGGCCGACCCCACCCTCACCACGCAGATGAAGAGCGTCGGCGAGGCAATGGCGATCGGACGCACGTTCAAGGAGTCCTTCCAGAAAGCTCTCCGCTCGCTGGAGATCGGCCGAGGCGGCTTCGGCTCGGATGGCAAGGACGCCACCTTCGAGCCCGCGGAGCTCGAGCGCCTGCTGCGCGTGCCCACGGTGCAGCGCGTCTTCGCGATCCACGCCGCCTTCAAGGCCGGCTACACGGTCGCGCAAATCCACGCCCTGTCCCAGATCGACCCGTGGTTCCTCCACAACCTCAAGGAGATCGCGGACGCCGAAGCGAAGCTCCGCGAGGACTTCGGCTCCCTGCCGCTGCGCAAGGTCAAGAAGCTCGGCTTCAGCGACCGCCAGCTCGCCGTCATTTCCCAACAGACCGAGGCCGATGTCCGCACCGCGCGGAAGGCCGCGGGCGTCATCCCGACCTACCGCCTCGTGGACACGTGCGCGGCGGAGTTCGAGGCCTACACGCCGTACTTCTACTCGACCTACGGGGACGAGGACGAGGCGCGCCCGACCGATAAGAAGAAAGTGATGATCCTCGGCGGCGGCCCGAACCGCATCGGCCAGGGCATCGAGTTCGACTACTGCTGCGTGCACGCCGCCTTCGCCCTCAAGGAAGAGGGCTGGGAGACGATCATGGTGAACTCGAACCCGGAGACGGTCTCGACCGACTACGACACGAGCGACAAGCTGTTCTTCGAGCCGCTCACCCTCGAGGACGTGCTGAATATCTACGAGAACGAGAAGTGCGACGCGGTCGTCGTGCAGTTCGGCGGCCAGACGCCGCTCAATCTCGCCGCCGCGCTCCAGGCGAACGGCTGCAACATCATCGGCACCCAGCCGAAGAGCATCCAGATGGCCGAGGACCGCAAGGACTTCGCCGCCATGCTCGAGAAGCTCGGCCTCAAGCAGACCGAGGGCGCCACGGCCACGAACGAGGATGAAGCCGTCGCGGTCGCCGCGAAGATCGGCTACCCCGTCCTCGTGCGCCCGAGCTTCGTGCTCGGCGGCCGGGCGATGGAGATCGTCTATGGCGAGGAGGACCTGCGCGGCTACATCCAGCGCGCGGCCGAGGCCAGCCCCGAGCGGCCGATCCTCGTCGACCGCTTCCTCGAGGATGCGACCGAGGTCGACGTCGACTGCATCAGCGACGGCACGGACTGCGTGATCGGCGGCGTGATGGAGCACATCGAGCAGGCCGGCATCCACAGCGGCGACAGCGCCTGCGTGATCCCGTCATTCTCGCTCTCGCCGAAAGTTCTCGAGACGATCAAGAGCGCCACGAAGGCGATGGCGAAGGAGCTCGAAGTCCGCGGCCTGATGAACGTGCAGTTCGCCGTGAAGGACGAGCAGGTCTACATCATCGAGGTGAATCCTCGCGCGAGCCGTACCGCGCCCTTCGTCAGCAAGGCGATCGGCGTCGCCCTGCCCAAGCTGGCCGCGAAGATCATGGCCGGCAAGACGCTCAAGGAGCTCGGCTTCACCGAGGAGATCGTGCCCGCGCACTTCTCGGTCAAGGAGGCGGTCTTCCCGTTCATCAAGTTCCCCGGCATCGACATCACGCTCGGGCCGGAGATGCGCTCCACCGGCGAGGTGATGGGCATCGACGGCGACTTCGGCAGCGCCTACGCGAAGGCCCAGATGGCCGCGCAACCCGCCCTGCCCGACGGCGGCAACGTCTTCATCAGCGTGAAGGACCGCGACAAGGCAGCCGTCGCGCCGATCGCGAAGGAATTCGCCGACCTCGGCTTCCACATCTACGCGACCGCCGGCACCGCCGCGGTCCTCAAGGAAGCCGGCATCGAGGCGAACATCCTCCACCGCCTGAACGAAGGCCGCCCAAACGTCCTGGACATGATCAAGAACGGGGAAATCCAGTTCATCATCAACACGCCCGCCGGCCAGCAGCCGCGCAAGGACGAGGTCGCAATCCGCAGCGCCGCCGTGGCCGCGCGCGTGGCGACGATGACAACGCTCCGCGGCGCGAAATCGAGCGCCTCCGCCATCCGCGCGATCCGCGAGAAGGGCCTCTCGGTCAAGAGCCTGCAGGAGTACCACGCGTAGGAGTACAAACCAAACGGGGTTAACAGGAAATAAAGCGCGCAGAATTTACAGAGAGATTTTGAAGGAGGCCGACGGAGATCCGAATTTCCGAATCCTCGCGTCTTCAGGCTGCTTTCCCTCCTGTAAATTCTGTTAATTTTGTAAATCTCGTTTAGTTCACACTTTCTCGTCGCGGGAGATATTGCAATTCCGCTGCCATCGGTTAACCCTCCTTTCCTTTGTTAAGGATGAGGGAAAAATCACGATTCTGGAAATGCAGCACCCGTTCCAAGGCGGTGCTGCTGGCGGCCTCCACCCTGGCCTTTGGCCCCCTCGCCCACGGCGGAACGCCTCCGCCGAACGATGATTTTGCCAATGCCGCCGTCATCGAAGGGGCCTCCGGATCGGCCCTTACTTACAATACGAATGCGACGACCGAGCCGGGCGAGCCTCAGCATGGGGGGCAGACTTTCAGCCGCTCGCTCTGGTGGACATGGACGGCTCCGGCCACAGGATGGGCGGACTTCAGCACCTATGGCAGCGGCAGTCCGCTCCTCATGGCCATCTACACGGGAAGCACCCTGGAGACCCTCAGTTCGGTCGCAGTCAATGCCGTCTCCTCTTCCTATCCAGGCTCGGCGCGCACCGATGCTCTGAACGTGCCCGTGGTCGCAGGCCAAACCTACCACATCGCGGTCGCGGTACCACAGTTTCACTTCGGCATTTGGGGCTCCGCTCCCGATCGGATTGTCTTCGGAGTAAACCAAGCCCCTACTATTCTCTCTGATTCTCTGGTGCGAGGCGTCGAGGGTTCAGGGCTTGGCTATCAAATCAACGCAACGAATGGCCCCCAGCAATACGCCGCGGAAGGACTGCCTCCGGGCATGACGATCAACCGCCTGACTGGCGCGATCGGCGGTACCCCAAGCGCTCCGGGCACTTATGACGCCCAGCTCTCCGCAACCGCACCCGGCGGCGTCGCGACCGCCACCGTCCGGTTCGAGATTGCCGCCGAGGCCGAGCCGCTCCAGCCACCGGATTTCACGTCCGGCGATGCCAACATTACCGGCTACATTGGCGGAAGTATTTACGAGACCTTCTTTGCGGATAACTACATGGCCAGCTTTTCCGCGACGCCACTGCCGCCAGGGCTCACGGCGACGCTCAGTTCGACCGGCTCGTACATCGTAATCTCCGGAAATCCATCCCAAGCCGGTACTTTCAAGACCACCCTTCACGCCACGAACGCCGCCGGAAGTCGCGACGCGATCACGACATTTCAGATCCTCGCCAAGCCGCCTCTGCCGATCATCTCCAGCGCGGCCGTGGCCAGCGGCACCATCGGAAAATCATTCTCCTACTCCTTGACCGATCAGTATGTGCCGAACTACGACCCGAACCCCGTCTACACCGTGGAAAACCTGCCGGCCGGCTTGGCCTTCAACGGCACCACGATCAGTGGCACGCCGATGTCCGCCGGCACTTTCAAGGTGCCAGTCCACGCGACGAATAGTGCAGGAACCACGGATGCGCTTTTGACGCTGGTTGTCGCGGCCGCCGACGACACGCCCCCCAGCCCGGACGGCCCTCCGCTCATCGCGAGCAACGCCGGCGCGGTGGGAGCCATGGGCAGCGCCTTCTCCTACTCCATCTCCGCTAGCAACTCACCCGCGAGCTACTCGGCGACGGGACTGCCCCCAGGCGTAGTCATCGACCCGGTCACCGGCAGGCTCTCAGGAACTCCCACGCAGGCCGGGAGTTTTACCGCCTCGATCTCGGCCACGAATACTCTCGGCACGACAACCTCCTCGCTCACCCTCGCGATCCAACCACCGAAGCCGCCGGTTTTCACGAGTGCGGCTTCCGCAGCAGGTACCGTAGGGATGTCGTTCAGCTACAGGCTCGAGGCCAACGATCCGGAATTCACCTACCCGACCGGCTATCCCTACACATCGGCGGTAACCTTTCAGGTGGGCACCTTGCCGGCGGGACTCACTTTCAACACGTCTTCCAATTCGTCATATAGCTCGATAAGCTACGGCACCATCACCGGGAGGCCAACCGAGGCAGGAAGCTATCGCGTGCCGGTATCGGCTACGGCTCACGGGGTGACGACGAACGCCACCCTTACCCTCGTCATCGCCGCCCAACCCGCACTCCCTCCGGTCATCACGACCGCTTCCGCGGCCTTCGGCATGATCGGCAGCACGTTTTCCCAAACCCTGGCCGCCACAAACCTGCCAACGAGCTTCTCGGTCTCGGACTTGCCGCCCGGTCTTTCCTTCAACGCTTCGACCAATCTCATTTCCGGCACGCCGACCCAAGCCGGCACTTTCGTCACGACTGTTTCCGCCACGAATACGGTCGGCACCGGGAGCGCAAAACTCACTTACACTTTTAGAGCCGCCCCCCCTCTTTCCCAAAGCACCAGCACTAAGGCTGCCTATGAGGGAACGGTCGGGCAGAGCCTCAGTGACTATATCTATTTTTCGAACGTTGGTCCTGGAACTGCCACGGTCTCCGCCACCGGACTCCCTGCCGGACTGAGCATCGCTCAGGGTTATTCAGGCAGCAATTATGCTACTATTTCCGGCACCCCGACCGAGGCCGGTACGTTCCATGTCACTATTCAAGTCGCGTCTGCCAACGGCACGGCCCAGACCTCTCAGACACTGGTGATTCGCCCTGTGATCGATCGCCCTACCCTCATGGGCGATCTTTCGGCAGATGGATATGTTGGCCAGAACTTTTTCAATTACTACATTGATGCCAACAGCGGAGGCGGCACCGTCACCTATACGGCCAGCCCGCTGCCACCCGGCCTGACCCTCAGCGGATATCAAATCTCTGGTATCCCCACCAAGGCGGGCACCTATGAGATCCCTGTCTCGGTAACAAATTCCGCCGGCACTTCCTCGGGGATCGTAGTCATCCGCATTGCGGCTCTTCCTCCGGCGCCGACGCTCAATATTGCCGCCTCTACCATCGGATATTTGAATCGCGCCTTCTCGTACGGCATTTCCGCCGGGAATACCGTGACCTCATGGTCACTCTCTGGAACGCTTCCCCAAGGCGTCTCCTTCGACGCGTCCAGTCATCAATTCACCGGCACGCCAACTCAGACCGGTTCGTTCCCCCTCCGCGTCACCGCCACCGGCCCCGGAGGCTCGGCCACCTCACCAATCACTCTCGTCATCTCCGCCACGCAACCACCCCCGGTAATCACAAGTCCGATCGCCGCGTTCTGGTACCCCTACGGTTCCAGCTACTATTATTTTCTGAGCGCCTCGGCGTCTCCCACAAGCTACAGCGCACAGGGCGTCCCTGCCGGAGTCACATTCAATGGTTCGACCCTCTCCGGCACCATCTATGGCGGTACTCAAAAAGCCTACCCCGTGACGATTTCCGCCACGAACACCGCAGGGACGGCCACAGCCACCGTCAGCCTCTTGAACTTCCCCGGCTCCAGCTCGGGCATCTTCGGCCCCGCCATGGCCTTGGGAGCTCTGAATACGCCGTTCACCTATCGATTCTACTCCTTCAATTACCAGACCGCTTCGGGCAGCTACTCCGCAGTCGGCTTGCCAGCCGGACTAAGCATGAATAGCTCGACCGGCGTGATCAGCGGTACGCCGACCGAGACTGGCCAGTTCCCTGTCAAGATCACCATGACGGGAGTATTGAGCTCCTATCCGGTCGCAGCGACCCTGACCTTGATTGTTCAGAGTACTCCCCCCAGCCCGATCATCACTTCCTACAGCGGGCAGCCGGGAGCCGTGAGCATTCCATTTTCCTCGACCCTGGTCGCCGCCTATGCCGCCAGCTTCTCGGTGGATAGCCTCCCACCAGGACTCTCTCTCGACGCGATAACCGGAAAGATCACCGGCACTCCTACCGCCGGCGGCCGCTACGCGGTCAGAGCCACCGCTACCAATACGGCCGGATCCAATACCTGCGATCTCATTTTCGACATTGCCGCCGCCCCGCCCGTGCCCACGTTCTCCAGCGACGCTGCGGCTCGTGGCTATCTCGGGACCTCGTTCAACTACTATGCATCCGCGTCGAGTCAACCTACTCGCTACGAGGCGGATGGGTTGCCTGCCGGGCTCATCATCTCGGCCACGTCCGGCACGATCTCAGGCTATCCGACCCAGGCCGGCCACTATGAAGTCACCCTCCGCGCCATTAATACCGGGGGCACCGGCACGGCGAAACTCAACATCGACATCACCCTGCCGGACTCGCCGGTGATCTCGAGCTACAACTACGTGGAGGAGATCGCGGGCATATCCATTTCCTACACGATCGGCGCCTCCGATTCGCCCTCATCGTACTCCGCGACCAATCTTCCCCCCGGGCTGACGGTCAATCCCTCCAATGGCTCGATCAGCGGAGCCGCAACCAGTCCCGGAGATTATCTCGTCCAAGTCAGCGCCACCAATGCTGGCGGCACCGGCACGGCAAATGTGCTCTTTCACATCCTCAGCGGAAAAGCGGCTTGGCTCTCCAGCGCCGCAGGCGCCGCGGGCCTCGTCGGCTCACCATTCAGCCTGTCCCTCTCTAACTCGGAGTATGAAGGCACCTATACCGCGGAGGATCTCCCCCCCGGACTTGCCCTGACCGGCAGCCAGATCTCAGGAACTCCCTCCACCGCCGGCGACTATCTGGCGACCGTCCACGTCCACGACGGCGACATCGAGACCGCCTCCACAGTATCCTTTCACATCGATGCGACGCCCAGCCTGCCGCCGATTGTCACCAGTTCTCTCACCAGGGCGGTCTCGGTCGGCACGGACGTCAACTACCAGGTGACCGCGACCGGAGCCCCATCCCAAATCTCCGTCACCAGTCTGCCTGCAGGCTTTGCCTACAATCCGTCCAGGTGGACTTTTTCCGGATTCCCCGATGCCGCAGGGACGTACACCGCCGAGATCTCCGCCACGAACGCAGCCGGATCGAGCACCGCACAAGTCACGTTCCTTGCCGTGGCTCCCGATCCAGCGCTTTTCACCGCCGGAGCCAATGCCTTCGCCAGAGCAGGACAGAGTGTCTTCTACCCGATCTCCCTGGCTCAAAACGGTCCCAACTACTACTCCTCGCAATCCTGGCCATCAACCCCGGGACCAACTTTCGCGGTCCGCGGCTTGCCGCCCGGCCTGTATTTCGACTCCCAGATGCAGCGTATCCTGGGAACAGCCACCCTGGCTGGCGACTATCCGGTCGAACTCATCACGGCGGATGCTTTTGGCAATCTCACGACCATCCGCGTCACCTTCCATATCTCTGATGCGAACGTTTCTGCACCTCCGCTCCAAATCTCCACGGGCACTCATCTCACGGTTGCCGGTACGGCCGGTTCACCGTTCACGACCGACGTATGGCCAATCGGCACCGTGACCGACATCGCCGTAACCGGACTGCCTCCGGGCCTGAGTGTGACACCGACGGGTGGAACGTCGAATGGCTTTGCGACCAAATTCGCCAAAGTTACCGGCACTCCCACCACTCCGGGCAGCTATCCCGTGGAATTCGTCTTCACCGATGGATCGATCTCCGTCTCGGCCTCCGTCACGATCGTCATTCCCGAGCACGCCACGACTCCCGGCATCACCAGCAGCATGGTGGCCCATGGCACGGTCGGACGGAGCTTCAGCTACTACATGTATGACAGCTACGCTTCCTATTTCCAAAACGCCGCCGCCACCGGAGCCGTCTCGAATCTCCCGGACGGGCTGACCTTCGATCTCGGGCGGCGCATGATCACCGGCACGCCTTCAACCGCCGGTCGGTTCGCCGTCCCGGTGATCCTCACCAACTCGGGCGGCGACACCGAAGCTACGCTGACCTTCGACATCGAAGACTCGGCGCCCGGCCTCCCACGTTTGAGCGGGTTCGGCGGGATCGAAGGCATGCCGATCGAGGGCGGCCTCGCCGCGCAGACCACGGCCTACGCGGGACAAGCGTTCCAGTTCACGCTCTCCGCCGAGAACGACGTAACGGATCTCACCATTTCCGGTCTTCCGGATGGACTCCGTCTCCGCAAGAGCGGCTCTTCGTGGGTCCTGGAGGGCGAGCCGCTCACCTCCGGGACGTTCCCGCTCGTCGTCCTCGCCACGAACGACTCCGGCGTGACCACCCTCCCGCTCACGCTCTCCGTACGCGGCCTCGATCAAGTCACGAACGCTCCCACGCCCGATCCAACACCTACGCCGACTCCTGTCGCCACGCCAACTCCCGAACCGGCCACCCCGATTACCACAAGCGCGACGCCGGATGTCGTCCTCGACAAGCCCCGCCGCATCCAGACCTCGGAGGACCATCTCGTCATCCGCGGCCACATCCCGGACTATCCACCGGGCACTCGGGTCTTCGTACTCGTCGACGGGAAATGGAAGAAGGTACGCCTTACTGCCAATGGCAGCTTCAAGCTCCGCCTCACCGACATCCCAACGGGCCGCAGCAAGATCTCCGTCCGCGTCACCAACTCCTCCGGCAAGAAAAAGACGATCCATCTCCAGATCGTCCGTTCCAGAGTGTGAACTAAACAGGATTAACAGGATTTACTGGATTAACAGGGATCGTGGATGAAGTGGCTACATGGACTTTCCTGACTCTCCTGGAGATAAAATCTGAGCCGGTTACTAGCGCAGCGGTGATCCCCCGACGGGGTCGCCCCTTCCCCTCTACAGCCGTATCTCTCCTGTTAATCCGGTAAATCTTTCTCCCGCAGTCGCGGGCCCCTCGCGGAGGCGGGGCTGTTTAGTTTTCACTCTCCGCGTCGAATTTCCCCCTACCGCGGGAGTCGCACGCGGTAGGTCCGGGTCGCGGTCTGGCCCTGGCGGTCGAGGACCGTCACGTCGAACTTGAGCATGGTCGCGGAGTCGGGGGTACGGATGCCCGGGGCGGTCCAGCTGCCGCCACGCAGGCGGGCGCGGTAGAGCCGCTCGCTCTCTCCCTGGCCGGTGGAGATCGAGACCACGCGCACGCCGTTCGAGTCGCGCACGCGTCCATCGAGTTGGTAGAAGCCCGGGCCGAGCCGGGTGACCAAGATCGTGCGCGGCTTTCCGAAGACGGCAGGGCTCGTACCCGAGGCGGGCACGAGTGTGAGCAAGCCATCCGCGAGGTCGAACATGATGATGTTCTTCTGATAAATCGAGCCGCCGGGATTCACGCGCGGGCCGCCGACGCTGGTATCGATCACCTGCGGGGTGCCGCTCCACGGGGTCGTGCCGTTGTCCTGGATGAAGGTGCTCCCGTGGTAGCTGATGGTCAGATTGATCGGCACCTGCTTGCCGAAGCCGGTGATATAGACGATCGCGTTCGGACCGCCGCCGGTGTCGAAGACGGTACCAAGCGTGAGAGTGGCGGTCTGCCCTCCCTGTCCGAACTGCACGAGCGTGCCTCCGACCTGCGCCTTGTTGTAGCCCGGGATGAACCGATCGGAGGTCGGAATCCTGTCGCCCGAGGGCGTCATCCTCATGGTGAGGGCGCCGGGCGAGTCGCGCAGATTCTTGATCGTCTGCCGGCCAAGGCCGAGCGTGAGCTGGCCGGCCCCGCTATTCAGGCCGGCGACGTCGACGATGTAGCCGAGCTTCAAGTCCTTCGGCAGCGGGATCTGCGCGAGAACGGTCGCCAGCTTCGACGTGCCGTAGAAGCCAGCGCCGAAATCACCGTAGGTGCCGTCGCCGAGAGGGACGGCGAAATTGGTGTTCCCATCGATGGCGACGACCTCGGCGACATTCACCGCCTTCTTCGTGCTGACGATGGGCCGTGAACCTCCCGCGGCACCAAGGCCGACGATGCGGCCCTTGGGGAAATAGGAATAGACCGGCGTGCCGCTACCAAAGGCAAAGCTGGCGGTCGCGGTGCCACCCTGGGCGTCGGCAAAGGTGAAGAGATTCGGCGAGCCGGTGTCGAAGAGGTAGGGCCGCAGCGGCCCGTCGCCGAGGCTGGCGTAGATCGTGTACTTGCTCGGCCCGTAAGTCGCCGGATTGATGTAGATCGGGATGGTCTTGGGACCGTCAGCCGCATCCGAGTCCGCGGCGTGGAGAAGAACGGGTGCGCAAAGCGCCCCGACAAACAGCGAAATGCGTCGCACGTTCACGGTATTGGGAGAGTTTCCCGACTAGAGCACGCGATACGCGGCTCCGCATCATTTTTGATAGGACTCGCCGAAGTATTTTGCGCCGAGGTCGTCGAAATAGCCGCCCTCATTGAGGTTCAGGAGCACGACATTGATCGGCTCGCGCAGCGGGCTGTTCATGGGCATGGCGAAGCCGTAGTTCACCGGCTGGAAGACCGCACCGACCTCGTGAATGGGGATCTCCGGGTGCGAGAGGTCGTAGTATTGCAGCACGGGTGAGTCGCCGATGAGGGCCTGCACCTTGCCCTTCACCAGATCCGTGACCGCGGCCGCGAGCGTGGGGTAGGAGGCGTAGTCGAGGTTCCTTGCCTTTGCGTAGTCCTCGCTCTGTGTGCCGGAGACGAGCCCGACCATCTTGTTCTGCAAATCCTGGGGACCGTTGATGTGCCCCTGGATGATGTCCGCCGTCATCGACGAGGTGATGACACTCGTCACGTAGGAGACGGTGAACAGGCTGGCGATCATCCAGCAGACGAGCATCAGCCGCCCCAGCACGCCGGGGAAGCCCTTGTAGGTCGACTTCCCGGTGATGAGCCCCATCACGTAATAAAACGCCTCGGCGATCCCCGCGGAGTGGGTCTTCGGGAAATCGGGATTGTGCCGGCGCTCGAACATTGTCACCGCCATGGTGGCGATGATCACCGCGATGGCGATGAAGCCGAAGACCTCGAGATGCTGGGGCAGAAAGAGGTTGCCCACCCAGCGGGCCACGTGGCCGCGGTTCTCGGACACCATGATCTGAAGACCCGAGCGGTAGAACGGCTGGGAAAATTCCACCCGCTTCTCCCGTTCGCTCGTGATGCTCGTATTGCCGACGAGCACATCGCACTGCCCTTTTTCCACCGCGTCGAGGCCCGCCTTCATCGAGTCGTAGGTGTGGTACTCGAACGGCCAGTGATTCGTGTCGGCGACGTTCTGCCACAGATCGATCGCAAAGCCTGTCCTTGCCCCCTTTTCCTCCATGACGAAAGGAGCGGAGCCCGCGATGCCCACCCGCAGCGCCTGCTGCGCCCAGCCGCTCGCGGCGGCCAGGAAAAGAAAAAGAACGATCAGATAACGACTCATCAGCGCGCCCACCCATAGCGGAAGCCGCGGAATGACAAAAGCGCTATTGGTCATTGGTCATTGGTCATTGGTCATTGGTCATTGGTCATTGGTCTTTGGTCTTTGGTCTTTGGTCCCTATTCCCTCCCCGCCCCTCAGGTTCTCAGCCTTTCCGGAAGTCCCGGGCCGCACCGGAAATCAGCCACCCGCCCAACCCGATGAAAAAGAGCGAGAACAGCCCGGAGATCCACGGCGAGATCATGCCCGGCACCAGCACCGCCTCTCCCGGCTGCCGGGGATTTACGTAGCACACCGTCTGGCTCCCCGGGGCGAACCGATCCTCCATCTCGTTCTCCCGGTTGTTCGTGGTGAAAGCGTTGACCGCCCGGATGCGATCCCCGACGTATTCTTCCCCGCCATAGGTGTAGCGATACTCGACCCGCGCCCGCACGGTCGCGCCCCCGTCGTGGTCACCACGGAAGACCTCGCTATCGGAGGCCGTGATCGTGCACGGCGTTTGCACCCAATGATTCGTCGCCCCGCCGCGACTTACGTCGGGCCAGAAGATCCCGATCAAAACTCCGACGCCGATCGCCAGGGAGAGCGAGGAAAACGCGACTCCAAAGCCAAGGGATGCGACCCGGGAGGGCGTTGATCCCGCGGCGCTCCACGTCCCAATCAGCCCGCAGGCGGCAAACGTCGCAATCAGGACGGGGATGATCGTCAGCCAGCCAAAGGCCAGATCATCCGGACGCAGAACCGCGCTCTGCGGGTGCTCGGGATTCACGCGGCAATCGACCTTTGCTCCCGCCGGGAAGTGCTCGATCAACTTTCGCACCTCGTCCCGATGCGCGTAGGTTTGGTTCGGGCGGGAGAAGTTTCCGGATTCCCGCTTCACGCCCTGCCACTCATAGGTGTAACGCACGGCCACCTCGAAGCTGCGATGTCCATCGCGGTCTTCTTTTTCGTGAACACCGCTCGCGAGGATTTGCGCGGGCACCGGAGCCCATGATCGCGTCTCGAACCGCTGCCAGGTTCCCAGGCCGAAAATCAGCACCCCGCCCAATCCGACCAGCAAAAAGATGCCCAGAACCAATGTCGGCATGATCCGGGCTCCAGCACTTCCATCGTTCCCTAATTGCATCCTTACGCCCGAGCATGCCCGACTCTCCTTCCTGCGAAAAGGGCGAACCACTTGACCACTCCCGGTGCCGGCGCGAACCTCGCGGGATGCCGGATCTCGGAAAAACTCTCGTCATCGCGGGCCTGGCCCTCGCGGCCATCGGCGCCGTCCTCTGGCTGGGCAAGGGCTGGCGGCTGCCCGGCGACATCTACCTCGAGCGCGGGAATTTCTCCTTCGGCTTCCCGATCGTGACCTGCATCGTCATCAGCATCGTGCTGACCGTCCTGCTGAATATCTTCCGTCGATGAGCAGCCGCAGCCTTTCCTCCACGTCGCCGGCGAAGCGGGCACTCCTGTTGCCTATCGGCAGCTCGGGCGATGTGAATCCCTTCGTCTGGATGGGCCGGCACCTCCAGGAGCGCGGGTACAGCGTCTCGGTCGTCGCGAATCCCTATTTCGCCCGGCATGTCACCACCGCGGGGCTCGATTTCGTTCCGCTCGGCACGGAGCAGGAATATCACTCCCTCACCGAGGAGGCGGTGATCTGGCATCCGCGCAAAGGCACGCCCCGGGTGCTGGGCTTTGCGGGAGAGCACACGAGGCGGCATTTCGATCTCATCGAATCCGTGGCCAAGGATGACCATCCCCTGCTGCTGGCCCCTTCCACCGCCTTCGGCGCGCGGCTGGCCCGTGAGAAGCTCGGGCTGACCTTGCTGACCGTGAATCTCCAGCCGAGCATCTACCCGAGCATCCATGAGACGCCGGATTTCGGGCGGGGGCTCGGGTTCCTCCAGCGTGTTCCCCGGGTTTTGAAAAAAGCCTTCTTCGCGCTGGTGGATGCCCGCATGAACCAGGTCGTCGCCCCCGGCGTCCTCCGCGCCTGCCGGGATGCGGGCGTGCCCGCGCCGCGCAATGTCTTCCGCGACTGGTGGCAATCGCCCGACGGCGCCCTCTGCCTCTTTCCCGATTGGTACGCCCCGCCGCAGCCCGACTGGCCGGCGAACGCCCGCTGCCTCGGCTTCCCGCTCGAGGATCTCGCAAGCCAGCACGCGGTCGATCCCGTGCTCGAGGCCTTCCTCGCCGAGGGGGAGCCTCCGGTGCTTTTCACCGCGGGCACGGCCATGACGCTCGGCCACGAGTTCTTCGCCGCCGCCCTCCGCGCCTGCGAGGCCTCGAAGCGCCGCGCCCTTTTCCTCACCCGCTACCCGGCGCAGCTGCCTGCGAACCTTCCGCCGGAGATCCGCCACTTCCACTACCTGCCGTTCAGCGACGTGCTCCCGCGCTGCGCGGCGATCGTGCACCACGGCGGCATCGGCACGACCTCTCAGGGGCTGGCGGCGGGCATTCCGCAGCTCATCATGCCCCTCGCCCACGACCAGCCGGACAATGCCGACCGCATCCGCAAGCTCGGCGTCGGCGCCCGCCTGTGGCCGCACGAGTTCCAGCCCGCCAGCATCGTCCGGGAGCTGGATGCGCTGCTGACCTCGCGAGACGTGGCCGCGCGCTGCAAGGACGTCGCCGGCCGCATCCGGACGGACGACCCGGCCTCCCACCTCCTCTCCGCCATCGCACCCCATCTCTCCCATGCCTGACCCGACTTTCCCTCTCGATGCCTACGCCGCCCGCATCGGCTGGAGCGGCCGCATGCCGGTCGATCCCGCGACGCTCGTCGCCCTGCACCGGCACCACGCTTTTGCCGTGCCATTCGAAAATGTCGATCCACTCTGCGGACGGCCGGTCTCGCTCGATCCCGAGGCGCTGATCGGGAAAATCATCCACCAGCGCCGGGGCGGCTACTGCTACGAGCAGAACGGCCTGTTCTGCCTCGCGCTGCAGGCGGCCGGGTTCTCCACCATCTCGCTCGCCGCGCGCGTGGCGATCTCGGAGGGCCAGTACGCCGCGCGCACCCACCAGATCACGCTCGTCGACTTCGGCGGCAGCCGCTGGCTGGCGGATGTCGGCTTCGGCGGCAATGGCTTGATCGAGGCCATCCCCTTCGAGCTGGAGTGCGAGTTCGACCAGGGGCTTGATCGCTATCGCCTCGTGACCGAGGCCACCTACGGCTACCGGCTCCAGCATCTCCTGCCCTCCGGCTGGCGCACGCTCTATGCCTTTTCACTCGATCCATTTTTGCCATCCGACTACCGCGCGCTGAACTACTTCATCTCGCGCTCACCGGAGTCCACCTTCACCCAGATCCCGATCTGCGTCCGCACCACGCCGACGGAGCGGCGCCTCGTCGTGGCGGATCAATACAAGGTCCGCACGGCGGCCGGCACCTCGGTCCCGGAAAAAATCGAGACCCCGGCCCGGATGCGCGAACTCCTGGCGGAACAGCTCGGCATTCCCGTGCCCGACGACCTCGTGCTGCCCACGCCCCGACCCACGCCAGCCGGGACGAGGGATATCTAGGGCCATTGCCGGCAAATTGACCGCCCGCCCTACGCGGAGCGTTTCATTTGATGGTAGGGTTGGCACTCCGTGCCGACCGATCTTTTGATGAAAAAAGAAGACTGAGCCCGAAGTCGAGCGCACATCCCAGACGGCTGCACTCTGGATGAAAAGTCGGACGGCGCGGAGCGCCATCCCTACCGTTCAAGGCTGGTCCTCCGGACCGCATCGGCTTCAGCTCGATCGAAAACCGCTCTAGTCGGTCACGTCGTCGAGGACGGGATCGAGCCCTGGCAGCTTCCGCGGTTTGCAGAGGACCTTCGACGTATTCGCGACACGCGCGCACTTCCGGCAGTACCAGCGTGGCTCCCGCACCACGGCCAGCAGCCGGTCCGGATGCTTCTCGAGGTCTTTCTTCGACCAATCACAAAGGGTCTTTCCCATGACAACTTCGTCACCATCGCGGTGCAACCAAGGGTTGCGCAAGCGGCGTTTCTTATTTAGAATGATTCTAAATACCGTAACCCATGAGCACCCAGACCGCCTCCAAGCAAAAGACCAACGCCGTCGTCGAAGGCCTGAAAACCCTTCTTTCCGATTCCTACGCCCTGATGGGCCAGACGCACCTCGCGCACTGGAACGTCGAAGGACCGAATTTTTTCCAGCTCCACGTGGCCTTCCAGGCGCAGTACGAGGAGCTTTTCGAAGCGGTCGATGAGATCGCCGAGCGCATCCGCGCGCTGGACGCCTACGCTCCCGGCGGCCTCACCACCCTGGCCAAAGGCTCGGAGATCGAGGAATTCGCCACGGGCGCCGCTCCGGCGAAGGATTTCGTGGCCCACCTCGTCGAGTCGCACGAGCAACTCCTCGTCGGCGCCCACGAGCTGCGCAAGACCTGCGAGACCACCGGCGACCTCGAGTCGCAGGACATGGTCATCAAGCGCATCCAGACTCACGACAAGACCCTCTGGATGCTCAAGAGCTTCCTGAAGAATCTCTGAGTCAGAGCTGGCTTTCTTTCCGGCGCGCCCTTCGCAAGGAGGGCGCGCCTTTTTCTTGGTGGGGGAAATAGGGCTTATAGGTCCTATACGACCTATAGGTCCTATTCAGATCTCCAGTCCGGCGTTTCGCAGCTGCTCCAGCGCCTCGTCGTGCCGGCGGTAGTCGTAGACGACGCCGCGCAGGCCGGCCTCGTTCGCCGCGACGATGTTCTCCTCGAGATCGTCGAGATAGACCGTCCGCGACGGGTCGATCCCAAACTGCTCGATCGCCATCCGGTAGATCCGGGGCTCGGGCTTCATCGCGCCTGCCTTGTACGAATAGACGCCGTCGCGGAAGGTCTCGAAGACCGGGTACTGCCGGAAGATGAACTCATGGTGGATGCACGAGATATTCGAGAGCAGGTAGGTCGGCATGCCCGACTCCGCGAGGGACGTGGCCAGCCGGGTCATGGGCTCGTTCTCCTCGAAAATATCCTCCCACATCGCGATGAAATCCGCGTCGGAACCGGTGTGCAGAAACTCCGGCCGCACCAGACGGAGGAACTCCGCGCGGTCGATCTTCCCACCCTCGAGCGCGGCCTTCGCGGCCACGATGTTCGCGCGATCCGGCAGCTCGGTCAGGCCATTGTGCGTCATCAGGCGGTGGCCGGCGACGAGGTAGTCGAACTTGAGCAGGACGTTGCCGATGTCGAAAACGACGGCGTCGATCATGGCAGGGTGGAAATCCACGCGGCGATCTCGCGAGCGGCATTCGGCCGGCTGAGCCGGGCGGCCCCGAGGTGCCAGCGCGACCAGATCCTGCCGCCCTCGGCGAAGGCTCCCCGCAGGGCGCCGGCGATCGTGGCCGGGGTCGTGGCGACGACGCCCGCCTCACCGGTGACAATCAACTGCGCGTTCCCTTCCTCCTGACCAGGCACCACCTGGCTCACGATCATCGGCGTCACGGCGGCGAGGCATTCCTGGACGGTGGCGCCGCCCGCCTTGCTGATGACCACATGCGCCTCGGCGATGAATCGCGGCAGCTCCTTCGTCCAGCCATGCACCTGGATGGCGCCACCCGGCGAGGCCACGAGCTGGCGGATGCGGGTCTCCAGGGCCTCGTCCCGGCCGACCGTGATGTTGAGCTCGATATCGTTGAAGGCCAGCAGCGCCCGCACCACGTCGAGGGCGATGTGCTTCCCGGAGTTGACCATGAACAGGACCTTCCACCGCTCGCCCGGCCCCGGCGGCGCCTTCGGCACCTGGGCCTCCGCGAAGAATGCCGGCACGGGGAAGCCGGTCACCCGGATCTTCCCGGCCTCGACCCCCTGCTTCCGCATGACCTCCGCGGTCTCCTCGTTCGCAACGAGATAGTAGTCGTTGTAGCCCGCGTGCCAGAGCCGGTTGACCGTGATCGAGTCGGTCACGATCGTCACCTGTTGGAACGGCCGTTTCCCCTGCCCCGCGTAAAGATGGTCCAGCAGATGGCTGCAGCCGGGATAGACCGAGACCACCACGTCGGGCTGGAGATCGTCGAGGATGCCGCGGAGCAGCCGGGCCGCGTGACGGAAGACGCCGACATTGCCCGCGATCGCACTGGAGCGGTCCATCCATTGGAAGACCATGTTCCAGACGCCGGGCAGGCGGTTGATGACGAACAGGTAGGCCTGCACGGCGGCCCGGGTCACGAAGCCGTAGGCCTCGGCGAAGATGTCGTGCATCTCCACGCGGGCCGAGGGATCAGCGGCGAGCAGCGCGTCGCGGAGGTTGCGGGCGGCGGCGTTGTGTCCCTCGCCAAAGCCCGCGGTGAGGATCAAGACACGCTTCACAGCCATTTGTTCTTTTTCACCACGTAGAAGACCGTGCCGGCGACCACGGCGCATACGACCCAGAAGTACAGGTAGCCGTATTTCCAATGCAGCTCGGGCATGTATGCGAAATTCATGCCGTAGACTCCCGCGACGAAAGTGAGAGGGATGAAGAAGGTCGAGACGACCGTGAGTACGCGCATAATCTCGTTCGTGCGGAACCCAAGGCTGGAGAGATACACATCCATCAGCCCCGCGCTCACGTCCCGGTAGCTCTCGACGATGTCGATGATCTGCGTGATGTGATCGTAGCAGTCCCGCAGGAAGACCGTGGTCTCCCGCGCCACCACGCCGGTCTCGTCCCGCATGAGCACGTTCACGATCTCCCGCTGCGGCCAGGCCGCGCGGCGGAGCTGGATGAGCAGGCGCTTGGCATCGTAGAGATGGCGCAGGGTGGTCTTCGTCGGATGCTCGAGCAGTTCCTCCTCGATCTCCTCGATCGAGTCTCCGAGGGCCTCGAGGATCGGGAAGTAGTGATCCACGATCGCGTCGATCAGCGCGTACGCGAGGTAGTCGGCCTTCCGCTGGCGGGCGAAGCCCTTGCCGAGGCGCAGCCGCTTCCGGACCTGCTCGAAGGCATCCCGCCCTTTTTCCTCCTGGAAGGTGATCAGATAGCAGTCGCCCAGAAACAGGCTCACCTGCTCGAACGTGAGCGCCTGGCCGGGCTCACTGTAGATCATCTCGCTGACGATGAAGATATTGTCGTCGTAGGGTTCGACCTTCGGGCGCTGCGTGGTGTTCAGCACGTCCTCGAGCGCGAGCGGGTGGATCTTGAACCGCTCCGCGATCTTGCGGAGCAGATCGATATCGTTGAGGCCGTCCACGTTGATCCAGTTCACCTTCGTCGGATCGAAGCGGGTCAGCAGTTCGTCGAGGGAATCGAACTCGCCCTCGAGAATGGACTCCGCATCGTACTGGATGAGCGTGAGCGTGGCCGGACCGGTGGCGGCTTCCACGCGAGGCTTGAGCGTGGCGGGCGGCGTGCCCGGGAGGTGATAGTCAAAACGGATCACGATGATGCTATGAGTCCGTTTTCTCCCCCGGCTGACAATCGGAAAAATGCGTATATCCCGCGACGAGCGGGGTGGTGCGGGTACGGTCGGCCAGCAGGGACCCGATGCGCGTGAGCGGCAGGCGGGGAAACTTCGCGCGCCAGGCCCCGGGGAGCACGGCGGCAGCCGGTTCGGACACGGCGAAGAGCAGCTCGTAGTCCTCGCCGTCGCCCACCGCCTGGGCCACGTCGCAGCCGCGATGGCGGGGAATGGCGCCCGGATCCACCTCGAAGCCCTTCCGGCTCGCCCTGGCCAAACGGGGCAGGTCCGTCCCCAGGCCGTCGCTCAGGTCCATCATGGCGTGAATCTCGAAATTCTTCGCGAGCCACCGCCCCTCCTCCGCGCGAGGGAGAAAGGTGAGGTGCCGCCCGCTGCCGAAAGAACCGCCCAGCTTCCCCGTGACGAAGAGCGCATCCCGGGCCCGGCCTCCGCTGCGCAAGATGAGCCGCGTCCGCTTCACCCAGCCGGTGAGCGCGATGGAAATGAACAGCGCCCCGGGAGACCGCGCGGTCTCTCCTCCCACGATCGACACGCCGTACCGCTGCGCGGCGCGGCGCAGGCCGCGGTAGATCGCCTCCAGGTAGGCGGTATCGCCATCCGGCGGCGCGGCGAGCGTGACGAGTGCCGCGTCGGGCTTGCCCCCGCAGGCGGCGATGTCGCTGATCGTGCGGCAGAGCGCCTTCCAGCCGACTTTCTCCCCGGCATGCTCGCGCAGGAAATGAACGCCCTCGAGCAGGCAATCGGTCTTGAGCAGTTGCAGCTCCTTCCGCCCCGGCACGCGCACGGCGGCGCAATCGTCGCCCGCGCCGGCCACCACGCGGCCGCTGACCGGCAGACGCCGGGTGAGCCGCTCGACGAGTTCGTCTTCGGACAGGCCGCTCATGACTTTGGAATCCACTCCGGGAACCAAAGGATGACCGCCACTTGCGCGAAGTTATAGATCATGTGCATCACGATGGGAGCCCAGAGCGACCCTGTGATCTCATAGGCGAGCGTGAAGCCGAGCGCGAGGCAGAAGAGTGCGGGAATGGCGGGCGGATTCTGGTGGATCGCCGCAAAGAGCAGCGCCGTGGTCCCCATGGCCGCGAGCGAGCCACAGTACTTTTTCGCCACGCCGTAGAGGAATCCCCGGAAGATCAGCTCCTCGGTGAACGGAGCGACCAATGCGGCGAGGGCCGCCGCCCAGACGGCATCCTGGGTGGAAAGCTTGCCCTGGAGATACTGAACCATCTCGTCGCCGGTCGACGGCGATTTCCAGATCCACTCCGCCGCCTGGCCCAGAAGCGAGACCAGCGGGTAGGTCAGGAACAGGCAGACGACGCCAAGGCCGAGCTTCTGAAAAGGCTTCGCCGGTACGAAGCCGAAGACCTGCGCGGGAGTCCGCCCGCCCATGTAAACGAGGGCGATGACGAAGGCGGAGAACATCAGGTAGATGAACACCGAGCCCTTGATGACGTCGTCATTGAGGGCCACCGGCCGTCCATCGTCGGCAAAGATCCCGTAGATGTAGAACAGAGCGAGCGCGCAGGCGACGACGGCGTCGTTCGGCCTCCAGCTTCCGACCGGGACGAGGCCGGCCGGGCTCCACGCCATCCGGCGGAGCAGCCACCACCAGCCCGCGAGGCAGAGACAGCAGCAGACGATCAGGGCAACCACGCGCTAGGGAGCGTAAAACGGTGGGAGGAGGTACATGTGGCCGGGCTTCAGCTCCGGCATCTGCTGCAGCAGGTCGATATGGACGTCGGTCTTCGCCTGCGAGGACTCCCCAAAGAGCTGGAAGATATTCGAGAACGAGAACGACCGCTTGTAGAGCACGACCGAGGCCTTCGGTGCATCGCCAAGCTGGCGGGCCTTGGCGTAGGCATCCTCCACATACCCGAGCTGGTCGACGAGCTTCGCCTGGTAGGCATCCGTGCCGCTGAGGATGCGGCCGTCCGCCACGCCGGTGCGCAGCGAGTTCTCATCGATCTTGCGAGCCTTCGCCACGATGCCGACGAAGCGCCCGTAGCTCTGCATGACGAGGCCCTGCACGTACTCCTGCTCCTCGGGCGTCATCTCACGCGCGCCGTTCAGGAGATCCTTGAACTTGCCGCTCTTGAAGACCACCGACTGGAGCCCGATCTTCCCGAAGAGATCGCGGTAGTTGAGCGTGGAAATGATGACGCCGATGCTGCCGGTGAAGGTCGTGTCGTTGCACATCACCCAGCTCGCCCCGCAGGCTGCGTAGTAAGCGCCGGACGCGCCGATGCTGTTCATAAAGTACACGACCGGCTTGTGCCGGGCGAAGCGCTGGATCTCGTGATAGATCGCGTCCGAGGCCGTGACCTCCCCGCCGGGCGAGTCCACGGTCATCACCACCGCCTTCACGGAGGAGTCCTCCTCGGCCTGGCGGAAGGCCGCCTTCAGATCATCCACCAGGGAGTCGCCGAGCGCGCCTTTCGCGCCGAAGGAGATGATGCCCTCCAGCGGGATCACCACGATCTTACCGCTGCCGTCGCCGTCGACGACGATCTGCTCCTCGAACTTCTTCGGCTGCTCGGTCCGTACCCCCGACGAGACCGATTTGCCGAGGCCCATGCTGAGCAACAACGAGCCATTCACAAAGATGCTCACGCACAACGCCAGGAAGAGCGCGATGATCGCGCAGCCCGATTTCTTCATAAGACGCAGACGCTGCCCCATTTGGCCCTCCGCCACAAGGAGGGACTAAAAGAGAAAAATCCGGCGGGAACTTGCCGTGCGCACGGACTGTGAATAACCTGCGAAGAACTTCCCGGCGCCTCTGAAAATTGTTCACAGGAACGCTGGGAACAACTTGGGAATCGCGAATCGTAACTCCATGACACTCACCGAGATAAAGCATGCCGCAGCCACCATCGGCATGACCCCCTCGCGGTCCCTCGGGCAGAATTTTCTCTTTGATCAAAACCTTGCGCAATGGATCGTCGCACAGCTCGATATCCAGCCCGGCGACCACGTCGTGGAGATCGGCCCGGGCCTCGGTTCTCTGACGGAGTTCCTCGTGGCTACGGGCAATACCGTAACCCTGATCGAGAAGGACGACCGCCTCATCCAACACCTGCGCGAGCGGTTCGAGAGCCCCACGGTGGAGGTCGTACATGGCGACGCGATCGAGTTCGACACCCGGCGGCTGCTCGGGCGCGGGCCGCTCAAGATCGCGGGCAACCTGCCCTACTACGTCTCCACGCCGATCATCGCCCGCTTCGCCGATCCGCTCATCGCTCCGGCGAAAATGGTCTTCACCCTCCAGCGGGAACTCGCCGAGCGCCTGAACGCGAAGCCCCGCACGAAAGATTTCGGCGCCATGACCGTCTGCCTCGGGCGCCGCTGGACCGTGCAGTACCTGCGCACGCTCCCGGCCAGCGTCTTCTACCCCGCGCCGAAGGTGGAGTCCGCCGTCGTCGCCCTCGCCCCTCGTCCCCGGGCGGAGACCCCACCCTGCGACGATCTGCTCTTCGATCGCATCGTGCGTGGCGGCTTCTCGGAGCGCCGCAAACAACTGCGCAAAAACCTCGAACGCGTCGCCCCCGGGCACGATTGGCGCGGCCACCTCGCGACGCTCGGCCTTCCCGAAACGGTCCGCGCGGAGGAACTCGACCTTGCGCAGTGGACGCAGCTCGTCCGCTTGATCGACGCGACACCCGCCCAGCACGGAGAGGAGATGTTCGGCATCGTCGATGAACACGACAACGTCATCGGCGAGGCCCCGCGCGACGAGGCTCACGCCTCGAACCTGCGCCACCGCGCGATCCACGTGCAGATCTTCAACGCGGCCGGCGAGGTCTTCCTCCAGCGGCGCTCGATCTGGAAGGATCGCAGCCCCGGGAAGTGGGACAGCTCGACCGCGGGCCATGTGGACGCCGGGGAGACCTACGAGCAGGCCGCCCGCCGCGAGCTCATGGAGGAGATCGCGGTCGAGGTCGGCGAACTGATCCCGGTTTGCAAGCTGGGCTGTGGTCCCGAGACGGGGTGGGAATTTCTCCAGATCTACCGCGCCACCCACGAGGGGCCGTTCCGCTTCGCCGCGCTGGAGGTGGAGGGCGGCCTCTTCCTATCCGTGGCGCAGGTCAGCGACTGGCTCGCGCGGAATCCACGCGATTTCACGCCCGTCTTTCAGATGGCCTTTCCGAAGGTGCTGGATGCGCTGAGCAGCAAATAGTTGATAGTTTTTAGTTGAGAGCAACGAGGGCCTGCCGGAGCAGGCCGCCCAATGGGAGGGCGAGACTCCCGTCGAGCCGTCTTTCTCAGGAGAGCACCGTGCTCACATCCCGCTTCAACTCCTGCTCTTCAGCCGCCTCACGGCGGCTCGATAGCTCTCAACTAAAAACTCTCAACTATTCACTCCCCTTCGCCATTGCGCCGCCCACCGATTTCTCGGAAGATTCCGCGTGCCTCGAAACATCGTTTACTTCGACCTTGAAACCCAACGCACCGCGAATGACGTGGGCGGCTGGATGAACAAGGATCGCATGGGTATGTCGGTCGGCGTGACCTACAGCACGGCCGCGGGTGCCTATCGCATCTACCCGGAGAGCCGCGTGACCGACCTCATCAAGGAGCTGCGCTCGGCCGATCTCGTCGTCGGCTACAATGTCGTGAACTTCGACTACCACGTCCTCATGGGCTATACGCCGCTCGACCTTCCGGAATTTCTTCCCACGCACGATCTCATCTTCGACGTCGAGGCCGCCCTCGGGCACCGGCTCTCGCTGGAGTCGCTGGCCCAGGGGACATTCGGCGTCGGCAAGACGGCGGAAGGCCTAGATGCCATCCGCTGGTGGCGGGAGGGCAAGGTGCTGGAGATCGCCGAGTACTGCTGCTTCGACGTGAAGGTCACCAAGATGGTGCACGAGTACGGGGTGGAGAATGGAGAGCTTTTCTACATGGACCGCTTCACCCGCAAGCAACGGATCGAGGTGCCCTGGAAGGCCGCGACGGGCAACGCGGAGGCCGCCGCCGTCGCATGATCCAGCCCATCAAGTCCACCAAGACCTCCTGGACGGTATTTTGGGTCGATCTCGACGAACCCCTGCCCTCCGGCCCGGATTTCATCCTGCCCACGCTCGTGATCGTCACGGACGAGCGAGGGGTGCCGGTCGCCGCTCCCGAGATGCTCGAGGAGCTCGACCAGGTGCGCGTGGAGGATTTCCTCGGCAACCTCATCGAGCGGCTCGGCGCGCCGGACCGCGTCCTGATCGGCGAGAGCGACGAGTGGAATCACGAGGAGTGGAAGGCCTTCGCGAACGACTATCGCATCCAGTTCCAGTTCACGCGGTTCAACAACCGCGACCAGAAGGACATCCAGGTCCTCACGCAGAAGATCGCCTTTCCGCACGGTGACAGCCGCCAGGCCTCGCCGGGGGAGATCGCCACGGGCCTGCTGAATACCGCGCTGCGCGTCCGCTCCGAGACGAAGAAGATCGCCCTCCTGAAAAAGGCGATCGAGAACGACGCCGACTGCGCGCGTGCCCGCATCGAACTCGCCGACGCGGAGTTCCGCGGGGGCGACTGGACGACTTCCCTGCGCGCCTACGACGAGATCATCTCGCGCGAGTATCCGCGCTGGACCGGCCGCCAGCCCAGGTGGTGGATCGACACGGAGACGCGCCCGTACCTGCGCGCGATCTTTGGCCGGGCGATGACGCTCTGGCACCAGCAGCGGCATCCCGGCGCGGCCGAGACGCTCGCCGACCTGCTGGAGATCAATCCCCGCGACCACCAGGGCGCCCGATTCCTCGTACCCATGGTCCACATGCTCAGCGAGGACTTCGACGCGGCGCAGGCCTCCTACGAGGCCTACGAGAAAGCCTACCCGGGCGACTACGCGGAGCCGTCCTTCCTCTTCGGCTGGGCCCTGTTGCACGCCTACTTCGGCCGCGACACGGAGAGCAGCGCGCGATATCGCACGGCCATCCTGAAGAACATCTACATCGCGTCCTTGCTGCTGGAGACGCCGCCGCCGCCCGATCAAGCCCTCTGGCAGCCAAGCGATCGCGCGGAGATCAATTACGCGCGGGAGTTCATCGAGTCCTACGCGCCCCTGTGGGATCGCGTGCCCGCCGCGCTGCGGCTCCTGCGCGAGGCGCTGGACGAGTCCCGCGAGCGCATCGACGAGATCGTGAAGCTGCGCCAGCACATGTTCGAGTTCCAGGATCAACGCTACGAGCCCGACTACAAGAAGCTCTGGCAGGAGCTCGTCGCCGAGGACGAGAAGCTGACTACATAAAAATCCCAACGGGAAAGTCGATACGGCTCCGCGATGCGGAGCCATCGTTCAGATGGTAGGGAACGGCGCTCCGCCGCCGTCCGACTTCCAGCTCAGGGTGCAGTTGCCCGGGATCCGGATTTAAGCCCGACTTCCGCCTCTTTCTTTCAAAGTCGGCCGGCACGGAGTGCCAGTTGCCTCGCTCGCTCCCGCTCGTCTCGTCCGTACCGGACTGCGTCTCACGCAGGCTATCCCAAGGGCTCCCGCCCTTCGGTATTCTACCCTCGAGAGGAACCGCTTCGCGGCAAACAGACGTCCAATTTCATGCCCCCATTTGCCTCGGAAACGCCCTATCCCCTCGGCGGCGCATCGTCCGGCATCGCTTCGAGATCGGGACGCGGCAGCGGAGCGCTCTTCTTTGACGTGGTTGATCGCGATGAGCTCTCGGGCTCCTCGACTGGCGCGACCTCCGCAGGCGCGGGCGTAAGATCCTCATTGGCCACGTAGCCAGTCTCCCCGCCGGGCAGCAGGGCAAAGCTGTAGCCGAACTCCTTCCGCACCAATCGCACCCGATCATTCGCCGCCAGGTAGGCGTCGGGGGCCGAGGCCTGAGCGGGTCCGAGATGATAAAATGGCGTCTGGTCATGGAGCACGAGATACTCCGGCGCGGCGTCGGGCGCGAAGGTCGGGCCGGCACACCCGGCGAGCGCGAGGGCTGCGCCGATCAGGAACTCAAGCCCGCGCGAGGTCGTGGCCATACCATCCTTCCAGTTCGGCCGCGAGCTTGCGGGCGTCAAAGCGCGCCTCCACGAGGGCCAGAGCCGAGCCGGCCAGATTCTTTCGCAGCGCCTCGTCCACGATCAGGCGGCCCAGCGCCTCGCGGAAGGCGGCCACGTCTCCCGAGGGGGCGAGCAGCGCGTGAACGCCATTCGTCGCGATCTCGCGCACGCCGTCCACCGCCGAGGCCAGCACCGGCACGCCGGAGGCCATGGCCTCCAGCACGGTCATGGGCAGCCCCTCGAATCGCGACGGCAGCACCTGGACGTCCAGCGCCCGGTAGATCTCCGCCCGCGCGGCCACGGTGCCCATGAATCTCACCTGCGCCCCGGCCTGCTTCCGCAGTTCCGGGCCCTCGGGACCGTCGCCAAAAAGCACGACCATCGCCCCGGGGTGCGACGCCAACAGCGGGCGGACCGCCTCGAGCAGGAGGCCAAAATTTTTCTGAGGAGTCAGCCGCCCCACCCCGCCGATGATGAAAGCGTCGGCAGGCAGGCCGAAGGCCGCGCGGGCCGCGGCGCGCTCATCCGCCGTGGGCGGGCGGAACTCCTCCAGATCGACGCTGTTTGGGAAATAAGTCACCCGCTCCGGCAGCAGGCCCTCGACGCGGAGGCTGAACTCCTCGACCGATCGCGAGACGGCGAGCACGCGGGTGGAGAGTTGATTGGTGAGCGCGTCGACCAGCACCGCCGGGGGAAAATCCGTGCGGAAGGCATCGTTGCACTGGTCGTGATGGTAGAGACACCGCACACCGCACGCGGCCGCGAGCGGCTTGGCCAGCCAGTTCGCGGCGAAGAGGTGGCACTGGACGAGATCGAATTTTCCCCGGCGAAGGAGCCGGGGGAGACTCGTGAGATAACCTGGCGGCCATCGGTGTGCCGAGAGGGAATGAACGGGCACACCCAGGGCGCGGAAGGCGGCGGCAAACATCCCCTCGCCATGCATGGCGGCCACCTCATGGTGGAACCGGCTGCGGTCCGCGTACTTGACGAGATTCAGCAGCGCCGTTTGGGCGCCGCCGAGATCGAGGCTGTCAATGACATGGAGAATGCGGACCATCGCTGCGCTCCGTCATATCGCGAGGACGGCTGCGGGCAAAGAATGATCGGTCCGGGACGCCACCGGAGGGCCGGCGGCGATGACCAACGAACCTGCGGGCTTAGAAGCCGGGATTCGGTGCGCGCGTGATGACTTCCTCGGGCGCGCGGCCAGGGGCCGGAGCGGAGGGAGCCGGAGTCGGTGCCGGATCAGCCACCATCTTCGGCACGATCACGGGCGTCGTGTCCATCACGGTCACGACACCGATGCCGCCGTTGCCGTCGGACATGACCGTGTAATTGAGCTGCCGCTTGATGCGGGAGAAGATCCACTCGCCGTTGAACTTCGCGTACTTGACGTTCCACTCACCCTTCGTGGCCACGATCGGCACGTCCGAGCCGAAGCGGGACGGCGGGCCGTATTTCTGCATGAGGTAGTTGCGGATGCCATCCCAGCCGCCGGCACGGGCAAGCGTATTCACGCCGCGGCCGTTGAAGTAGCGGAGCTCGATGCGCTTGAGCTTGTTGTCGAGGTACCAGGCCTTGATCTCGGAGATATTCGGCGTGGCGTTGAACACCTCGTAGACGTCATATCCACCGAGCTTCACGGGAATGTGCTGCACCTGTGGGAAGACTGCGAGCTGTCCGGAAGGTCCGCCAATCTTCAAGCCATTGACGTTGAAATCGAGCATCGCCCGCTCCTCGGGAGTAAGCGTCGGGTTGACCATGGTATCGCAACCGGCCAGGACCACCGCGGCGAGCGCCAGGAAAAGCAATTTTCCGAATTTCATGCCCCCCTGCGTAGCGACTCTGGCCGCGCGTCTCAATCGAAATCCGTGGAAACTGGCGCGGAGGCGATCAATTCGAGACAGCGGGCGATCTGTTTCTCTGTGACCCGGGATTTCGACAGCGGCGGCAAGGCCTCCGGTGGGAAAAATCCGACCTCTGGTGTTTCTTCACTCGGCGTCAACTCCCCGCCCACGATTTCGCAGTGCATGAAGAGCTTGTAGACGTGGAAGAGGAATTTCGGTTCGTTGTCGTGCAGTTCGCGATCGAAGAGCGCCAGCAATCGCACGGCCCGCACCTCCAGCCCCGCCTCCTCGCGAACCTCGCGAACGCAATTTTGCGATGGGCTCTCGCCCGGATCGGCCCAGCCGCCGGGAAGGGTCCAGAGACCATCGGTGGCCTCCCGGACGAGCAGCACCTGCCCCTCGCGCAGCACCACGGCCCGGGTATCGACCTTCGGGGTGGCGTAGCCGGTCTCCAAGGCAAGATCCTCGATCAACGCAGGCACGTCTGCCGGTTCGGCAAGCATCTCCGCCGCGATCCGACGCACCTCCTCGAACCGGGCCCGATCATAGGGGTCGGTCGAGAAGTGCAGGCCATTCTGCGCGATGCCCTGCAGGCGCCTCGCCCAGTCGAGCTGGGCCTCGGTCATAGAACGACAGGTGTTCCTCGGTACGGCGAATCTTTCAATTTCATCGGCATTGGGCCTCAGAGAAGGCATCTCTTAATCAACAATTGTCCCGGCTTTTCTACGAACATATTCGCCAGACGAGCTGCGCCAAACACGGTAAAAACAGTGATTATTATATACATAATCTTAAATACGTTTGAAGCCGCAAAGATTCCATTTGTATCAATTCCCCAAACGGCCAACACGAACAAGATGAGTTTCATCGCCGGAACGTGAACGAGATAAACTCCGTAACTGGAATCACCGCACCAGCGACAAAAATTCATAATCTTTCCACTCGTCAGTTTCAAAACAGAAAGCTGATAGAGTAACGGGAGCGCCATCAAAGGTAGCAATTCGCGCGGGATAATGTTGCTTGCCGTTGCCCCAAATAAAGCCACCGACACCGCGAACCATTCCGTGGAGTACTTGCAAACCCTGCCACCATTTATGGCTCGAAAAAGAAAAGCTCCGGCGGCAAATCCGGAAATACCACGAAGGATGAGAGCAGGCCCTGAGATAGTCTCAATTCCCAGATGATAACACGAATTTAAAGCCAGCGCCAAACCACTAAAGAGGAGCGCCATTCGTGGCGGGATGTTCACCAAGCGAAAAACGGCCCGGAAAACCGGGTACATCGTAATGTAGAGCAACAATTCAACACTTATAGACCAAGCGGGAAAGTTAAGACTATTGTTGGGGCCTCCGACCAGGTTCCACTGCTGGATTCCCAGAAAATTCATAGCGACCATCAGTCGCTCGGATACACCTTGAATAGGCCAAAACTCTATAGAGGCGCCAAGTTGGAAAAGCACAAGCGCGATCCCCGTCGTTGCGATGTAGAGCGGATAGATTCTCGCAGCCCTCGCAACGAAATACCTTCGCCATTCGGGAAGCTTATCGGGAGGGTGAACGTGAAATAAGATAAAACCGCTAAGTGTGAAAAAGATATCGACTGCGTGATTGTGCCAATAAAATACCGCATTATAAAAATCGATATTTGTTGTCGCCGACGGCCAAAGATTCGCAAATCGAGCGTGGCCCATAAAAACCACGATCGCTGCGATTCCCCTGAGTAAGGCATGACCCGGAAGAAAGGCGTGGACGCCTTCGCTTTTATGTGAGCACACCTATCGTTCAGCGGGTTGCAGGAATCGCACTACAGCACAAGTCAAATGGTCCCCACGGCATTTCCAACTATCCCGCCAACATTTCCGAATCTGATCTCGTGTGGTCGGCACCTTGCGCAACGATGTTAAGTCCAAATATAAGGCTTTTATGCACAGTCACGGGTTCTGGAAGTTTGGGACCCGCAACACATACCGTCAGCCCGATTCACCGATAGACATTCGATGTTACGAATTCGAAATACACCAACGTATTGTTTGTGCGCCATTTTACCAACGGCATGTCGCCTTCGCCATTTACCCCCTGCTAATGACTGTCGAGCTTCCTCTTTGCCTGGTTTTCAACTCTCGCAGCTAACGCTGCATAGATATTGTCACTCATGGGCTGATCCGATCTTAAGCCGGTCACATTGATCGAAGTCCTGCTCGACGTGGCCGCAGAGACTTTTTTTAAGAAACTTAGCGCAAAAACGAAAAGCCGTGCAAATTACACAAAAGCTCCAGAAGATTTAAAAACCTTTACCTTACCGACTGGCGGATGCCGCAGCTATCGCACTGCGTTGGAGGTCGCCGCGCCCCAGGACTTGCTTCGAAAACGAATTCAACGAGGATCAAAGCGATATTTCACGGTGATAGTGAACCTTATCGCTGCGTATGAAGAGACGAAACGGAGCCTAAAGGATCCGAAGACACGGGCATCGCTCGAAGCATTTGAAGCATCTTCTCAAAAAATCGGCCTGACGGCCGTAGACCTTTCGCTTGTGCCGCGTACGGGCCGCACACCGGGTGCCAAGATTTTGCGTGGGGAAAGAAACCTCACCGCGCCCCACCTTTGGATTCTCGCGGAGCGTTTCAAAGTGAGCCCGGCTCTCTTCATCTGAGAGCCAGGTCATGAGGCTTCACTGAATGGCAGAGCATCGATCGATGCCCTGCTCATCACTCACCCGAGTCCCCGGCGTGACTGGGCGAGGTACCGCGCCGCCCGCTTACGCGATCGTGACTTCCTTGCTCAGGTAGACGTCCTGGATGGTGTTCAGCAGCTTCACGCCTTCCGGCATGGGGCGCTGGAAGGACTTGCGTCCGCTGATCAGGCCGGTGCCGCCGGCACGCTTGTTGACGACCGCAGTGAAGACGGCGTCCTCGAAGTCGTGCTTGCCGCTGGCGCCGCCGGAGTTGATGAGGCCGGCGCGGCCCATATAGCAATTCGCGACCTGGTAGCGGCAGAGGTCGATCGGGTGATCGGTGGTGAGCTGGGTGTAGATGCGCTCGTCGAGCTTGCCGTAGCTGGAGTTGCCGGTATTCAGCGCGTGGTAGCCGCCGTTGTTCTCGGGCAGCTTCTGCTTGATGATGTCGGCCCCGATGGTGACGCCGAGGTGGTTCGCCTGGCCGGTGAGGTCGGCGGAGAGGTGGTAGTCCTTGTCCTTCTTGAAGGCGTCGTTGCGCAGGTAGCACCACAGCACGGTCGCCATGCCGAGCTCGTGCGCGTGGGCGAAGCACTCCGCGATCTGGACGATCTCGTGGTGCGCGTCCTCGCTGCCGAAATAGACAGTCGCGCCCACGGCGGCGGCACCCATGTCGTAGGCCTGCTCGACCGTGCCGAAGAGGATTTCCTTCGCGGTGTTCGGGTAGGTCAGCAGCTCGTTGTGGTTGATTTTGACGAGGAACGGAATCTTGTGCGCGTACTTGCGCGCGCACATGCCGAGCACGCCGAAGGTCGAGGCCACCGCATTGCAGCCGCCCTCGATCGCGAGCTTGATGATGTTCTCGGGGTCGAAATAAATGGGATTCGCGGCGAAGCTGGCGCCCGCGGAGTGCTCGATACCCTGGTCGACGGGCAGGATCGAGACGTAGCCGGTGCCCGCGAGGCGGCCGGTGTTGTAGATCCAGTTCAGGTTATTGAGCACGCGCTGGTTGCGGTCGCTCGGGGCGAAAATCCGGTCCACGAAATCGGGCCCGGGGAGGTGCAGCAGATCGGTGGAGATGGTCTTGCACTCGTGCTTGAGGAGGGAATCGGCTTTGTCGCCGAGGAGCGAAACGATGTTGTCGATCATGGCAGGGTGATTTTCCACAGAGGATACCGGCGCCACGATGCTGTAAAGGGCATTCGTCCCCCATTTTCGACGTGTGTCATCTTTGTAAAATCGATGTTGCGATTGAGTCTCAACCGCATAGAGTATCGGCGTGTTTCACCATAGCGCCGCGCCGAAAATCGACCTCCCCACCCCCTCGTGGAGGACCGAGGCGGCGCGCATCGTGGAAGAGCTTTTCCCGGTCACTCCGACGGAGACGTGGAATCTGCTCATCGACCTCCGTCGCGAGCTTTGTGACGCCTCGGACTGGAATCGCGCCCTCGACCTCTTCCTCGCCTGCCGCGAGCAGCTCGAGGCGGATCACTACCTCCCCTTTTATCGCCTCCGCCGTCTCCTCACCGCGAGCCTTCGCCTCGAGACCGCGGCGGGCCATACCGGCATCGAGGCCGCTTCCCTCGCGGAATTGCTCCAGCGGAAACATCGCTCGCTGGCCGACGTGAAGCGCGCCGTCCTCCGCGAGATTTTCGAGCACTCGATCGATCTGCCCTCGCACGTCTCCGTGCGCGTGGTCGAACAGGTGTAGGGCTCTTTCGAGCCGTCATTGGTTTACCCGCCTCAATGCACATAGTGCTTTGGGCGTGGTCATTGGTCATTGGTCATTGGTCATTGGTCATTGGTCATTGGTCATTGGTCATTGGTCATTGGTCATTGGTCATTGGTCATTGGTCATTGGTCATTGGCCTCGCCCACACGCTTGCGCGAAGTGCGGCGGGCAGGTCTTTGGTTTACCCGCCTCAATGCACATAGTGCTTTGGGCGTGGTCATTGGCCTTTGGGACTTTTTGGAATTCGAAATGCGGAATGGGGGTTGGGCTTTCGTTTGTCCGACCTGCCCGACTTGCTGTGCGAAGCATCGCGGGTGGGTCATCCCGTATTGGCGAGGAATTCGCCAAAGGGACGCGAGGCGGGAACGGCGCGGAGCGCCATTTCATCACTGGGAGGGAGAGGCTCCTGCCGATCCGACTTACTCAGGAAAAGAGTCTGCGAATCGAATTTGTACCCGCGTTTTAGGGGGAAAAGTCGGCGCGGCGGGAGCCTTGCCTTCTCATGGGGAACCACCGCCCTGCGGGCGGCGGTTTTTCCATCTGCCGCCGCCCCCTTGGCGGGTGACGGCGTCGTGGCGGTCAGGCCAATGACCAATGACCAATAACTAGTGACTAATTCGTCGCCTCGCCTACGTCGGCTTTGATGAACTTCTGCGCTTCCTTCGCCTCTGGCTGGGTAGCGAAGATCTTCACGATGTCCCCGGCGAGCGCCTTGGCTTCGTCGGGAGCACCGCACTCGTTCAGGAAGTTTACCGCGGCAAGCAGGCTTTTGGCCGTGGCCGCGGGCGGCGCTCCGTAGCGCAGGTATGGGGCGAGCAGGTTGTCGAGGATGTCGTTGTAGAGCGCATCCCGCTTCGGCCGCATGATCGGATCCGACGCCCAGCGCGGATTGTCGGCGATGAATTTCCGGTAGTCGTCCTCGAGGGCGAGACCGAGGTAATAGCTGACCTCGGCTTTGCTCTCGGCACCGGCGTCGGTCGACAGGAAGTCCTGGGCTGCCTTCAACGTCTGCTCGTGCTTGCCGGCGCGACGCAGCGAATCGATCACGAGGGTGCGCGCCTGATCTCGGCGTTCTTCGTTCCAATCCCGATCGATGATCTGCTGGAGGATCGCTCCCGCGGTGATCGCCTCGGAGGGCTTGGAGGTATCGAGCAGGAGCTGCGCGGTACGCAGGCCATAGGCGCCGGCGATCGAGCCCTCGATATCGAGCAATTCCTGCTGGGTGCGCCATTTCAGCAGCACTTGGGAAAGGGTATCGGCATTGTACTTCGCGAGCTCGGCGTCGAGCTTGTCGGCGCCCGAGATCTCGATGTGGTCCACGTTGGCCAGCGGGACGCGCTGGGTGACGAACGCTCCCGTGGGAGACTTGAAGTGGATCTCGAGGCTGTCCTTCCCGCTGCGGGAAATCGTGCCCGTCATGTCCAGGCCGGCCTTGGTGTGGATCACCCCGGTGACGGGACCGCTGTTATCCTGCGCGACCGAGGTCAGCACCGGCACGGCCAGGAGCAGCCCGGCCAGGGTGGAGAAAATCAAACGTTTCATCTATCCAGCCCCTCCTCCGTTTTGGTCCGCTTCGAGTTTCTTCTTTTCAATATCCTCGGCCTTCTTGCGGGCGTCCGCCGGGAGCTTGTCCAGCCGTTTCTGCGCCTCGTTGCGCTCCACGGCGAATTTCGCATCCGCGAAGCTCGGGGCATGAAGCATCTCCGTGTAAGTGCGGGCGGCGGCGACGCTGTCACCCTTGGCTTCGAAGGCTTTCCCGCTCTGGAGATACGCCTGCGCCGCGACGGCCGGGAAGCCGCCGTAGAGAACGTAGATGCGCTGGAAATACGCGATCGCCTTGTCCGTGTCCTTGCGATCGAGATAGATATTGCCGACGGCGAGCAGCGCATTGGCCTTCTGCTCCTGCGCGACCGTCTTGTCAGCGAGGGCTTTCTCGTAGAAGTCGAGCGCCTTGTCCATCTTGCCATTGGCGAGCTGGAGTTCGGCCGACTTCAACATGACCTGCCCGCGGAACTCGACCGCCGAAGTCTCGTTGAAGTAGCGATCGAAGTAACGCTGGGCTTCGTCGTACTTCTTCTCGTCGAAGGCGATGAGGCCGAGATTGGCAAAGATGTTTTGGTTGAAGGTGGAGACGGGGTTCCAGCGGCGGACCTCGGCGTAGATCTTCGAGGCGTCGTCCAGCTTGCCGTTGCGCTGGAAGGCCGCCGCGATGTCCATGAGGATCGAGGGATTGTCGGTCTCGGCATCGATGATCGGCGCCGCCGCGATGAGCGTACGGTCCGCCATGATCGGATCGGTCGGCCGCTCGGCGGCCGCGAGGCCCCACTCGGCATTGAGCTGCAGCGTGCGCTTCTTGTCCTCGCCGGCCTTTTTCGCGATGTCGGTCAGGCGCTTGATCAGCTCGTCATGCGTCTCGGGGGTCGACGAGGCCTTCACGAGCGCCTGCAGGATGCTGGTGATGCCCCACTGCTTCGGCTCATTGCCGAAACGATCGAAGGCCGACCAGAAGATCTCACGCTGCTTCGCGGGGTCGTTCGCGTAGGAGAGACCGATCTGGTAGATGGCGTCGGAGAGCCGGGCGCTGTTTGGGAACTCGACCTGAAAGCGCTGGAACAGCGCGCGCAGTTTGTCGTTGTCGTCCGCGAGCTTGTAGTATTTGCCGACCTTGAAATAGGCCTCCTCGAGATTGGTGCCCACGCCTTTCGGAATGGAGAGCAGGGTCCGGATCGCCTTGTCGTACTCGTGGCGCATGAAGTACGCGTCGCCGAGCAGGAGCAGGCCCTCGGCGCTGTTCGGATCGGTCGGGTTCTCTTTGACGAACTTCTCGAGCTCGGGCACGCCCTTGTCGTAGTTGCGCAGGTCGTAGAGCGAGTAGGCGTGGCGGTAGCGGGCCTCCTGCATCGATTCGCCGTTCGGATACTTCGCGAGGTACGCCTCGTAGAGCGGCAGGGCGAGATCGCTCTGCTTGCCGAGGGAATAGGCCTGCGCCTCCCAGAACAGGGCATTGGGAGCCACGGACGAGGAGGCATACTTCTGCTGCACCTCGTGGAACGCCTTTGCAGCGCCCAGATAGTCCTCGGAGAGAACCTTGTTGAAGGCGCTCAGGAAAGCGGCGTTCGGCGCGAGCGGATCGTTCGGATATTTGCTGAGGAAGTCGGCGAAGACCTGGCTCGACTCGGGCAGCTTGTGCAGGTTCTGGAGCGCGATGCCCTTCTGGAGGAGCATGGAGGGCATCTCCTTCGCGTTCGGGAACTTCTGCATGAACTTGTCAACGACCTCGATCACCTTGTCCGAGCGCTCGATGTGGGTGTAGCACTCGGCGAGGGTCACGCTGCCCTGCTCGACGATCGCGTCGGGCGGGAGCTGGTCCAGCATGGTCTCGAGCACATAGGCCGTCTCGCGATAGCGCTGCTGGTCGAGGAACACCTGCGCGATGCGGAAGCGGACGGAGGAATCAAAGTTCTCGAGCTTGGCGAATTGCTCGCGCTCTTTCTTCACCTGCTCGACCAGCGCCGCGGCCATCGTGGAGTCGATGCTCGTGGGATCCTGCTTCTTGAGCGTATCGGCGTACTTTTGCAGGTCGGCAAGCTGCTGATCCTGGAGCTTGAGGAGCGCGTCGCGCGGCTGCACGCGGATGAGCGTGACGAGCGCGCGGCTCTTGTCCGGCTCTTCCATCAGCTTCTCGGCGAGATGGATCGCGAGCAGCTCGAAGGCGGTGATCTGCCCGAGGCGGCGCCAGTTGCGATGGCCCTCGTCCACGAGCGCGAGCGCCTTGTCCGTCTGGCCGGCGCTGATGCGGGCGTGGGTCTCGAGCAGGAGCAGGCGGCCCCACTCCACACCGGTCGCGGAGGCACGGAGCTTCGCCAGCAACTCGGCGGCGTCGTTCCATTGCTCGGCCTGGATCAGGGTCTGCGCGAGCAGGAGCTGCACGGTCGCGACCTTCTTCGAGCCCGGATACTGCTTCAGGAAATCTTCGTAGACTTTGCGCGAGCCGGCGAAATCGCTCGTGTTGCTGAGCGCGCGGCCTTTCCAGAACATGAGCTCCTCGCTCCAGGCGGGATTGCCCTTGTCGGGAGCCAGCGCCTTGTCCTTCTCGTAAGCGTCCACCATCTCCGGCACGCCGCCCCACTGCTTGAGCTGCACCATGCTCAGCGCCATGAGGTAGTCGATGCGGCTGGCGAGCGGCGGGAAGCCGGGGTCGGCGCCATACTGCGTCTTGAAGGCGGAAAATTGCTGCAGAGCGGCCTCGTAATTCTTTGCCTGATAGGATGCGAGCGCCTTGTTGACGTCATCCCCGAAGCTTTGCGCAAAAGCCGATCCGGTCAGGACGACCGGCGCGACGATCGCGGCGACCGCCCATTTGGGAAGGGATTTCCTGCGGGGCGCGGGGGATGGGTTAAAAGTGGTCATGCCGGGGATTTGCTTCCGTTACTCCTCGACTTCCATGCGGAAGCTCACGTTTTTGATCTGGGACGCGGCGCAGGCGTTCATCACGTCGATCACGCGCTGGTAGCTCGCGTTCGGCTGCGGAGTGATGGTCACCATCGCCTCGGTCTTGTTGGAATCGGAGGTTTGTTTGAAAAGGTGGAGCGTGGACATCAGCTCCGGCAGCTCGTGGCCCTGGCCGACGGCGACGTCGAACTGACGTCCGTTCAGCATGATCGCCCCCGCGTTGGTGATCTGGATGATCTGCTCGTCCGGGATGTCGACCTTGTCGGACGGCGTGGCCGTACCCGGGAGGGAGGAGGCAAGATGCATCTCGGTCTTCACGGCACCGGCCGAGCACATGAAGAACAGGATGAGGATGAAGATAACGTCGATCATCGGCGCGATCTGGAACTGCAGATTCTCCTCGTGGATGTTTCGGACTCTCATCT
>Ga0310811_10000188_pt1 | contig 90329 bp, 88 predicted proteins | sample YCmetagenome_FD_207642 | JGI IMG/M metagenome (GOLD analysis project Ga0310811, IMG submission 207642) | Soil microbial communities from experimental microcosm in Duke University, North Carolina, United States - YC | ecosystem: Engineered > Artificial ecosystem > Soil microcosm > Unclassified ... | reverse complement strand
GCGCCGGCATGGACGTTGGCCGTGAAGCCGCCGATCACATAGGCCTTGCCGTTCAGGGTCGTCACCCCCGGGTGGCTGGTCCCGCGCGGAATGGGCGCGCGGGTACGCCATTTGTCGGTCGCCGGGTCGTATTCCTCATTCAGGGCCGATGCTTCGAGACCGAGGGCCGCGCCGCCGAACGCATAGAGCTTTCCGCCCAACACGGTCATCGCCAACTCGTCCCGCGGTTCGGGAAGGTGGGCTTTCATCGACCATGTCCCTTGATCGGCAGCCTTGGCGACCAAGGTTGCTAGCAATCCGGACGTCAGGGCGAAAACGGCCGCAGCACCGCATCTCAAAAACAAGGAACGATTGCTCACCTGTGGGTCTCCAACTGACTGAAGCGCCTAAGAGCTGGGTGCGCCGCCGCTCCAGTGGGCAAAATCGTCGTTCGGTCGCAGTAACCCCTCCGACGGGGAGAAGCGCAATCACCGCATCGGATTGAAGTCCTGATCCGAATACATCGGCGTGGTCGGGACACGGATGTCGATATAGGTGCGTCCCTGGGTCCCGTGGCACATGTTGCAGGTGTCGGTGAGTTCGCCGTAGGCGGTGTCCGCCGCCCGGGCGTCCTTGGCCCGGATCGCCGCCTGCACCTTGGCGATCGGCGCATCGACCATCACCATCAGCTCGGCGGTCTTGGCGCCCTCGTAGGTCGGCATGCTGGCGACGATGCGCCCGAAAGCCCCCCGCAGTTCCCCGATCTCATAGCCGGCGTAGACCCAGTTGCGCGCCCGGATGCCCAACCCCAGCTTGGTGTGCCGCGGCTGGATCAGCATGGTCATCATGTCGCTGAGGTTGGGGTGGTAGTCGGCGTAGACGGACGGCTTGGGCTGGGGCTTGGGCGCGGCCGGCGCCTGGGCGACGGCGGCGGCCCCAGCGCCCAGGAGGCCCAGGACCCCCGCGGCGATGGCGGCGGCCCGGACGGCGGTCGCGGTCCTGAAGTGTCTGGAAGCCATGGGTGATCTCTCCTGGCGGGCGTCGGCGGCCGCTTCGGAAAAAAGGGGACAATAGATTCCCCCAATATTCAAAGGGAATTCGCGCGAATAAGAGTCGTTTGCATTCGCACGCGAAAATCCGATTTGCCGTCGAGTCCGGGTGTGTATTTGCAAATATGTATCATTGTCATTTTCAAGGTGTGGCAATGATTTCCTTGAAATTCGGCTTGTCTGTCCTGCGAGGCCTCAATAGAATTTTTCGATAATCTCATAAATGAGTCATGGGGGCAGGCCAGGGCGCCCCAACCGCCTCGGCGCCGGATCAGCGGCCCGCAAGGACGAGCGGACAAACAACGGGGGGATCAGGGGGATGAGCTTCGATTTTCGCGCCTGGGCGCCGGCGGTGTCGCTCGCCTTGGCCTGCCTGCCGGCGGCGGCCCGCGCGGCCCCGGAAGAGATCCAGGTCTATATGGACGAGATGAACGCCCGGGGGAAATTCGGCCTGGACGTGCATACCAACTATGTCGCCTCCGGCGACTTTACGCCTTCCTATCCCGGCGAGCAGTCCAATGTGCATCGTTTCAGGGTGACGCCGGAATTCTCCTACGGCCTCACCCCCGATCTGGAACTGGGGGCCTATCTACCTCTGACCACCCTCGACAATCGCGGCCGCTTCACCGTGTCGGGCGAAAAGGTCCGGATCAAATATATCTTCCCGAAAGCGGAGGGTCAGACCTGGTTCGCCGGGGCGAATTTCGAGCTCGGCCGTGTGCAGCACCGGCTGGACGTGAATCCATGGAACGCCGAACTGAAGATGATCTTCGGCTTTCGCAGCGGACCTTGGACCGTGGCCTTCAACGGCAATACCGACTTCACCGTCTCCGGCCCCCAACCTGGGCCCGTCAGCTTCGACGTCGACACCAAGATCAGCTATGCGTTCGGCAAAGCGGTCTCCCTGGGGTTGGAGAGCTATAACGGCATCGGCGACAGCCGCCATCTGGGCGATTTCGGAAACAACGACCAGACCCTGTTCGCCACGGCGGACACCTCGATAGGCAAATGGGACCTGAACCTCGGCGTCGGCCGCGGCTATGGCGCCAATCCGGATCGCTGGATCCTGAAGGCTATCATCGGCGTGCCCATCGACGATTAGACGCGGCGGGCCCGCCTTACCCGGCCTGTTTGGCCATGGCCTTGGCGGCGGCGCGCTCCAGGGTGCGGGCGGCGGTCTCGTCCGGTTCGAGCTCGGCCACGCCCATGTCGAATTGGACGGTGAACGGGGTCTTGTCGTCGCCGGCGTCGAAGGCGGTGCAGGCGATCACGGCGGCGATGCGTTCGGCGGCGACCCGGCCGGCGCTCACGCCCGCGGCGGGCAGGGCCAGGGCGAACACCTCAGGGGCCAGGCGCGCGGCGGTGTCCTCGGCCCGCACCAGCCGGCCGATCATCGAGCCGATCTGGGGAATGGCGCGGTCGAGCCATCCGTCCCGCCGGACCGCCAGGGTCTCGGCCCGGTCGGCGATCTTCAGCACGGCCACCGACAGCGATCGCCCGCGCGAGCGGGACGCGGCGGCCAGACGGGCCAGGTGGGCGGCGAACAGGTCGCGGGTGAACAGTCCCGTGGCCGCATCCATCATGCCCGAGGACCTGGCCTCCTCGAGCGCCTGGCGGATGGCGGTCTCGCGGCGGAAGCCCTCGGCCAGGGACATCACCCGCCGGGCGGTTTCGGCCTCGGGGGTGTCGGCGGTGGCGACGTCGGACAGGCCCTTGGCGTAGGCCTCGTTGAGGGCGACCTCGGCCCCGTCGCGCAGGTAAAGCACCGTGGGCACATGGTAGAGCCGGGTGTTGCGGCGCATGCCGCCGGCGATGGACAGGGCCTCGGCGTGGGTCTCTCCGGCCCACAGCACCACCGCGTCGAACGCCTCCTCGTGCAGATAGTCGAAGGCGGTGTAGGCGGTGAGCGCGGCGGTGGTGTCGGCTCCCAGCGCCTTGAGGGCGTGGGCCAGGCCCAGGAACTTGGGCGCCGGCTCGCCTACGGTCAGCACCTTGAGCGGCTGGGGCGAGGCGGCGGGGCTGGCCAGGGTGCGGCCACGTTCGGCGAAGGTCTCGGCGCGCAGCTCGAACTCCTCCTCGGCCACGGCGGCGCGGACCAGGGCTTCCAGCCGCAGGGCCGCCTGGACCGGATGCAGGGGCGGGCTCAGCGCCAGGTCGAAGCCGAACTGGCGCAGCAAGGGGTCGGGGCGGCCCAGGGCCATCACCGGCAGCCGCCGCGGGGCGCGCTCGGCCTTGAGCTGTCGGGCCAGTTCCAGGGCGGCGGGTTCGCACTCGCCGGTCTCGACGATGACGACCTCGATGGCCAGGTCCTGGAGGGCGGCCCGGGCCGCCGCGGCGCCCCGGGCAGTCACTGAGCGCCAACCGAGCCGGTCCAGCCCCTCGGACAAAGGACCGGACAGCCGATCGTCGGGCGCTACGATCAACACGCGCGCGTCCACCGCCGTTCTCCCCCCATCACATGGCGCCGTCCGCCGACTCGGGGCGACCATATCAGCCGCGGATGTCCGGGGAGAAGGGTTGTCGGGATCGGGCCTGGTGTTCCGGAGCGGGCCGCGTCGGCAAAGCGGTCACCGCTTCTCCACCAGGAACCGCAACACCGTCCCGTCCGTGCTCGACGCCACCAGGTCCACCCCGACCTCGGCGACGAAATGGGGCACGTCGATCCGGGCCATCGGATCGTCGGCCAGGAGCAGCACCTGGTCCCCAGGGCGGACGGCCTCCAGCGCCCGGCGCAGGCGCAAGGTGGGGGTAGGGCAGCGGTGGCCCCGCGCGTCGACGGTCGCCGCGGCGGCGGGGTCGTCGGCCGGGTCTTCCATTTGCGCGCCTCCTTGAAGAACGAATCCCCCGCGGGGACGTTGTCGAAGCGGGTTGAACAGGATTGGAGCCGCCCGCCATGCCCGCCCGGCCGACCTGGCAAGGCCACCTCAGGCTCTCGCTCGTCACCTGTCCGGTGGCGCTCTACACCGCCGTCTCCAGTTCCGGCGACGTGCATTTCCACATGCTCAATCCCAAGACCGGGTCGCGGGTCAAGATGGTGACCACCGACCCGGAGACCGGGCCGGTGGAGCGCAGCTCGCTGATCAAGGGCTACGAGATCGAAAAGGGCCGCTACATCACCGTCACCGACGAGGAGATCCGGTCCGTGCGCCTGGAGAGCACCCGGACCATCGACATCGAACGCTTCGTCGATATCGACGACATCGACCGCCTCTATTGGAACGATCCCTATTTCCTGGTCCCCGACGGGAAGATGGCGGCGGAGGCCTATGCGGTGATCCGCGAGGCCATGGCGCAGTCGGGGCGGATCGCGCTCGGCCGGGTGGTGCTGCACACCCGCGAGCGGCTGCTGGCGCTGGAGCCGCGCGAACACGGCATCGTCGCCTATTCCTTGCGCACCCGCGGCGAGGTGCGCGACCCGGCCGAATTCTTCCGCGACGTCCCTGAGGCCAAGCCCGATGCTGGCATGATCGAGATCGCCGCCAAGATCATCGAGCAGCTCGAGGGTCCGTTCGAACCCGCGACCTTCGTCGACCACTACGAAGATGCGCTGAAGGCCCTGATCAAGGCCAAGGACAAGGGTGAGAAACCCAAGGTCGCGCCCGCGCCCAGGGATACCCCGGCGTCCGACCTGATGGACGCTCTGCGTCGCAGCCTGCAGGGCGGCGCGGCCCCGCCGGCCCGTCGCGAACCGGCCAGGGCGGCCAAGCCGAAAACCCCGGCCAGGAAAACGGCGCGGCGCAAGGCTTCGTGAGCTTCAGGGCGTGGAATCGACCTGCGGCGCCGCCCGGGGCCGCATCACCAGCCATGGGGTCGGGGTACTGCGCCACTCCCAGACCGAGAGCAGGCTGTCGAGATGGCCAAGGCCGTGCAGCCATTCGGGCAGGGGCGTGGTCTTCGGGCCCTGCATAACCACTTGGATATCGTGGGTCGGCGCGAAGCGGCCGATCAAGGTATCGGTGATCCCCGGGCTGGCGCCTGGGTGGGTCTCGACGATGAACTGGAGCTCCTTCAGGGCCGGATAGAGCTCCGGGTCCAGAAGATAGCGCTCGCCCCCCTCGATATCGACGATGAACAGGGTCCGTCGGCCGACGAACTTCTCGAAGTCGTCGCCGTGGAACTCGCCGCCGAGGTGCACGCGCTCGGCGACCCCGTTGGACCGGGCCAGGGCGGCGCACAGCTTGAGCGCCTCCGGATCGGTGTCGAAGGCGTAGACGTTGACGTTGGGCCACAGGCGCGCCAGGCCGACGGCGTAGTAGCCCTCGGCGCAGCCTATATCGACGACATGGTGGATTCCCTGGCTGGCGAAGGCGGCCAGGTGGGGATGCAATTCCGACTCGTAGGAGCCGATCAGTCGCGCCGCCAGGGCGCCTTCGGCCGACCGGTCGACATACTGCATCCCGGCGAACGGGCCATGCAGGATGGTCGTCCCATGCAGGCCGATCACGGTGTGGGCGAGCAGTTGCGAGCGCCATTTGGCGGCGACGCGCAGGGCCGAAGCCATGGCCTCCTCTTCCTTGCCCGGCCCGGTCTTGGCGAGGATGTCCCGCATCATGCCGACAGCGGACTCATGCAGATTGGCCAATGCCGGGGTCCCTCCGTTCCGGTCTGACGCCGGTCGCACCCGTCGCACCCCTTGTTAGCCGGTCGCGGGAGGGTCCGCCACCGAGCGGCGTCAGGCCGCAGGCTTTGGCCGCATCACCAGCCAAGGGGTGGGATAGCGCCGCCACTCCCAGGTCGCCAGGATCTGGTCGAGGTGGCTGCGGCTGCGCATCCAGGGCGGCAGGTCCGGCGCCTTCGAGGCCTGGTCCACCCGGATCACCGTGTGCGAGGCGGCGAACCGGGCGGCGATCTCCTCCGTCAGGGCGAAGGTCGGTCCCGGGTGGGTCTCGACCACGATCTTCACGCTGCGTAGGGCCGGCCAGCGGTCGGGATCGAGCAGGATCCGTTCATGGCCCTCGATGTCCATGAACACCAGGGTCCGGGCGCCGGCGAAACGGGCGAAATCCTCCCCGGTGAAGGTTTCGCCGATCAGCACCCGGTCGGCCACTCCGTTGGCGGCGGCCATGAGGGCGCAGTCCCGCCGGGCGACCGGGTCGATGTCGAAGGCGTGGACCGTCGCCCCTGGCATCAGCCTGGCGAGGCCGACGGCATAGTAGCCCTCGGCGCAGCCGACATCGACGATCCGGTCCAGACCCTCCTGCGCCAGGGCGGCAAGGTGAGGATGCAGCTCGGACTCGTAACAGCCGATCAGGCGCGGCAGCAGCGCGCCTTCGGAGGCGTTGGCCGGGTAGTCCATGCCCGCGAAGGGACCGCCGAGGACCTTGCGGCCGTAGACGGCGCCCAGGCTGTTGGCCAGGATCTGCGAGCGCCAGCGCGCCACGCCCCGCAGGACGGTGTCGAGCACCTCGGCGTCGTCGGCTTGGCCGGGGTCGTTGACGTAGGCGCGCACGCGGGCCAGGACGCCGTCGGTCAAGCCCATGGGTTCAGGCCTTTCCGGCCTTGGCCAACCGGGCGGCGGCGGCGCGCAGCGGACGGGCTGAGACGTCGTAATCGGCCCAGGCGCGGTTCTTCCGCCACAGGGCCGGCGCGGTCCTGAGGGTGAAGGCCTTGGGATCGAGGCCGGATTTCACCGCCTTCCACTCCAGCGGCCAGGAGACCGGCGCTCCGGAGCGGGCGCGAGGGGAATAGGGGGCCACGGCCGTGGCCATCCTGTCGTTGCGCAGGTAGTCGAGGAATATCCGCCCCTCCCGTTTGGCCTTGGCCATATTGACCAGATAGCGCTCCGGCTGCGCCGCGGCCATGGCGGTGCAGAGGTCGCGGGCGAAACCCTTGGCTTCGGGCCAGGTCAGGGGATCGCCCTTCTCGGCGGCGAGGGGGGCGACCACGTGCAGTCCTTTGCCGCCGGTGGTCTTGCAGAACGCCGCCAGGCCCAGGGCTTCCAGGCGCGCCTTCACCTCGAGCGCGCCTTCGATCACCCGGGCGAAATCGACGCCCGGCGCCGGGTCGAGGTCGAACACCAGGCGGCCGGGGACCTCGGGCCGATCCGGCATGCAGTTCCAGGGATGCAGCTCCAGCGCCCCGGTCTGGGCCATGGCGACCAGGGCCTCGGGCCGGTCGATCTGCAGATAGGGGCTCTTGTCGCCGAACACCGTGACCGCCGTGACCAGGGACGAGGCGCCCTGACCGATGTGACGCTGGAAGAAGCCCTGGCCGCCCACCCCGTCGGGGCAGCGGATGATCGAGCAGGGCCGACCGCGGATGTGGGGCAGAAGCGCTTCGGCCATGGCCTCGTAATAGAGCGCCAGGTCCCGTTTGGTGTGGGCCGGCTCGCCGTCGGCGGCGGGCCACAACACCTTGTCGGGGTTGGACAGGGTGACGCCCATCACCACCTTGCCGGTCGGCGCCGGTCTGGCGGGTGCGACCTTGGCGGGTTTGGCCTTTTCCTCGGACGCCGCCCGTTCGACCGTCTCCACCGGGGCGGGGACTTCCTGCACGACCTCCTCGGCCGGCTTGTCCTCGCGCAGGGCCTTGAAGCTGGCTTGGCGCAGGTTGCCGTCGCCGGTCCAGCCGCCGCTCTCGATCTCGGCCACCAGCACCGGCTTGACCCAGTGGACCCCCGCCGCCTTGCGCGGCGCGCCCGGACCCTCGAAGGGCGAGGTCCCGGTCTCCACGGCGCGGAGCCGGGGCAGGATCTCGGCCACCTTGTCGCGGGAGAAGCCGGTGCCGATGCGGCCGACGTGGACGAGGCGCCCGTCCCGGTGGACGCCGGCGATCAGGGAGCGGAACTGGCTGGCGCCTTCACTGGTCCAGCCGGCCACCACCACCTCCTGGCCGCCCCGGCACTTGGCCTTGGTCCAGGTGTCCGAGCGTCCGGACACGTAGGGACTGTCCAGCCGCTTGGAGATGATCCCCTCCAGATGCATGCGGCAGGCCGACTTCAGCACCGCCTCCCCGCCGGTCTCGAAGTGGTCGACGAAGCGGATGCGTCCACCGTCGCCCGCAGAAGAGGTCAGGGCCTGCAGCCTGGCCTTGCGGTCGCGCAGGGGCAGGGGACGCAAGTCCTCACGGCCTTGGAACAGGAGGTCGAACACATAGAACACCAGGCCGCCGGTCCTGCCCGATGACAGCGCCGCCTGCAGGGCGGGGAAGTCCGGCGCCCCGTGGTCGTCCAGGGCCACGATCTCGCCGTCGACGATGGCGTCGCCGAGCCCGGCGGCGTCGGCGGCGATCTCCTTGAACCGGTGCGTCCAGTCCAGTCCCTTGCGGGTCTTCAGGGTGGTCCGGCCGTCCTCGACCCGCAACTGCATGCGGTAGCCGTCGAACTTGATCTCGTGCGCCCAGGCGTCGCCGGAGGGCGGCCGGTCGACGGCCTGGGTAAGCTGCGGCGGGATGAAGTCGGGAAGAGCGGCCGCCCGCTTGCCCTTCGCCGCATTGGCCGGTGGAGGCTGACGATCTTTGCTGGCGACGGCCTCGGCCGAGGCCTCCGGATCTCCGCGATTGGAATTCCAGACCCTGGCGGGAGAGCTCCGGGCCGCCTTGGTCTTGGGCTTGGCGGTGAAGAAGGGGGTGGGGCCCTTGCCCTCGCCGGCCGCGATCTCCTCCAGGCTCCGGCCCGAGGCCACGGAGGCGGCGTTGGCTTCCAGGAAGGCTTCGCCTTCGCCGTCGCGGGCCCACTCGTCCCGGTGCTTGATCAGGAGCCAGTTGTTGCGCTTGCTTTTCCCGCCGTCGCGGTCGTGCTTCATCCGCACCAGCACCCACGAGCCCTTCAACCGCGCCCCGTCGAGGGTGAACTTCAGGTCGCCCTTCTTCAGGCCCTCGGCGACGGTCATGCCCTCGGGGCCCCAATAGCCGCGGTCCCATAGCATCACGGCGCCCCCGCCGTATTGGCCCTTGGGGATGGTCCCCTCGAAGTCGCCGTAGGGAATGGGGTGGGGCTCCACCTCCACCGCCAGCCGCTTGTCGGCGGGGTCCACCGACGGGCCGCGGGTCACCGCCCACGACAGCAGCACCCCTTCGTATTCGAGACGGAAATCGTAGTGCAGGCGGGTGGCGTCGTGCTTCTGGATGACGAAGCGAAGGCGTTTCGAGCCGGGTGCGGGCCGGTCGCCGCTGGGCTCGGCGGTCTGGTTGAAATCGCGCTTGGCGCGATAGGCGGCGAGTTTCGGGTCGGCCACGGGTCACCCATGGGCTGGGAAGCTTGGCGGCTAAGCGCGGAGGCGGTCGCGGAGTTCCCCGACCGCCATTATATTGGCTTCGTATCAGGTTCGCCGGTAACCCGGCCCGTCCTCGCGCGTTCCATCACAGGCGCCCGCGGTGGGCGCGCCGAAAGGTTGAGCATGGCTCTAGCGTATCAGCGTCCCGGATCCGGCCGGACGCGTCTCGTTCTCGGGGGATCGGTTCTCGCGCTCGGACTTTCGCTGACCCTGGCGAGCGGGGGGCTCGTCCGCTCCCAGCCCGCGCCGGCGCCTGCAACCTCCTTGACGAACCCGGCCGCGGCGGCGTCTCCGACGACCCCCGCGGAGACCCCGGTCCCGAACCTGCGTGAGGACCAGGCGCAGCTTCTGACCAGGGCCCTCAATGAATCCGCCTCCCACGGCTTCAGTCCCGGAGAGTTCGCGGCCGCCGACATCTCGGCCCTGCTGGCCAGCCAGGATCCCGCGGCCCGCCAGCGGGGCGAAGCCCTGCTGCGCAAATCCATCGTCGCCTATGCCCGCGCCCAGCACGGCGCGCGCCTCCCGGCCGCGGATTTCCACGACGATTGGGGGATCAGGCCGGAGCCCTACGACGCGGCGGCGGACTTCAACTTCGCCCTGAAGCAGGACAAGCTGGCCCAATGGCTGGCCGACCTGCCGCCTCCCTTCGAGCGCTACCGGGCCCTGCGCACCGCCCTCGTGCAGTACCAGGCCATCGCCGCCCGTGGCGGATGGGGGCGGATCGCCGACGGGCCGGCCCTTAAGCCGGGGATGAGCGATCCGCGGGTGGTGCAGCTTCGCCGCCGGCTGGCGGCGGAGAACCGGCCCGGCTCGATCGAGCTGACCAGCCCGGTCTACGATCCCCAGTTCGCCGCGGTGGTCGCGGCGGCGCAGGCGCGCTACGGCCTCAACCCCGACAGCGTCGTGGCGGCGGGGACCCTGAAGGCCTTCAACATCCCGGTCGAGGTGCGGATCGCCCAGATCGCCGCCAATATGGAGCGGTGGCGCTGGATGCCCCGGGCCTGGCCTTCGACCCGCATCGAGGTCAACATCGCCGGAGCCGAACTGGTCGTCTACGACGAGAACAAGCCGGTCCTGCAGATGAAGACCGTCGTCGGCGCCCGGGACAAGAAGACGCCGATGCTGAGGTCCGAGATCCATTCGGTGGTGTTCAACCCGCCGTGGAACGTGCCGAGCTCGATCGTCGCCAAGGAGCTGGCCCCCAAGGGGGAAGCCTATCTGGTGCGCAAGGGCTTCGCCTGGGTCTCCAACGGCGCCGGCGGGCAGCGGCTGCAGCAGAAGCCGGGTCCGGGCAATTCCCTGGGCCGGATCAAGTTCGACTTCAACAATCCCTACGGCGTCTATCTGCACGACACCGACGCCAAGACCGCCTTCGGCCGCGACGCCCGCTCGATCAGCCATGGATGCGTCCGAGTGGAGAAGCCGCAGGAACTGGCCAATCTGGTCTTGGGCGCCGACCCGGCCTGGTCGCCCGCACGCCTGACGGAACTGCTGGCGGACTCGACGACGGTGCGCAAGCCCCTTGCCCAGAAGATTCCCGTGTTGCTGCTCTATTGGACCGTATTCGTAGCGCCGGACGGGCAGGTCAACTTCCGCGACGATCAGTATGATTGGGACGATGATCTGTCGAAATCGATAAATTCCGGCAAGATTGCGGCTTAATTTAAAATTAATCCAATAGCTAAGCTTGCCATGCGACTATAGGTCGCCTGGGGCAAGCGGCTGGTCTATGACATCTTGCGACCGTTCCGCAGGGCGCGAGGTGTTGATGTCCACTCGTCGTGAGTTGCTCCGTTTCGGCATGGGCGCTGGCGCCCTCGGCGCGGCCGGCCTGGCCGGCCTTCCCGTCAAGGCCTTCGCCGCCACCCTGGAGCCCCGTCGCGTGGCTCTGCACAACCTGCATACCGGAGAGGCCCTCGACGCGGTCTACTGGGAGAACGGCGCCTATGTCCCCGACGCGGTCGCCGCCCTGAACAAGGTGCTGCGTGACTACCGCACCGGCGACGTCCATTTCATGGAGCCGGGGCTGTACGACATCCTCGACGCCGTCTCGGCCAAGGTCGGGAACCGGGCGCCCTTCCAGATCATCTCCGGCTACCGCTCGCCCAAGACCAACGCCATGCTCCACGCCAAGAGCGACGGGGTGGCCGAACACAGCCTGCACATGGACGGCAAGGCCATGGACATCCGCCTCGAGGGCGTGGCCCTGGCGAACGTGCACAAGGCCGCCCTCAGCCTGGGCCGAGGCGGCGTCGGTTTCTATCCGACCTCCAATTTCGTCCATGTCGACGTGGGCCGGGTCAGGACCTGGACCGGGGTGTAGGCCCGCGCTTACGGGACCAACAGCGCCCGTAGCCCATAGGCCACGACCGCGGTGGTCAGTCCCGCGGCGGCGGCTATGCCGACGAACCACGCCAGGCGCTTCCATAGCGGGCCGGTCTCGCCCTCCGGCGGTCCGACCGGGCGCATCAGTGATAGCCCGCGTCGGCGCCGACCTTGCCGCGGAACACCCAGTAGACCCAGACGGTGTAGCCCACGATCGCGGGGGCCAGCAGCGCCGCGCCGCCCAGCATCAGGGCCAGGGCGTTGTCGGCCGCCGCGGCCTGGCGGAAGGTCAGGACATAGGGCGCCACATAGGGCATGAACCCCGCCGCCAGCCCCAGGTAGCCGGAGAGGAACACCAGGACGGCCCCGACGAAGGGCAGGGCGTGGGACGCGCGCCTGAGCCCGAAGGTCAGGAGTCCAAGCCCGGCAACGCCCAGCAGCGGGATCGGCGCCTTGGGCAGGAACCGGCTCCAATCGACCGTGCCGTCCACCACGCCCCAGCGCGCCGCCACCCGCGGATGCAGGAACAGGGTGGCCAGGCTGACGGCGAGAAGGAGCAGGGCGGTCAGGACCCCGGCGATCGCGGTCCAGCGGCGGGCGTCCCCGTGCAGGGCGTCCTCGGTCTTCCACATCAGCCATCCGGCCCCGAGCAGGACGTAGCCCGCGGCCAGGCCGCAGGCCACCAGCGCCGAGTAGGGGGTCAGCCAGTCAAAGGGCCCCCCGGCGAACACCACGCCGTCGGCCTTCACCCCCTGGATGAAGCCCCCCAGCACCAATCCTTGGGCGAAGGTCGCCGCCAGCGAACCGCCGGCGAAGGCCATGGTCCAGAACCGTTTGCCGCTGCGCCGGCCGTTCAGGCGGAATTCGAAGGCCACGCCCCTGAGCGCCAGGCCCAGCAGCATCAGGATGATCGGCAGATAGAGCGCCGGCAGCAGCAAGGCGTAGGCCAGCGGGAAGGCGGCCAGCAGACCTCCCCCGCCCAGGACCAGCCAGGTCTCGTTGCCGTCCCAGACCGGGGCGATGGCGTTCATCATCGCGTCCCGGTCGGCCGGGCTGCGCGCGAACGGAAACAGGATGCCGATGCCGAGGTCGAAGCCGTCCAGCATTACATAGAGCAGCACCGTGGCGGCGATGATCCCGGCCCAGATCAGCGGCAGGTCGAGGCTCATCGTCCGTCCTCCGTCGTGTCTGGATCGAGGGCGGCGTTGAAGGACACGCCCGGCGCCCGCCCCTCGTCCGGCGGCGGCGGCGCGGCGCCCGCCGCCGGGCCGCGATCGATCAGGCGCAGGATGTAGATCACGCCGGCGCTGAAGATGATCGCATAGACCATCAGGAAGCCGAGCAGGGACGCCGAGACCTGGCCGCGTTGCAGCGGGGCGACCGCGTCGGCGGTCCTCTGCACCCCGTAGACCACCCACGGCTGGCGCCCGACCTCGGCGACCACCCATCCCGACACCACCGAGACGAAGCCCGCCGGCCCCATGGCCACGCAGGTCCACAGGAAGACGCGGCTGCGCTCCGGGCTGCCGCGCCAGATCAGCAGGGCGCCCCAGACGCCCAAGCCGATCATCGCCAGCCCCAGCCCCACCATCAGGCGAAAGGCGTAGAACACCGGCAGGGGCGGCGGCTGGTCCGCCCGGGAGAAAGCCTTCAGCCCGGTCACCGTCGCGTTCGGATCGTGCTTGAGGATCAGGCTGCCGAGACGGGGGATCGACAGCTCCCAGCGGTTGGCCTGCAACGCCCGGTCGGGCCAGGCCAGGATGTGGAACGGCTGGCCGGCCCGGGATTCCCACAGGGCCTCCACCGCGGCCAGCTTGGCCGGCTGAAGTTCGCCCATCTTCAGGCCTTGCTGGTCGCCGACCGCCAGTTGCAGGGGCGCGACCAGGGCGAACATGCCGATGGCCATGATGAGCGCCGTGCGCGACTCCGTCTCGTCCGGGGTCTTCAGCAGCCGCCACGCCGAGGCGGCTCCGACCACCAGGGCCGTGGTCAGATAGGCGGCCAGGACCATGTGGAGGAGCCGCAGGGGGAAGGACGGGGAGAAGATCACCCTCATCCAGTCGGTGGCGACCAGGCGCCCGTCGGGCAGGGTGGCGAAGGCGGTCGGGTGCTGCATCCAGCTGTTGGCGGAGACGATCCAGAACGTCGAGAACAGGGTCCCGACCGCCACCGCGCAGCTGGCGGCGAAGTGCAGCTTGCGGCCGACTTTCTTCCAGCCGAACAGCATCACCCCGAGGAAGCTCGCCTCCAGGAAAAAGGCGGTCAGCACCTCGAAGGCGAGCAGGGGGCCGAGCACCGAACCCGACTTGGCGGCGAAGCCGCTCCAGTTGGCGCCGATCTCGTAGCTGAGCACCACGCCGGTGACCACGCCCATGCCGAAGGACAGGGCGAAGATGCGCACCCAGAACAGATAGAGGGTCTTGAACCGCTCCCGCCCGGTGGCGAGCCACAGTCCCTCGAGCACGGCCAGATAGCTGGCCAGGCCGATGGTGAAGCTCGGGAACAGGATGTGGAACGCGATGGTGAAAGCGAACTGCAGTCGCGACAGCAGGAACGCGTCGAAATCCATGCTCGGCGCCTCCAGCGCGGCGAATATCTAAGCCTTGCCGCGCCGGCGGTCACTCACCTTTGATCTCGATCAGGTCGCCTAGCGCGGAGCCGGGCCCGCGCCCTTGGCCGCGGTTTCCCGGCGGGCCTTCTCGAGCGCCTCGCCCTCGGGTCCGTCCAGCGCCTCGGCGGCTTCGCGGGCCTTCTTCTCGACCCCGCCCTTCTTGATGAAGGCCCGTTCGTCCGCGTCGAACTTGCGGGTGGCTTCGTAATTGCCTTCGCCCTGAATCTTGTCGCCCATGGCCGGTGCTCCTTAGGTTTCGCCTTTAGCAACCCCGTTCGCGAGGCGGGGTTCCCGCCTCGCTTGCATAGGTGTTTCCTATCGCAGCCATAAACCAAACCGATTGGCTCTATCGGTCGAAGAGCCCATAGTTGCGGTTGATCGCGCCCCGCTCAGCGGCGGCCGCGTCCACCACATCTGGAGAGACGACCATGTCCTTGGCGAGCAGCAAGACTCTGGAAAACCTCAAGGAGGCCTTCGCCGGCGAAAGCCAGGCCAACCGCCGCTACCTGTACTTCGCGCAGAAGGCCGACGTGGAAGGCTACAACGACGTGGCTTCGGTGTTCCGCTCCACCGCCGAAGGCGAGACCGGCCACGCCCACGGCCACCTGGAATTCATGGAAGCCGTCGGCGACCCCGCCACCGGTCTGCCGATCGGCGGCACCTCGCTGAACCTGAAGGCCGCCATCGCCGGCGAGACCCACGAGTACACCGACATGTACCCGGGCATGGCGCGCACGGCGCGCAACGAGGGCTTCGACGAGATCGCCGATTGGTTCGAGACCCTGGCCAAGGCCGAGAAATCCCACGCCGGCCGCTTCCAGCGCGCCCTCGACGGCCTCGACGGCTAAGCTCCCACGCCAGGCCGGCGGGGACCTTCCCGCCGGCCGCCAACCTTAAGGTCGCCTGTGGCCGACACGCCCAAAGACCCCTCGCGCGAGGGTAGCCTCGACGCGCCGTTCCGTCATCCGATCGAATGGCGCAGCGACGACTATTACGACCTGAACAAGGTCCACGCCGAGATGGAGCGGGTGTTCGACATCTGCCACGGTTGCCGGCGCTGCTTCAATCTGTGCGACAGCTTCCCCAAGCTGTTCGACATGATTGACGAGGGTCCGACGGGCGAGCTCGACGGGGTGGCCAAGCCCGACTACGCCAAGGTCGCTGAGGCCTGCACCCTCTGCGACATGTGCTTCCTGACCAAGTGCCCCTATGTGCCGCCGCACCCGTTCGACCTGGATTTTCCCCACCTGATCCTGCGCTACCGGGCGGCCAAGCGTAAGGCCGGCGAGCGCGAACTGATCCGCGAGCAGCTGGGCAAGACCGACCGCAACGGCAAGCTGGCCAAGCCGGTCGCGCCCCTCGCCAACTGGGCGACGGCGCGGTCCAACACCCCGCTGCGCAAGCTCCTGGAGGCGGTGGCCGGCGTCGACGCCGAGGCCGAGCTGCCCAAGTACCATTCCAAGACCGCGACCGACCGGCTGGCGGCGTCCATCCCTCCGGCCCCGGACGGCCCGGCCTTCGGGCACAGGAAGGTGGCGATCTACGCCACCTGTTTCGTCGACTACAACGAACCCGACACCGCCGTCGCCGCCGCCCGGGTGCTGGCCAGGCAGGGGGTCGAGGCGCGGCTGGTCTATCCCGAATGCTGCGGCATGCCCCAACTCGAGGACGCCAACCTGGCCGACGTGGCCGGGCGGGCGGAACGGGTGGCCAAGGCCTTCGCCCCCTTCATCGACGAGGGCTACGAGGTGGTGGCGCTCACCGCCTCCTGCGGCCTGATGATGAAGTTCGAATGGCCGCTGCTGTTGCCTGAGAACGAGGCAGTCAGGCGGCTGTCGGCGGCGACGCGGGACATCTGCGAATATGTGGTCGGCCTGTCGCGCAGCGTCGGCCTCGCCCCCGGCCTCGCTCCGATCGAGGGCGGTGTCGCCATCCACCACGCCTGCCACGCCCGCGCCCAGAACATGGGGGCCAAGTCGGCCGAGATGCTGCGGCTGATCCCCGACACCAAGGTCGAGCTGATCGAACGCTGCTCCGGTCACGGAGGCACCTTCGGGGTGATGAAGAAGACCCGGCCCTCGGCGGTGAAGGTCGGCAGGGCCGCCGCCCGACAGGTCGCGCAGAAGGCCCAGGAGAACCTGTGCTCGGACTGTCCCTTGGCCTGCAAGCACCTGGGCCAGTTGCTCACGGCCGAATTGTCCACCGGGGCCGCGCCGCCCCGCCAGTCCCATCCCATCGAGATCTTCGCCCGCGCCTACGGGATGATGTGAGAAAGCCGCCATGCCTGTCGCCGAGCGCCGCATAACCCCCGCCGACCTGATGCCGGACGCCGAGTTCGCCAAGGTGCGCAAGGAGCGGCGGGCCGCGCTGCTGCCGATCAAGCGCCTGCGCCGGGTCGAGCTCGGCCCCGTCTGCACCGTCTATTTCGAGAGCTACGAGACCATGCTGTTCCAGGTCCAGGAGATGCTCCTGACCGAGGGCGGGGGGGCGGCGCAGGTCCCGGACGAACTGGAGGCCTACAATCCGCTGATCCCCCAGGGCTCGGAACTGGTGGCCACGGCCATGTTCGAGATCGAGGACCCGGTGCGGCGCGCCGCCGTCCTGGCCCGGCTGGGCGGGGTGGAGGACGACTTCTTCCTGCAGGTCGGCGCCGACAGGATCGCCGGCGTTCCCGAGGGCGACGTCGAACGCACCCGCGAGGACGGCAAGACCTCCTCGGTCCACTTCCTGCGCTTCCCGCTGCAGCCCGAACAGATCGCCAGGTTCCGCGACCCGACCGTCAGCATCCTGGTCGGCTGCAACCACGAATCCTACGGCCACCTGGCGGGCCTGACCCCGGCGACACGGGCCGAACTGGCCAGGGATTTCGCCTAGGTCTTCATCCCTGCCACGGCGGGTTTCCCGTCGACGCGGACAAGGCGAGCCCATCAAAAACCGCAAAGGCGGTTTGATCCGCCACGTCCTGCGGCTAAAAGCGCCGCTCCACGGAGGACCAGTGATGAGCAAGCCCAACCGGACCTGGGACAAGTCGAGGCTGCCCAGCCGGCATGTGACCGAGGGACCGGCGCGCGCGCCGCACCGCTCCTATCTCTACGCCATGGGTCTGGGGACGCGGGAGATCAACCAGCCGCTCGTCGGGGTGGCGTCGTGCTGGAACCAGGCCGCGCCCTGCAACACCGCCCTGATGCGCCAGGCCCAGGCGGCCTCTATCGGGGTGAAGAACGCCGGCGGCACTCCCCGAGAGTTCTGCACCATCACCGTCACCGACGGCATCGCCATGGGCCACGCCGGCATGTACGCTTCGCTGCCGAGCCGGGAGGTCATCGCCGACTCCGTCGAGCTGACCATGCGCGGCCACAGCTACGACGCCCTCGTCGGCGTGGCCGGTTGCGACAAGTCTCTGCCCGGCATGATGATGGCCATGCTGCGGCTGAACGTGCCTTCGGTCTTCCTCTACGGCGGTTCGATCATGCCGGGCACGTTCCACGGCAAGGAGGTCACCGTCCAGGACGTGTTCGAGGCCGTCGGCAACCACTCCGCCGGCAAGATGAGCCTGGAGGACCTGTGCGAGCTGGAACAGCACGCCTGTCCCGGCGACGGGGCCTGCGGCGGCCAGTTCACCGCCAACACCATGGCCTGCGTGTCCGAGGCCATCGGCCTCGCCCTGCCGTTGTCCTCGGCCCTGCCGGCGACCTACCTAAGCCGCGACGAATACGCGGTCGCCTCGGGCGAGGCGGTGATGCACCTGATCGAGCACAATATCCGTCCGCGCGACATCTGCACGCGCGAGGCGTTCGAGAACGCCGCCGTTGTGGTGGCGGCGACGGGGGGATCAACCAACGCCGGCTTGCACCTGCCGGCCATGGCCAACGAGTGTGGGATCAAGTTCTCCCTGCGCGACGTGGCGCAGATCTTCCACAAGACCCCCTATCTGGCCGACCTGAAGCCGGGCGGCCGCTATGTGGCCAAGGACATGGGCGAGGCCGGGGGCGTGCCCATGCTGCTGAAGACCCTGCTGGACGCCGGCCTGCTTCACGGCGACTGCATGACCGTCACCGGAAAGACCCTGCGGGAGAACCTGGAAGGCGTGACCTTCAACCCCGAACAGAAGGTGATCCGCCCGGTCTCCAACCCCCTGTCGCCGACGGGCGGGGTGGTCGGCCTGTGGGGCTCGCTCGCTCCCGACGGGGCCATCGTCAAGGTGGCCGGGCTCGAGCACCGCAAGCACCGCGGCCCGGCCCGGGTGTTCGACGGCGAGGAGGCCTGTTTCGCCGCGGTCGAGAAGCGCGACTACAAGGAGAACGACGTCCTGGTCATCCGCTACGAGGGCCCAAAGGGCGGCCCTGGCATGCGCGAGATGCTGTCGACCACCGCGGCCCTCTACGGCCAGGGGCTCAGCCACACCCTGGCCCTGATCACCGACGGGCGGTTTTCGGGGGCGACCCGCGGGCTCTGCATCGGCCACGTCGGCCCGGAGGCCCAGGTCGGCGGCCCCATCGCGCTGATCGAGGACGGCGACATCATCTCCATCGACGCCGACGCCGGCACCATCGATCTGGAGGTCGACCCCATCGAGCTGGAGCACCGCGCCAAGCGCTGGCAGCCGCGCGAGACCCAATACGGCTCGGGAGCGATCTGGAAGTTCGCCCAGCAGGTCGGCCCGGCCCACGAAGGGGCGGTGACCCAGCCCGGCTTCAAGGGCGAAGTGAAGCCCTACGCGGACATCTGACCATGACCGACGAAGACGCCTGGAAATCCCTTGTGGAGGACGACCTCGAAGACCTGGAAGGGGACTCCGTCGAAGACGGCGGCGAGACCGAGGACCTGGCTGCCCTGAAGAACTGCCTTCAGGCCCTGGCCGACGCCATCGCCTCGACCAATCTGGCGGTGATCAACGGGACCCAGGGCGACGCCCAGGCCGCCGGCGCCCGGGTCCAGGCCTCGGTCGCGGCGCTGAAGCGTTTCCACGAAGCCTTCACCGTGCTGAAGGGCGAGGACGACGAAAAGGCCTGACCTGCTCGGTGGTCCTCAGCGCGCCAGTCGGTCCGGTGGAAGGTCGATGCGGACCACCAGCCCCTGCGGGCCCCATTCGCGGGCGAGGCGGCCTTTGAGCTGACGGGTGACGGCGATGTCAAGCAAGGTGGCGCCGAAGCCGTCCGAGGCCTGGGCAGGCGGCGGCAGGCCCTGGGGAAGATGCTCCTCCCAGACCAGTTCCAGACCTTCGCCGGTCACGCTGGTGGCGACCTGGACCCACCCCTCCGGGCTGCTCAGCGCCCCGTACTTGAGGGCGTTGGTGGCCAGTTCGTTGGCGAACAGGGCGACCGAGGTCACGGCCGAGCGTCCCACCGGCATGTCGTCGCCGACGATCAGCACCCGCCGGTCCGCGCCTTCCATGTCGCCATAGGGGCCCAGGAGCACGTGCAGGAGGCCGTGCAGGCTGTAGCTCTCGTCGTCGTCGCGACCCATCAGCTCGGGCCGGGCCACATAGGCGACCGCGCGCCCGAGACCCTTGAAGCGTTCGCGCAAGGCGTTGGCGAAGGGTTTGTTCTCCGGCGCCGCCCGGGCCGACAGGGAGATCAGTCCGTCCACCACCGCGAACATGTTCTTGATGCGGTGGGCGAGCTCGCGCATCAGCAGGCCATTGTCCTCCTCCACGCGGCGCCGGTCGGTGACGTCGCGGCAGATCGAGATCAGCCGGGTGGTCCGGCCCCGGTCGTCGAGCATGGGCGAGACCACCACCTCGCACCATTTGACCACCCCGTTGCGGGTGGGGCGCTCGGCAGTGAAATGGGCCGCTTCTCCGGTGCGGGCCAGGGCTACGGCGGCCTCGACCGCCCCCCGGGCGGAAGCGGGCCATAGATCGGACCATGGACGGTTGCGCAGGACGTCGAAGTCCTCGATCTCCATCAGGACGGCGCCGTTGACGTTCATGGCCAGAAGATCGCCGGCCAGGTCCATCACCTCGACGCAGTCGACGCTGGCGTTGAACAGGCTGAGCCCCAGGGCGTCGAGCGGCAGGTCTTCCGGGAGAAGGGCGGCGAGGGCGGGAGACGACGGCAAAAGACGGTCTCCGGTCCGCAGGGTGCGGGTTAAATTTCACATAGGCCAAGTTCGAGGCGCTTCATAGAAGCACGGGCGGGTTAATGGCGCACCACGGCCTCGATGCGGGCGAAGAAGCGCCGGGCCGCCTGGACCGCGTCTGGCCCGTCCCACCCCGGGCGGGCGGGGTCGGCGGCGTTCCAGAGTTCGAACTCGAAATCGGGGTCGCGCACGTCGTCGAACACCAGCCGCAAGGTGACGCGCCCCACTTCGGGGTCGATGCGGTCGAGGGGGCGGCGCTGCTCGCTGCGGAAGGCCCGCGCGGCGACGTGGCCGTCGAAGATCAGCTCGGCGCCGACCAGTTCCTCCAGGCCGAACACCAGGCCATGGTCGGTCGGTCCGCGGACGATGGCGACCTTGGCGGTGTCCAGGCGCAGGGCCGCGCCCTGGCCGCGGGATGGGCTGGTGATGACGGCGTCCGCCGGCCCTTCCAGGGCCCGCCGCAGCGCCCGACCGATCCGGCGTGAGGGCTCGCTCCAATAGACTGCCGCCCCGGCCAGCGCCGTCATGGCGCCGCCGCCGAAGATCAGCAGCAGGAGGACGCGAAAGACCTGGTCCATACGGGAAGGGTAGGGGGATTCTCTTGGATCTCGGTTCGTCCTCGACCGGGTGGCGTCAGAGCGCCAGTTCCGCCACCACCGGGGCGTGATCGGACGGCTTGTCCCCGCCGCGGACCTTGCGGTGGACCTCGCAGGACCGCAGGCGGTCGGCGGCCTGGGGGGAGAGCATGATGTGGTCGATGCGGATGCCGTGGTCGCGCTCGTAGGCGCCGCGGAAATAGTCCCAATAGGTGTAGCCGTGCGGTTCGGCCCCCGCCTGGCCTTGCGCGTCGGTGAAGCCCAGCCACTTCAGCCGGCGCCACGCCGCCCGGCTCTCCGGCTGGAACAGGGCGTCGCCGGCCCAGCTCTCCGGCTTGTCGGCGTCCTCCGGCTCGGGGATCACGTTGTAGTCGCCGCATAGGGCCAGCGGCTCCTCCAGCGCCAGCAACTCGGCGGCGTGGCGGTACAGCCGGTCCATCCATCTCAGCTTGAACTCGAACTTCTCCGTGCCGATCGGATTGCCGTTGGGCAGGTAGAGGCAGCCGAACCGGAACGGGGTGGGCGCGGCGACCACCGCCTCGATATAGCGGGCGTGGTCGTCGCCTTCGCCGCCGGGCAGGCCGCGCCGGACGTCCTCCAGCGGAAATTTCGACAACAGGGCCACGCCATTGTAGCTCTTCTGGCCGTGAATCTCGACGTTATAGCCAAGGGATTCAAAAGGTTCCCGCGGGAACTTCTCGTCGATGCATTTGAGTTCCTGGAAGCCGACCACGTCGGGCTCCGCTTCCTTGATCCAGGCCAGCACGGCTTCGAGCCGCGCGTTGATCGAATTGACGTTCCAGGTGGCGATCCGCATGGCGGCAAGGCTAGACCGATTTTCCGCCGAAATGGACCCCGGTTCGCATGGTCTAATGCGGCGACGCCGCCGGCCGGGCGATCCGAGGGGGATGGCCCCCGTGGACGTCGGGGGCGGCCAGGGCGGACGGCTGCGCCTTGCTGGCGGTGTGTTTGCGCAGACGGTCGAGGTAGACGTAGATCACCGGCGTCGTGAACAGGGTCAGCACCTGCGACACGACCAGGCCGCCGGCGATGGCCCAGCCCAGCGGCTGGCGGAACTCCGAGCCGGTGCCCGAGCCGACGATCATCGGGATGGCGCTGAACAGGGCCGCGGCCGTGGTCATCAGGATGGGGCGCAGGCGCTGGCGGCAGGCCCTGGCCACCGCCTCCTTGGCTTCTAGATTCTCGTCCCGTTCGAGCCTCAGGGCCACGTCGACGATCATGATGCCGTTCTTCTTGACGATGCCGATCAGGAGGATGATGGCGATGATGCCGATGACGTTGAGGTCCTGGCCGACCGCCATCAGGGTCAGCAGCGCCCCCACCCCGGCTGAAGGGAGGGTCGACAGGATGGTCAGGGGGTGGATGTAGCTCTCGTAGAGCACCCCCAGGATCACATAGACCGCGAGCAAGGCCGCCGCGATCAGGATCGGTTCCGACGAGAGGGACTGCTGGAACGCCTGCGCCGTGCCCTGGAACGCGCCGACCAGGGTCGGGGGCGCGCCGAGCTGGGCGCGGGCCTGGTCGACCGCCATGGTCGCCTGGCCAAGGGAAACCCCCGGCGACAGGTTGAAGGCCAGGGTGGCCGCCGGGAACTGGCCCTGGTGGCTGATGGTCAGGGAGGCCGTGCCGTTGGGGTCGGCCTTGACGAACAGCGACAGAGGCACGGGCCTGCCGGTCGCCGGCGACAGGATGTAGACCGAATTGAACAGGGCCGGCGTCGCCTGCAGCGCGGGCGGTCCCTCCACCACGACGTGGTAGCTGTTCAGTTGGGTGAAGTATTGGGCGACCTGGCGCTGGCCGATCTGGTTGTAGAGGGCGTTGTCGATGTCGCTGGGCGAGATGCCGAAGCGGCCGGCGGCGTCGCGGTCGATCTTCAGGTTGACCGCCGCGGCCTGCGACTGCTGGTCGGAGCTGACGTCCTTCAGCTCGGGCAGGGCCTGCAGGGCCGCCAGCAGTTTGGGCGTCCAGGTGTTCAGCTCCGTCAGGTCGGCGTCGGACAGGGTGTACTGGTACTGGGCCCGGCCGGCCCGCCCGCCGACGTTGATGTCCTGGTTGGCCTGCATGAACGTCTGCGCCCCGACCACCTGGGCGAGCTTGGGACGCAGGCGCGCGATGACCTCGTCGGCGGTCGACTTGCGGCCCTCGTCCCTGGGCGACAGGGCGATGTTGAAGTTGGCCTGGTTGGCCCCGCCATTGCCGACGCCGAAGTTGGTCGCGGCCACGTCGGGATCATTGCGGATGATGTCGGCGACCTGTTCGACCTTGGCCGAGGTCTTGGCGAAGGAGCCGTCCTGCGACGTGACCATCGTGCCGGAGATGAAACCGGTGTCCTGCTGCGGAAAGAAGCCGGTGTGGGCGGTGGCGTAGAGGACGACGGCGGCCGCCACGGTGACCAGGAACACGGCCAGGGTCGCCGGCATGTGGCCGAGCACGACGTCGAGTCCCCGCCGGTAGCCGTCCTCCAGGCGCGAGAAGCCGGTCTCCAGGCCCCTGGTGAACCAGTTCGACGGCGGCCCCGGCTTCTTCAGGAACTTGCCGCACAGCATCGGCGTGAAGGTGAGCGACAGCATCAGCGACAGCAGCACCGTGGCGCTGAGCGTCAGGGCGAACTCGCGCATCAGCCGCCCGACCACCCCGCCCATGAACATCAGCGGCGTGAACACCGCGACCAGCGAGATGCTTATCGACAGGATGGTGAAGCTGATCTCGCCGGCCCCCGCGAGGGCGGCCTCGAACGGCTCCTCGCCTTCCTCGATTTTCCGCCAGATCACCTCGACCATGACGATGGCGTCGTCGACCACGAAGCCGACCGCGATGGTCATGGCCATCAGCGACAGGTTGTCGAGACTGAAGCCCAGCGGCAGCATCACCGCCGCCGCCGCCAGCAACGCCAGCGGGATCACCAGGCTGGGGATCAGGGTGGCGCGGACGTCGCGCAGGAACAGGAAGATCACCACCACGACCAGGACGATGGTGATCAGGAGCGTGATCTCGACGTCCTTGACCGAGGCGCGGATGGTCTGGGTCCGGTCGGCGACCATGTGCACGCTGATCGAGGGCGGGATGTTGGCCTGCAGGCCCGGCAGGGCCGCCTTGATGCGGTCGGCGGTCTGGATGACGTTGGCGCCGGGCTGCTTGAACACGAACAGCACGATGGCGCGTCCGCCTTGGCCCAGGCTCCTGTCCGGGTTGTTCACGCCCGGATACATCCAGGCGCCGATCTGGTTGTTCTCGACGTCGGCCACGGCCGAGCCGACGTCCTGGATGCGGACCGGAGCGCCGTTCTTGTAGGCGATCACCACCTTGTTCCAGGTCTTGGGGTCCAGCACCTGGTCGTCGGCATAGACGCCGTAGCTGCGGCTGGGTCCGTTGATCACGCCTTTGGGGGCGTTGGCGGTGGCCGCGGCGATGGCGGTGCGGATGGCGTCCATCTGCAGGCCCAGGTTGGCGACCTTGCGCGGGTCCAGCCGGATCCGCACGGCGGGTTTCTGCTGGCCGCCGATGGCCACCTGGCCGACGCCGACGATGCGCGAGATCTGCTGGGCCAGGATGTTGTCGGCGTAGTCCGAGACCTGGGAGATCGGCGCCGTGTCCGAGGACAGGGACAGGAGCAGGATCGGGGCATCGGCCGGGTTGACCTTTCGGATGGTGGGCGGGCTGGGCAGGTTGGTCGGCAGCTGGCCGCCGGCGGCGTTGATGGCCGCCTGCACGTCCTGGGCGGCGGCGTCGATGTTACGGTTCAGCTCGAACTGCAGGACGATGTTGGTGGAGCCCGACGAACTGGTCGAGGTCATCTGGGTCACGCCGGCGATCAGCGAGAACTGCCGCTCCAGCGGCGTGGCTATGTTCGAGGCCACGGTCTCCGGGCTGGCGCCCGGCAGGGCGGCGTTGACCTGGATGGTCGGGAAGTCGACCTGCGGCAGGGCCGAGACGGGCAGGTTGAAGTAGGCCGCGATCCCCACCACCAGGAAGGCCGCCGCGATCAGCGAGGTGGCGACGGGCCGGTGGATGAAGGGGGTGGAGATGCTCACGGCTTGGAACGCTTCGCGGTCTTGGCCTTGGACGCGACCTTGGCGTCGGGATCGCGCACCGCCACCCGCAGGCCAGGCTTCAGCGACAGCTGCCCGTCGGCGACCACGGTCTCGCCGGGGGAAAGGCCGGCCCGGATCACCGTCAGCTGGTCCTGGGCGATGTCCAGGGCCACCGGGCGCGCCACGACCCGCTGATCGGCGCCGACGACATAGACGAAAGGTCCCTTCGGTCCCTGGTTCACGGCGGCGGTGGGGACGGTGAGGGCGTTGCGCAGGGTCTGCAGGGTGAGGCGGACATTGACGAACTGGCCGGGCCACAGCCGGGCGTCCGGATTTTCGAACCGCGCCTTCAACTGGACCGTGCCGGTGGCGGGGTCGACGTGGTTGTCGGCCACCGTGAGCTGACCGTCCGCCAGCTTCTTGCCGTCGTCCTGGCTGAAGGCCTCGGTGGCCAGGGGCCTGGTGAAGCCGGCCGAAACGGTCTGCAGCCGCTGGAAGTCGCCTTCGGGGACGGTGAAGGTCACGGCGATCGGGGTCACCTGGGCCACGGTGACGAGGCCGGTGGTGTCGGTGGCGGAGACCAGGTTGCCCGCGTCGACCAGCTTGACCCCGACGCGCCCGGACACCGGGGCGACGATGCGGGTGTAGCCGAGGTTGATCTTCGCGTTGGCCACCACGCCCTGGTCGACCATCACCACGCCCTCGTCCTGTTTGACCAGGGCGGTCTGGGTGTCGAAGGTCTGGCGGGCGATGGAATCCTGCGAGAGCAGGGTCTGATAACGGGCCAGGTCCACGCGCGCGCCCTGCAGCAGGGCCTGGTCGCGGGCCAGCGCCCCTTGCGCCTGCATCAGGGCGGCGTTGAAGGGGGCAGGGTCGATCTGGGCCAGCAAGGCGCCGGCCTTGACGAAGCTGCCCTCGCGGTAGGCCAGGCTCTGCAGCCGGCCGCTGACCTGGGCGCGGACCAGCACGTTCTGCCAGGCCTGGGCCGCGCCGATGGCGGTGATGGACACCGGCACGTCCCGCGCCACGGCCCTGGCCACGCTTACGGGAACCGGCGGGGTCTTGGCGGCTTTGGCCGGCTTGGGATGGAACAGCGTCCCCCAGAGCATCAGCAGGATGGCCAAGGCCCCCAAGACGACAAAGCCCAAACGAAAACGTCTTGACGCCGCCATGCACGAGTCCGTCCGCTCAGTCGGGCGCCGGCGATCTGCGCCGATCGTCGGAGATCCGATGATTGGTCAACCCTATAGGCGGGGCCCGTATTTCCGGTGTTTCTGCTTCGACGCGGTTCTGTAAAAATGGATTTCCCAACCAAAATAGCGGGATAGCTCGGTAAGGCGACGCCGGCAGGCCAAATGTGGCGCCGCGCCGCCCAAATTGGCCGCGGCGCGCCTTGTGGCGAACAGAAGGGTGTCCTGCTCGCGGCCCACTCTTCGTCCTCTCCGGGACGATGGAGCCGGGATGGGCCGTTTACTTCGCCTTGAGGCGCCGGTCGTTGGCGGTGACCGTCTTGTGCACGGGAGCCAGGGTCTTGTCGCCGGTGCGGGCGACCAGGGCGTTGAGGCCCATGCCGTAGGCGAAACCGCGACCGAAGAAATCGGCGACCAGTCGTCCTTGCACCATCATCACTTCGAACGGGGTGCGGCAGGTGGCGAGCTGGGCCATTCCGCGGCTCGCCGCGGCGGCCTCCCCGGCGGCGTAGCGCGCGCCCTGGCTGGCCATGGTCGAGGCGCCGGCGGTCATGGCGGCCCCGGCCTCGGAGAAGGCGGCGACCTTCTCGCTGATCATCAGGTTCATCTCGGCGGCGGTCTCGGCCGTGGGATTGGCCATCGACATGGTCCGCGCCGCGATCACGGAGGCGGCGGCCCCCATGGTCTCGTGGCACTTCTGTGCCGTGTTGGCGGAACGCCGCGCAGTGTTGGCAGCCTGGGAGCCTGAGCGGCGAGTTTTCATGAAACCTATAGGGAAAAGCTGACGCCGCAGCCGCAGCTGGACTTGGCGTTAGGGTTGCGGACGCGGAATTCCGCCCCCGCCAGTTCGTCGACGAAGTCGATTTCGGACCCGCGCAGCAGCGGCAGCGAAACCTCGTCGATCAGGGCCGAGGCCCCGTCGCGTTCGATGACCAGATCCTCGGGCTCGCCCGCCTCGACCAGGTCGAACTGGTACTGGAAGCCCGAGCAGCCGCCGCCTTCGACCGCCACCCGCAACATCAGCGTCCGCCCCTCAGTGGAGGCGAGTTCGCGGATACGCCTGGCCGCCGCGGCGCTGAGGGCGACGGGCGTGCGGGCCGAGACCAGACTGTCGAGGTCGAGGGTCATGAATCCCTGCTTATCATAAGTGTATGAGCGATAGGTGAGCGGAGTGCGGCTGCCCCTGGCTTCCGTAACGTCTATATGGGGATTGCGCCGCCCCAGCGAAGGGGCGCCGCCTGACTGGGAGATTCGCCTTGGGTGTTGACGCTTTTCCGCTCCGGGCGCCCTACGCCGCGGACCCTGCGGCCTCGCTGGGCCGCAAATATCCCGAGGCCGAGAGCCGGACCCGCACCCCCTTCGCCCGGGACCGCGACCGGGTGATCCATTGCAGCGCCTTCCGCCGGCTGAAGGAGAAGACCCAGGTCTTCGTGGCCCATGAGGGCGACTACTACCGCACCCGCCTGACCCACAGCCTGGAAGTGGCCCAGATCGCCCGCTCCCTGGCGGTGGCGCTGGGCCTGGACCAGGACCTGGCCGAGGCCGTGGCCCTGGCCCACGACCTCGGCCATCCGGCGTTCGGCCATGCGGGCGAGGACGAACTGCAGGCCTGCATGGCGCCCTACGGGGGCTTCGACCACAACGTCCAGACCTTCCGGGTGGCGACCGAACTGGAGAGCCGTTACCCGACCTTCCTCGGCTTGAACCTGGCGTGGGAAACCCTGGAGGGGATCGTCAAGCACAACGGGCCGGTGATCGACCGGCTGGACCGTCCGGCCTACCGGCCCCTGGCCGATTACACCGCCGACTACGACCTGAGGCTGGACACCTTCGCCTCGGCCGAGGCCCAGGTCGCCGCCCTGGCCGACGACATCGCTTACAACAACCACGACGTGGACGACGGCCTCCAAGCCGGCCTGTTCGCCATGGAGGACGTGGAGGCGATCCCGCTGGTCGGTCCCGCCATCGCCTCGGTGCGTCGCGACTATCCCGGCATAGACGCGCGGATGCTCCGGCTGGAGGCGGTGCGGCGGATGATCGGGGTGATGGTCGACGACGTCATCGCCGAGACCCGCCGCCGGGCCGCCGCCGGCGGGGTCGACACCCCCGAGGCGGTGCGGATGCTCGGCGCGCCCCTGGTGGCCTTTTCCCCCGACATGGCCGAGGACCTGGCCCGCCTGCGCGCCTTCCTGCACGAGCGGATGTACCGGCACTATCGGGTCAACCGCACCCGCAGCCAGGCGCGGCGGCTCCTGCGTGAGATGTTCGAGCTGTTCATGCGCGAGCCCGACGTCATGCCGGGCGACTGGTCCAGCCGGGCCGGCCCGCGGGAGGGGACCGAACGGGCCCGGCTGGTGTGCGATTATATCGCTGGGATGACCGATCGCTTCGCCATAGAAGAACATCGGCGGCTGTTCACCCTGGACATCTGGCATTAACCATCTTGGCCCCTCTTTAGGAGGCTTCGGCCCGGATCGGGTTTTGCTAGACTTGTTAGACGCGCGCGATTCGCTCCGAGCGAACCCGTGCCGCTTTCCTGGAGTACGCCGGCCATGTCCCAACAAGATCGCGGCGCCTACACGCCCCAGACCGACGCCCCCCTGGCGTTCGACGCCCGAGCCCCCCGCGGCGCCCGCCGTCCCCTGCCGATGGCGCTGATCGGCAGCGGCGTGGTGCTGCTGGTGCTGATCGCCGCGGTGGTGATGTATTACCGAAGCGGCGTCCGCTCCCCTGCCGCCGCGACCGCGGCCGTCGGCCAGCCGGTGACCACGGTCAAGTCGCCTCCGGCCGCCAACGCCAAGGACGAGGATCCGTTCTCCAACCTCGACGTCTATGCGGCCCAGAACGTCCCGGCCACCCCCGCGGCCCAGCCCGCCTTCACCCCCCCGCCGGAGCAACCCCAGGCGCGCCCTGCGCCCAAGTCGGGGCTGACGGTGCAGACAGTGGGGGATTCCCCGGTCCATGCCGTTCCGGGAACGCCCGCTCCGACGGTCGCGGCGGCCGTTCCCGCCAAGCCGGCTCCAGCCCCGACCGTGGCCGCCGCCGCCGCGTCGCCGGCCAAGCCCGCTCCCGTGGTGGCTGCTCCGCCGGCTTCGGCGCCTGACGCGGCCGCCCCGCCGACCCCGGCCCCGACCGCTCCGGCGGCGGTCCAGATCGGCGCCTATTCCTCCGCCGCCCTCGCCGACAAGGGATACCAGGAGGTGGCCGCGGCCTTCCCGACCTTCATGGGCGGCAAGGTCAAGAAGGTCGAACCCCTGGAACGGGACGGCAAGATGCTGTTCCGCACCTCGGTGACGGGCTTCGCCAGCCACAGCTCCGCCCAGGCGTTCTGCGCGGCGCTGAAGGCTTCGGGTCACGTCTGCCTGGTCAAGGGCTGACAGGCGGCTGTGAGCGCCGCCTGCATCCTCGGCTGCGCCGGCCCGGCGCTCAGCGCCGACGAAGCTGCGTTCTTCCGCGACCTGCGGCCGTGGGGCTTCATCCTGTTCGCCCGCAATATCGTGGACGCCGAGCAGACCCGCGCCCTGACCGCGGCCCTGCGGGAAGCCTGCGACGACGAGGGCGCGCCGGTGTTCCTCGACCAGGAGGGCGGACGGGTGCAGCGGCTGCGTCCGCCGCTGGCCCTCAACCGTCGGCCGGCCGCCCTGTTCGGCGCCCTGTTCCGCGACCGCCCGGAAGAAGCCGAGGAGGCGGTGCGGCTGAACCACCGCCTGATCGCCCATGAACTGGCGGCCCTGGGCTTCGACGCCGACTGCGCTCCCTGCGTCGACCTGCGGGTCCAAGGCGCCCACGACATCGTCGGCGACCGCAGCTTCGGGTCCGAGCCCTCGGCGGTGGCCGCCCTGGGCCGCGCGGCCATCGACGGCCTGACGGCCGGCGGGGTGGCGCCGGTGATCAAACATATCCCCGGTCACGGCCGCGCCGGCGCCGACAGCCATTTCGACCTGCCGGTGGTGGAGACGCCGCTGGAGGTGCTGGAGAGGACCGACTTCGCCCCGTTCCGGGCCCTCGCCGACGCCCCCATGGCGATGACCGCCCACGTGGTCTACGGCGACATCGACCGGGAGGCCTGCGCCACCCTGTCCCATCGGGTGATCGGGACGGTGATCCGCGGCCACATCGGTTTCGACGGCCTGCTGATGTCGGACGACCTGTCGATGAAGGCCCTGGGCGGCGCCTTCGAGGATCGCACCCGCGAGTCCCTGCGCGCCGGATGCGATGTGGTCCTGCACTGCAACGGCGACATGGCCGAGATGCAGGCGGTCGCCTCTGAGGTTCCGCGCCTCGGCGCCCGCCCCGCCGAGCGCGCCGCCGCGGCCCGCAGCCTGATGCGCCGGGTGCAACCCTTCGATCCGGAAGGCGCCGAGGCCCGGCTGCTGGAGCTTGGGCTGGAAGGGCGCACGGCATGACCGACGCCGCCGAGCTCGATTTCGACGCCGCCGCCGATGCGGCGGAGGACGGAGAGGCCCTGGTCATCGACCTGGAAGGCTTCGAAGGGCCGCTGCATGTGCTGCTGGCCCTGGCCCGCACCCAGAGGGTCGACCTGCTCAAGCTGTCGATCACCGCCTTGGCCGACCAGTACCTGGCCTTCATCCACGCGGCCCGCCGCCGACGCTTCGCCCTGGCGGCCGACTATCTGGTCATGGCCGCCTGGCTGACCTTCCTGAAGTCGCGGCTATTGCTGCCCAAGCCGGAACGCGCCCGGGGCGGGGAGCCGGCGGCGGAGGACCTGGCCGAGGCCCTGGCCTTCCGGCTCGCCAAGCTCGACGCCATGCGCCAGGCGGTGGAACTTTTGAAAAGCGCGCCGCAGACCGGGCGCGACGTCTTTGTCCGCGGCGATCCCGATGCGGTGATGATCGCCTCGACCACCCGTCTCGACGTCGACCTCTACGCCCTGATCCAGGCCTATGTTCAGCAGCGCCGGCGCGAGAGCAACCGTCGCTACCGTCCGGCGCAGCGGATCGAGGCCTACCCCCTGGAGGAGGCGCGCACGCGGCTGAAGAGCCTGATGGGCGAGCTGACCGCCTGGACCCCGCTCGACGGCATCGCGCCGCACCGGCGGGGAGAGGGGCCGACCCAGGCCTCCTATCTCGCCTCCACCCTTTCGGCCGGGCTGGAGATGGTCAAGGACGGGGCCCTGGAGGTCCGTCAGCTCGAGGCCTTCGCCGCCCTCTATATGCGCGCCCGTCGCGGGGCCCCGGACATCGCGGCGTGACCGACCTCGCCGAAGCCGAGCGCATGGTCGAGGCGCTGCTGTTCGCGGCGTCCGAACCGCTCAGCGCCGCCGACCTGGCCCGGCGGATGCCTGAAGGCGCCGACGTCGGCCGGGCCATCGCCGCCTTGCGCCAGCGCTACCTTGGCCGCGGGGTCGAGCTCGAGTGCGTGGCCGACCGGTGGCGTTTTCGTACGGCCCCGGACCTTTCCTTCCTGATGACCGAGGAGCGGCAGGAGCACCGGCGCCTCTCCAAGGCGGCGATGGAGACCCTGGCCATCATCGCCTACCACCAGCCGGTCACCCGGGCCGAGATCGAGGCGGTGCGCGGGGTGAGCCTCAGCCGCGGCACCCTGGACCTGCTCCTGGAGATCGGCTGGGTGCGGATGCGCGGCCGCCGCCGCTCGCCGGGCCGCCCCGTCACCTACGGCACCACCGACGGTTTCCTGGAACACTTCGGCTTGGCCTCCCTGGCCGACCTGCCGGGGGCGGCGGACATGAAGGCCGCAGGCCTTCTGGACCTCGACCTGCCGGCCGATTTCACCGTTCCGAACCCGTCGCTGACTGTTTCGGATGAAGACCCGCTGGACGGCGACGAAACGCCGGAGTTCGCCCAGGACTTTCTGGAGGGCGAGGGGCGTTAGGGCGGGCGAGCCGAAGTGTTCGCTTCGCCGGTGTGCGGCTCGCCGTCCGAACGCGCTCGAGGCTCTTCAAAGATTGGCGTCACCGCCGCCCGGTCGCCAGGGCGAACGAGGTTCCGACGGCGTGGGGCGCCGCCGGCAGCCAGGCCGGTCCGCCTTCCTCCCACTGGTCGTCGGTCAGTTGCTCCAGTCCGGAGCCGTCCGCGCGCATCATGAAGATCTCGCCATAGGGCTGCGGGGCGCCGGTGTACTGGGCCTCGTCCTTGAAACCCTTGGCCGAGCCGGTGAACAGGATCCGGCTGCCGTCCGGCGACCAGGCCAGGTGGGCGTTGTTGCCCGCCCCGTGCGTCAGCTGCCTGACGCCGGTTCCGTCCGGGCGGACGGTGAAGACCTGGAAGTCCTGGCCGATGCGGCGGACGAAGGCGATGCGGTCGCCGCGCGGCGACCAGATGGGGAAGTTGTCCTCGACGGTGGTCAGGGTCTTCACCGACTTGTCCACCAGATCCAGAATACGCAGGCCCTGGCCGTCCGGCCCCTGGGTCCGGTAGACCAACCGCTTCCCGTCGGGCGCGAAGGCGGCGAAGGCATTGTTGTTGCGGCCGGACGTGACCACCCGGAAGCCGCTGCCGTCGTCATTGAGGATGGCCGTCTGGGCGCCGCCGTTGACCGGGTCCTTCGGCTTCTTGTCGCCGATCGAAAAATCCAGGAAGGCGGAGAACAGCCCGACACCCACCACGATCTGCTTGCCGTCAGCCGACCACTGCGGCGCCAGGATCAGGCCCGGGCGTTCCAGGATCGCTTGCGGGGCCTTGCCGTCCTCGACGACAAGCAGCTTCGAGACGGGGCCGGCCGGCACCGTCGTGGCGAAACGCAGCCGGGGGGAGTCGACGGCCGGCAGAAGGGTGGTGGCGTAGAGCTGGAATTCAGGGTTCCGGCTCCACAACCGCGTCGGCTCGGCGCTCCGGCTATCGGCGAAGCGGCTGTAGACGACCTGTTTGCCGTCCGCGGACCATGAAGGCTCGCGCAGGTCCCCTCCGGCGGGTCCATGTCCGCCATCGGAATAAAACAGGCCGGATCCCGCCGCGTCCTGCCGCAGGTAGCCGACCCTGCCGCCGGGCAGCAGCGCCGGCATGGTCTTGGCGCCTGGCCCGGCGGGCACCGGCGCTGTCGCCCCCGTGCGGATGTCGATCGTCTCCAGGACATCATCGGTCTGCCCTTTGCCCACCCGATTGCTCCACGTGTCCTGGGCGGCCATGCAATAGGCGACCACATGCGTGCTGTCGGCCGACCATTTCGGCGAACCGCAGGCGTCCTTTCCATCCGAGGTCAGGCGCTTCAGGCCCGTCCCATCGGGATGGATCAAATAGATGTCGACCACATGCAGCCTTTCCCAGCGGCCCTTGGCCGGGGGCAGGCCGCCCCTGCGATCGGACGAGAAGGCGATCCAGCGGCCGTCCGGCGACCAGGCCGGCCGGAAGTCGCCGCCGTGGCCCGACGTCAGCGGCCGGGCCTTGTGCGTCGCCAGGTCGAGGATCCACAGGTTCGCGTATCCGGCCGCCCGCGTGGAGACGAACACCAGCCGTTCCTCATCCGGCGAGAACGCCGCCTGGTCGTCGAATGAGGGGCTGCGGGTCAGGCGCTCCAGCCCGGTCCCGTCCGGATGCACGCGGTAGAGGTCGGCCGGGCCATCCCGCTCGGAGGTGAAGGCGATCCAGTCGCCCTTCGGCGACCAGGCGGGATTGTAGTCCATGCCCCCGGCGCCGAGCAGGGGACGTTCCCCGCCGCCATCGGCGTCGGCGATGGCGAGCACGGCCTTGGCCGGGGCGAAGCGGGTGAACAGGACCCGGTCGGCGGCAAGGGAGGCGGTCGCCGTCAGAGCCGCGGCCAGAGCGCAGAGCGCGAAGGCGCCCTGGCGGATGACGCGGCTTTTCGTCCTCGGGGTTTGATCGCCTCGGGCGATATCTGGAAATTCAGACCGGACCGAGCGCTCCAGCCGGAGCTTACCATCCTGATAGATGGTGCGGATCGCCGCCGACCGCAGCGACACATTCAAGGCAGCGTGGAACATGATCAGCTCCCTTTGTTAAGACTTTCTCAACCTTAACGTGAATGGGGCTTGCGGGTTAGTGGGATGATTCGATTTGCATGCTGTCGTCGTCGGACGGCCGCTCGGCGGCAGATCAACCTGCCTTGCCCCTCAAACGGCCGTAGCCTCTCACCCCCGCCGCTTCGCCGGGGGGTCCCTCCGGGGCGAGGCGAAGCCACGTCGCTTGCGCACCCGCGCCCATCCTGTAAGAGCGCAGCTATGGATCGTATCGCCATCGTCGGGGGCGCGCGGCTGGAGGGGGAAATCCCGATCAGCGGGGCCAAGAACTCCGCCATCAAGCTGATGGCGGCGAGCCTGCTGAGCGACCAGCCGCTCCGCCTCACCAACATGCCCCGGCTGGCCGACACCCGGTTCCTGGGCAAGCTGCTTCGGCGCCTGGGCGCGGCGGTGATCGAGATGGACGGGCCCGAGGGGTCCGAGACGGTCCTGCACACGCCGGAGATCACTTCGGCCCTGGCCCCTTACGACCTGGTCCGGCAGATGCGGGCCTCCTTCAATGTGCTGGGGCCGCTGATCGCCCGCACCGGCCACGCCAAGGTCAGTCTGCCCGGCGGCTGCGCCATCGGCGCCCGCCCGGTCGACCTGCATCTGAAGGCGCTTGAGGCCCTCGGCGCCCACATCGATCTGAACGAGGGTTACGTCTACGCCCAGGCGCCGCGGGGCCTGGAGGGCGCGACCATCGCCTTTCCCTTCGTTTCCGTCGGCGCCACCGAGCACACCATGCTGGCCGCCGTCCTGGCCGACGGCGAGACGGTGCTGGAGAACGCCGCCCGCGAGCCGGAGATCGTCGACCTGGCCGAATGCCTGAACGCCATGGGCGCCAAGGTCGAGGGCGCGGGCTCGCCCACCATCCGCATCAAGGGCGTGGCCAAGCTGCACGGGGCGGTCCACGCCGTGGTGCCCGACCGGATCGAGACCGGGGCCTTCGCCTGCGCCGTGGCCATGGCCGGCGGCGACGTCACGCTCACCCAGTCGCGGCCAGAACACGTGCGCGCCCTGCTCGACGCCATGGCCGCGGCGGGAGTCGAACTCGACGAGACCGTCGATACGATCCGCGTGCGGCGGGGGGCGGGCAGGCTCAAGGCGGCCGACATCACCACCGAGCCCTATCCCGGCCTGGCCACCGACCTGCAGTCGCCCTTCATGGCCCTGATGACGATGGCCCAAGGGGTCAGCGTCATCCGCGAGACCATCTTCGAGAACCGCTTCATGCACGTGCCGGAGCTGGCGCGGTTGGGCGCCGACATCTCCATCGCCGGCAACGAGGCGCGGGTCACCGGGGTCGAGGCCCTGACCGGGGCCCAGGTCATGGCCACCGACCTGCGGGCCTCGGTCAGCCTGGTCATCGCCGGACTGGCGGCCAAGGGCGAGACCGTGGTCAACCGGGTCTACCACCTCGACCGCGGGTTCGAACGCCTGGAACAGAAGCTGGGCGCCTGCGGGGCCAATGTGCGCCGGATCTCCGGCGACCAGGAGGAGGCCGCATGAGCGCGGACCCCAAGGCTGCGACGCGGCTGAAGCTGCTGGCCGAGGACGCCGACGACTTGGCGATCATGTCGGCCGCCCTGCAGGATGCGGTGGCCAAGATCGGCGACATCCAGTTCGAGGCGGGCGCCCGGCGCCTGACCCTGTCGCTGAACCGGTTCCGCTGGGAGGCCGGGGATGGCGATGGCGGCCAGCGCGTCCGCGCCGGCCTGCAGTTCGGCGGGGTGATGAAGCTGCAGACCCGCCGGATTCGGCGCGACGCTCCCGAGGCGGTGATCGAGCTGCTGGCCATCGAGTTCGAGCCCCTGGGCGACGGCGACCCCGGCGGCGCGGTGGTGCTGCGCTTCGCCGGCGACGCCGACATCCGGCTGGAGGTCGAGTGCATCGACGCGGCCCTGGCCGACGTGTCCGACCCGTGGCCGACGCCTCGCCGACCGGGGCACGCCTGACCCCAGGCTGGACTTTTCCGCCGCAAAGCCCTTTGAAGCGCCCATGCGCCGCTTCGATGCCTCAAGGTCCGATTTCGAGACCGCCTTCGCCGCCTTCCTGGACGAGCCTCGAGGCTCGCCCGCCGACGTGGACGCCTCGGTGGCCGAGATCCTCGAGCGGGTGCGCACTGAGGGTCTGGCGGCGGTGCTCGACTATGCGCGCCGGTTCGACAAGGCCGAGCTGACCGAAACCACCGTCCGTGTGACCCCCGAGGAGATCGCCGAGGGTACGGCCGCCTGCGACCCGGCGGTGCGCGAGGCCATAGCCTTCGCCGCGCGTCGCATCCGCGCCTATCACGAGCGTCAACGTCCCGCCGACGACCGTTTCACCGACGAGGCCGGGGTCGAGCTCGGCTGGCGCTGGACCGCCCTGGAGTCGGTGGGGGTCTATGTGCCGGGGGGGCGGGCCGCCTATCCCTCCACCGTGCTGATGAACGCGGTCCCCGCCGCCGCCGCCGGGGTCGAACGCATCGCCATGGTCACCCCGCCAGGCCGGATGCAGCCCGCCGTCCTGGCCGCGGCCCAGGAAGCGGGCGTCACCGAGATATGGCGCGTCGGCGGCGCCCACGCCGTCGCCGCCCTGGCCTATGGGGCCGGGCCGATCCGGTCGGTCGACAAGATCGTCGGCCCTGGCAACGCCTTCGTCACCGCCGCCAAGCGGCGGCTTTATGGGGTTGTCGGGATCGACGCCCTGGCCGGCCCCTCCGAGATCGTGGTGGTGGCCGACGCCGCCAACGATCCGGCCTGGATCGCCGCGGACCTCCTGTCGCAGGCCGAGCACGACCCGGACGCCCAGTCGGTCCTGATCACCGACACCGACGCCTTCGCCGACGCCGTGGTCGAGGCCGTGGAGCGCCAGTTGGGCGAACTGGCCACGGCCGAGGACGCCCGCGCCGCGTGGACCCGCCACGGGGCGGTGGTGATCGCCCCCCTTTTGCGTTCGCCCGAACTGGTCAACCGGCTGGCCCCCGAACACGTGGAGTTCGCCGTCGCCGATCCGGATGTCCTGGCGGGACAGGTGCGCCATGCCGGAGCGATCTTCCTCGGCCGGCTGACGCCCGAGGCCATCGGCGACTATGTGGCCGGCTCCAACCACGTCCTGCCCACCAGCCGGGCGGCGCGGTTCTCGTCGGGCCTGTCGATCTACGACTTCCTCAAGCGCACCTCGATCGTCCGCTGCGACGAGGGGGCCTTCGCCGTCCTCGGCCCGCACACGGCGGTCCTGGCCCGCGCCGAAGGCCTGCCGGCCCACGCCCGTTCGGCGGAAATCCGGCTGGAGGCGTTGCAGAAGCCGGCGCGGGGCCCCCTCGGCCGGGGCTGACGTCCTGCCGGTCTTTGTTCCAGGCTTGCTGCGATGCACAAGCCACGTCATGCTCCCGGCCGATGGCTGAGGATCGCGACAGGCGGCGGCTCGGATCGGTCGAGATCGACGAGGCCTCGCTCGCGCCGGCCACGCGCGACGTCGAGCACGAGCGACAGGCCGCGATCTTCGACCTTCTGGAAGACAACCATTTCGATCCCGTGGGGGCCCCGCCGGGTCCCTACGGCCTGACCATCTCGCTGGTGGAGAACCGGCTGGCCCTGGACATCGTCGGTCCCGGCTACGTCCACCGGCATCTGTTGTCGCTGACGCCGTTCCGGGGACTGATCAAGGACTACTTCATGGTCTGCGAAAGCTATTACGAGGCGATCCGTCATTCGACCCCGCACCAGATCGAGGCCTTGGACATGGGTCGCCGGGGGCTGCACGACGAAGCTTCGGGGCGGCTGCGGGAACGGCTGGCGGGGAAGGTCGAGACCGACCACGAGACCGCGCGCCGGCTGTTTACCCTGATCTGCGCCCTGTACCGGCGGGGGTGAAGTGACGTCGAGCGATCCTCCCGTGGTGCTGTTCGCCTGCAATCTCAATCGGGTCCGCTCGCCGATGGCCGCGGCCCTGGCCCAACGGCTGGGGCTGGGCGCCGACAGTTGCGGCCTGAGCGCGACGGACGCCGTCGATCCCTTCCTGGCTGCGGTCATGCTGGAGGTCGGCGTCGATCTGTCCGAGCACCAGCCCAAGACCTTCGCCGACGTGAACGGCGAGACCTTCGACCTGATCATCGCCCTCACGCCCGAGGCCCGGGAGCGGCTGGCGGGCAGCGCGACCCCGGTCGAGTATTGGCCCACCGCCGATCCGACCCTGGCCGACGGTTCGCGCGAGCAGCGCCTCGACGCTTATCGCGAGGTGCGCCGGGCCCTGCAGCGGCGGCTGTCCGAGCGCTTCGGGGCCCCATCGACCTGAGACCGCCGATCGGGCTAATGCTGCGGCCTTCGCAACCCGCCGGGACCGGCGCCAGACCATGAGCACCCGATCATCGCCTCCCAATCCGCGCCCCTGATCCTGGCCAGCGCCAGTTCGCGCCGGCTGGACCTCCTGGCCCAGATCGGCCTGGTCCCCGACGCCGTCGACCCGGCCGAACTCGACGAGGCGCCGTTGAAGGACGAGACGCCGCGCCTCCTGGCCCTGCGCCTGGCTCGGGCCAAGGCGCAGACGGTGGCGGCGCGCCGGCCGGGCGCCTTCGTCCTGGCCGCCGACACCGTGGTCGCGGTGGGCCGGCGTGTCCTGCCCAAGGCAGAGACCGAAGACCAGGCGCGCGCGTGTCTCGCCCTGCTGTCGGGACGCGGGCACTGGGTGGGCACGGCGGTCGCCGTGGCGGCTCCGGACGGGCGCATGGCGGCGCGCCTGGTGGAAACCAAGGTGCAGTTCAAGCGGCTCTCCCCCGGCGAGCTCGCGGCCTATCTCGCGGACGGCGACTGGCGGGGCAAGGCGGGGGGCTATGCCGCGCAAGGGGCGGCGGGGGCTTTCATCATAACCCTGCGCGGATCCTATTCGGCCGTGGTCGGCCTGCCTCTGTACGAGACCCGCTGTCTGCTGGACGGGCTGGGCTTCCGGTGAGCGGCCGGCGGCGGCTGTACCTCGATCCCGCGCCCGGGGAGGCGAGGGGGGTCGTCACCCTGGACGGCAAGCCCGAGCGGCTGCTGATCGAAAGGGGCGACGAGATCGGGGTCCAGCAGCCCGGGGCGACGGTCGTCGCCCGCGTGCGCCGGATCGAAAAGGGGCTGGCCGGGGTCTTCGTCGACCTAGGCGAGGGGCCGCAGGGCCTGCTGACCCTCGCCGGCGACGCCGTGCGGCTGGCGGAAGGCGCCGCCGTCGAGGTCGAGATCACCGCCGCCGCGCGGGGGGACAAGGGGCCCCTGGTCCGTCTGATCGGTCCGGCCGAGGGGGGGCCGCGGCTGCTCAGGCCGGCTCCGGACATGAAACGGCGCCTGCAGGCCTTTGCGCCTGGGGTCGCCATCGCCGGCGGCGCCGAGGCGCGGGCGGCCGCGGACCTGGCCGAGGAACGGGCGCTGGCGATCGAGCATCCCTTGGGGATCGGCGGGGCGAACCTGGCCATTGAGCCGACCCGGGCCCTGGTCGCCATCGACGTCGACGGGGGCGGCGCCGTCGGCGGCGACCGCCGCCGTGGCGAACTCAGGATCAACCGCGAAGCCGTCGACACGGGCGCGCGACTGTTGCGGCTGAAGGGCCTGGGGGGGCTGGTGGTGTTCGACCTGGCCGGCCGCGGCCAGGACGGCGACGCCGTGGCCCAGGCCGCCAAGGTCGCCTTCGCCCCCGACATGCCGGGGGTCGCCTTCGGACCGGTCACCCGGTTCGGGACCTTTCAGTTGACCCTCCCCTGGCGCGCGCGCCCCCTGGCCGAGGCGCTGAACGATCCGGACGGACGTCCGTCGGCGGCGACCGTCGCCCGCCGGCTGGCCCGCGCCGTCGAGGCCGAGGCCCTGCGCTGCACCCGGGTGCTGGCCGTTTGCGCCCCTGAGGTGGCGGCGGCGACCGAGGCGATCCGGCCGGCCCTGGTTGAACGCCTTGGGCCGAGGTTCGATATCAGGGCCGACCCCGCCTGCTCCCGCGAGGCGTTCGAGACCCGGCCCCATGACTGACACCGCCCGCGCCTGTCCGATCTGCCGCAAGCCTGAGGACGCCGCCTACCGGCCGTTCTGTTCGCGACGCTGCGCCGACGTCGACCTGCAGCGCTGGTTCACCGGCCGCTACGCCGTGCCGGTCGTGGATGGCGAGAACGGCGAGGACGACACGCCTTCGGACACCGATCGCTGACGACTGGACAGGGCAGGGGGCCTCCCCTATAGACGCCGCTCTCAAGAGCGCCTGGGTAGCTCAGTTGGTAGAGCAGCGGATTGAAAATCCGCGTGTCGGTGGTTCGAATCCGCCCCCAGGCACCACTTTTCCCATCGAAAACGCCATCGAAAACCCACGCGTCGGCGGCTCGATCCCGCTGGCGGGTCGCGCTCCCTTCTATCGATGAGGCGGGCCAACCCTGCGGCGGGTCGTCAGCGGAGCCTTCCGGCCGTGGGGTCGAACTGGTCCAGGACTGAAGGCCGGCCATCGCCGCGCCTCGTCCCGCGCCGGTTCAAGGCGGAAGCAACGGGATCGGGTGCGACAATGACCCTAAAGCCGGCCCGTCACTTTACTGTTGTGAAATTGCTGCATCGCAGCATTTTTTCCCGCTATAGTTGAAATTAATCGAGATTAGTTCAGCGAACGCCAGCTTAATCGTTGTGCGTTGCAACCTGGTTACACGCGGCGGCGCTCTGCAGTTGAAAGTGCCACTTGACGTGGTCCAAGGGGATTGCCAAAGGAACGCGACCGCAACCTCCAATTTTTAGCGGTCGACCCTGATCGGACTTTCGGTCAGGTTGGTTATTGCGCCTTCGAAAGCCGAAGCTGGGCCAATTGGTCAGAGCGGCGATCGGGTCGGTGCAGCGAAAGCGGCTCGGGCCTGTCGGAACAGATAGAGAGCCGGGTGCGTAATTTTGTGGGGTAGACGCTCTCGCGCGACGACCCTGGGTCCTCAATGTGCTAGACCAACCAGGAACTGGCGAACGATGCTGGAAACCAAAAAAGCGACAACTCTAATCGCCCTCCTCGGCGCCGTGGCGCTGTTGACGGTGAGCGCGCCTGCTTTCGCTCAGGCGCAGGCTGACAACGCCGCCGCTCCCGCGGCCGCTGCGGACGCCAATGCGGCCGCCCCGGCCGCCGACGCCGCCGCCCCGGCCGCCAACACCACCGATGCGCCGCCGGCCACCATCAAGAACGCGGGCAAGCTGACCCCCGTCCAGATGTTCATCGATGCGACCCCGGTCGTTAAGGCTGTGATGATCGGCCTGCTGCTCTGCTCGGTCCTTTCCTGGACCCTGCTGGTGGTCAAGACGCTGGAATTCATGTCCCTGAACAAGGCCACCGACCGCTTCGTCGAAGCGTTCCGCGGCGCCCGCTCGATCGCGGACATCAATCGCCTCGCCACCTCGGAAGAGTTCGAAGGCAACCCGTTGGCCGACATGGCCGCGGCGGCTTCGGGCGAAGTCGAGCTGTCCCGCCAGGCGGGCCTGCAAGTGACCGGCGAACACCGCGACTCCACCCTGGGCCGCGCCCAGGCCGCCGTCGCCGCCGTGCAAGCGGGTCTGGCCAAGCGTCTTTCGGGCGGCATGCAGTTCCTGGCCTCGGTCGGCTCCTCCGGTCCGTTCATCGGGCTGTTCGGCACCGTCTACGGGATCATGAACTCGTTCATCGGCATCGCGAACACCAACACCACCAACCTGGCCGTCGTGGCGCCCGGCATCGCCGAAGCCCTGCTGGCCACCGGTATCGGTCTGTTCGCCGCCATCCCGGCGGTTATCTTCTACAACTACTTCCAGACCCGGATCGCCGCCTTCGGCACCCGCACGGAAGGATTTGTGGCCGAACTGCTGAACGCCATTTCGCGGCAGCTCGACAAGGGAGCCTGACCTAGATGGGCGCCAAGCTCTCAGGGGGCGGCAGCTCGAAGTTTCAGATCGAGCAGAATAGTGAGATTAACGTCACGCCGTTCGTCGACGTGATGCTTGTTCTCCTGATCATCTTCATGGTGGCGGCTCCGCTCGCCTCCGTGTCGGTGGTTCTGGAACTGCCGCCCGCGATGGCCAAGCCATCGACGAATCCGCCGAAGCCGATCTACATCTCGATTCAGAAGTCGGGGAGCCTGTATATTGGGGATTTCGCCACTTACCGCGAGCGGATTGGAGAGGATTTGCGCAAGCAGATCGGCACCCGCAACCCGGAGAAGGAGCGGATCTTCATCCGCGCTGACAAGCAGACGTTGTACGGTGACTTCATGGGCGTGATGAACGCCCTGCAGGACAACGGGTTCTACAGCGTGGCCCTGATCGGCACCGACCAAAATCGGCCGACCCTGCCCAAGTAAGAACGGGAGATACCATGGCTGAAGAACAGCAAGCTCCCGAGCACCACTACGACCCGCTCTGGGACGAGGGACGCAGTAGGAAGAAGGGCCAAAAGGCGACGATCGCGATCATTCTCTCGATCATCGTCCATGCGATCCTGTTCTACTACATCTACAAGACCAAGATGGAGATCCACTACAAGCAGTACTCTGACGAGGCTGTGAAGGTGGATCTGGTGAAGGCGGCGGTCAAACCGCCGCCTCCGCCGCCGCCGCCCCCGCCGCCGCCGCCGACGGATAAGCCCCCGCCGCCGCCGCCGCCGATCACGCCGCACATCACCGAGGCGCCGCCGGTGAACATCCCGGCGCCGCCGCCGATCCAGATCGCGCCTCAGCCGCCGCCGGCCCCGCCGGCGCCGCCGCCGGCCGCCCCGGCTGCGCCGCCGGCGCCGCGGGTCATCACCAACCCCGACTGGTCCGCTCGGCCGAACGGGGAAGACATGGCCCGCTATTACCCGGAACGGGCGCAGCGGCTGGAAAAGGCCGGCAACGTGACCATCCAGTGCACGGTCACGGCCAAGGGCAGCGTCGCCAATTGCGCGGTGCTGTCGGAAGATCCGACTGATTTCGGCTTTGGGGAGGCTGCGATGAAGTTGTCGCGGCTGTTCAAGATGAAGCCGAAGACCGAAGACGGCCAGGCCGTGGACGGCGCGACGGTGAAGATCCCGATCGCGTTCCGCATCGCCAACTAGTCCTTCAAGGGACAGGCTGACCCTGATCGGACCGCTCCGGGATTCCTCCGGGGCGGTCCTTTTCTTTTGCGACGCACCCGCTTGATCGGCGGGCGGGGGGGCTCTAGAACCTCCCCACGACAGGTAAGCCGCCTTAGCTCAGTTGGTTAGAGCGCTAGATTGTGGATCTAGAGGTCCTCGGTTCGAGCCCGAGAGGTGGTACCATCGCCGCCGGGGCTCGCCTGCCGGCCCGCCATTCACCAAGACGTGACGACTAAGGGGCGCTGCGGTGCGGCATTTGTGCTGCATTGCGGCGAAACTCGTCTGGACTCGGAACTCCGGAGCGCCCAATCTCCTTAATGATCGGTGAAGTCGGGCGGGTGGATGGGGATGTTCATGGCGGACGTGGTGCTTCAATTGCCGGTGGCCGTCGACGAAGACCAGCTCTTCGGCGCCTATGTCAGCCAGTTCATGGAGACGAGGGCCGGCGACGTCGAGCGCTACGCGGCCTTTTGCGACGCTCCCTATCTGATGATCCATTCGGATCCCGCGGTCGGCGACCAGGTCCGGATCCTGACCTTCCAGGAACGTGACGCCGCCTCCGAATTCTCCACCGGCTGGGCTCTTGTCCGGGGGGACTCAGCTCCCCGTCCGCCTGGAGCTTCCCGGCGTCGCGCCTAGGTCCTCGACGGCGCGCCTTCAAACCCTGTAGTGACGCGGCTTCGCCTGAAGACCGCGGTCCGATGAAACCATTGCAAGGACGAAAAGCGACCATCGCCGGGGCCGGCGCCCTGGGCTTGGTCACCGCCCTGCGCCTGGCCGATGGCGGAGCGCGGGTGACGGTATGCGATCCGGCCGCCGCAGGGGATAACGCGTCCGGTGTCGCGGCCGGCATGCTGGCCCCTGCTTTCGAAAGCGCCCTCGACCTCGACGGGGGCGACCATTTCACCCTGCTGGCCAGGGCGCGAGACCTATGGCCGGCCCTGGTCCGCCGGGTAGGCCTGGAGCAGGGACTGGATCGCTCCGGGGCCGCGCTGGTCGCCCTGGCCGGAGACGAGGAGGCGTTGGCGCGCGCCGAGGCCCGCCTGCTGGCCCTGGGCCTCTTTCCCACGCCTCTGACCGGGACCGAGATGCGGCGATTGCATCCGGGCCTGTCTGACGATGTCGCGGCGGGATTGTTCACCGGCGAGGACTGGCGGATCGAGCCCCATCCCATGCTCGCGGCCCTTGCGGAGGCCCTCGCCCGCGCCGGCGGCCGGATCGTCCGCGCCCGGCTGGAGGCCGCCGATGGCGGCTTCACGCTCCAGGGCCGGCCGGTGGAGGATGTGGTGGTCATCGCCGGCGGAGCCCAGTCCGCGGGTCTTGTCGCTGCGGCTCCGGAACTGGCGCGGCTGTCTCCGGTCAAGGGCCAGATCCTGCGGTTCGAGGCCGGGCCGACCGCCGGGCCCGTGGTCCGGAGCCTGCACGGTTATCTGGCGCCCCAGCCCGGCGGCCTCCTGGCGGGCGCGACCATGGAGCCGGGGCGCAGCGATCGGGATGTTGACGACCTCGTCCTGGCCCGCCTGCGGGCCAACGCGGCGCGGCTGTTCCCGCACCTGGCCCATGGGCCCGCGGTCGGCCGGGCCGGGGTGCGGGCGGCGACCCCCGACGGCGCGCCCCTGGTCGGGCGCAGCGCCGCTTGTGGCGTTCAGGAGGTGGTGCTGTGCGTCGGGGCCCGGCGCAACGGCTGGCTGCTGGCCCCGCTCGCCGCCGAGGTGGTGGCGCGGACCCTGGCCGGGGACGCCCCTGGTTCCGAAGGGGCCGCCTTCGACCCCGGCCGTTTCGGCTGAGCTGGCCGGGATTTGCGCGAAAAGGTCGGCGTCCGCCTTTTCGCCCCCCGCTCCGGCGCAACCGCGGCGGCGGGCAACCGTTCGCACTGTATGGCTTCCTGGATGATCGATGCGGTGGGCGTGGCCGCCGCCCTCTGCTCGATGTCGAGCTTCACGCCGCAGCTGGTGAAGATCTGGCGTGAACGCGACGCGGACTCGGTCTCGCTGCGGATGTACGTGGTCACGGTGACGGGCTTCGGCCTGTGGACCGCCTATGGGCTGCTGCTCGGCAGTTGGCCCCTGGTGGGCAGCAACCTGGTCAGCCTGGGGCTGTCGGCCGCCATCCTGGTGCTGAAGCTGCGGTTCACGAAAAAGGCCGCGGAGGTTTCCCCCCGCGGCCCGTCCTTCCGGCGGTCAGGAACCGACTAGCACTTGTAGTACATGTCGAATTCGACCGGGTGCGGATGGAGGGTGAGGCGCATGACCTCTTCCATCTTCAGCTCGATATAGGCGTCGATGAAGTCGTCGGTCATCACCCCGCCCTTCTTCAGGAACTCCCGGTCGCGGCTGAGGTTGTCCAGCGCCTCGCGCAGCGAGCCGCAGACCTCGGGGACCTTCTTCTGTTCGCGCGGGGGCAGGTCGTAGAGGTTCTTGTCCATGGCCGGACCCGGATCGATCTTGTTCTCGATCCCGTCGATGCCCGCCATCAACAGAGCCACGAAGGTCAGGTAGGGGTTGCCCATGGGATCGGGGAAGCGGGCTTCGATCCGCTTGCCCTTGGGGCTGTCGACGTGCGGGATGCGGATCGACGCCGAACGGTTGCGGGCCGAATAGGCCAGCTTCACCGGCGCCTCGTAGCCCGGCACCAGCCGCTTGTAGCTGTTGGTGGTCGAGTTGGAGAAGGCGTTGATGGCCTTGGCGTGCTTGATGATGCCGCCGATGTACCAGAGGCAGGTGTCGGACAGGCCGGCGTACTTGTCGCCGGCGAACATCGGCTTGCCGCCCTTCCAGATCGACTGGTGGACGTGCATGCCCGAGCCGTTGTCGGCGAACATCGGCTTGGCCATGAAGGTCGCGGTCTTGCCATAGGACTGGGCGACGTTGTGGATGACGTACTTATAGAGCTGCATCCGGTCGGCCATGGTGATCAGCTCGGCGAACTTGAGGCCGAGTTCGTGCTGGGCCGGCGCCACCTCGTGGTGGTGCTTTTCCGGCTTCATGCCCAGCTCGCCCATCACCGCCAGCATTTCGCCGCGCAGGTCCTGGGCGGAGTCGATCGGGTTCATGGGGAAGTAGCCGCCCTTGGGGCCGGGCCGGTGGCCCATGTTACCCTCGGGGTACTCCTTGGTCGAGCTGACCGGCAGTTCGGTGGAGTCGTAGGAATAGAAGGTGTTGTGCGGTGCGGTGCCCCAGCGCACGTCGTCGAACACGAAGAACTCGGCCTCGGGGCCGAAATAGACCGTGTCGCCGATGCCCAGGCTCTTGACGTGGTTCAGGGCGGCCTTGGCGATCGAGCGCGGGTCGCGGTCGTAGGGGGTGCCGTCGTCGGGGTTCACCACGTCGCAGAACAGCGCCATCGTGGTCTGCTGGTAGAAGGGGTCGATGATGGCCGAATCCAGGTCCGGACGCAGCTTCATGTCGGACTCGTTGATCGCCTTCCAGCCGGCGATGGACGAACCGTCGAACATGGTCCCGTCGGACAGGAAATCTTCATCGACCAGGTCGATGTCGAAGGTCACGTGCTGCATCTTCCCGCGCATGTCGGTGAAGCGCACGTCCACGTATTTGACTTCCTTTTCCTTGATCTCGGCCAGGATGTCGGCGGGCTTCTTCATGGAATTTCCCCTGATTGACGTCGATTGTCGCGTTTAGGCCGGGCGCGCCGACCATGCAATCCGCCCGATGAGACCCCCCGAAGGGGTTGGGAAGGGGCGTGCTCCCCGAAGCTTTGGTTCAAGTCGTCAGATCGCCTGCGCGCCGCTCTCGCCCGTGCGGATGCGCACCACGTCGAGCACCTCGGAGACGAAGATCTTGCCGTCGCCGATGCGTCCCGTCCGGGCCGCCCCGGTGATCGCCTCGATGGCGCGGGCCAGCTGGTCGTCGGCGATGACGACCTCGATCTTTATCTTCGGCAGGAAGTCCACGACGTACTCCGCCCCGCGGTAGAGTTCGGTCTGACCCTTCTGGCGTCCATAGCCCTTGGCCTCCAGGACGGTCATGCCCTGGACCCCGAGTTCCTGCAGCGCCTCTTTCACTTCGTCCAGCTTGAACGGCTTGATGACGGCTTCGATCTTTTTCATCGACACTCTTGGACGAATTGTACGGGCGGTGGGGCCGCGGCGATCCGGGCCACGGAGCATTTTAAGCCGGAGGGCTCAAGCCCGGGCTCAGGCGGCCAGCCGGGCTTGGGCCTAGCAAACTTGCGGCGCCTATAAAAGAGGCCGTGTGCGCCTAAAAACCGAGCACATGCCCGCGAGGGCTTGAGAGGCGGTTTCCCACCGTCCAGGATCGCGATATGGCGGGCTTGGCCGCGGGGCGGCGGCGAAGACAATGACGCAATCTCGCGAAATCCTCACCGTAGCCGAAATCCAGGCCGCCGATCGGACCGCCATGGAGGCGGGGACGAGCGGCCTTTTGCTCATGGAGCGTGCGGGCGCCGCCGTTGCGGAAGCGGTCGCGGCCCGCTGGTCGCCGCGGCCCGTACTGGTGCTGTGCGGCCCTGGGAACAACGGAGGCGACGGCTACGTGGCGGCCGTCCGGCTGGCCGAGGCCGGCTGGCCGGTGACCGTGGCCGCCGCCCGCGACCCGGCCCAACTGCGCGGCGACGCGGCCCTGGCGGCCAAGGGCTGGACGGGAGAGGTGCGCACCCTCGCCAAGGCCGAGGCGCCCGCGGACGAGGGCGTGGTGATAGACGCCCTCCTCGGGGCCGGGCTGGCGCGGCCCCTGGAGGCGGGGGTCCAGGCGGCCCTGCGCCGGGCGACGGCCCGGGGCGCCCCCCTGGTGGCGGTGGACCTGCCCTCCGGACTGGCCGGCGACACGGCCCGCCCGCTCGGCTTTGTCCCCCAGGCCGCCCTGACCGTGACCTTCCACGCCAAGAAGCCGGCCCACGTCCTCGAGCCGGGGCGGAGCCTGTGCGGCGAGGTGCTGGTGGCCGACATCGGTCTCCCGGCCGCGGCCCGCGGCGCGGCGGGGCTGTGGGAGAACACCCCGGCCCTCTGGGCCCGGCGCCTGCCGTGGCCGGACGCCCGGTCGCACAAGCACAAGCGGGGCCGGCTGGTGGTGGTCAGCGGCAACCAGTGGAGCACCGGCGCGGCCCGGCTGGCGGCGCGGGCGGGCCTCAGGATCGGGGCGGGACTGGTGACCCTGCTGTCGCCGCTGGGGGCCCTGGCGGTCAACGCCGCCCAGCTGGAGGCGGTGATGGTCCATCCCTTCGAGACCGACGCCGAACTGCAGCGGGCCGCGGCCGAGGCCGACGCCGCCGTGATCGGTCCGGCGGCCGGGATCAACAACGCCACGGTGCTGAACCTGATGGCCCTGGCCCGCACCGGCGCGGCCCTGGTGGTCGACGCCGATGCGCTCAGCGTGTTCCACGACAACCCCCAAGGCCTGTTCTCGGTGCTCGATCGCGACGACGTGCTGACCCCCCATGTCGGCGAGTTCGAACGGGTGTTCCCGGGCCTGCTGGCAGCCAGTGCGGAGCGGATCTCCGCGGCCCGCGAGGCGGCCGTGCGCGCCGGCTCCGTGGTGCTGCTGAAAGGTCCCGACACCGTGATCGCCGCCCCCGACGGCCGGGCCGTGGTCAACACCAACGCCGCCCCCTGGCTGGCCACCGCCGGCTCCGGCGACGTCCTGGCCGGCTTCGTCGCCGGTCTGATGTCCCAGGGCATGGACAGCTTCGAGGCCGCCTGCGCCGGGGCCTGGATCCACGGCGAGACCGGCCGCCGTTTCGGACCGGGGCTGATTTCGGAGGATCTTCCGGACGGGGTCCCGGCTGTGTTGCGGGGATTGTGGGAAGGCCGCTAATCCGGCGTGCAATGGTCGTATTGCTGTCATCACCGCGCAAAGTCGGAGGGCTAAACCACCCGTCGCCGGGGGACGATCTCGTCGGAGGCGAAGATGGAAGCCGAGCTGGACTTGCTGCGCCGCGCCAACACCGAGTTGCAGGCCTGGGTGCGCGACCTGCTGGAAGAGAACCGATATCTGAGACGCCAGGCCATCGATCGGCGCGAGCCGGAGACCCCCGCCACGCGGGAAGTCGCCACCCCCTCCGCGGCCTGACCGCTCCGCCCCTCGGCCTGGAGCGTGATCGGCTCGGCCAGGAGGTTCCTGCCCACACAGGTCCCGCGGCTTGCGCCCGCCCGCCTTCAGCCCCGGGGACGGCCCTTGCCCCCAGGCGAGGAAACCCCTTATGTGCGCCCCATGCGGATGTGGCGGAACTGGTAGACGCACTGGATTTAGGTTCCAGCGCCGCAAGGCGTGGAGGTTCGAGTCCTCTCGTCCGCACCAGGCGGCGTCGGGCGGGGCAGGGCATTCGGCTTTGACCCCGCCCCGGTCATGACATAAGACCGCGGCTTCCCCTCGGACCCTCCGGTCCGGGGTCGTTCGCCATTCATAAAGAGCGGCCGGAACGCGCGCGACAGGTGCGCCGCCGGCCCGACCCGTTGGAACATCGTCATGACCCTGCAGATCGTTGAAAAGTCCGGTGAAGGCCTCAGCCGCGTCTACGGCGTCACCGTGTCCGCCGCCGACCTGAGCCAGCGCCTGGACGCCCGCATCGCCGAGATCAGCCCGCAGATCCAGCTGAAGGGCTTCCGCCCCGGCAAGGTGCCCGCCACCCATGTGCGCAAGATGTACGGCAAGGGGCTGATGCAGGAGATCGTCGAGCAGTCGGTCTCCGAGGGTCAGCAGCAGGCGCTGGAGCAGGCCAAGGTGCGCCCGGCAGCCTCTCCCGACGTGACCCTGGAGTCCGACCTCGGCGCGGTGCTGGACGGCAAGGCCGACCTGTCGTTCCAGCTGGCCATCGAGGTGATGCCCGAGTTCGAACCCATCGACGTGACCGCTGTCGAACTGACCCGGCCAGTCTATGCGCCCAGCGACGAGGAGGTCTCCGCCGAGCTCGACGAGATCGCCGCCCAGAACCGCACCTACGAGGCCAAGACCGGCAAGGCCGCCAAGGCCGAGGACGGCGACATGGTGGTGGCGGATTTCATCGGCCGCATCGACGGCGTCGCCTTCGAGGGCGGGACCGGCGAGGACGCCGAGATCACCATCGGCTCGAACCGTTTCATCCCCGGTTTCGAAGAGCAGCTGATCGGGGCCAAGCCGGGGTCGACCGTCACGGTCAAGGTCAACTTCCCCGACGACTATCCGGTCGACGCCCTGAAGGGCAAACCGGCGGAATTCGAAGTGACGGTCAAGGAAGTCCGGGCCGCCAAGGCCGGCGTCGCCGACGACGCCCTGGCCGAGCGCCTGGGGCTGGCCGATCTGGCCGCGTTGAAGGCCGCGCTGAAGAGCCAGCTGGTCGGGCAGTACGACCAAGCCTCCCGCTACAAGCTGAAGCGCGCCCTGCTCGACGTCCTCGACGCCGGCCATTCCTTCCCCTTGCCGCCTCGCATGGTCGAGGCCGAGTTCGAGGCCATCTGGCGCCAGGTCGAGCAGGACAAGACCGCCGGCGAGCTGTCCGAAGAGGACGCGGCCAAGACCGACGACCAGCTGCGGGCCGAATACCGCCGCATCGCCGAGCGCCGGGTGCGCCTGGGCCTGGTCCTGGCCGAGATCGGCCGCAAGCACGACGTGGCCGTCACCGACGCCGAACTGAACCAGGCGATCAACAACGAGGTCCGCCGCTATCCCGGCCAGGAGCGCGAGGTGTTCGAGGCCTTCCGCACCCGCCCCGAGCTTCAGGCCTCCTTGCGCGCGCCGATCTATGAGGAAAAGGTCGTCGACCTGATCATCGCCAAGGCCAAGGTCGCCGACAAGGCCGTGACCAAGGACGAGCTGTTCAGCGAGGACGAACTGCCCGCCGGCTATGGCGAAGAGGGCGAAGCCAAGGCGGCCAAGCCGGCCAAGAAGCCCGCCGCCAAGAAGGCCAAGGCCGACGCCGAGGCCGCCCCCGCCGCCGAAGACAAGCCGGCCAAGAAGCCGGCGGCGAAGAAGAAGGCCGATCCCAAGGCGTAAGACTTGATTCCCCTGTCCCGGTTTCGGGCGGGGGCTTGGCGCCTTCGGGCGGGAAGCGCGCGGGCGGGGAAGGACCTCCCGCCCCGACTTGCGCCTCGCTCAAGCGCGGCCGATATATTGGATCGAAGCGGCGGCGCGGCGATTCACATGCGCGGCCCGAGCATCATCGAAAAAGGCCAAGCCCTATGTACGACCGCGACCCCGTGCACACCGCCATGAACCTCGTCCCCATGGTGGTCGAACAGACCTCGCGCGGCGAGCGGGCGTTCGACATCTTCTCGCGCCTGCTCAAGGAGCGGATCATCTTCCTCACCGGCCCGGTGGAGGACGGCATGGCCTCCCTGATCATCGCCCAGCTGCTGTTCCTGGAGTCGGAAAGTCCGAAGAAGGAGATCTCGATGTACATCAACTCCCCGGGCGGGGTGGTGACGTCGGGCCTGGCGATCTACGACACCATGCAATACATCAAGAGCCCGGTGACCACCGTCTGCGTCGGCATGGCCGCCTCGATGGGGTCGTTCCTGCTCTGCGCCGGCGAGGCCGGCCACCGGGTCGCCCTGCCCAACGCCCGCATCATGGTCCACCAACCCTCCGGCGGCTTCCGCGGCCAGGCCTCCGACATCGAGCGCCACGCCGAGGACATCATCAAGACCAAGCGCCGGCTGAACGAACTTTACGCCAAGCACACCGGCAAGTCGGTCGAGGACATCGAGCGCGCCCTGGACCGGGACAATTTCCTCTCCTCGGAAGAAGCCAAGGCCTTCGGCCTAGTCGACCACGTCTACGAGAAGCGCGACGCGGCCGAGGCCGACGCCTAGGCCGAGGTCACGGCTTGCCCGCCGGTCTGCCGGTGAACAGGCGCATGCCGCTTTCGTCGGCGATATCGAGCATGGGCCGGTCGCCGTCGGTGTCGCCGTAGGCGGCCGCCAGCCGGATGTCGTCGCCGAAAACTTCGCGCAGGCGGCGGACCTTCTCATGTCCGCGGCAATTGAGCCCGTCGAGACCGCGGCCGACCCGGCCGTCCTGGTCATAGACGAGGCGGGTGCCTATCAGCATGTCGGCGTCCAGGCCGCGGGCGAAGGGGGCGACGATGGCTTCGGGAGAGGCGGTGACGATCACCATCCGCGCCCCGCTCTGACGGTGCCGGCGCCAGGCCTTCAGGGCGTCCGGGCGGAACAGCAGCGGCGCGGCCATGGCGGCGAATTCGGCGGCCTCCTCTTCCAGCAGGCCGCGGGGGAGGCCGGTGAGGAAGGTCTCGACAGTGGCGGCCTTCAGCCGGGTGAGGTTGCGGTGGAACAGCCAGGCCGCCGCCGCCGGCGCCAGCCTGGCCATGCCGGCGTAGTAATCGAGCGGGCCCGACTGCCAGCGCAGGAAGGCGGTGAAACTGTCGCGCACGGTCAAAGTGCCGTCAAAATCGAACGCCACCACGGGTCCGGAACGCGACATTCCGGCGCCATCCGACGTCTGGCGTTCTGAACTGGGCATCACCATCTCTTTCTAACTCGGTCTGTCCGACGTTTGTGCAAGGGCGGCGCCGGGAGGCTCGAAGGCCTTGTTGGTCCGATTGAGGTGTGGTCGAATACCGGGCCTTTAGGATCGTCAGGGTTCCGTAAGTGTCGTGGCCTATGGTCTGTAGACCGGCCCCCCTTCGGGTTCGTCCTCGGACGGCCTGAGACCCGGCTGCCGCCCCTTTCGGGCGTCCGTCGGACAGTGAGAGAAGCGCCTATGACCAAAGCCGCGAGCGGCGACACCAAAAGCACGCTGTACTGCTCCTTCTGCGGAAAGAGCCAGCACGAGGTGCGCAAGCTCATTGCCGGGCCGACCGTGTTCATCTGCGATGAATGCGTCGAACTGTGCATGGACATCATCCGCGAAGAGCACAAGATCGCCTTCGTAAAGTCCAAGGATGGCGTGCCGACGCCGCGCGAAATCCGCGAAGTGCTCGACGATTACGTCATCGGCCAGGACCATGCCAAAAAGGTGCTCGCGGTCGCGGTGCACAACCACTACAAGCGCCTCAACCACGCCCAGAAGAACAACGACGTCGAGCTGGCCAAGTCCAACATCCTGCTGGTGGGCCCCACGGGCTCCGGCAAGACGCTGCTGGCCCAGACCCTGGCGCGAATCATCGACGTCCCCTTCACCATGGCCGACGCCACCACCCTCACCGAGGCGGGCTATGTCGGCGAGGATGTGGAAAACATCATCCTGAAGCTGCTGCAGTCGGCCGACTACAACGTCGAGCGGGCCCAGCGCGGCATCGTCTACATCGACGAGGTCGACAAGATCAGCCGCAAGTCGGACAACCCCTCGATCACCCGCGACGTGTCGGGCGAGGGCGTCCAGCAGGCCCTGCTCAAGATCATGGAGGGTACGGTCGCCTCGGTGCCGCCCCAGGGCGGTCGCAAGCACCCGCAGCAGGAATTCCTGCAGGTCGACACCACCAACATCCTGTTCATCTGCGGCGGGGCCTTCGCCGGCCTGGAGAAGATCATCGCCGGCCGCGGGCAGGGGACCTCGATCGGCTTCGGCGCCAATGTGAAGGACCCGGACGAACGCCGCACCGGCGAGGTGCTGCGCAACGTCGAGCCTGACGACCTGCTGCGCTTCGGTCTGATCCCGGAGTTCATCGGCCGCCTGCCGGTGATCGCCACGCTGGAGGACCTGGACGAGGTCGCCCTGGTGAAGATCCTGACCGAGCCGAAGAACGCCCTGGTCAAGCAGTACCAGCGCCTGTTCGACATGGAGAATGTCGGCCTGACCTTCACCGACGACGCCCTGCACTCGATCGCCAAGAAGGCCATCCTGCGCAAGACCGGCGCCCGCGGCCTGCGTTCGATCATGGAGGGCATCCTGCTCGAGACCATGTTCGAGCTGCCGACCTACCAGGGCGTGGAAGAGGTGGTGGTCAACGGCGAGGTGGTCGAAGGCCGCGCCCAGCCGCTGATGATCTACGCCGAAAAGCGCGGCGGCCAGGCTTCGTAGGTTTCCTTCTCCCCTTGCGGGAGAAGGTGGCCCGGAGGACCGGACGAGGGGGCGCACGACCTCATCCGGCCTGGCGTCTTCGATGCCTCGGATGTCGCGAGACCCGTCGGCTTCGCCGACACCTTCTCCCGCAGGGGAGAAGGGCAGTCCCCGGCGCCTTTCCCCTCTTAACCTTCCGCCGCGTCCATTCGTCCCCAGGCGGGCCGATCTGCCCCGCTTGAACATGGCGAAGAAGAAGCCACATTTGTGAAGACCTGAGTCCGTCGCCTTTTCGGGACGGACGGGATAACTGCCCTCCCGCCGACGCGTAAGTCCGTGGCGACGGGGCGGTCCCGACCGGCCGCGCGCGGATGATCCGGCGCCGGCCATGGAGTGCATGATGTCAGATATCCGAATCCTTCCGGTTCTGCCCCTGCGGGACATCGTGGTGTTCCCGCACATGGTGGTTCCCCTCTTCGTCGGCCGCGACAAATCCGTGCGGGCGCTCGAAGAGGTCATGAAGGGCGACAAGCAGATCCTTCTGGCCACCCAGAAGAGTTCGTCCGACGACGATCCCGCGCCGTCGGCCATTTACGACGTCGGCGTCGTCGCCAGCGTGCTGCAATTGCTCAAGCTGCCGGACGGCACCGTCAAGGTGCTGGTCGAGGGCAAGAGCCGGGCCGCCCTGCTGCGCTTCACCGGCCAAAGCGACTATTTCGAAGCCGAGGTCGCCGACCTCGAAGAGGACGGCGAGGACGCGCCCGAAGCCAATGCGCTGAGCCGCGCCGTGGCCGAGCAGTTCGAGAACTACGTCAAGCTGAACAAGAAGGTGCCGCCCGAAGCCCTGGCCTCGATCCCCCAGATCGTCGAGCCGGGCAAGCTGGCCGACAGCATCGCCGCGCACCTGTCGGTCAAGATCGCCGACAAGCAGGCGCTGTTGGAAATCTTCAACGTCGCCAAGCGGTTGGAGAAGGTCTACGCCCTGATGGAGGGCGAGATCTCCGTGCTGCAGGTGGAGAAGAAGATCCGCAGCCGCGTCAAGCGGCAGATGGAGAAGACCCAGCGCGAGTACTATCTGAACGAGCAGATGAAGGCGATCCAGCGCGAGCTGGGCGAACAGGACGACCAGCGCGACGAGCTGCTCGACCTCGAGAAGCGGATCAAGAAGACCAAGCTGTCCAAGGAGGCCCGGGCCAAGGCCGACGGCGAGCTGAAGAAGCTGCGCAACATGAGCCCGATGTCCGCCGAATCCACCGTGGTCCGCAACTACCTCGACTGGCTGCTGTCGATCCCGTGGGGCAAGTCCAAGTCCAAGACCATCGACCTCGTCGAGGCCGAGCGGATCCTCGACGAGGACCACTACGGCCTGGAGAAGGTCAAGGAGCGGATCCTGGAGTACCTGGCCGTGCAGGCCCGGACCGGTTCGCTGAAGGGTCCGATCCTGTGCCTGGTCGGCCCTCCGGGGGTCGGCAAGACCTCGCTTGGCCGCTCGATCGCCAAGGCGACAGGGCGCGAGTTCGCCCGGGTGTCCCTGGGCGGCATGCGCGACGAGGCGGAGATCCGCGGCCACCGGCGGACCTACATCGGCTCCATGCCCGGCAAGATCATCCAGTCGATGAAGAAGGTGAAGGCGACCAACCCCTTCTTCCTGCTGGACGAGATCGACAAGCTCGGCGCCGACTGGCGGGGCGACCCGTCCTCGGCCCTGCTCGAGGTTCTGGACCCGGCGCAGAACTCGACCTTCAACGACCACTATCTGGAGGTCGACTACGACCTGTCCCAGGTCATGTTCGTCACCACGGCGAACAGCCTGAACATGCCGCAGCCGCTGCTCGACCGGATGGAGATCATCCGCATCCCCGGCTACACCGAGGACGAGAAGATCCAGATCGCCAAGCGCCACATCCTGCCCCGGCTGGCCAAGGACCACGGCCTGAAGGACGGCGAGTGGGTGGTGCCGGACGAGGCCATCCGTGACCTGATCCGCTACTACACCCGCGAAGCCGGCGTCCGGAGCCTGGAACGCGCCTTGGGCAACCTCGCCCGCAAGGCGGTGCGCGACATGGATCGGGAGAAGATCACCCAGGTGACCATCGACTCCGAACGTCTGGCCAAATACGCCGGCGTGAAGCGGTTCCGCTACGGCGAGACCGATACCGAGGATCAGGTCGGCATCGTCACCGGCCTGGCCTGGACCGAGTTCGGCGGCGAGATCCTGACCATCGAGGCGGTCAAGATGTCGGGCAAGGGGCGGATGACCGTCACCGGCAACCTGAAGGACGTGATGAAGGAGTCGATCTCGGCCGCCAATTCCTATGTGCGGTCGCGGGCGCCTCACTTCGGGATCAAGCCGACGGTGTTCGACAAGGTCGACGTCCACGTGCACGTTCCCGAAGGGGCGACGCCCAAGGACGGCCCGTCCGCGGGGGTGGCCATGGCCACGGCGATCATCTCGGTGCTCACCGGCGTGCCGGTCCGCAAGGACGTGGCCATGACCGGCGAGGTCACCCTGCGTGGTCGGGTCCTGCCCATCGGCGGCTTGAAGGAGAAGCTGCTGGCGGCGCTGCGCTCGGGGGTGAAGACGGTGCTGATCCCCGAGGAGAACGAGAAGGACCTGGCCGAGGTGCCGGACAATGTGAAGTCGCAGCTGGAGATCGTCCCGGTCTCCACCGTCGACCAGGCGTTGGCCCGGGCCCTGGCCGGACCCCTGACCTCGATCGAGTGGAACGAGGACGACGAGGCGACCCCGGTCGTGGCCGCGGTGGTCGACGACCTCGACCCGGACGCGGTGATGACCCACTAGGACGGCCCGTCCCGAAAGCGAAAAAGGCGGTGCGGAGGCTCCCTTCGCGCCGCCTTTGTTTTGACGAAATGGGTCGCCCAGCCTCATACTCGAAACAGCGGGGTAATCTTCGCCTAAAGCCTTCAGGACGGCCGTCGCATCGGCCTCGACCCAAGGCTTCGCGCTCAAAGCAGGAGGTTGGGGTATCACCATGACCAAAGCCGAACTGGTGGCGGCCATTGCCGAAAAGTCCGGACTGACGCGAACCCAGGCCAAGGATGGGTTGGACGCCTTCATCGGCTCCGTGACCGCCACGGTGAAGGGCGGCCAGGAAGTCCGCATCGTCGGCTTCGGCAGCTTCGTGCCGGTGGAGCGTCCGGCGGGCCTGGCCCGCAACCCGCGCACCGGGGAAAAGGTGCAGCGCGAAGCCTCGCGCACCGTCCGCTTCCGTCCGGGCGAGGCCCTGAAAGGGGCGATGAAGTAGCACTCCGAGGCGGCGAACCAACGGCCGCATGCGTGGGGCGGCTAGCTCAGCTGGTCAGAGCGTCTGGTTTACACCCAGAAGGTCGGGGGTTCGAGCCCCTCGCCGCCCACCATTTTTCGCGTTTCTTCCAATGGCGGACATAGTGCCGAATGTGGCCGGCCAGGAGGGGCAATGCGACGGCGTACCATGTTGGCGGGTTCCGCCGCTGCGATCGCCATCCCGTGGCAGTCAGGCTCTTCTTCGGCCGGATCGGCGTTCCGCATTCGAGTGCTCCCAGGCGACCCTGATTGGCCGAGCGATGCGGATTGGGCCACGCTCGCTTCCGCCGTCGGGGGCCGGTTAGAGCGCGTCGCCATTCGGGTAGACGATGCCGACAAGGCGCGCCTCTCGAACCCGTTCTATGTCCACGACCAACCCCAACTAACCCAGTCGGCCGGGTGGCTTGACGCGTGGACCTCCGAGCCGAGCGCGTATGTGGTCAGGGCTGCAAGCGCCGAAGACGTAGCTGCGGCGGTCCGGTTCGCTCGCGCGCGGAGACTTTGCCTAATCGTCAAAGGTGGCGGGCACAGCTATGTCGGCGGCTCGAATGCGCGCGGGTCGCTGCTCGTGTGGACCCACGACATGGACGGCGTCGAAACGCACGACACTTTCACTCCACACGGGCAGGCGAAACCGGCAGGTCCTGCGGTGACCTTGGGGGCCGGCTGTTTGTGGGGACGTGTCTACGACGCCGTCACCACCAAGCTTGGCCGCTATGTCCAGGGTGGGGGCTGCACAACTGTCGGCGTCGCCGGTCTGATACAGGGGGGCGGGTTCGGCAGCTTCTCCAAAGGCTTCGGCCTTGCTGCCGCGAGTTTGCTTCAGGCGGAGGTCGTGACCGCCGATGGTGCGGTCCGGACCGTCAACGAACATCGCGACCCGGACCTGTTTTGGGCGCTGAAAGGCGGCGGAGGCGGAACCTTCGGGGTCGTGACTAAGGTGACGCTTCGGACGCATGAACTCCCCGAGAGCTTCGGCGCGGTACGCTGGACGGTTAGGGCGAGCTCGGACGCTTCGTTCCTCGGTTTGCTTGACCGCTTCCTCGAACATTGCAGCTCCAACCTGATCAATCCCCACTGGGGGGAGCAGGTGGTGGCGACTCCGGAAAACGCCCTTATCGTCGAACTGAACTATCAGGGGCTAACCGAGGCCGAAGCGCGATCTGCCTGGCGGGACGTGGAGGCGTTCGTTTTGGCCCATCCAGGCGACTACCAGAGCCGTGGTTTGTCCGTGACGCCCGTGCCGTCACGGCGGTATTGGGACGCCGCCTATTTCCGAGAACATGCGCCGAATGCGATCAGGAGCGATGACCGTCCGGGTGCACGGCCCGCGGATTTCTGGTGGAGTGGCGATGGCCAACAGGCGAGCGCAATGGTCTACAGCATCGTCTCGGCTTGGATGCCCGCCGGCTTATTGAAAAGGGCCCAGCGGCCAAGGCTGGCGGGCGCGTGGTTTGCTGCGTCGCGTAAGTGGACGATGGCCTTTCACCTAAACAAGGGTTTGGCCGGCGCTAGCGAAGCGACCCTCGCCGAATCCCGCAACACCTCGATCAATTCCCAAGTCGTCGACGCCTTCGCCCTGGCAATCACCGGGAGCTTCGGCCCCGTAGGGGAGCGGGTCCTGACGCCCAATCGCGTCGCCGATGGCCGCGCCAAGGCTGCCGAGGTCCGGTCAGCTATCGAGGAGCTTCGGCGCGTTGCGCCGAACGCCGGGGCCTATCTGTCTGAGTGCGACTATTTCCTCGAAAACTGGCGTGAAGCGGCCTGGGGAGCGAACTCACGACGGCTCGAAAAGATCAAACGCCGGTACGATCCCGATGATCTCTTCATCGTGCACCACGGGATCGGCAGCCACAGATGGAGCACCGATGGGCTTTCCCGGATTGCTTGATTTCGGTTTCGGGTCAGCTACCGCCCCGTGACGGCTTGGTCGGGGCTCGCCGAGGCGCCTCGTCAGAAATAGGCCGCCAGGTTGCGCCGGATGCGGTCCAGCACCGGCTCATGCGGGTCCGGCGCCGCGAAGGTCTTGCCGGTGATGACCTCGAAGGCCTGGACATAGACGGCCGCGGTCCGGCGGATCATGTCGGCGGGGATTTCGGGGATCTCGTCGCGATAGGGGTCGCATCGTTCCGCCACCCAGCTGCGGACGAAGTCCTTGTCGAAGCTGTCCGGCCGCTCGCCGGCCTCGAAGCGGGCGGCGTAGCTGTCGGCGATCCAGTAGCGGCTGCTGTCGGGGGTGTGGATCTCGTCGGCCAGGACGATCCGTCCGCTCGCATCGGTCCCGAACTCGTACTTGGTGTCGACCAGGATCAGGCCGCGTTCCTGGGCCATCGCCTGTCCGCGGGCGAACAGGGCCAGGGCGTAGCCGCTGACGGCGTCCCATTGGTCCGCGCTGAGCAGGCCCTGGCCCACGATCTGGGCGGCGGTCAGGGGCTCGTCGTGGCCGCCGTCGAAGGCCTTGCTGGTCGGGGTGATGATCGGTTCGGGCAGCCGCGCGTTGTCGCGCAGGCCGTCGGGCAGGGCGACCCCGTACATCTGCCGCTGCCCCTTCTTGTAGAGCGTCAGGATCGAGGTGCCCGTGGTCCCGGCCAGATAGGCGCGCACCACCACCTCGACCGGCAGGATGTCCAGGCGCTGGCCGATGACCACGTTCGGGTCGGGATAGGCGAGCACGTGATTCGGACAGATGTCGGCGGTGGCCTCGAACCCGTGGCGCGCGGTCTGGGTCAGCACCTGACCCTTGCATGGGATCGCCGCCAGGATGCGGTCGAAGGCGCTGAGCCGGTCGCTGGCGATGATGATGCGCCGCCCGTCCGGCAGGTCGTAGTTGTCGCGCACCTTGCCGCGGTAGTGGTTCGGCAGTTCCGCGATGGTCGCGTCGGCCAGGGCCGGGGGGAGGAGGGGAGGAACGCCCATGGTCTAAGCCTGCCGCGCCATGACCATGCAGACGGCGGCGATCACCAGCAGCACGGCCGCGGTCCGGTAGGCCAGGGCGATGCGCGGGCGCGCCGCCTCCTCGGTGATCTCGCCCTTGGCCAGCCGCCGGGCGGCGGGCCCGACCATGGCGCCCTGGACCCCGGCGGCGGCGATGGCGGCGACGACCCCCACGGCGAGGATCGCCTGCGGCGTCCCGAAGTGGGCGCCGTAGTACAGGCTCCAGAGGTAGGCGCCGCTCGCGAAGGCGACCACCGCCGCCCCCATCTCCAGGCGCAGGAAGGTCTCGCCCCCGACGCCGCGGTTCAGCGCCACCAGTATGGCGGGCGCGGCCCAGGCCAGGGCCGCGAGCATGTGCAGGGGCAGGATGAGCAGGGGCAGCATCTGCATGGGGAGCTCCCGGGGTCGACGGCCCGCGGCGGAAGCGTCTGGCCGCCTTAAGTTGCGGCGTATGAATGGCGCGAATGACGGGACTCGAACCCGCGACCTCCGGCGTGACAGGCCGGCGCTCTAACCAACTGAGCTACATCCGCAACACGATCCGGGGAGGCTGTCGGGCCCGTCGGCGTGAGGGGCGTGAGATAGGCCGGGCCGCCGCCAGGTGTCAAGCCGAGCGGCGCCTTTGCGCACAGGGGCAAGTTTCTGCGTCCCAGCCCTTTCAAGGTTCCCAACCGGGCGCTAGAACCCGGCGGCTTGAGTCCCCGTAGGCCGAGGGCGCTATGAACGCGTTTTTGCTTCAGTACCTGCCGATCGTGATCTTCCTCGGGATCGCCGCCGCCATCGGCGTGATCTTCCTGGTCGCGTCGTGGACGCTTGCGCCCACCCATCCGGACCCGGAGAAGATCTCCGCCTACGAGTGCGGGTTCAACGCCTTCGACGACGCGCGGATGAAGTTCGACGTCCGGTTCTACCTGGTCTCGATCCTGTTCATCATCTTCGACCTCGAGGTCGCCTTCCTGTTTCCCTGGGCGGTCAGCCTCGCCCACATGCCGCACGCGACTCAGGCCTTCGCCTTCTGGTCGATGATGTGTTTCCTCGGCGTGCTCACCGTCGGCTTCATCTACGAGTGGAAGAAAGGGGCCCTCGAATGGGAGTGACTCCCGTGTCCGGCCCGACCTCGTCCTCCGGCCTGATTCTCCCCGCCGGCGCCGCCGGCCGCACCAGCGTCCAGGGTTACGACCCGGTCACCCACGATCCGTTCTTCGACCAGCTTTCCGACACCCTGGCCGACAAGGGGTTCGTGACCGCGGCCCTGGACGACGTCATCACCTGGGCCCGCACCGGCTCCCTGATGTGGATGACCTTCGGCCTGGCCTGCTGCGCGGTGGAGATGATGCACACCTCCATGCCGCGCTACGACGCCGAGCGCTTCGGCATGGCCCCGCGGGCGTCTCCGCGCCAGTCCGACCTGATGATCGTGGCCGGCACCTTGACCAACAAGATGGCCCCGGCCCTGCGCAAGGTCTACGACCAGATGCCCGAGCCGCGCTACGTGGTGTCGATGGGCTCCTGCGCCAACGGCGGCGGCTATTACCACTACAGCTATTCGGTCGTGCGCGGCTGCGACCGCATCGTGCCGGTGGACGTCTATGTGCCGGGCTGCCCGCCCACCGCCGAAGCCCTGCTGTACGGCCTGCTGCAACTCCAGAAGAAGATCCGCCGCACCGGCGCGATCGACCGCTGATCCGAACCCAATGGCCATCCCCTACGTCACCGACGAGACCCTGACCCAACTGGGCGAGGCCATCGTGGCCAGTTCCGCCGGGGCGGCGACCGGCTTCGCGGTCGCCTATGGCGACCTGAACGTCCGCGCCGAGGCGGGCCGCATCGCCGAGCTCCTGACCCTGCTGCGCGATTCGCCCGTCTTCCGCTTCCACCAACTGGTCGACATCACCGCGGTGGACTATCCGGAGCGGACCCGGCGCTTCGACGTGGTCTACCACCTGTTGTCCCTGACCAAGAACGTGCGGGTGCGCATCGCCGTCGAGACCGACGAGGACACCCCGGTGCCGTCCGTGACCTCGGCCTATCCGGCCGCCGACTGGTTCGAGCGCGAGGCCTTCGACATGTTCGGGGTGTTCTTCTCCGGCCATCCGGACCTGCGCCGCATCCTCACCGACTACGGCTTCCACGGCTATCCGCTGCGGAAGGACTTCCCTATGACCGGCTACGTGGAGGTCCGCTACGACGACGCCCTCAAGCGGGTGGTCTACGAGCCGGTGAAGCTGCCGCAGGAATTCCGCCAGTTCGATTTCCTCTCCCCCTGGGAAGGCGCGGCCTATCTGCCGGGGCAGGGGAGCAAGTACGTGTTGCCCGGGGACGAGAAGGCGCCGGTTCCGGCCGCCCCTGCCGCAGGGGAGAAGAAGTGATGGACGACGCCGCCGAAACCGCGCTGGCGACGGTTCAGCCCCAGAGCCCCGAGACCCCGGTCCGCAAGTTCAACATCAACTTTGGCCCCCAGCACCCGGCCGCCCACGGCGTCCTGCGCCTGGTGCTGGAGCTGGACGGGGAAGTGGTCGAGCGGGTGGACCCGCACGTCGGCCTGCTCCACCGCGGCACCGAGAAGCTGATGGAGGCGCGGACCTACCTCCAGAACATCCCCTATTTCGACCGCCTCGACTACGTGGCGCCGATGAACCAGGAGCACGCCTTCTGCCTGGCCATCGAGCGGCTGGTCGGGGTGGACGTGCCCCGGCGCGGCCAGATCATCCGGGTGCTGTTCTGCGAGATCGGCCGGATCCTCAGCCACCTGCTCAACGTCACCACCCAGGCCATGGACGTGGGCGCCTTGACCCCGCCGCTGTGGGGTTTCGAGGAGCGCGAGAAGCTGATGGTGTTCTACGAGCGCGCGTCCGGCGCCCGTCTGCACGCCAACTACTTCCGCCCCGGCGGCGTCCACCAGGACCTGACGCCCTCGCTGATCGAGGACATCGCCGCCTGGTGCGAGACCTTCCCCAAGGTCCTCGACGACATCGACAATCTGATCACCCCCAACCGCATCTTCAAGCAGCGCAACGTCGACATCGGCGTGGTCAGCAAGGAGCAGGCGTTCGAGTGGGGCTTCTCCGGCGTGATGGTGCGCGGCTCGGGCATCGCCTGGGACCTGCGCAAGTCCCAGCCCTACGACGTCTATGACGAGATGAAGTTCGACATCCCGCTGGGCAAGAACGGGGACTGCTACGACCGCTACCTCTGCCGCATGGAGGAGATGCGCCAGTCGGTCTCGATCATGAAGCAGTGCCTGGCGCTTCTCGAGACCAACCGCGGGCCGGTGCTGACCGAGGACGGCAAGGTGGCGCCGCCGCGGCGGGCCGAGATGAAGCGGTCGATGGAGGCGCTGATCCACCACTTCAAGCTCTACACCGAGGGCTTCCATGTCCCCGCCGGCGAGATCTACGCCTGCGTCGAGGCGCCCAAGGGCGAGTTCGGGGTCTATCTGGTCGCCGACGGGACCAACAAACCCTACCGCTGCAAGATCCGCGCGCCGGGCTTTCCCCACCTGCAGGCGATGGACTGGATGAACCGCGGCCACATGCTGGCCGACGTGTCCGCCATCCTGGGGTCCCTCGACATCGTGTTCGGGGAGATCGACCGGTGAGTGTGGCTGAGATCGCCCAGGCGCAGCTCGACGCCTACAACGCCCAGGACCTGGACGCCTATTGCGGCTTCTTCACCGACGACGTGCAGGTCGCCGACCTGAACGGGGCGGTGAACCTGGAGGGGGTCGAGGCCTATCGCGCCCGCTACGCCGGCGCCTTCGGCCAGTTCCCCCAGAACCGCGCCGACCTGCTCTCGCGCATGGTGGTGGGAAACACCGTGATCGACCACGAGCGGGTGTTCCGCTCCCCCGACGCGACCCCCTTCGAGGTCGCCGCCATCTACACCTTCCGCGGCGACAAGATCGCCCGCGTCGATTTCGTGAAGGCCTGATCCGCGATGTCCGTCCGCCGCCTCGCCAAGGAGCAGCCCGCCAGCTTCGCCTTCACGCCGGAAACGATGAAGACGGTGGAATGGTGGCTGGCCAAATACCCCGCCGGCCGTCAGCAGTCGGCGGTGATCCCGCTGCTCTGGCTGATCCAGAAGCAGGAGGGCTGGGTGTCCGAGCCCGCCATCCGCGTGCTGGCGGGCCTGCTCGACATGGCGGTGATCCGGGTGCTGGAGGTCGTCACCTTCTACACCATGTTCCAACTCGAGCCGGTGGGTAAGGCGGCCCTGATCCAGGTCTGCGGCACCACCCCGTGCATGCTCCGCGGCGCCAACGCCCTGATGGACCTGTGCAAGGAGAAGATCGGTCCGAAGGACCACCTGTCGGCGGACGGCCTGTTCACCTGGCAGGAGGTCGAGTGCCTGGGCGCCTGCTGCAATGCGCCGATGGCCCAGATCAACGACTACTTCTACGAGGACCTGACGCCGGAAAGCCTGGCCGGCATCATCGCCGACTTCGCCGCGGGCAAGGCCCCGGCGCCGGGCTCCTACATCGGCCGCAAGGCCTCCGAGCCGCAAGGCGCGATCCACACCCTGACCGATCCCAAGCTGTACGACGGCTCGGCCGCCCAGAAGATCACCCTGCCCAACCTGCCCGAGCCGGAGCCGGCGGCATGAACGCCTTCGACGAACGCCTCGCCCTGGTCGAGCAGCGCCGGCAGATGATGCAGATGCTGGCCATAAGCGCCGGCGGCCTGATCATGGCCGGCTTCGGGCTCGCGACTTACATCATCGACCATGGCCATTCCCGGTTTTCGCTGGGCTGGGTCGCGCTAGGCGTGGCCGTCGGCGTCGGCGGGCAACTGAATTTCCTGCGCCAAATCATGCGCAACAAAGACAAAGGGATGACCTGAGCATGGTCGGCATCCTCGAAGACAAGGACCGCATCTTCACCAACCTCTACGGCCTCCACGACTGGGGCCTGGAGGGGGCGAGGCAGCGCGGCTGCTGGAACGCCACCGGCGACATGCTGGCGGCCGGGCGCGACTGGGTCATCAACCAAATCAAGAATTCGGGTCTGCGCGGCCGCGGCGGCGCGGGCTTCGGCACCGGCCTGAAATGGTCGTTCATGCCCAAGGTGGTCGGCGACCGCCCCCATTACCTCGTGGTCAACGCCGACGAGTCCGAGCCCGGCACCTGCAAGGACCGGGAGATCATGCGCCACGATCCGCACCTGCTGATCGAGGGTTGCCTGATCGCCTCCTTCGCCATGCAGGCCCACGCCTGCTACATCTACATCCGCGGCGAATACGTCCGCGAGCGCGAGGTGCTCGAGGAAGCGATCAAGCAGGCCTACGCGGCCAAGCTGATCGGCAAGGACAATGTCCACGGCTGGGACTTCGACCTCTACGTCCACCACGGCGCCGGCGCCTATATCTGCGGCGAAGAGACCGCCTTGCTGGAAAGCCTGGAGGGCAAGAAGGGCCAGCCCCGCCTGAAACCGCCGTTCCCCGCCGGCGCCGGCCTCTACGGCTGCCCGACCACGGTGAACAACGTCGAATCCATCGCCGTCGTCGGGACCATCCTGCGCCGCGGGGCGGGCTGGTTCGCCGGCATGGGCCGGCCTAACAACACCGGCACCAAGCTGATGTGCGTGTCCGGCCATGTGAACCTGCCGTGCAACGTCGAAGAGGCGATGTCGATCCCGCTGAAGCAGCTGATCGAGGATCACTGCGGCGGCGTGCGCGGCGGCTGGGGCAACCTCAAGGCCGTCATCCCGGGCGGCTCCTCGGTGCCGATGATCCCGGCCGAGCAGTGCGAAACCGTGCTGATGGACTTCGACGCCCTGCGCGAACTGAAGTCGGGCCTGGGCACGGCGGCGGTGATCGTGATGGACAAGTCCACCGACCTGATCAAGGCCATCGCCCGCATCAGCTATTTCTACAAGCACGAGAGCTGCGGCCAGTGCACCCCCTGCCGCGAAGGGACGGGGTGGATGTGGCGGGTGATGGAGCGGATGGCGCAGGGAAACGCCGATCCCAAGGAGATCGACCTGTTGCTCGAGGTCACCACCCAGGTCGAGGGCCACACCATCTGCGCCCTGGGCGACGCGGCGGCCTGGCCGATCCAGGGGCTGTTCCGCCACTTCCGCCCGGAGGTGGAGGCGCGGATCGCCGAATACCGTTCCGGCAAGCCCCACGTGCAGGGCGCCACCTTGATCGCGGCGGAGTGAGACATGCCCAAGGCTAAGGTCAACGGCGTCGAGATCGAATTCGAGCCCGGCATGACCGCGATGCAGGTCGCGGAACTGGCGGGGGAGGAGATCCCCAAGTTCTGCTACCATGAGCGGCTGTCCATCGCCGGCAATTGCCGCATGTGCCTGGTCGAGGTGAAGCCGGGGCCGCCCAAGCCCCAGGCGTCCTGCGCCCTGCCGGCCAGCGACAACATGGAGATCTTCACCAACACCCCGATGGTGAAGAAGGCGCGCCAGGGCGTGCTCGAGTTCCTGCTGATCAACCACCCGCTGGACTGCCCGATCTGCGACCAGGGAGGCGAATGCGACCTCCAGGACGAGACCATGGGCTATGGCCGCGACGACACCCGCTATCTGGAGAACAAGCGGGCGGTCGAAGAGAAGTTCATGGGTCCGCTGATCAAGACGGTGATGACCCGGTGCATCCAGTGCACCCGCTGCGTGCGCTTCGCCTCCGAAATCGCCGGCACGCCGGAGATCGGCATGATCTCCCGCGGCGAAGACGCTGAAATCACGACCTATTTGGAAGCCGCCGTCACCTCGGAGCTGTCCGGCAACCTGGCCGATATCTGCCCCGTCGGCGCGCTCACGCACAAACCCTGGGCTTTCAACTACCGCCCGTGGGAACTGAAGAAGACCGATTCCATCGACGTCATGGACGCCCTGGGCTCGGCCATCCGCGTCGACGCCCGCGGCCCCGAGGTCATGCGGGTGCTGCCGCGAGTGAACGAGGAGATCAACGAGGAGTGGATCTCCGACAAGACCCGCCACGCCTGTGACGGCCTGATGCGCCAGCGGCTGGACCGGCCCTATGTGCGCAAGGGCGGCAGGCTGGAGCCTGCGACCTGGGCCGAGGCCTTCGCCGCGGTGGCCGCGAAGATATCGGCCGCCTCTCCCGACAGGATCGGCGTGATCGCCGGCGACCTGCAGGACGCCGAGTCGATGAAGGCGGCCCTGGACCTGTTCAAGGGCCTGGGCGTGAAGAACATCGACTGTCGCCAGGACGGGGCCAGGCTCGGCGGCGGGTCGCGGTCGGCCTATCTGTTCAACACCACCATCATGGGCCTGGAGGACTGCGACGCCCTCCTGCTGGTCGGGACCAATCCCCGCGTCGAGGCGCCCCTGGTCAACGCCCGCATCCGCAAGATGTGGCTGCAGGACAAGATGAAGGTCGGCGTCGTCGGCGAGGCGGCCCAGCTCAACTATGACTACGACTATCTGGGCGCAGGCCCCGCCTCGCTGAAGGCCCTGGCCACGGGCGCCTTCGGCGAGGTGCTGAAGGCCGCCAAGAATCCGGCCGTGATCGTGGGACAGGGGGCCCTGGCCCGGGCCGACGGGGCCGCAGTGCTGGCCGCCGTGGCCAAGGTCGCCGCCGACTTCGGCATGATCCGCGACGGCTGGAACGGCTTCAACGTCCTGCACACCGCGGCCGCTCGCGTCGGCGGCCTCGATCTCGGCTTCCTGCCGGGCGAAGGCGGTCTGGACGTGGCCGGCATGCTGGATGCGGCGGGCCAGGGCAAGCTCGACGTGCTGTTCCTGCTCGGCGCCGACGAACTCGACACCGCCAGGATGGGCAAGGCCTTCGTGGTCTATCTGGGCAGCCACGGGGACGCGGGCGCCGCCCGCGCCGACGTGATCCTGCCGGGGGCCGCCTATACCGAAAAGCCGGGCCTCTATGTGAACACGGAGGGCCGGGTGCAGATGGCCAACCGCGCCGTCTTCCCCAAGGGCGAGGCCCGCGAGGACTGGGCGATCCTGAGGGCCCTGTCGGAATCCCTGGGCGCCACTCTGCCCTACGACACCCTGGAGCAATTGCGCGCCAGGCTGATGGCCGACCATCCGACCTTCGGCCAGGTCGACTACGTCGCCGCCGGCGCGGCCCTGGACCTGAACTCCCTGGGCGCCAAGGGCGACCTCGACGACACCGCCTTCGCCTCGCCGGTGGAGGATTTCTACCTCACCAACGCCATCGCCCGCGCCAGCGTGACCATGGCGGAATGCTCGGCCCTCGCCACCGCGCGGGGCCGGGTCATGGCCGCGGAGTAGGGCGAGATGACCAACTTCTGGGCCACTCCGGGCGGCTGGACGCTGCTCACCGTCGGCGAGATCCTGCTGGTGGTGGTGGGCGTTCTGGTGTCCGTCGCCTTCCTGATCCTGGCCGACCGGAAGATCTGGGCCGGGGTGCAGATGCGCAAGGGCCCCAACGTGGTGGGTCCCTTCGGCCTGCTGCAGTCCTTCGCCGACCTGACCAAGTTCGTGCTCAAGGAACTGATCATCCCCGCGGGCGCGGACAAGGTGGTGTTCCTGCTGGCGCCCCTGATCACCGTGATCCTGGCCTTCGCCGGCTGGGCGGTGATCCCGTTCGCCCCCGGCTGGGTGGTGTCGAACATCAATGTCGGCATCCTCTACCTGCTCGCCACCTCGTCGCTGGGGGTCTACGGCATCATCATGGGAGGCTGGGCCTCCAACTCGAAGTACCCCTTCCTCGGCGCCCTGCGCTCGGCGGCCCAGATGGTGTCCTACGAGGTCTCCATCGGCTTCATCATCATCACCGTGGTGCTGCAGTCGGGATCGATGAACCTGTCGACCATCGTGGCGCACCAGGACGGGGGCTTCTGGAACTGGCACGCCTTCGGCGGCGGGGCCAACTGGCCCACCATCGTGGTCATGTTCCCGATGATGGTGATGTTCTACGTCTCGGCCCTGGCCGAGACCAACCGCCCGCCCTTCGACCTGCCCGAAGCCGAATCCGAGCTCGTGGCCGGCTATCAGGTCGAGTACTCGTCCTCGGCCTATCTGCTGTTCATGATGGGCGAGTACATGAACATCGTGCTGATGTCGGCGATGATCTCCATCCTGTTCTTCGGCGGATGGAACTTCCCGTTCCCGACCTCCTGGATCTCGTCCTGGGCGCCGCCGTTCCTGACCAGCTTCCTGATGTTCCTGTGCCTGGCGGTGAAGATCGGCTTCTGGTTCTTCATGGTCGCCATGGCCAAGGCCATCGTCCCCCGCTACCGCTACGACCAGCTGATGCGGCTGGGCTGGAAGGTGTTCCTGCCCACTTCGCTGGTCGCCGTGGCTTTGATCGCCGCCTGGCGTGTGTTCGGCAACGCGGCCTGAGGAGCAAGAGTCAGATGTCTTTCGCCGCCCGTATCACCCAGGCCGCCAAGGGCGCGGCGCTCATGGACTTCGTGGGCGCCTTCGGCATGGCCATGCGCTACATGATCCGGCCCAAGGCCACCATCAACTACCCGTTCGAGAAGGGCCCGCTGTCGCCGCGGTTCCGCGGGGAGCACGCCCTGCGCCGCTACCCCAGCGGGGAAGAGCGCTGCATCGCCTGCAAGCTGTGCGAGGCCATCTGCCCGGCCCAGGCCATCACCATCGAGGCCGAGCCCCGGGCCGACGGCAGCCGCCGGACCACGCGCTACGACATCGACATGGTGAAGTGCATCTACTGCGGCTACTGCCAGGAGGCCTGCCCGGTGGACGCCATCGTCGAGGGGCCGAATTTCGAGTTCACGGTCGAGACCCGCGAGGAGCTGCTCTACGACAAGGAGAAGCTGCTCGCCAACGGCGACCGTTGGGAGCGAGAGATCGCCAAGAACCTGGAACTGGACGCGCCCTACCGTTAGAAGCGGGGCGCGAATCTGGGGGCGCGCGAGCGTCTGGAAGACCGAGCTTTTGTAAGGGGTCGCCCCGCCCGGTGGGGGCGGGGTGGGTAAGGACGAGACCGCGCGCATGGATCTGCAGGCGTTAGCCTTCTACGTGCTTTCGGCGATCATGATCGGGTCCGCCCTCCTGGTGGTCTCGGTGCGCAATCCCGTGCACTCGGTGCTGTTCCTCATCACCTCGTTCTTCACCGCCGCCGGCCTGTTCGTGCTGCTCGGGGCCGAGTTCCTGGCCATGCTGCTGGTGGTGGTCTACGTCGGCGCCGTCGCGGTGCTGTTCCTGTTCGTGGTGATGATGCTGGACGTGGACTTCGGGTCCCTGCGGACCGGCTTCGCCCGCTATCTGCCCGCGGGCCTGGTGGTCGCCGGCGTGCTCCTGGCGGAGATGATCCTGGTCTCCGGCGCGGTGGCTGCGCGCGGCGCGGCCGCCCATGCCGTCGACACCCTGCCGTCGGGGGTCTCCAACACCGAGGCCATCGGGCGGGTGCTCTATACCGACTACATCTACTTCTTCCAGGCGGCGGGCCTGGTGCTGCTGGTGGCCATGATCGGAGCGATCGTCCTGACGCTGCGCCATCGCCCCGGCGTCAAGCGCCAGAACATCGCCGCCCAGACCGGACGCACGCCCGCGCTCGGAATGGTCGTGGTCGAGGTGAAGACGGGCGAGGGGATCGTCGAATGAGCTCGGGCGTCGGCCTGTCGCAATATCTGGCCGTCGCGGCCATGCTGTTCACCATCGGCGTGTTCGGCATCTTCGTGAACCGCCGCAACATCATCGTCATCCTGATGGCGATCGAGCTGATCCTGCTCGCGGTGAACATCAACCTGGTGGCCTTCTCGGTCTATCTGCACGACGTGGTCGGGCAGATCTTCGCCATGTTCGTCCTGACCGTCGCCGCGGCCGAAGCCGCCGTCGGCCTGGCCATACTGGTCACCTTCTTCCGCAACCGCGGCGACATCGCCGTGGACCAAGCCAATATGATGAAGGGCTGAGCGCGGACCCATGAAGCTTCTGCTTACCCTTCTGGTGTTCGGCCCGCTGTTCGCCGCCGCCGTCGCCGGCCTGTTCGGCCGCAGGATCGGCGACAAGGCCTCCATGGCCGTCACCACCGGCTTGCTGTTCCTGTCCTGCGCGCTCAGCTGGTACACCTTCGGCCAGGTGACCTGGGGCGGGATGGAGGCTCAGACCTTCACCCTCGCGCCCTTCATCGGCGTCGGCGACTTCCAATCGTTCTGGTCGATCCGCCTCGACACCCTGTCGGCGGTCATGCTGATCGTGGTGACCACGGTCTCGGCCCTGGTGCACCTCTATTCGTGGGGCTACATGGCGGCGGACCCGTCCAAGCCCCGCTTCTTCGCCTATCTGTCCCTGTTCACCTTCGCCATGCTGATGCTGGTGACGGCCGCGGACTTCATGCAGATGTTCTTCGGCTGGGAAGGCGTGGGCCTGGCCAGCTACCTTCTGATCGGGTTCTGGCACCACAAGCCCACCGCCAACGCCGCGGCGATCAAGGCCTTCGTGGTCAACCGGGTCGGCGACTTCGGCTTCGCCCTGGGGATCATGACCGTCTACTGGATGTTCCACACCATCCGGTTCGCCGAGCTGTTCCCGATGGTCGCCGCCAAGGCGGGGACCAACTGGCATTTCGCCTGGACGACCTGGTCGGCCCTGGATCTGGCCGCGGTCCTGCTGTTCATCGGCGCCATGGGCAAGTCGGCCCAGTTCTTCCTGCACACCTGGCTGCCCGACGCCATGGAGGGCCCGACACCCGTCTCGGCCCTCATCCACGCGGCGACCATGGTCACCGCCGGCGTCTACATGGTCTGCCTGCTGTCGCCCCTGTTCGAGTACGCGCCTGCGGCCAAGAACCTGGTCACCGTCATCGGCGCGGTCACCGCCCTGTTCGCCGCCACGGTCGGCCTGACCCAGAACGACATCAAGCGGGTCATCGCCTATTCGACCTGTTCGCAGCTCGGCTACATGTTCTTCGCCGCCGGGGTGGGCGCCTATCAGGCGGCCATGTTCCACCTGTTCACCCACGCCTTCTTCAAGGCGCTGCTGTTCCTGGGCGCGGGCTCGGTGATCAACGGCATGCACCACGAGCAGGACATGCGGAAGATGGGCGGCCTGATGAAGTACATGCCGCTGACCTATGCGGTGATGACCATCGGCACCATCGCCATCACCGGCCTCGGCATACCGGGCGTCGAGTGGGGTTTCGCCGGCTTCTACTCCAAGGACACCATCATCCACGCCGCCTGGGTCGCCGGGCAGAACAACCCGATCGGCTACTTCGCCTTCGTGATCGGGGTGCTGGTGGCCGGTCTGACCGCCTTCTATTCCTGGCGGGTCGCCTTCTTCACCTTCAACGGCCACGCCCGCTGGGCCCAGGACGACCATGCCCACGGGCACGACGATCACGGCCATGACGACCACGCGGTCGCCGCCGCCGTCCATGCCGAGACCCACTCCGAGCCGCTGCCCGACGCCGTGGACGACCACGGCCATGGGGAGTTCAAGCCGCACGAGAGCCCCTGGACCATGCTAGTCCCGTTGCTCGTGCTGTCGGTGGGCGCCGTCGCGGCGGGTTTCGTCTTCGAACCCTATTTCGTCGGCGAGGGCCGGGCCGAGTTCTGGAAGCACGCCATTTTCGTCGCCCCGGCCAACACCGTCCTGGGCGAGCACCCCGCGCCGCTCCTGGCCGCCCAGGCGCCGCTGATCGCGGCCGTCGTCGGCCTGCTGGTCGCGGCCTACGTCTATCTCGTGAAGGAAGGCCTTGGGGCCAGGCTCGCCGCCCGCGGCGGCCCGCTCTACACCTTCTTCTACAACAAGTGGTTCTTCGACGAGCTGTACGACGCGGTCTTCGTCAAGAGCGCCAGGTTCCTCGGCGACGTCTTTTGGAAGATCGGCGACCAGAAGATCATCGACGGCCTCGGTCCCAACGGCGTTGCCTGGGTGGCGATGCTGGTCGGGCGGCGGACCGGCAAGGTCCAGACCGGCTATGTCTACCATTATGCTTTCGTGATGCTGCTCGGGGTGGCGGGGCTCTTGAGCTACGCCCTCTGGGCCTGGGCGCGGTGAGGAACCAGACATGACCGGCATCCTCAGCCTCACCACCTACCTGCCGCTGCTGGGCGTGGCGGCGATCCTGTTCCTGAAGCTGGCCGGCGGCCGCGACGAGGCCAAGGTCGGGACCGCTTCCAAATGGATCGCCCTGGCCGCCACCCTGGCGACCCTGGCTCTGTCGATCCTGCTGGTCGCCAACTTCAACCCGTCCGATCCGGGCTTCCAGTTCCAGGAGGACATGCCCTGGTTCGCCGGCGCCGGTTACCGCATGGGCGTGGACGGCGTTTCGGTGCTGTTCGTCCTCTTGACGGCCTTCCTGATGCCCCTGTGCATCGCCGCCTCCTGGACCTCGATCAAGGACCGGCTGCCCGAATATATGGTCGCCTTCCTGCTGCTCGAGACGCTGATGGTCGGCGTCTTCTGCGCCACCGACCTCGTGCTGTTCTACATCTTCTTCGAGGGTGGCCTGATCCCGATGTTCCTGATCATCGGGGTCTGGGGCGGCAAGAACCGGGTCTACGCGGCCTACAAGTTCTTCCTCTACACCTTGCTCGGCTCGGTGCTGATGCTGGCGGCGATCCTGGCCATGATCGGCATCGCCCACACCAGCTCGATCCCGGCCCTGATGGCCTTCCACTTCGATCCGCGCCTGCAGGTGTTGCTGTGGCTGGCCTTCTTCGCCTCCTTCGCGGTGAAGATGCCGATGTGGCCGGTCCACACCTGGTTGCCCGACGCCCACGTGGAGGCGCCCACGGCCGGCTCGGTGATCCTGGCCGGCATCCTGCTGAAGATGGGCGGCTACGGCTTCCTGCGTTTCAGCCTGCCCATGTTCCCCCACGCCTCGACCCTGTTCACGCCGCTGATCTTCGCCATGAGCGTGATCGCCATCGTCTACACCTCTCTGGTGGCGTTTAGGCAGACCGACATCAAGAAGCTGATCGCCTATTCATCCGTCGCCCACATGGGCTTCGTGACCATGGGCATCTTCTCCGGCAACGCCCAGGGCGTGCAGGGGGCGATCTTCCAGATGCTCAGCCACGGGCTGATCTCGGGCGCCCTGTTCCTCTGCGTCGGCGTCATCTACGACCGCATGCACACCCGCGAGATCGCCTTCTACGGCGGGCTGGTGAACCGCATGCCCTGGTACGCGGCGGTGTTCATGCTGTTCACCATGGGCAATGTCGGCCTGCCGGGCACCTCGGGCTTCGTCGGCGAGATCCTGACCATGACCGGGGCCTATGGCGCCTCGACCTGGACCGCCCTGTTCGCGGCCTCCGGGGTGATCCTGTCGGCGGTCTATGCGCTCAGCCTGTATCGCCGGGTCATCTTCGGCGAACTGGCCAATCCGAAACTGGCGGCGATCGCCGACCTGGAGCTGCGCGAGGTGGCCATCTTCACCCCGCTGATCGTCGGCACCCTGGTCCTGGGCGTGCAGCCGAACCTGGTGTTCCAGGTCACCGGGCCGGCGGTCGACCAACTGCTCCACCTCTGGCGCGCCGGCGCCGGCCTCTAATCGAAGACGGGGACGTAAGAGAGATGAGTTTTTCCGGCGCCCTGGGGATCGCTCTGCCCGAGCTGGTCCTGGCTATCGGCGCACTGGTCCTGCTGGTGGTCGGCGCCTTCCGCGGCGACCGTTCGACGAGCCTCGTCTCCACCGGCGCGGGCTTGGTGCTCGCCGCCGCCGCCGCGGCCGCCTGCTGGGGCCCCATGGGCGCGGCCTTCTCCGGCGGCTTCGTCGCCGACCAGGCCTCGGCCTTCGCCAAGGTGGCGATCTATCTGATGAGCGCCATCGCCATCCTGCTCGGCGACCGCTGGCTGCACCGGCTGAATGGAGCCAGGTTCGAATATCCGGTGCTGATCCTGCTCGCCGCCCTCGGCATGGGCGTCATGGCCTCGGCCGGGGACCTGATCTCGCTCTATCTGGGCGTCGAGCTGATGTCGCTGGCCACCTACGTCCTGGCCGCCTTCCGCCGGGACGACGCCCGCTCGTCCGAGGCGGGCCTGAAGTATTTCGTGCTCGGGGCTCTGTCCTCGGGCCTTCTGCTGTACGGCGCTTCGCTGATCTACGGCTTCGCCGGTTCGGTCCGTTTCCCGGAGATCGCCCACGCGGTCGCCGCCGGGGCCGGGACCGGGGTGATCTTCGGGGTGGTGTTCCTGATCTGCGGCCTGGCCTTCAAGGTCGCCGCCGCGCCTTTCCACATGTGGACGCCCGACGTCTACGAGGGGGCGCCGACCCCGGTGGTGGCCTTTCTCGCCGCCGCGCCCAAGCTGGCCGCCATGGTGCTGTTCACCCGCGCCATGCTCCAGGGCTTTCCCGGCGCCACCCACCAATGGGCCCAGGTGGTCCTGGCCGTCGCCGTCATCTCCATGGCGGTGGGGGCCCTGGCGGGCCTGGTGCAGAAGAACCTGAAGCGACTGCTCGCCTATTCCTCGATCGCCAACATCGGCTACGCCCTGATGGCCCTGGCGACCGGTACGGAGCAGGGCGTCCAGGCCCTGCTGGTGTTCATGGTCCTCTACATGATCGACGTCACCGGCTTCTTCGCCTGCCTGCTGGCCCTGAACCGCAAGGGCGAGCCGATGGAGACCCTGCCGTCCCTGGCGGGCCTGGCCAAGGAGCGTCCCGGCCTGGCCCTGTGCCTGACCGGCCTGTCCTTCTCGACCATGGGCATCCCGCCGTTCTCGGGCTTCTGGGGCAAGTTCTACGTGTTCAAGGCGGCGATCGCCGCGGGCCTGTGGCCTGTGGCGGTGTTCGGCCTGGTCACCAGCGTGGTGGCGGCCTTCTATTATCTGCGCATGGTCAAGACCATGTGGTTCGACCCCAGCCCCGGTCAGACCGATCCTGCCCCGATCGACGCCCGCGCCATCGCCGCGGCCGCGGCCCTGTTCTCCTTCCCGCTGGTGCTCGCGGCGCTCGCGGCCCTGGACCCCTTGGCGCGTCTGGCGGCGACCGCCTTCCACATCGTGTGACCCAGGTTGCAGAGCGGTCCCGACCTCGGCGCTCCCTTCGTCCAAGGGGGGCGATTCAGACATGACCGACCCCGTCCTGTGGCTCGACACGGTCGACTCCACCAACGCCGAGGCCCGGCGCCGGGCAGAGGCCGGCGAGGAGGGGCCCCTGTGGATCGCCGCCGAGCGCCAGACCGCCGGCCGCGGTCGCCGCGGCCGGGAATGGCGGACCCCGGGCGGCGGCCTCGCCGCCACCTTCCTAACCTGCAGTCCGCTGACCGCCGCCGAGGCCGCGGGCGTCTCCTTCGTCGCCGCAATGGCGGTGAGCGACTTGGCCGGGGCCTATGTGCCGGAGGTCCTGGTTTCCCTGAAGTGGCCCAACGACGTCCTGGTCGACGGTGAGAAGCTCGCCGGAATCCTGGTCGAGACCGGGCCTGCGCCCAGGGGCGGGGTGTGGCTGGCGGTGGGGATCGGGGTCAACCTGTCCGCCGTCCCCCCCGATGTCGAGCGCCCGGCCACAGCCCTGTCCCGGCACCTTGCGCTCGGCTGCGACACGCCGACCCCGCGGCAGGCCCTGGCGGTCCTGGCCAAGTCCTTCGATTGCTGGCGCCAGCTTTGGGAAAAGGCCGGTCTTCCCCTGATCCTCGACGCCTGGTCCGGCCGCAGCGTCGGCATTCCCGGCCCCTGCACCGCGCGCCTGGCCGACGAAACCCTGGAGGGGACCGCCGAAGGGCTGGACTCCGAGGGCCGCTTGCGGCTCCGCTTGGCGGATGGCGATTTGCGCCGCATCGCCGCCGGCGACGTGTTTTTCGGGAAGGCGTGACCGCATGCTGCTGGCGATCGAGCAGGGCAACACCAACACCCTCTTCGCCGTCCACGACGGGGCGGCGTGGATCGCCCAGTGGCGCACCGCGACCGAGGCCGCCCGCACCGCCGACGAATATGCGGTCTGGCTGGTCCAGCTGCTGCAGATGCAGGAGCTCAAGTTCGCCGACCTCGACGATTGCATCATCTCCAGCGTGGTGCCCCAGTCCCTGTTCAACCTGCGCAACTTTTCGCGGCGCTACCTCAGCGTCGAGCCTCTGGTGGTGGGGGAGAACGCCGAACTCGGGATCGCCATCCGCATCCAGAAACCCTCCGAGGCGGGGGCCGACCGGCTGGTCAATGCGCTGGGCGGCTTCCTCGCCCACGGCGGCCCGCTGCTGCTGGTCGACTCCGGCACAGCCACCACCTTCGACGTGGTCGGCGCCGACGGGGCCTTCGAGGGCGGGGCCATAGCCCCCGGCATCAACCTTTCCATGCAGGCCCTGCACGCCGCCGCGGCCAAGCTGCCGCGGGTGGCGATCGCCCGCCCGGCCCACGTGATCGGCACAGGCACTGTCGAGGCGATGCAATCTGGGGTATTCTGGGGCTACGTCGCCTTGATCGAGGGCATGATCGCCCGCATCAAGGCCGAATATCAAACCCCGATGAAAGTCGTGGCCACCGGCGGGGTCGCGTCCCTGTTCGAGGGCGCGACCTCCGCCATCGATCTGTTCGATCCCGATCTAACCTTGCGGGGGCTCCTGGAAATCGTCAGGCGCAATCGCCATCTAAGGCCCTCATGATTCCTGCAAAAAACGACGAACTCGTCTTCCTGCCGCTCGGCGGGTCGAACGAGATTGGCATGAACTTCAACCTCTACGGCTTCGGGCCCCCCGACGATCGCAAGTGGATCATCGTCGACGTGGGCGTGACCTTCGGCGACCCCTCGACCCCGGGCGTCGACATCATCATGCCGGACCCGAGCTTCATCGAGGACCAGGCCGAGAACATCCTGGGCATCGTCCTCACCCACGCCCACGAGGACCACATTGGCGCCCTGGGCTGGTTGTGGCCGCGGCTGAAGGCGCCCCTCTTCGCCACCCCCTTCACCGCTTTCCTGATCCGCGAGAAGCTGCGCGACGCCAACATCCTGGACGAAGTGTCGCTGACCGAGGTTCCCCTCGGCGGCAAGGTGAAGCTCGGACCGTTCGAGGTGACCTATTTCGCCGTCGCCCACTCCATCCCCGAGCCGAACGGCCTGGCCATCAAGACGCCGCTGGGCACGATCCTGCACACCGGCGACTGGAAGCTGGACGACGCGCCGATGGTCGGCGCCGTGGCCGACATGGGCGCCATCCGCCGCTTCGGCGACGAGGGCGTGCTGGCCATGGTCTGCGACTCCACCAACGTCTTCGTCGAGGGCGAGTCCGGCTCGGAGGAGGGCGTCAGCGAGGCCCTGTTCAAGCTGATCGGCGGCCTGAAGGGCAGGGTGGCGGTGGCCTGTTTCGCCTCCAACGTCGCCCGCCTCGACAGCGTCATCCGCGCCGCCGAGCATGCCGGGCGCCGCGTGGCCCTGGTCGGCCGCTCGATGCACCGGATCACCGCCGCCGCCAAGTCGGTTGGCCTGCTCAGCGACGTGAAACCGTTCATCGCCGACACCGAGTGCGGCCACTTCCCGCCGGACAAGATTCTCTATCTGTGCACCGGAAGCCAGGGCGAAGCGCGCGCGGCCCTGTCCCGCATCGCCGACGGCTCCCACCCCCACGTCAAGCTGGGGGAAGGGGATAGCTGTATCTTCTCCTCGCGGGTCATCCCGGGCAACGACATCCCCATCCGCAACCTGCAGAACAAGCTCGCCGACCGGGGCGTGCGCCTCTACACCGAGCGCGACCATCCGGGCATCCACGTCTCCGGCCACCCCTGCCGCGGGGAGCTGGCCCAGATGTACCAGTGGGTGCGGCCGCAGATCGCCGTCCCCACCCACGGCGAGCGCCGCCATCTGCTCGAGCACGTGGCCTTCGCCCGCGACCTGCAGGTGCCCGAGCAGATCGCGCCCCGCAACGGGGACATGGTCCGCCTGGCCCCCGGTCGCGCCGCGGTGATCGCCGAGGTCGAATCCGGCCGCCTGTTCCTCGACGGCGGGGTGCTGACGCCCGAGAACAGCGACCCCTTGCGCGAACGCCGCCACGCCGCCGCCAACGGGGTGCTGATGGTTTCGGTGATCCTGGACCGCAAGGGCCGCCTCGCTGCCGAGGTGGCGGTGCGCTCCATCGGCCTGCCCGGCGACGACGACTACACCCTGGAAGACGCCCTGACCGACCTGGCCGAGGAAGCCGAAGGGGCGATCAAAAAGCTCGGGCCCGAACAGCGCCAGGAGGACGGCTCGGTCGAGGCCGCGGTCGCCCGCACCCTGAAGAAAGCCTCCCAGCGGATATGGGAGCGCCGTCCCGTGGTCGAGACCCTGGTGGTCCGGGTATAGGAACAGCCCATGGGCGTGGTCTTCTACATCTCGGTCTATTTCGTCATCTGGTGGACGGTGCTGTTCGCCGTGCTGCCGTGGGGGATCAAGAACCACCACCAGGAGGGGATCGACGTCCCCGGCGGCGGCGACCCGGCCTCGCCGGTCAACCCCAACCTGAAGCGGAAGTTCATCACCACCACCTGGGTGTCGGCGATCTGCCTCCTGGTGCTGATGGCGGTGCTGGAGTTCCACCTGATCACCCTGCCGCCGCTGCCGGCCGGGCCGTCCGGGTTCCACTGATCGCGGCGTAACGCCTGCGGTTTAGGCGCCGCTGCGTCCTTCGCCCAAACAATCGGCGCCCGCGGACGATCTCGCCGACTCCGGTCCGCAGCGCATGACCCGTCCGCCGCGACCGGGCATTTGGGGTCCCATGCCGGTCCTCCGGCTGCTCCTGATGTTCCGGTGGCGATAACTTCGGGCCGCGTCTCACAAGGACGCGGCCCTTTCTTGTTTGGTCGCCACGGCCTCGCCCGCTATGGAAGCGTCAGGCTTTTTCCGGAGACTCAGTGAACATGCAAAGGGCGCTCAGCGTCACCCGCGCCGATTTTCCCGATTGGTACCAGGCCGTCGTGCGCGAAGCCGACATGGCCGAGACCAGCCCGGTGCGCGGGGCCATGGTGATCAAGCCATGGGGCTACGGCGTCTGGGAGCTGATCCAGGCCGAGCTAGACCGGCGCATCAAGGCGACCGGGCACGAGAACTGCTATTTCCCCCTGTTCATCCCGATGAGCTTCCTGGCCAAGGAGGCCGACCACGTCGAGGGATTCGCCAAGGAGATGGCGGTCGTCACCCACCACCGCCTGCGCACCGTAGACGGCAAGCTGGAGGTCGATCCCGACGCCAGGCTGGAGGAGCCGCTGATCGTGCGGCCGACCTCCGAGACCATCATCGGCGACGCCTTCTCCCGCTGGGTGAGGAGCTACCGGGACCTGCCGCTGCTGATCAACCAGTGGGCCAACGTAGTGCGCTGGGAGATGCGCACGCGCCTGTTCTTGCGCACCTCCGAATTCCTCTGGCAGGAGGGCCACACCGCCCACGCCGACATGACGGAGGCCCGGGAAGAGACCCTGAAGATGCTGGAGGTCTATCGCGAGTTCGCCGAGACCGTCCTGGCCATGCCCGTGGTCGCGGGGGAGAAGCCCGAGAACGAGCGCTTCCCCGGGGCGGTGAACACCTATTCGATCGAAGCCATGATGCAGGACGGCAAGGCCCTGCAGGCCGGCACCTCGCATTATCTGGGCGTCGGTTTCGCCGAAGCCCAGAACATCCGCTTCCAGACCGACAAGGGCGACTGGGCCCATGCCCATACGACCAGCTGGGGGGTCTCCACCCGGCTGATCGGCGGGGTGATCATGACCCACGGCGACGATGACGGCCTTCGCCTTCCTCCCGCCATAGCCCCGCGTCAGATCGTGGTCGTGCCCATGCTGCGCGACAAACCCGAGGACGCCGAGGTGCTGGCCTATGGCGAGGCCTTGGTCCGCGACCTGACCGGCCTGACGGCGCTCGGCCAGCCGGTCCGGGCCCTGCTCGACAAGAAGCCGATCAAGTCGTCGGAGAAGCGCTGGAACTGGGTGCGCAAGGGCGCGCCGATCATCGTCGAGATCGGCCCGCGCGACGCCGCCGGCGGCCAGGTGACCTACATGCGCCGCGACCAGATCCGCGACGGGGACAAGGTGCGCTCGCTGAACGCCGACCGCGGCGCCTTCCTGGGCTCGGTTCCGGCCCTGCTGGCCGAGATCCAGGCCGCCCTCTACGCCGAGGCCAAGCAGCGGCTGGAGGCCAATATCGTGGACGGGATCGCCGACTTCGACGGCCTGGCCGACTATTTCGGTCCCGCCGCCGACGACGAGGCGGCGTCGGCGTTCAAAGGCTGGGTCCGGGTGGCGTGGTCCAAGCCCACCGGGGCGGAACTGGACAAGGTCGACCAGCGGCTGAAGGCCCTGAAGCTCACCATCCGCAACACCCCGTCTGTCCAGCCGGCCGGGTCCCTGGGCCCGTGCATCTTCACCGGCGCCCCGGCGGTCGAGACCATCCTCGTGGCCCGGGCCTATTGATGGGCAAACCCGCCGTCTATCCCACCGCCGGCCCGTTCTCGGCCTGGGAGCGCTCCATCGCCGCGCGCTACCTGCGGGCCAAGCGCAAGCATGGCGGGGTGGCCCTGATCTCGCTGATCTCCTTCGTCGGCGTCACCCTGGCGGTGGCGGTGCTGATCATCGTCATGTCGGTGATGAACGGCTTCCGCACCGAGCTGCTGACCCGGATCCTGGGCTTCAATGGCCACATCTACGTCTCCGGCCCGGCCGCAAACGGTCCGGGGCGCGAGGCCATGATCGCCCGCCTGCGCGCCGTGCCCGGCGTGGTCCAGGTGGTTCCGGTGGTCGAGGCCCAGGCCATGGTCACCGGCCCGACCCAGATCACCGGCGGCATCGTCCGGGGGATGCGCCCCGCCGACCTCGCCGCCACCTCGATCATCGCGGGCAACATGCGCCAGGGCTCGTTGAAGGGGTTCGGCGAGGGGGACTACGGCGGCGACATCGTCCTGGTCGGCGCGCGCCTGGCCGAGACCGTGGGGGTCAAGGCCGGCGACACCCTCTCCCTGATCTCCCCCAGCGCCGGCGCGACGGTGTTCGGGGCCGCGCCCCGGCGCAAGAGCTACACCGTGGGCGGGGTCTTCAGCGTCGGCATGAGCGAATACGACGCGGCCTTCATCTACATGCCGATGGAGCAGGCCCAGCTGTTCTTCGGCCGCGACAGCGCCATCGACCTGATCGAGGTCAACCTAGCCGACCCCGACTCCCTCGACAAGCTGTTGCCCGCCGTCCGGAACGCCGCGGGCGCCGGGGCGCTGGTCACCGACTGGCGCGACCGAAACCACAGCTTCTTCAACGCCCTGCAGGTGGAGCGGACCACCATGCGGCTGATCCTGATGATGATCGTGGCCATCGCCGCCATGAACATCATCTCCGGCCTGGTCATGCTGGTGAAGAACAAGAGCCGGGACATCGCCATCCTGCGCACCATGGGGGCGAGCCAGATGGCCATCCTGCGGATCTTCTTCATGGCCGGGGCCTCGATCGGGGCGCTCGGCACCCTGACCGGTCTCGTGCTCGGTTCCTTGTTCTGCATCTTCATCGACCCGATCCAATCGGTGGTCGAACGGGTGACGGGGGTCAGCGTCTTCTCGCCCGACACCTATTTCCTGGCCCGCATCCCCGCCCGGATCGAATGGTCGGAGGTGGCCATCGTCACCCTGTTCTCCCTGCTGATGAGCTTCATCTGGACCTTGCCGCCGGCGTGGCGGGCGTCGCGTCTCGATCCGGTGGAGGCGCTCCGCTATGAGTGAGGGCACCCCGGCGCTCAGCGTCCGCGACTTGGTGCGCAGCTACCCCTCCGGGGAGCGCACCCTGCATGTGCTGAAGGGGGTGGATCTCGACGTCTATCCCGGCGAGATCGTCGGCCTGATCGGGCCGTCGGGATCGGGCAAGTCGAGCCTGTTGCACGCCGCCGGCCTGCTCGAACGGCCCACGGGCGGCCGCATCGTCCTGGACGGGGTCGACACCTTCAAGATGGGCGACCGCCAGCGCACGCGGCTCAGGCTCAACGCCATCGGCTTCGTCTACCAGTTCCATCACCTGCTGCCCGAGTTCAGCGCCCTGGACAATGTGGCCCTGCCGGCCCTGATCGCCGGGGCGAACCGCAAGGCGGCGCTGGCGCGGGCGGAGGAATTGCTGGTCCACATGGGCCTGGGCGAGCGTCTGCAGCACCAGCCCGCCCAGATGTCCGGCGGCGAGCAGCAGCGGGTGGCCATCGCGCGGTCCCTGACCAACAACCCGCGCCTGGTCCTGGCCGACGAGCCCACCGGCAACCTCGATCCGGCCAACTCCGGCGCGGTGTTCCAGGCCCTGTTCGACCTGGCCCGGATCCAGGGCGTCGCCGCGCTGATCGCCACCCACAACATGGAGCTGGCCGGCTATATGGACCGGGTGTTCGCCCTGAAGGACGGACGGCTGGTCCCGCAGTAGACCTTGCCGGCGCTCCCTTTGCGGGAAGGGGACATTTACCTCCGTCTCCGCTAAACAACCCCCATGATCAACCTCCTGCTCGTGGGCGTGGGCGGCGCGACGGGCGCCATGGCGCGCTATCTGACCGGGGTCGGCTATGGCCGCCTGTTCGGACCGGGCCAGCCTTATCTGGCCACCGCCTTCATCAACGTCCTGGGCAGCCTGTTGATGGGCGTGCTGGTGGGGGTGCTGGCCCTGAAGGTGTCTGAAGCGGGGATGCGCTGGCGGCTGCTGCTGGCGGTCGGGGTGCTGGGCGGGTTCACCACCTTCTCCAGCTTCTCGCTGGAGGCAGTCTTGATGCTGGAGCGGCGGGCCTATGGCGCCATGGCGGCCTACATCCTTGGATCGGTTGTGTTTTCCATTCTCGGCCTGATGTTGGGCCTGTTGGCGGTTCGGAAGGTCTTCAGTTGAGCGTCCGTGAAGTCCGCACCCTGATCGTCGGCGCCGCCGAAGAGGGCGTGCGCCTCGACCGCTGGTTCAAGCGGCGTTGGCCGCACCTCAACCATGTGCAGATCCAGAAGCTGGCCCGCTCCGGCCAGATTCGCGTCGATGGGGCGCGGGCCAAGCCGGAGGATCGCCTGGCGGCCGGGGCCCAGGTGCGCGTGCCGCCGTTGCCCGACGCCCCGCCGGCAGGGGAAAAGCGCGAGGCGGGACTGACCAGCCGCGACATCGCCTACGCCAGGTCGCTGGTGCTGTACGAGGACGAGGAGGTCCTGGCCCTGAACAAGCCCTCGGGCCTGGCGGTCCAGGGCGGCACCAAGACCCTCCACCACATCGACCGCCTGCTCAGCGCCTGGGGCGAGGGGATGGACCGGCCGCGGCTGGTGCACCGGCTCGACCGCGACACCTCCGGCGTCCTGCTGCTCGGCAAGAGCCCGTCGGCGGCGGCGAATCTCTCAGGAGCCTTCGCCAAGCGACGGGCGAAGAAGACTTATTGGGCCATCGTCTCAGGCAATCCAAAGCCCGCCGCCGGCCTGATCGAACTGCCTCTGGTGAAGAAGGGAGTCGGCGACCGCGAGCTGGTGGTCCCGGCCGATCCCGAGGAGTTCGGGGCCGAGCCGGCCGAGACCGAATATGTCACCATCGCCCGCGCCGCCCACCGCGCCGCCTGGATGGCGTTGCGGCCCCTGACCGGGCGCACCCACCAGCTGCGCGCCCACATGAAGGCGATCGGCCATTCGATCCTGGGAGATCCGAAGTACTCGGACGAAGCGGCCGCGGCCATGTCCGAGGGGTTGAAGCTGCAGCTGCACGCCCGCCGGCTCGAGCTGCCGCATCCCTCGCGCGGCTCGCTGATCATCGAGGCGCCGATCAGCCGTGAGCTGAAGCTCGGTTTCGACCGCTTCGGCTTCGATCCCCACGAGGCCGAGGCCGATCCGTTCCCGCAACGGGGCCGACGGCGGTGACCCGCCGGCCGCTGGCGATCTTCGACGTCGACGGCACCCTGGTCGACAGCCGGGCCACCATCAACGCCGCCATCAGCCACGGCTTCCGGTCCATAGGGCGTGAGCCGCCGTCCTATGACGCCGCGCGCAAGGTCGTCGGCCTCAGCTTCCGGGATTCGCTGTTCGAACTCGCTCCCGACCTGACCGAGGCCGAGATCCAGCGGGTGGCCGAAGGCTATCGTGAACTGTTCTGGAGTCGGCACGACGCCCCCGGCTTCGTCGAGACACTCTACGAAGGCGCCGAAGTGCTGCTGCGTCGGCTGCGGACGCAGGGGTGGAAGATCTCCATGGCCACCGGCAAATCCCGTCGCGGGGTCGAGTCGGTGCTGCGGATGCACGGCTGGGCCGACCTGTTCGATTCCACCCACTGCCCTGACGAGCATCCGGGCAAGCCCGACCCCGGCATGGTGCTGGAGGCGATGCGGGTCCTCGACGCGGCCGCGGCGGAGACGGTGATGATCGGCGACACCAACCATGACATGCGCATGGCCAGGGCCGCGGGCGTCCGCGCCCAGGGCGTCGCCTGGGGCTTCCAGACCGCCGCCGAGGTGGCCGAGGCCGGGGCGGACCACGTGGCCGAGACCTGGGCCGAACTGGACGAACAGCTGGACCGGTTCGCGGCGAAGCTTCGCGCGGGCTGCTAGACCAGCCCCTGCACCGGCGCGGCCGCGGCGCCGTTGGGGAAGACGGCCGTTTCGACCGCCCGGCGATCCAGGCCCATATGGTCGATCAGGACGCCCTTGAACACCGAACGGACGTCGAGGGTGGGGGCGAGGTCGCGGTTCTCGAACAGCTTGTCGTCGGCCAGGGTCGGCCAGTCGCCGACGATGCCCCCCGGCTTCAGGGCCCCACCGGCCAGCACCAGGGCCGAGGCGGTGCCGTGGTCCAGGCCCAGGGTGCCGTTGATCCGCGCAGTGCGGCCGAACTCGGTGGCGACCACCACCACCGTGTCCTTCCAGGCAGGCCCAAGACCCGTCTCCAGTCCGGCCAACACCTGGTCGAGGATGCGCAGCCGGTTCGCCAGCTGGCCCTCGGCCGCGCCCTGGCGGGCGTGGGTGTCGAAACCGTCCAGGGACAGCACCGCCATTTGCGGTCCGTTCGGCGCGGCCAGGAACCTGGCGGCGGTGACGGCGAAGGCCTGTGGGTCGCCGGCGTTGGGGGCTTTGCCGTCGCTCAGCATGTCGGCCATGGATTCGGTCTGCAGGCCGCTGGCCAGGGCCGGTCCGAGCAGGCGATCGCCCGCGTAGAGGTCCTGCAGCGCCGCGACCAGGCGGTCCGAGGACGGGGGAGCCGCGCCTCCCGGCGACCAGGATTGCGCCTGGGTCGGACCGCGCAGGATCAGGGGCGTCTGGGCCCCGACCGAAAGCGCCTTCAGCGGCTGGCCGCCGCCCGCGGCGAGGGCCCGGTTCAGCCAGCCCGTGGTCGCGCCATAGAGCTTGGCGCCGCCGCTCTCCAGCAGGTCCTGGGCCTCGAAATGCGAGCGGATGCGTTCGGGGATCGCGACCGCCGGCGCGATCCGCGCCTGGCCCGCCCGGTTCATCCGGTAGAGGTTCTCCAGCTTGGGGTGCAGGCCGAAGGTCTCGTCGAGCCTCAGCACCGCCTCGGCGGGAATGGCGATGGGCCCGCGTAGGGCCGCATAGTTCGGGTCGCCGATCGGCGGGATCAGCGAGCAGCCGTCCATGCCGCCGCGGGCGATGATCACCACCAGCTTGCGGTTGGCGGTGGCGGCCGCGAAGGCGCGGGACCCCAGGAAGGCGGCGCCGAAACTGCTGGCGAGCACGGCGCGGCGGCTGAGGGCGAGGGGGGCTGAGACGGTCATCGGCGTTGGAACTCCGGCGACATCAGGAGGAGGGCGAAGGCTTCGTCGCGGCTTTCGGCCCGGGAAACGGCGGTGTGGGTGGCCGTCGACAACTGCGCGCCCAGGGCCGCGTCGGCGACCTCGACCGGCGGGTCCATCGGGGCGTAGCGGGCGGAGAAGGCGCGCGCCCAGCCCAGGCGCTTGACGATGGCGTCGGGGGCCGCCCAGTCGGCGGTCAGGTCGGACCAACCGTTGGGCTGGGGCGCCCCGAACGGGCGCTGGCCGAGGAGGGTCAGGGGCTGGGCCACCTCGCGCGGTCCCACGCTTGGGGCGGCGGCCGCAGCCCGGTACCCCGAGACCAGGAACTCATAGGGGGTCTTCAGCTTGGCCTGGGCGGGGTCCCAGGCTTCGGGCGCGGCGATCAGGGCCTCGGCGACCATGGCGAGATCGCCGCGGCTGTCGCGGAAGGCCTTTTCCAGGCGGGCGGTCAGGGGGGGCGGCGGCTCGTCGGCGACGAAATGGATCGCCAGCTTGCGCGCGATATGCGCGGCGGTGGCCGGGTGGTTGGCCAGGTCGGCCAGGACCTTCGCCCCCTGCTCCTCCTGGCCGTCGCCATAGCGGCGGCCCATGATCTGCCGGGGGCCGGGCTCGTGCATGACGGCGCGATAGATGTAGGCGCCCTGGTCGGCCCCGGCGTTGAGGCCGCCCATGGACCAGCCGGTCAAGGCCCGGGCGAATTCGGTGACGTCGGCCTGGGTGTAGCCCGCATCCGCGCCGACCGTGTGCAGTTCCATGATCTCGCGGGCGAGGTTCTCGTTCAGGCCGAGCTTGCGGTTCCTGCCGGCCTGGCTGTCCGGTCCAGCCGACTGGGCCTGGTCGAGATAGAGCAGCATTCCCGGATGGCGCGAGGCGGCCCCGAGCAGGGTCTCGAACCGGCCGAACACATGAGGCCGGATCGCCTCGCGTTCGAAGGGCCCGGTGGCGATGGCCACCTGCGGGGCCTTGGCCGCGACAGTGAAATGGTTGGCCCAGAACAGGGTCCAGCGCTCGCGAAAGCCCGCCGGGGTGGTGGAGGCGAGCTGGAAGCGGGCCAGCATCTCATCGACATTGCCCGCGTTCAGCGACTGGGCCGCCGCCTTGCGGGCGTCCATGTCCGCGCCGGCGTTCCTGACCGCCACCTGATAGGTCTTGAAGCCGTCGAAGCGCTCGCGCATGCCGGGAAGGGCCGCGCCGTTCAAGGTCGGCTGGTCGGCGCCCCGCGCGATCACCTGGCTGTGCAGCCAGCCCCTGGGATCGGCCTTAGCCTCGGCGATCTCGCCGGGTCTCGCGCCCAGGCCGAAACGGGTGACCGCGATCGCGGCGTCTAGGTCTCGGTTTGCGGCCATGCTAGCTGCCTCCGCTATGCCCGCCCCGACTTTTAACGGGGTCAGGTTACCGAGTCTGTCGCACGAATTGGAGGCATTTGCGTGGCCAAGCTGGATGAGGGCGAGAAGCCGCGCCGCTTCTACAAGGCGGCGGCCAGCGCCCCGGCCGCCGGCGGTTTCGCGGTGCTGCTCGACGGACGGGGCGCCAAGACCCCCGCCGGGGCGCGGCTGATCCTGCCGACGGCGGCCCTGGGCGATCTGGTCGCGGCGGAGTGGGAAGCGCAGGAGGAGCGCATCGACACCCACGCCATGGGGGCCACGCGCCTGGCCTTCACCGCCATCGACCGGGTCGCGGCGGCGCGGGCTGCGGTGGCCGGAGAGGTCGCCAGCTACGCCGGGTCGGATCTGCTCTGCTATCGGGCGGAGGAGCCCGCGGCCCTGGCCGAGCGCGAGACGGCGGCCTGGGGTCCCTGGCTGGCCTGGGCGCAGGACCGGTTGGGCTTCGCGCTCGCCGCCTCGGTCGGGATCGCCCCGATCCGCCAGGCTCCCGAAGCCTTGGCCCGCGCCCAGGCCCTGGCGGCGGAGATGGACGATTTCGCCCTCAGCGGCCTGGCCTATGCCGCGGCGCTCTACGGCTCGGCGGTGCTGGCCTTCGCCGTGGCCGCCGGCGCGCTGGATGCAGCCGACGCGTTCGAGCTGTCGCGCCTGGACGAGGCCTTCCAGGAGGAACGCTGGGGCGTCGACGCCGAGGCCGCCGCCCGCACCGAGGTCATGCGCGGCCAGGCGAGGATGCTGGGCGACTGGTTCGCGGCCCTGTCTTAAATCTACCCCGCCGCGCGGACCTGGGCGGCGTCGCGATAGGCGCGCAGCTTCTCCGACACCAGGAACGAGAGCTCCAGCGCCTGGTCGGCGTTGAGGCGCGGGTCGCAGTGGGTGTGGTAGCGGTGGCTGAGCTCGTCCTCGGTCAGGGCGCGCGCGCCGCCCAGGCATTCGGTGACGTTCTGGCCAGTCATCTCCAGGTGAACGCCGCCGGGGTGAACCCCTTCTGAATCAGCTATCTCAATGAAACTCCTCACCTCGGCCAGGATGCGGTCGAAGGGGCGGGTCTTGTAGCCGTTGGCGGCTTTCAGGGTGTTGCCGTGCATCGGGTCGGTGGCCCAGACCACGGTGCGGCCCGCCGCCTTGGTCGCCGCCATCAGCCGCGGCAGGCGATCGCCGATCTTCTCGGCCCCGAAGCGGCCATAGAGGGTCAGCCGCCCGGCCTCGTTGGAGGGATTCAGGGCGTCGATCAGGCGGAGCAGGTCGTCCGGCTCGACCGTAGGGCCGACCTTCAGGCCGATGGGGTTCTTGATCCCCTTGCAGTACTCGATATGCGCCCCGTCGAGCTGGCGTGTGCGTTCGCCGATCCACACCAGATGGGCGCTGGTGTCGTACCAGTCGCCGGAGGTGGAATCGACGCGGGTCAAAGCCTCCTCGAAGCCCAGCAGCAGGGCCTCGTGGCTGGTGAAGAACTCCACCTGGCTTATCACCGGCTGTTTGTCGTGACGGATGCCGATGGCGTCCATGAATGAGAGCGCTTCGGAAATCTTGTCCGCCAGTTCGCGGTAGCGCGCGCCCTGCGGGCTGTCGGCCACGAAGCCCAGGGTCCATTTGTGGATGTTGTAGAGGTCGGCGTAGCCGCCGGTGGCGAAGGCGCGCAGCAGGTTCAGAGTCGCCGCCGACTGGTTGTAGGCCTGGACCAGCCGCTGCGGATCGGGCGCGCGGCTTGCCGTGTCGAAGGCCTGGCCGTTGACGTTGTCGCCCCGATAAGAGGGCAGGGTGACCCCGTCGATGGTCTCGGTCGGCTCCGAGCGCGGCTTGGCGAACTGGCCGGCGATGCGCCCGACCTTCACCACCGGCTTGCCCCCGGCGAAGGTCAGGACCACCGCCATCTGCAGGATCAGGCGGAAGGTGTCGCGGATGTTGTCGGCGGCGAACTCCTTGAAGCTCTCCGCGCAGTCGCCGCCCTGCAGGAGGAAGGCGTCCCCGTTGGCGACCTGACCCAGCAAGGTCTTCAGCCGCCGCGCCTCGCCTGCAAAAACCAGCGGCGGCATGGCCCGCAGGGTCGCTTCGGCCTGGGCCAGGGCGGCCGCGTCGGGATAGTCCGCCGGCACGTGCTTGGCGGGCTTGGTTCTCCAGCTCGACGGGGTCCAACGCTCGGTCATCGGGGTCTCTTCGCGCGGGAAGCCCGCGTCTTCAAAGGGAGCGCCGGT
>Ga0310811_10000187_pt1 | contig 90392 bp, 71 predicted proteins | sample YCmetagenome_FD_207642 | JGI IMG/M metagenome (GOLD analysis project Ga0310811, IMG submission 207642) | Soil microbial communities from experimental microcosm in Duke University, North Carolina, United States - YC | ecosystem: Engineered > Artificial ecosystem > Soil microcosm > Unclassified ... | reverse complement strand
CAACCGGCGTTTCAACAACGTCCCCAACTGCGACATCGCAGACGGACGCTCCCGTGTTTCCGGCGCCGGCAAAAGCGGCTCATCCGCCTCCGCTTGCATCAACACGCGTTCTGATTCCGCCCAGAGCTCCCGCCACTCTTCACGCGACCTCTCGCTCAGCCGGTCGTAAAGTTCCAACGCGTCCACGATGCCGAAATGCGCCAACATCACCGCCAGCGCTCCTTGGAAAACCACCGCGCCTTCGTAGACCACCGTGACCGTGTCGAACTGGGACAGTTTCGCGAGATTGTGAATCACGCACACCACGGTCTTGCCACGCTCCGCGACCAGCGCACGCAGCACCGCCAAAATTTGATCCTCCGAACGCGGATCCAGTCCGCTCGTCACCTCGTCGCACAACAGACAGGCCGGATCGGTCGTGAGCTCAAGCGCCAGTCCGAGCCGGCGCAGCTGCCCGCCGCTCAATTTTTCAACCAGCGTGTCTCCTCGCTCGGCCAGCCCCACCAGCCCCAGCAGCTCGCCGATACGCGTCGCCACCGTCGCGTCATCGACCACCTGGTAAAGTCGCAGCGCACAGGCCACCGACTCGGCGACCGTAAGCTTGCCGTGCGCAATGCTGAACTGAGGCGCGAACGCCACTTCGCGGAGCAACGCGTCCCGGGACGCCAGCGGACGCCCATGGAGCAGGATTTCCCCCTCGGACGGCAGGATATCCAAAATCCCCTTGAGCAACGTCGTCTTGCCGCAGCCCGACGGACCGATGAGCGCATGCAATCCGCCCGTGCCAAATCGCGCACTCGCCCCGTGGACCAACGACGCAGCCCCAAAACGTGGGCGAACCGTGAGATTACGACAGGCGAGCATAGGGGGCAGATGTAAGACGTTACAACCGAGTGTCCGGTAACGGACGAAGTCGCATTTATCTCACTACGTCCACAAAATCATTCTCGTTCCCGCCGTCGGTTTTGTTCTGCATGCAAGCCGACATAGTCATATGCCCAAGCCGCTCCATATAATCGTCGCCTGCTCGGAAAACCGCGTGATCGGACGCGGAGGCCGTCTCCCCTGGTCGATCCCCGAGGACAGTGTTTTTTTTCAAAACAAGACGCTCGGGCATACCGTCATCATGGGCGCACGCTCGTTTGGCGAATGGCCCGGCTGCATAAACGGCCGCGATGTCATCGTGGTCACGCACACCCCCTCCACCCTGCCTCCCTCCGTCCATACCACCCCCAGCCTGACCGAGGCCATCGCCAAGGCCCAGAGTCTGCGCGGGGAGATTTACCTTTGCGGCGGCCAGCGTATATACGAAGAGGGACTGCCATTCGTCGACATTCTTCACCTCACGCTCATCCATACGGAGATCACGGACGGTGACACCTTTTTCCCCGACTGGCGTGATCACTTCACCCGTGAAATGGCGCGCCGTGACAGCCACGACGACCACTGGCGCTACACGTTTCTTACACTGGAGCGCTGACCCCGCGGCCAAGCGCCGCATGAGCCTTCGCCACCTCGATGTATTTGGCGGCCATCTTGGCCAATCCCTCCTGCTCCGCTTTGGAAAGCGCGCGCACCACTTTCGCAGGCGAGCCAAAGACCAACGACCCGGGCGGACACTTGAAGCCATGCGGCACGAGTGAGTTGGCGCCCACGAGACTGCGCGCACCGATATGCGCGCCGTCGATAACCGTCGCACCCATGCCGATCAGACAACCATCCTCCACCGTGCAGGCATGCAGGATTGCTCCGTGTCCGATGGTGCAATCCGCACCCACGAGCACGCCGGCGTCATCCGAAAGGTGGACAACCACGTTATCCTGAACATTGGAACGCGCACCGATGGTGATCGAATTGATATCGGCCCGCAACACAGCGCCGTAAAACACGCTGCCATCCACACCAAGCCGCACATCGCCTACAACCGTGGCATTGGCCGCGACAAAGACCGCGCCGCTTACATCCGGAGTTTTCCCGAGAAATCGGGCGAGTCGTTCCTGAATGTTTTTGGGCATAAATTGGACGCGGCGGCCTATCCCGGGGAAGACGGACGCAAAAACCACCGGAGCCTGTAAATATCCCGTCCCGCTGGCCAGTCCAATACACGATCACCAACGACCGCCCCATCGTCGATGTTGACCTTGATGCGGGGAGCGCGAGGCTCGGTTGCCGCCACCTTCATGCCAAAGCCCGCCACCGGTTTTCTTAAGGAGCATTTGCTGCCCGCCCTCGTATGCATCGGCCTCGCGCTGACGCTGAACCTGACCCCGTGGTGGCGCGGTTTGGAAGCGGGCATGCTTGATCAGCTCACCCGTCTGCGCACTCATTTTCAGCCCCCGGCGGATCCCCGGATTGTCACCGTGGGCGTCGACGATGACGGGATAAAAGATTTCGGCCGCTGGCCTTGGTCCAGGGATATCCACGGCCAGTTCATGGCTTCGATTTCTTTCGGAAATCCGGCGGTCGTCGCATGGGATATCTTGTTTACCGAACCGTCGGACGATGACGCTTTTTTCATCAAGGGAGCGGAGCAACTCCAGTCGCGAGTTGTTTTCGGCGCCTACACGCCGGACGAAGACCCCAAACAACCGCCGTCCGAAGGAGATCTCACCCGGCCGATCACCCGGATCGAAGGCGATCAGGGAAAAATCCCCACCACCCCGTTCGCGCTCCTACCCATAGAGCCTCTCCGTAAAATTGGGTTCAGCGCGTTCTGCGACACCATTCCCGGGGCGGATGGAATCATCCGGCGTGTGCCCATGTTGCAACGCACCGGAGGCCGTGTTCTGCCGAGTCTTTCACTCCAAAGCCTCATGGTTTACTGGCATCTCGATCCAGAGCATGTGCGCGTCGTGCTCGGCGACGGGATCTACCTCGACAGCACCGATGTTCACCGGCGTATCCCCATTGATGAGGCCGGCCGTTATTTGATCAATTACCGGTTTGGCTACGCCGGGTGCAACCAAATGGGATTCAGCAAACTCGTGATCGGTTATACGGATCATTACCTTCGCGACACCCCTCACCCAAACCTCCCGAGTGTCGAAGGGAAAATCCTCCTCGTCGGCCAGATGTCCACCGGCCTCAGCGACAACGGCCCGACTCCCTTCGGAACGGTTACCCCGCTTGTCCTGGTTCACGCAAACACGATAGAAAATGTGTTGCGCGAGGACTACGTCAAACGGCTCCCGGCCTGGCCCGTGGCATTGGGGGTTCTCGCACTTGGAGTCCTGGGCCTGGTTTTCTTCCCAAAACGAAAGCTTTCGCAACAGGCCCTCTTTGCCCTTGGCGTCCCTGTGGTTTACGCGGGCCTTGCCACTGCTCTTTGGATCAAGCTCAGCCTGTGGATTCCCCTTCTCTGGCCGGTGCTCGGCTTCGGCGTTCTGCAGATATTTATGATCGTGCGCCAGCTCATCCGCGAGCAGCGCGCCAAGCAGCAAATCAAGGGCATGTTCGGCACTTATCTGTCTCCTACTCTGGTCAACCGCATGATCGAGTCCGGCCAGTCACCGCAACTCGGCGGCCACAAAGAGGACGTCACCGCCTTTTTTTCCGACATCCAGGCGTTCTCCACTTTTTCAGAAATCATCCCGCCCGACCAACTGGTCGAACTGATGAACGAATACCTCACCGCCTGCACCGACATCCTGCAGGAGGAGTCCGGCACGCTGGATAAATACATCGGCGATGCGGTCGTAACCATTTTCGGGGCGCCACTTCCGTTGCAGGACCATGCCTTGCGCGCCTGCGTCGCCAGCCAGCGCATCCAGATCAAGCTCGGGGAACTGCGTGAGAAATGGCGCTCCGAGGGTTCCAAATGGCCCGAGATCGTCTGGCAAATGCGGTCGCGCATCGGCCTTAACAGCGGTGAAACCATTGTGGGCAATATCGGCAGCCGCACCCGCTTCAATTACACCATGATGGGCGACAACGTAAACCTTGCCGCCCGCATGGAATCCGGCGCCAAAAGCTGGGGTGTCTACACGATGTGCACCGAAGCCACCAAAAACGCCTGCGAAAAGACAGGCGGAGACCGTGTCGTCTTCCGCCCCCTCGGACGCATCCTCGTCCGCGGTCGCAACGCGATCGTTTCGATCTACGAAATCATGGGGCTCAAGGAAAACGTCACTGAAAACACCCGCGAGTGCATCCGGCTTTTTTCACAAGGCATGGAAAAATTTTATGTGCGCGACTGGGCCGGAGCCATTGGATTTTTCAGTCAAAGTCTGCCGCTGGAGCCCAACCAACCCGGCGTCACTCCGGGCGTGAGCAGCAACCCGTCGCTCGTTTACCTCGATATCGTCCGGGAATATCAGGAAGCCCCGCCCGCCGATGACTGGAACGGAGTCTATGTGATGAAGACCAAGTGAAGGCCGGCGCGAGCCTGTTCAGTTGGTCTGACGGATATCACGCAGCCGCAAGCTCGGCGATAATCGCGAGATTCTTATCAACCGCCTTCAAGTAGGGATTGGTGCCATCCGGCATCGCCAGACAGCGATAAACACCTTCGTAATCCTCTCCGAGCTTGGGCAGGGCAAAGTTGGTCCAAAACCCGCCGGTCTTCGCCATCAACTCCTTGACGGAGCCGAAAAGACGCTGCCCGTCGGGCACTTGGTTGAAATCATTCGACTCTTCAAATTCGGAAAAAAGCGCATTCAGTTTGTCCGGATAATTCGGGTCGGCCATCTGGCCCAGATAGTCGGCCGTGGCGACCATGCAGCCGATCATGCGTTCGACGCCGGTGCGGAAATCGATCTGTTCGATTTTACTGGTGAGGCCGGTGCAACGGATCGCATTCAGAATGCCTTCAATTTCATCAGGACTGCATCCGATTTCGGGCAAAAGAGCGGACGCCATCGCGCAACTGCGCACCACATGGGTGGCCGTGTATTTGGCGCCTGAACCCTCAAGGTCGTCACGCGTCTTCAAATAGCCGGTGTCGTGCAACATGATCGCCGCATAGCCCAACATGAATTCACGCGCGGAAAACGCCGGCTTCTCCCCATGCCTCACACGTCCACGGGCCAAATCCACAAAACACTGGGTCGCGAGCAAGGTATGCTCCAAATCGTGATACTTAAGATCGGCCTTCTGATAATCGGGATGCTCTCCTGTAAACAACCGTTCAACCAATTCGGAAATCTGGTCGATGAACATCGTGGAAGCACCCGGCGCAATCTCCCTGAGATGGGCATTGGCGCCATCAGCTGTCATCCGTGATGTGCAATAAGGGGAAAGCATGAAAAGTGAATCGGACCAAAAGCCTAGGGTGATATCCCCAAGCTGACCTCTCTTTAAAACAACCGTCAGTCCTATCTTTGGGCAAGGCGAATTCCGATAATACTTTATCGAAGTTACGTGTTACCAATTGAAGGACCGAGGCATACATCATCTCTTGGGCACGACCCTGCCGCCTGAATGCAGGCGGCAAGTATCGGCACGCTTCAAACTGGCCCGAAATCAAGGAACCGCTAAAGGCGGCAGGCTCCAAATCTCGTTCGCATATTCACGGATGGTGCGATCGCTGGAGAACTTGCCGACACGGGCGGTATTAAGAATGGCCATCTTGGCCCAACGGGCCGGGTCGCGATAGGCGGCATCAACCTTCTCATGGGCGAGCACATAGGCCCGGTAATCGGCAAGGACTTTGAAGGGGTCCCCGCCGGCAAGCAGGCTGTGGTGCAGGGCGCCGAAAGGATGGCTCTCATCGGGCACGAAATAATTGGAACCGAGCCAATCGATAACGGCGCGCAGCTCCTCGTCCGCCCCATAGTAGTCCCACGGGTTGTAACCCTTGGCATCGAGGGCTTCGACATCGGGAACCTTGAGACCGAAGATGAAAATATTGTCGTCGCCGACTTCTTCGCCGATCTCGACGTTCGCACCGTCTAGCGTGCCGATTGTAAGGGCGCCGTTGAGCGCGAGCTTCATGTTGCCCGTGCCGGACGCTTCCTTGCCGGCGGTGGAAATCTGCTCGGAAAGATCGGCGGCAGGCACGATGCGCTCGGCCAGCGACACACGATAATTGGGCAGGAAGGCGACCTTCAACTTGCCGCCGATACGTGCGTCTTTGTTGATATGGTTACCGATGACGTTGATCGCGCGGATGATGTTCTTGGCGAGGTCGTAACCGGGAGCGGCCTTGGCGCCGAAGATGAAAACGCGCGGCACGATGTCCAGTGACGGATTTTGCAGCAAGCGGCGGTAAAGCGTAAGAATGTGCAGCAGATTCAGGTGCTGGCGCTTGTATTCGTGCAGGCGCTTGATTTGCACATCGAAGAGCGCGTCGGGGGAAACCTCCACGCCACACTCCTCCTTGATGACCGCGGCGAGATCGACCTTGTTGGCGCGTTTGATCGCCATGAACTCCTTCTGAAAGGCCTTGTCGGCGGAGAATTTTTCGAGTCCGCGCAGTACATCAAGATCGCGCGCCCAGACAGTAGGCGAACCAAGCTTGGAGGTGATAAGCGTGGCCAGACGCGGATTGCAATCGAGCAACCAGCGGCGCGGCGTGATGCCATTGGTCTTGTTTTGAAATTTGTCCGGATAGAGCGAGTCGAACTCGGGAAAGAGGTCTTTCTTGAGCAGCTCGGTATGGAGCGCAGCCACGCCGTTGACCGCGTGTGAACCGACCACCGCGAGATTGGCCATGCGGAAAGCCTTGGCTCCGCCCTCTTCAATGACGGAGCACACGCCTTTCTTGTGATTGTCGCCCGGCCACTTCGCCTCGACCGCTTCCATGAGGCGGCGGTTGATCTCGTAGATGAGCTGCGCATGCCGCGGAAGCACGCGGGTGAAAAGAGGCACGCCCCATTTTTCGAGGGCCTCGGGCAGAAGCGTGTGGTTGGTGTAACCAAACGTGGCGACAACGATCTCCCAGGCTTTTTCCCAGGTGAATTGATTTTCATCGAGCAGGATGCGCAGGAGCTCGACCACGGAAACGGCCGGATGCGTATCATTGAGCTGCACGGCGACCTTGTCCGCAAAGTTTGCCCACGAGTTTCCTACGGTGCGGAAGTGGCGGCGGATGATGTCGCGCAGGGAGCACGACACGAAGAAGTATTGCTGCACGAGACGCAGCTCCTTGCCGTTCTCCGTCTTGTCGTTCGGATAAAGCACCTTCGAAACGGTCTCGCCGATGGCCTTCTCCCGGACGGCGTCGACGTAGCCACCACTGTTGAACGCCACGAGATCGAACTCCTCGGTGGAGCGCGACGCCCAGAGGCGGAGGAGATTCACGGTCTTGGTGCCGTAGCCGGCGATCGGGATGTCATAGGGCACGCCAAGGATGGTTTTGGTGCCGGTCCAGACGGCACGGTAGTTTCCGTTGTCATCGAAGACGTTTTCCACACGACCGTAGATCTTGACCTCGGTGGTGTATTCGGGGCGCACGATTTCCCACGGCGTGCCGAAGATCATCCAGTTGTCGGGATGCTCGATCTGGATGCCATTGACGAATTCTTGTTTGAAGAGACCGAACTCGTAGTGAATGCCGTAGCCGATGGCCGGCAGATCGAGTGTGGCGAGTGAATCGAGAAAGCACGCGGCGAGACGTCCGAGACCGCCGTTGCCGAGGCCCATGTCGACTTCGCTTTCACGAACAACCTCCCATTCAACCCCGAGCTCCTTGATGGCGGTGCGCGCCACGTCATAGAGATCGGTGTTGTAGAGATTGTTCTCAAAAAGCCGGCCCATCAGATATTCGAGCGAAAGATAATAAAGACGGCGGGCGTTTTGCTTGTTGTGCACAGCCTGCGTGGCGATGAGGCGGCCGAGGATTTGTTCGCGCACGGCCATGGAGGTGGCGATCCACCAGTCGCGCGGCTTCGCGGTGCCGGTATCACGGGCGAGCGTGTCGGTGAGATTCCTCAAAATGGCCTGCTTAAACGCAGCCACCGGATCGTCGGTGGCCCGGCGTTTGGGCGTGGTCGAGTCGGAAACAGGCTGGGCGGAAGAGGAGCTTTTCTTGAATTTAGGTAAAACGGGCATGCGTTGGGTGAATTGAAGTTGTGACAACAGGAACCGTGCCAGCCGGCGCAGTGAATGAAGGTTCCAAGATTTGGGCTAAATTATTGAGAGGAGGGAGATAAAAAATAATATCGGCGTGATTTTTACTTTTGAAACCGGCGTGTGAGTTCGCCGTGGCTGAGCTCGATGTGCGTCGGATGTCCGCCGGGACTGGTCAGGGGAACGCGGCAGGCAAAAAGCTGCGTCACCAAAGCCTGCATTTCACTCTCACCGGCCGATTCACCCAAACGCACCGCCTTCGCGGCGGCAAGACGGGCGAGCTGCTCGCGGGCGATATCCACGTCGCGATCTTGCAAGCGCCCGTCGCGCAAGGCGCCGAGCAGTTCGCGCACAAACGGTTCGGCATCCGCCGGCTCCATCCATGCCGGAACACTTTCGATGCGGAAAAAATTGCGCCCGAATTCCACGATCTCGAAGCCGTGGCCATTGAGAAATCCCAACCGCGCCAACAGAAGTGCACTGGCGATCGGATCGAGTTCCAGCGGCACGGGCAAAAGCAGTCGCTGGCTGGGCACCGTCCCGGCCCGAAATTGATCCTGTAACCGCTCGAACCAGATGCGCTCATGGGCCGCGCGCCGGTCGAGCATCACCAACCCCGAGGAGGTCTCGAACAACGCATAATTTCCATGGGCAAGCCCCAGCCAGCGCCAGCCCGACTGGACGCTGCGGATCACGGGTTTTGGATTCCGGATCTCCACGGATACTGGAGACGCGAAAGCCGGACGGGGAACGTTCAATTCGACGCGGCGTTCGCCCGCCGACTGAAATCCCGACGAAAGCACGGGGAAAACCGGCGGCACCGGCGGCGACACGACCGGGTTTCCCGTTTTCTCCCCCCTCGCCTCGGGGCTTTCAACCAGCTCCCTCAATCGCGCGAGCACGCTGCGAATAATAAATCCGCGCACCGCCGTCTCGCTGCGAAAGCGCACCTCGCGCTTGGCCGGATGCACATTCACATCAACGGCGGCCGGATCGATCTCGAAGAACACAAACGCCAGCGGGTATCGTCCCTTCGGCAGCGACTCGTGATAACTTTCGATCAGAGCATAGTTGAGCGCCCGGCTGTCGACCGGTCGCTGGTTGATGAACGTGATCATCTCGTGGCGCGTCGAACGTCCGGTGCCGGGACGACCAATGAGACCGCTCAGCTTCATGCCGCCCTCGGCCACCTCAATGGGCACGAGCCCCTCGGCCAGCTGCTTGCCAAAAATTTCCGCGACACGCTCCACCAGTCCGATGCATTCCGGCGAACGGAAAATGATACGTCCGTCCTCGATGAGCGTAAAAGCCACCTGCGGGAATGCCAGGGCGTAGAGCCGCACGCCGGCGATGATGTGGGCGGCCTCGGTCTGGTCGGTCTTGAGAAACTTGCGACGCGCCGGCACCGAGTTGAAAAGCTGCGCGACCTCGATGCGCGTGCCCACCGGACGGCCGCAGTCGCGCACGTGGACGAACTTGCCGCCGTTGACGAGAATCTCGGTTCCTGCGTCGTCCCCGGCCTCGCGTGTCTGCAAGGTAAAGCGCGACACGCTCGCGATGGACGGCAGTGCCTCTCCGCGAAAACCAAAACTGGCGAGACGGTTCAAATCGTCGGCCTCGGAGATCTTGCTTGTGGCATGCCGTTCAAGTGCGAGCAGCGCGTCGTCACGGGACATGCCGTGGCCGTTGTCCTCGATGCGCATGAGCGAACGCCCGCCGTGCCGGAACTCGACTTCAATGCGTGTCGCACCTGCGTCGAGCGAGTTCTCGACCAGCTCCTTCACCACCGCCGCCGGCCGCTCGATCACCTCGCCGGCGGCGATCTGATTGGCTACCCGATCGGTCAGAATACGGACTTTGGACATGAACGCTTGCCGCGAATTGGACGGAGGAACGTGGATCAGGCCAACAACTTCTTCCAGCGGGCCAACTGCTTCTTCACCTGCACGGGGCCGGGCATGCCGGTGCCTTTGCGCATCGTCATGGCACGCTTGAGATCGAACACCACCGCCCAGTCATCGCCGTAGCCGGGATGCACTTTTTTCACCTCCGCCGTGGGCAGCCGGTTGAGCGGAAGCTTGAGCGTCTCGGCGAGTTTCACCACGGAGCCCACCGCATGGTGCGCGTCGCGGAAAGGCACGCCTCGCGCCACAAGATAGTCGGCAAGATCGGTCGCGAGCAGAGCCGGATCGGACACCGCCTCGGCGCAACGCTTTCTGAAAACCGTCATCCCGCCGACCGTGCCGGCGAGAACATCGGCGCAGATCGCCGTCTGGTCGAAGCTGTCAAACACCGGCGGTTTGTCCTCCTGCAAATCGCGATTGTAGGTAAGCGGCAGCCCCTTCGCCAAGGTGAGCAACGTGTGCAGATTGCCCTGAAGCCGCGCGGATTTTCCGCGCAGGAGCTCACAGGAATCGGGGTTTTTTTTCTGAGGCATCAGCGACGAACCGGTGCAAAACGTGTCAGGCAGGTCGATGAATTTGAATTCAACGCTCGACCAGATGATGAGGTCTTCCGCGATGCGCGACATATGCACCCCGAAAAGCGCACAGGCGGAGGCAAACTCGATGTAGAGATCGCGGTCGGCCACCGTATCCATGGAGTTTTGCGTGACGCGCACACGGCCCTTCGCATCGACGAAGCCCAGGTGCTTCGCGGTGAACTCGCGGTCGATGGGCAGCGTGGTGCCGGCGATGGCACCGGATCCAAGCGGACACCAATTGGCATGATCCGCCACCACGGCAAGACGCTCGCGGTCGCGCTCCAGCATCTCCAGATAGGCAAAAAGATGATGGGCCAGAAAGACCGGCTGCGCGCGTTGCAGGTGGGTGTAGCCGGGGATGAGCACATCGCCATCGCGCCCGGCCACGGCGAGGATGGCTTTCTGCGCACCCAGGATTTTTCCGGAAAGGACGGCACAGGCATGCTTGAAGAACAACCGCATGTCGGTCGCGACCTGGTCGTTCCGGCTGCGCGCGGTATGGAGCTTGGCGGCGGCGGGCACGCGCTTGGTGAGCGCCTGCTCGATGTTCATGTGCACGTCTTCAAGCTGGGTGCTCCAGGTGAATTTACCCGCAACGATCTCGGCAAGAACCTCGTCGAGACCGGCGTGAATCGCGTCCCGCTCCTTCGCGGTGAGGATGCCCACGTGCGCAAGCATCGCGGAGTGGGCCTTGCTGCCGGCGATGTCGAAAGGCGCCAGCCGCCGGTCAAAGGACACGGACTCGCTGAACTGCAGCATCAAATCGGCGGGGCCGGCGGAGAACCGTCCGCCCCAGGTCGCTTGGGATTTCTTCGCCATAAGGATGACACAGCACAACGCGCCCTACCCACCCTGCGCAATGCGAAAGACTCCGCCTTTGCGCCGCGATCAACCCCGCTGCGCGCACGCCCGCTTCACTTCTTGCAAAGCCGCGGACACCGCAAACGGTTTTTGCAGGAATCCGCACGCCCCGCCACGGATGATCTTGGCCTTCAGATTCGCCTCCAAATGTCCGCTCATGACGATGACCTTCACCGCAGGGGCATGCTCCCTGATCTTTTGAAACGCCTCCCATCCGCTCATGCGCGGCAGGCCCAGATCGATCAAGACGAGTGAAATTTCGGCCGAATGGGCCTTGAACACATGCACAGCCTCCAGTCCGTCCCTTGCCACGATGATCCGGAAACCATTGCGCTCGAGTTGCGCCTGCAAGGTGCGCAAAAGAGTTTCCTCGTCATCGACAAGCAACACCTTGAGGCCCTCGGCGGAAACCGGCGGCAGAACGGCGGGAGGCAATGCCGCCGGCTCCGGCTCTCCCGCCACGGGCAGATACATGCGGAAAACCAACGCCGGCCCCGATCGTGCATCCACCTCCAGGTGTCCACGATGGCCGGCCATGATCCCATGCACGATCAGCACGGCGATATCACGGCGACGCTCGGCAAACCGCACGGCTTGGTCCCAGACACCCCTGGTTCCTTCTTCGGCCAATTTTTCGGAGGAAGGCTCCGTCCGGAGCACCACCATCACATAGCTGTTCTCGCGCGCATCGGGAAACTTCGTCCGGACCGACTCGCCTGAAATTTGCCGCACACTCACCACCATACGACCGCCCGGCCCGGCCAGATCGCGGGCCTTTTGCCCGAGATTGGCCAAGGCATGATGAAAATGCTGGGGATCCAACAAAACCGGGGGAAGTCCTTCTTCCACATCGAGGGAAACATCGAGTCCAAGCGTCAGGGTTTCGCCTGACATCCGGTAAAACTCCCTCACAAAATATCCCATCATTATCCGCTGCGAAGCCATTTCATCGTGTCGCGAGAGATGCAGGGTCTGGCGGATCAGATTGGCGGCGCGGCGCACGGTATTGTCGATGCCTTCGATCGCAGTGTTCAAGCGGACCGCATCAAGCGTCGAATCCTGCAAAAACGCCGTGTAGCCCAGAATGATCGAAAGCAGATTATTGAAATCGTTGCTGATATCGGCCGCCATCGCCGCAAAAATTTCCGCGCGTTGGTGGTTGCGCAGCGGTCCCACGCCCTCGACCTGACCCGCCAGATCGACAAGCGACGTGAGGCGGAACACCCGGCCGTCCATCGCCCTCACCCGCGTGTCCGTGACGTGGGTGAAAAGCGGCCGACCGCTCTTGTGCAGGTAGACGGTGCCCTCCATCGCGGTATCATCGCCATTGATGAACGAAGCGTGGGCGAGCGCACCTTGCACCGAGGCTTCCGCCATGATCAGACCCAGCGCCGATACTCCCACCAGCTCGACGGCCAATCGTCCCACTGCCGTGCAAAAAGCCTCGTTGACCGCCACGATGACACCCGATGCATCCACGAGGCACAGTCCGAGCGGCGACCGCTTCCAAAATTCGTCAAGCACCCCGCCAAGTTCAACCGGCAGGTTGCCGACCTGCGTTGCATTCACCGCTAAGATGGCGGACCGGTCGCTCATTCGGCCCAATGAAACACCACCGGCTTATCAACCTCGGGATGAAGACTGTTGTGCACCGGACAATGATGCGCGGCGTATTCCAGCACCTTTGCAAGCTCCTCGGTTTTCCGGATCGGCAGCCAGAGCCGGGTCGCAAGGCGCACGATCCGGCGCGGCGCATCGGCGGACATTTCCTTCGTCACCTCGAATTTCAGCCCCTTCAACTCCACCCCGTGCCGGCGGGCCACGATGGCCATGGTGGTGGCGATGCAGGTCGCGAGTGAGGTCGCGGTGAGATCGGTTGGGGAAAAAGCCTCCCCGCGGCCCTGGTTATCCTTCGGCGCATCGGTCGAGAGAACGTTGCCCGAGGGTTCATGAATGGCCAGGCAATGCAGGTCGCCTTGGTATTCGCCCGTGATTTTGACCATGATGGAAAACTCAAATTTTTTGCGACGCTGGCAACAGTCAAAACGTATCCACCGGAAAATGGTGCGCCCGGCGGGATTCGAACCCACGACCACCAGCTTAGAAGGCAGGTGCTCTATCCAGCTGAGCTACGGGCGCCCGTGCAAGACGCTCCGAGCGTTAGCGGCGCCGGCCGGTGCCGACAAGGGCAAAGGCGGCCCCAGGAGTTGACCCGACGCGCGAGGGACGTCAGCAACGCAACCCGATGAGCACCTCTCTGCCTCCCTGTCCCCACCTGCCCGCGCCCCGTGAACGGATGGACTGGCGCGTATTCGAGGCACACAGCGAAGACCGCGGCGCCGGATTTTATCACACCGCCCTCGAATACGGCCACTCCCTCTGGCAACGCGGCTACGCCGCCCGCGCCATCCTGTGTATGGACCGCGCCATGGGTGCAGATCTGCGCGGTGATGAACCGATCCTTGCGCTTTGTCCCATTCCCTACGCCGCGATGGCTTGGTTTCTCACACATACACCCGAAGGCGTATTCATCGGCAACCCGCGCGTGCATTTCCAACACTACGCCGACCGCATGAACGAACCTCGCCGCGAACTGCGCCAAGCCCGGGCGTGGGCTTGTTGGGCTCTCACCCGCCGCGTGCGTCCATCACTGCCCGCCGATCCCCGGCACGATGTCATCGAGCCAACCGAAATCGAAATCGCAAAGGCTCTCACCACCCACGGATTGAGCGGCGAAACGGACGTCTGGCTGCGTGTGTTGAACACCTGCAGGCCCGTTCCCATGACGGAGCAAAAATCATGAAGATTTGCGTCGAAAGGACGCTTGACAGTGGGTCCGCGGATTCTACGTTCGCCCTCTTTCCTCATTTCCGGGGTGATAGCTCAGCTGGTTAGAGCGTCTGCCTGTCACGCAGAAGGTCGCGGGTTCGAGTCCCGTTCATCCCGCCAGTTTTCAAAGCCCGGTTTCGCAAGAAACCGGGCTTTTGCTTGGCGACCACGCCTTCTTCACGCCAACCTGCCGGCTTCATGTCTTCCGCTTCACGCAAAATCGTGGTTCATGCCCTCAGCGGCTGGCGCTATCTGGTGCTCCTGCCCCTGGCCATGATCCTGCGGGCGTGGACATTGTCGTTGAAGATCGAGTTCTCACCCCTCACCCGCCATCAACTGGGCGACATTCAGCAGCCCGTGATCTTCGTGCTCTGGCACAACCGGCTTTTCACCGCCGCCGAGATGTTTCGCCGTCATGGACGCAACCGCGAGGTTTACGGCTTGGTAAGCACCAGCCGCGACGGCGCGTGGTTGGAAGCGTTTTTCTCACTGGCAGGCATCCGCTCGGTGCGCGGCTCCAGTCACAAACGGGGTCGCGAGGCCGCCCTGGGCCTCGTCGAGGTGCTCCGGGCCGGTCACGATGTGGGGATCACTCCCGACGGCCCGCGCGGTCCGCTCTATCAATTCAAACCGGGAGGAACGGTAATCGCCCGCCGCACCGGTTCTCCCATGGTTTTGCTCGGCAGCGCCTATGAAGGCGCATGGCAGGTCCCCAGTTGGGACCGGTTTTATCTGCCGCATCCGTTTTCACGGGTGCGAGTGGCCTACGACTTGGTCACGAGCGAGGAAATCGCCTCGGACCACTTCAGTATCGATCAATTGGAGCAAAAACTCCGCGCACTCAACCCCGACGGTCCGGTGCTGTCATCAAAACCGGTCGTCGTCTAAGCCTCAAGGCGTTAGAAAGTTGGAGAAACAATCGTCTTCTTTCCGGATACGGCGACGTAGTCCGGACCGGCCGACCAGGTGAGATCGTTGATGAGAAACTTGTAGATGATGGATTTCGAAGTTTCGGGCAGTGAAATGCTCCAGAAATCGTCCTTCACGCACTCAAGGGGAACGCCCTCATCCCAACTCAGGCCGGCGCCTTCACCACGGATGTAAAGGATGTTGCCAAAGCCGATGTCGATGTTCGCGCCGATAAGCGTGGCCACCGTCTTGGAGGGGGCCGCTTTGACGGCGGGAGCTTCCACTTTTTTACGCGAGGGCGCTGCGACTTTCTTCACGGTTTTAGCCGCAACCTTGGGGGCCGATGCGGATGTTTTGGCTGCTTTGATCGTGGTCTTTTTCATATCTGAGATGGCTTCTGATGTTTTTAAGGCTGCAGGCGCACTGTTGGCCCCTGACTTTTTGCTTCAATAGCAAATTAGGGACCAACTCAGGGACACCTTCTTTCTTTACCTGTTCGCCACGAAAATGCCACCCGAAGCCACCCGCAGTCCGAAGGGGAAAGGCCGCTTATGGAGCAAATAAATCTTACTCAAGCAGCTGGAAACTGAAGCCATGGGAAATATTCGCAAAAAAGCCCGCCTTTTTGAGGCGGGCTTTTAAAATGGTGGACCCTAGCGGGGTCGAACCGCTGACCTCCTGCATGCCATGCAGGCGCTCTACCAACTGAGCTAAGAGCCCGTAACTGACGGGAGGTGGTGGAAAATCAGGTTTTGGGAGACGAAGGCAAGCGGTTTTTTGAAGTTTTGTTCATTCATCCTCCTTCATCTTGAAGGTGACGCTGTAAGTGTCGGTTTTGAGATTGGCCGGAGGCGAGGGCAGACGGACACGGCGAAAGGCCGCCAACACGGAGGCATCGAAGTCGGAATTGCCCGATGAACTGATGATTTTCACATCGCTCATGGTTCCATCCTGATTCAAATGAAACGACACTTTCGTCTGCAACAGATCGCTCAACCCGTCGGGTTTTTGATGAGCCTCACGGAGGCGCTGGATCAGGATCGAAATGTAAGCATCGGACAGCGCCATTTGTTCACGCGTCAGGGCCTTGCCGCCGGCACCGCCCGTTTTGTTGCTGGTCGATCCGCCGGTCACGCCTCCGGCGATGCCGGCGGTATCGATTTTGGAGACTTTGATCGGCCCGGATTTGGGCGAGGAAGTGCTCGTGTGGTTGAGCCGGTCAAACTCCGCCTTGGTCATGCGCTTGGCGTCGATGGCGGCCTCTTTGGCGGCACGCTCCTCCGCGACTTTCTTTTCCTTTTCGATCTTCTTCTTGATGTTGGCCGCGCGTTTTTCAGTGATGCGGGTGACGAGTTTAGCCATGTCGACCGGCTTGGGCGCGGGGACGGGCTTCACTGTATTGGCAGGCTTTACCGGCGTGGGGGCCGGTGCGACGGGAGAGGGCTCGGGAGGCGCCGGTTCGATCGGCGCAGGGGCCGGCTCGGGGGCCGGCGAAGGTGCGACCACCGGAGACTCGGGCATGTCAAATTTGATGCCGGTCGGCGAACCCAGGGCCGGCGCCTCGGTCGCCGCGTAGTTGTCACCCGCACCCGCAACCAATTCGAAAATCTTGGGAGCCGGCGGCGTATGATCCCTCATCGCGTAGCTCAGGAACAGCAACAGCGCCACCACCAAGCCATGCAAGATGACCGAGAGGAAAAATGCACTGGGCGGACGGCTGTTCATGACACCAACGGAGGACATGGCATGACGACCTCAACCCTGCGTCTGGGTGTCAAAAGTGATGCGCGAAAGATTCGCTTTCTTGAGCTCGTCCATGAGCGTCACGACCTCCTGCCAATGCAGCGACAGGTCGGCGCGAATACTGATGACGGGGATCTTTGGCCGGGCCGCAAATCCGCGCAACCGCGACTGGAGTTCGCTGAAACTCACCGGGGCCGTGCCGACCGAATAGCGGCCCTGTTTATCAATCGTGATGGTTTCGAAAGTGGTGTCGGGATCGGGCTTGGCCTGCGTGCTCTTCGATTCGATCGGCAGGTTCACCGGGATCGTCTGCTCCTTCTGGATAAGCGGCGTCGCGATCATGAAAATGATCAAAAGGGTGAACGCCAAATCGACGAGATTCGTCACGTTCAATTCCGCGACCGCATGCATCTGGCGGCGTTGTCTGAAAGTCCGTGCCATGGCTTATTTGGACTCCAATTCGATGCGGTCGGCGAGCGAGCTGGCGTAGTTTTCGATCTCGGTGATGAGCTGCTTGGTTTTGCCGAGCAGGAAGTTGTAACCGAAGACCGAGGGGATTGCGACGACGAGGCCGGCGATGGTCGTGAGCAGCGCGGCGGAAACACCCGGAGCGAGCGTCTGGATGCTCGCGGTCTGCTGGCCGGAGACGGCGCTGAAAGCCACCATCACGCCCCAGACGGTTCCGAGCAGGCCGAGGAACGGAGCACCGGTCACGATGGATGCGAGAAAGATCATGCTCGATTCGTAGCGAAGAATCTGCCGGGCGATGGCGCGCTGGATGGCGTTTTCCGCATGCTCGAGACGGGAACGGCTGGAATCGCCGCCGCGCTCCTTTTGGATCGAGGCCGCGCGCCAGTAGGCTTCCACCGCGTCGGCCAAAAGATCGGCGTAGGGGATCGCGCGCTTGTTGCGAAAGGTCTCGGGCAGTTCGAGCAGCGTGCGCTCGTCGCGCAGCCTCTGCTCGAAGGCGAAATTGAGCTCACGCAGCCGTTTCAGCTCCATGTGCTTGCCGAGCATGATGGTCCAGGTGATCAGGCTGAAGACACCCAGGCCGGTCGTAAGCACTTGGCCCACGATGTCGGTGTCTCCAAAAATTTTAAACAGGTTGGCGGAGGCGAAAAATAGCGTCATCGGAAAAAATCGTGCGTTGGTAAGACAAGCGTTGGAGCGTTTGGTTGGGCCGTTCAACGGAAATCACGATGTTTGCGCGAACGAATCTGGTTGCGGGAGCGATGGAGGAAATCTTCGCTGGTAAACCCAGCTCAACCCTATGGATTTCAAAACCCGCACCCTCACCGCCCTGCAATCTCACGCCGGCGCCTTGAACAACAAGCTGTCCATCGTCGGCTTCGACGGCTTCGTCGACACGATCGTCACTCCGGTCGCGCTGCGCACCGCGCAAGGCGATGCCTTCACGCCGATCACGACGATCACGGAATTCGGCCAGCGCGTCCTCGCCGCGGCCGGCAAGAGCACCAACATCGAGTTCTATCCGCGCATGGACAAGCTGGGCGGCAACGGTCCCATCATGGCCAACGCCCTGCTCGCCGCCGGCAGCCGTCTCAAATACATCGGCGCCCTCGGTCGTGTGGCCATCCATCCTGTTTTCCAGGAATTCGCCGGCAAGGCCGACGTCGTCTCCCTCTGCGATCCCGCCGCCACCACCGCCGTCGAGTTCACCGACGGCAAACTGATGCTCGGCCAGATGCGCAGCCTCGACGAGATCACCTACGGGCGTCTCGTCGAAAAAATGGGCGAGCCCGCCCTCATGCAGGCCCTCGGCGCCGCCGACCTCATCTCCCTCGTGAACTGGACGATGATTCCCAACATGACGGGCATCTTCACCGCGTTCGTCGAGACCGTGCTGCCCAAGCTCCCCGCCCGCGACCGCCTCTTCTTTTTCGATCTCGCCGATCCCGAGAAACGCTCCCGCGAGGATCTGCTCAACGTGCTCGCCGTCATCGGCAAGTTCGAGAAATTCGGCCGCGTCACCCTCGGCCTCAATCTCAAGGAAGCCCAGCAGGTCTGGTCCGCGCTCGACTACCCCGTCATCAAGGAAGACGAAGCCGGCCTGCGCAAAATGTCCGCCGACATCCGCGCCCGCCTCGGCATCGCCGCCGTGGTCGTCCACCCCAAGGAATCCGCCGCCTGTGCGACCGCCGCCGGCACCGCGTGGGTGCCCGGCCCCTACACGCAAAAACCGCTCATCACCACGGGCGCCGGCGATCATTTCAACGCCGGCTTCTCCCACGGCCAGCTCCTCGGCCTCGACGCCGAAGCCTGCCTCACCCTCGGGGTATGCACCTCCGGCCACTACGTCCGCACCGGCGAAAGCCCCACGACGGCCGACCTCCAGAGCTTCCTGAAAACCTGGAAGTAATCCTCAAAACGGTTGCCCCCGGCGGGTCTTTTCAGACACACTGCATCCATGCCTTTGAAACAAAATCCCGCCGGCAAACTCATTTCCTTCGAAGGTTCCGAGGGCAGCGGCAAGTCCACCCAGATCGCCCGTCTGGTGAAGCATATCCAGCTTCTCGGCAAAGAGGTCATCACCACGCGCGAACCGGGTGGCACGGAAATCGGCGAGCAGATCCGCAACATCATCGTCCATAATTCCAAGGGCGACGAGATGTGCGCCGAGACCGAGCTCCTTCTTTTCACCGCCGCCCGCGCCCAGCTCGTCCGCGAGGTCATCGCCCCCGCCCTGCTCGCCGGCACCATCGTGCTCAGCGACCGGTTCCTCGATTCGACCACCGTCTACCAGGGCGTCGCCCGCAACCTTGGCATGGACCCGGTCAATCTCATCAACCAGTTTGCCGTCGGCAACGTCATGCCGAACCTCACGGTGATCATCGATGTCCCCACCGAACTCGGCCTCAAGCGCATCCGCCAGCGCGCCTCCGACCTGCCCGACCGCATGGAACGCGAGAACATCGACTTCTACGACAAGGTCCGCGAAGGCTACCTCCTCCTCGCGAAAAGCATGCCCAAGCGCTTCCTCGTCATCGACGGCTCCAAGACCGAGGACGAGGTCGAGCACGACATCTGGCACGGCCTGCAAAAGATCCTGGTCTGACGAATGTCCGCCGTTCCCGCTCCCTGGCCCACCGCACTCGCCGGCACGCCCGCCGTCGCCGTCATTGAGCGCGCCATCGAGCGCAAGCGTCTCTCGCACAGCCTGCTGATCACCGGTGACGACCACGACACCCTCCTCTCCGTCGCCCACGCCATCGCCGACCGGTTGTTAAACACGCCGCAGTCCAGCGCGCCCTTCCCGCCCGACGCCCATCCCGACTGCTTCGCCCTGAGGCCCGCCGGCAAGATGCGCCAGATCTCCGCCGACGCCACCCGCGACCTCATCGGGAAAGTCCAGGTCTCCGCCACCGTCGCCACGCGCAAGGTCGCCATCATCCACGAGTGCGACCGCATGAATCTCAGCGCGGCCAACATTTTCCTGAAGACGCTGGAGGAGCCGCCCGCCAACACCACGCTCCTCCTCCTCACCACGCGTCCCTACGCGCTGCTCACCACGATCCGCAGCCGTTGCCTGAACTTCCGTTTTCCCGGCATGAGCGCCGCCTTCACGCCCGATGGCTGGAGCGCATGGATCGCCGATTACCAGGCCTGGCTCGGACGTCTCTCCGACGGCATCACCGACAAGAAAGCCGTGGCCGATTCCGTCTTCGCCGCCTACGGCCTCACCGCCCGTTTCGGCGCCGTGCTCGACTTCGCCACAGGTGAAGCGTGGAAAATTCAAAAGGCCAGACTCCCCGCCGACCTCGGCGACGACGAGCAGGTCGCCATCGAAACCGGCATCGCCAACGGTCTCCGCGCCCGCCTCTTCGCCGACATCGAACACGCCACGCGAGGCTTCGCGTTGACGCGCCTTCGCCAGGGCGACGAGCCCACGCGCCGCGCGCTCACCGCCGCCATCGATCAACTCGAACACGACGTCGGCCTGCTGCGGCTCAACCTCAACGAATCCGCCGCGCTCGAAACATTCCTCCTCGGTTCGCTGCGCCTGTGGGCCGCCCGTCGCTGACCGGCGGGGCTTGAGTTATCCCATCACCGCCTGCACGAACGCCGTGCGCGTTTCCATGTGCGGGTTGTGCCCCGACTCCGCGATGGTCTCGATCCGCGCCGTCGGAAAATGCCGCTCGATCAGCTCGCGATCCTCCGGCTGCACATAACGTGATTTGCCGCCGGTGATAAACAGCACCTGCCCGGAAAACCGATCCGCATCGGTCAGCGGCGTGCCTTCCATCACCGGCAGCGTCGCCGTGAGCACCGGCAGATTGATCTGCCATTTCCAGCCGCCCGCCTCGTCGCGCTCCAGATTGGTCACGAGAAATTTCCGCATCGCCCAGTCGGCCACCCGCGCCTCGAAGCGCAACTCCGCCTCTCCGCGCGATTGCAGCGTCCGCAGGTCCAGCTCGTTCATCGCCGCGAACTCCGCACGATGCCCATACGACAGATATCCCTTCGGCGCGATGTCCACCACCACGAGCCTCTCCACCCGCTCCGGATGGCGGCACGCCAGCAGCATCGCCGTTTTCCCACCCATGCTGTGCCCCATCAGCGTGACGCGGCCCAGTCCGTGCGCATCCATCCACGCGAGCACATCGGACACCAGCACATCGTAGGTCATTTCGTCCGCGTGCGGAGACTTGCCGTGATTCCGCAGGTCGAGCGCGAACACATGATACTGCGCCGCCAGGTCGCCGCCCGTCGTCAGCCAGTTGCGCGACGATCCGAGCAGCCCGTGCAACACCACCATCGGAGGCTTACCCGCCCCGCCCAGATCACGATAAAAGAGTGTAACCACACCCGCTACGGAAACCACGCCCGCCGCCAAGGCAATGATTGGCTGCACTAGTTGTGCTCATGCGACAATCGCACCGCCAGCTGCGCTTGGTAAAGATCCGCCGGCTGCAATTCTCTCGTCGGCATGATCTCTCTCCACGTCCCGGCGCCGTCCAACACCGGCGGCAACCCCACATCAACGCCCACCAGGTTGATCGACCACGGGGAAAACTCCTTCGGCGGCGGAGGCAACGGCCCGGCGGCTCGCAAATTCCAGAACGTCACGCGCGCACCGGCATGTTTCCCCAGCCCGGCCCCGCCACCGCTCTTCCACGGACGAGTTCCCAGCCCGAGATCTATGTCGGTGAACAGGATCTCATAAGGCGCCCGTTTATGATGGTCGAAACACAGGTCCACTCCTTTCCCTTGGGAAACCACCATGCCCGCCGCCTCGCTCACCGAGATGTCGTGGACGAACTTCATGCGGAAATCAAAACGCGTGAACAGGTGATCGCCGCCGCCATGCAGATAAATGCCGTGGTGCCCCTGATTGCCCTCGCGGTCCGGCGGACGTTGCGACTCGAAGACCGCATCCGACACCGTGTTGAACACGCCGCCCACCATCGGACCACTGTCGGGATTGACGAACTTCACCCGCCGTGCCCAGCAATTGGCCACTCCCTCGAAGGCGAGCGGATTAAATCCCTGCTCCGTAAAATGCCCTCCATAGGGCGTCACCGGAAACTCAAACGTCAGATCCTCCACTCCCGAATCCTCCACCGTGGGTCGGAATGACCTCACCACCGGCCGCCATTCGGGACGCACATCAAAACGCAGACGACGCTCCAGCTCCACGCGCGTGCCGTCGATTTTCGTGATGCGCGTCACCCACGATGCACGACTGGACCCCTTGAGCATGGAAACATCGCCGGCGTCACCGGAATAAAGTTCGGCGGCCAGAGTGTTGTCAGCCGTGTCCGTCATGAACACTTCGATCCACTGACCGACTGCGAGCATCTGTGGTTTCGCCACCACGATGGCCTGATCACCGCGCTTGGCCGGCGCCGTGATAAACGTCAGCGGCACGGAGTTTATTCGTCCTTCCAATCGCACCATGCCGCCCGACCACGAATAGTTTGAGGTGGGCAGGCCGCCCGTGGTCGCACCGGGATTGGGAGCGATGGCCTCCAGCGGTTTTGGGAAATAGAGAATAGACTGCCCCTCCCCCGCCCCGCGCAGCACCACGCCGGATTTGGTGATACGAAGAACATCGCTGATGATGTAGCGTCCCGGCGGCACGAGCACCGCCCCCGACACCGCAGCCGCCAGCGCACGTTGAAATGCCGCCGTATCGTCCACCTCGTCGTCTCCGCGCGCGCCATACGCCGCGACACTGATCGTCGGGAGATAATCCGGGATGGGCCGTTCGCCACTGCGATACCCCGCGTATGAAAAATCCGGGAGCCGTCCGCCGGGCAGCCATCGTTCACCGTTCTCCCCCCATAATCGGGAATGAGCCACCTCGGGTGCGGATGCCTCCAAAACCATCTCCGCCACCGGCGGCTTGGTCGCACAGCCGGACAAACACGCCAGCATGCACAGCGCTCCGACTCGCCCCCGGGAAATCTTGATCGGCAAAACAAACATACGTCCTCCTTAAACACACCCAACCGCCCGCCAAAGCAAGCCACCCCGTCGCGCCTTTCGCCCTTAACGAATCCATAAATTCACCCCCCGGCGGCATCAGCCGCCCCTCCGCCCAATCGTGAAGGCCATTGGCCGAAACCGCTCCCAGAAAATCGCCCCGTTGGGCGATTTCATTAGTGGTTAAAAAACTCCGACTCCGTCTCTCCCTCCATCTCCATCCCCTCATTCTCACGCAATTTTTTCGTGCCTCCCGCCGCGTTTCCCGTTCGCATCGTCCCCCATGTCGTCCGCTCCCGAAAAACTCACCCCGATGATGCAGCAATACTTCGAGGTGCGCCGGACGCTCCCCAAGGACACCCTGCTGCTCTTCCGCCTGGGCGACTTCTTCGAGATGTTCTTCGACGACGCCGACGCCGCCTCGCGCATCTGCGGCCTCACCCTCACCAAGCGCCAGGAGACCCCCATGGCCGGCATCCCCGCCCATGCCCTCGACAACTACGTCACCAAGCTCCTCGCCGCCGGCAAAAAAGTCGCCATCTGCGACCAGGCCGAACCCGCCAAGGCCGGCAAACTCGTCCGCCGCGCCCTCACCCGCATTCTCTCCCCCGGCACCACCCTCGCCGCCAACCAGCTCGACGCCTCGCGCAACCACTACCTCTGCGCCCTCCTCCTCGACAAAGCCGGCCTCCACGCCGCCTGGCTCGACCTCTCCACCGGCGAATTCAAGGTCGCCACCGACGCCCGCGCCGAAAACCTCCTCCCCGTCCTCACCGCCCTCGACCCCGCCGAACTCATCGTCATCGAAGGCGAACTCGAACGCTGGAAAACCGCCCCGCACGACCAGACCGCCGTCCACGCCCTCCACGCCTTCGCCTCCACCCGCCTCGTCACCGATCTCCCCGGCTACCACTTCGAGACCTCCGAAGGCCTCCGCACCGTCACCACCGCCCTCGGCGTCCTCAACCTCCAAGGCTTCGGCCTCGCCCCCGACCACCCCGCCCTCGGCCCCGCCGGCGCCGTCGTCCACTACGCCACCGAGAACCTCTGCGCCAAACCGGAAAACCTCCGCTCCCTCCAGGAATACCGCAGCGCCCGCACCCTCCTCCTCGACCCCGCCACCCTCCGCAACCTCGAGATCTTCCAGTCCTCCCGCGGCACCCGCGACGGCTCCCTCCTCACCGCCATCAACCGCACCGGCACCGCCGCCGGCGCCCGCCTCCTCGAACGCTGGCTCGCATCCCCCACCCTCGACCTCCCCGAGATCCAACGCCGCTCCGCCATCGTCGGCGAACTCCTCGCCCGCCCCATGCAGCTCGGCGAACTCCGCGAGCACCTCGGCCAGATCCGCGACATCCCCCGCATCCTCGGACGCCTCCAAAACCGCCTCCGCAACCCCCGCGAACTCGGCGGCATCCGCGACACCCTCAGTCAACTCCCCGACCTCCGCACCACGCTTGCGGCCTTCCCTTCCGGCTCTCAGCTCTTAGCTCTCAGCTCTCAGCTTCAGGAGCTGCCGGTCCTCCGGCAGCTCCTCTCCTCCGCCCTCGCCGACGACCTCCCCGCCGACCTCGCCGACGGCAACTTCATCCGCGCCGGCTACGACGCCGAGCTCGACCGCATGCGCGACCTCACCAGCGGCAACAAGACTTGGCTCTCCGACCTCGAAGCCGCCGAACAAGCCCGCACCGGCATCCGCAGCCTCAAGGTCAAGTTCACCGGCAACTTCGGCTACTACATCGAAGTCACCAAGGCCAACCTCCACCTCGTCCCCGCCGACTACATCCGCCGCCAGACCACCGTCGGCGGCGAACGCTACGTCACCGAAGACCTCCGCAAAAAGGAAAAGGAAATCTTCCACGCCGAGGAAAACGCCCTCGCCCGCGAACAATCCCTCTTCGCCGACCTCGTCACCGCCATCCTCGACGACTCCATCGCCCTCGCGCAAACCGCCGACGCCCTTGCCGAACTCGACGTCCTCGCCGGCTGGGCCGTCCTCGCCCGCGAGTGGGACTACTGCCAGCCCGAACTCGACGAAGGCGACCTCCTCGAAATCACCGAAGGCCGCCACCCCGTCGTCGAGCAGATGCTCCGCTCCCCCGCCTCCGCCGGCGGCTCCCAAGCCTTCGTCCCCAACGACACCACCCTCGCCACCACCGACGCCCAGATCGCCCTCATCACCGGCCCCAACATGGCCGGTAAATCGACCTACATCCGCCAGGTCGCGCTCATCACCCTCCTCGCCCAGGTCGGCTGCTGGACCCCCGCCAAACGCTGCCGCGTAGGCCTCGTGGACCGCATCTTCTCCCGTGTTGGCGCCAGCGACGACCTCGCCCGAGGTAATTCGACCTTCATGGTCGAGATGAACGAGACCGCCAACATCCTCAACAACGCCACCGACCGCTCCCTCATCATCCTCGACGAGATCGGCCGCGGCACCTCCACCTACGACGGCCTCTCCATCGCCTGGGCGGTGGTCGAGCACCTCCACCGCGACGCGGACAAAGGCCCCCGCACCCTCTTCGCCACGCACTACCAAGAGCTCACCCAGCTCGAAAAACCGCTCCCCCGCCTCAAGAATTATTCCGTGGCGGTAAAAGAGTGGAACGACGAGATCGTCTTCGTCCGCCGCGTGATCCCCGGCGCCGCCGACCGCAGCTACGGAATCCAAGTCGCCCGCCTCGCCGGTTTGCCCCTCAGCGTGATCGACCGCGCCAAAGTGATCCTGCAAAAACTCGAATCCGACGACTCCAGCATCGAACTTCCGAGTGCAGCGACGCCCAAAGCCCGCCCCAAGAAAAAAATCACCGTCGCCGAGTCCGACGACACCCAACTTAGCTTGCTGTAGGTAATTTCGTTCGCTCTAACGCATGCTCGCGCCAGATATCGTTCTGCAGCTCTCTCAGGCGCGATCCCTGAATGACGCTGCACAAGTTTGGGTCGACCACCCACAAGAACTGGCTGACTATCTTTTCGTTATCTCCTCTCCCGGCCCCACAAACTTTCGTTGGGCTGCAAGCATCAACCTAGAGGGCGGTGGCTTTCTTCGGTCACTCTTTGCGCATAACCAGCTTCATTTTATTAGTCATTCCATCCTTTCGGGTATGGTAAACGAAGGAGAAATCCAAGTGCCCGTAGATTACAGCATCGGATTTGATATCAATGCAGCCCAATACCTGAGGCGTGTGGTAGAAGGTAAACGCAACGACACTATCCTACGTTTTAAACAGAGCCTGCAGGCCTTGGCCAAACCGCGATTTAATTGGGAAGTATTTCCTTATCTTCAAGAACGCGCTGAGGCCGTAATCGAAGGTCGTGATCTCGACGACATCTGGGCAGTGATTCACGCTTCGGAACAATTCGCAGCCTGCGATTTGTCTCATTTCATCGAAACGGGCGAACTTGTTTGCTTGGCGAGCGAAGACGAGGTCGTCGCCAAGACCAGCGCACTTTTGTCTAACTGGCACCGGTTTCTTATAGACGGCGAAATGGAAAAGATTCGTCAGTCCCACCTGATGCTTAACGTGCTGCTTCTTAAAATCGCGCTTCTTTATCGAGCCAAACCATCTCCTCGTGACGCAGGACGTAATATGGCTGAGTTCATTCATTTTATGTGCGGCTCTGTTGGGGTTACTTTGCCGTGGATGATGTGGGCCGCTGCCAAGCTTTTCGAGGAGGGGGGTAAAAACGAGCCTTTGCGCAAGCTAAACGAAAAGGCAGGGCTTTTGGTAGAAAACTGCCGGAACATCGCTTGGGATTTCATGCATTACTTTTACCGCCGCCAACAGGCCCATTTCATGGGACAAGAAGGTTCTTTTCTTCTGCCCTATACGCTTACCTTTGATCGTGGCTTGGCTGCGCTCTTTTCGGGCTTTGGCCAACGGAGCTGCTTACTCCACGGCGACGATGCCATGGGGCAGTTCTTCGCTGAGAATGACCCACACAAGGACATTCTGAATAAATACAATGGATGCTCGGCACTCGTCGCAGCATTCGATCAACATTTTACCTTGGCGGCACATTTGGAGCGAAAACGCCGTATTGCGATAAATCCTCGTGTTAATCGACTACCTCTCTATCAAGAGCTTGAGCGGCAATGTCAAAATCTGTGATGCAACTTTGGCTTCCGTCCCGCAAATGGGGCCAGGCTGAGAATTATTAGTTTTTTGAACGGAACATTGATTAACTAACAATTCTCGGACTGCCTCCCGTTGGCTCGTTATATTTGCTACAAGGCTTTAACAAAATCACTCAATATCAAGCTCGGGTTCAGTGCTATCAGCCCCCGCCCTCCGACTTTCACGCCCTTCGTGTGCTTCGTGGTTAAACCCTCCGCTCTCCATCCACAAAAACGCCCGTGAGCACCGGCAGTCCGATCCCATCTGCGGAAAACTCATAGCGCCCCCTCAACCCCATCCTTGACCCGGTCACCCGCCCGCACGATCTTGCCGACGTGAATTCAACTCCGATCAAAGTCGTCGGACAATTGCGCAAAACCCCGTGGGAACGCTTCGCCCGCCTGCAGCGCACCACGGCCCAACTGACCAAAGGCAAAGGCCAGCCCAAAGGAGTCTTCCGTTTTTCCAGCAACGAAGCCTGCGATACATGGACGGCGAACTTGAACCGAAACCGGAAGTAACCCGGGTTCCCAGCGACGCCGACCTCGTCTCGCTGGCGCGAGAACTTAATCGCCTGGGTGTCGCCTACCTCGTGGTGGGTGGTTTCGCCATCAACCGACTTGGGTTTATTCGCGCCACCGAGGATATTGATCTGCTCATCGCCCGTGATCGCGCCAACCAAGCCTTGGTCAAACAAGCCCTCGAAATCCTTCCTGATCGCGCCATCCGTGAACTTGGCGACGAAGACATCGCCCAATGGGTGGTGGTCCGGGTCAACGACGACATCACCGTTGATCTGATGACGGAAGCCTGCGGAGTGCGCTTTGAGGATGCGCATGACGGCACCGAAATCGAGACCATTGACGGAGTGCCCATCCCCTTTGCCAGTGCCGCCCTCATGCTGAAAATGAAGCAAGGCCTGCGAGAAAAAGACACGGCCGACCGCAGCTTCCTGCAACAGCTCCTCCGCACGCGCAAAGCACCGGAGCCGGGAGCCTGACCGCCTCCGCTGCCGCCAGGCGAACCGGCATAATCTACGGCTGTCTGTGTTTTGATCAAATATCCCCATGAGCAAACCCACCCTCAAAAACACGATCTGCCTCTGGTTCGACAAGGACGCGGAAGCCGCCGCGCGCTTCTACGCGGCGACCTTTCCCGACAGCAAGGTGACCGGCGTGCACAAGGCACCGAGCGATTATCCCATGGGCAAGACGGGTGACGTTCTCACCGTCGAATTCACCGTGCTCGGCATCCCCTGCATGGGCATAAACGGCGGACCCATGTTCACGCACAGCGAGGCTTTCTCCTTCCAAGTCGCGACGGACACCCAGGAGGAAACCGACCGCTACTGGAACGCCCTCGTCGGCAACGGCGGACAGGAAAGCCAATGCGGCTGGTGCAAGGACAAGTGGGGCATTTCTTGGCAGATCACGCCACGCGCGCTCACCGAGGCGATGGCCGCCGGCGGCGCCGAAGCAAAGCGCGCCTTCGAAGCCATGATGCAGATGGGCAAAATCGACATCGCCAAAATCGAAGCCGCCCGCCGTGGCTAAAGCCGGTTAAGTTTTTCCCCGCCGGCGGCATCAGCCGCCCCTCCGCTCAATCGCTGGAGCCATTGGCGGGAAGCCGCTCCCAGAGAAACTCCCCATTGGGAGTTTCCATTAGTGGTTAAATTCCGACTTTTCCCGGTGAACCCTGGGCCGCCTTCACAAAAAGCGCCCCGCAGACGAATCTGCGGAGCGCGCGGGAGGGTTGGCTTTCAACCGAGTCGGACGGACATCAGAAGTTGAAACCCACGCCGACAGACCAGAGGAAGGCGCCGTCATTGAAGTTATCAGAGGCTTTGTTGGATTTCTCGAAGGTCCAGGCATAGTTCGCCAGCGCGAAGAGGAAGGTCTTCGGCTGCACATAGAACTTGAGACCGCCCTCGACGCCGGCCGCCCAGGTGTCGTTGGTAGAATCACCGTAGAGACGGCCAAAGTTGGCTCCGACGAACGGACGCAGGCGCCCCGTGCCGAAATGCTGGTCAATCCCGACGAAGGTCGAACCGTCGTAGTTGGCGCCGCCGCTGCCGGTGCCGTTGACGTAGTTGGCCGACTGCCGCACGGAAACTTCCAATGCATTGTTCAGGTAAAAGCCCAGGGTGGCATTCACGCCGCCCAGAGAGTTGTTCAACGCCTTGTTGCTGCCGCCGCTGCCACCGAGGGTAAACTCCCAGGAGCCCTTGTGCGGCCCAAACTCATCCGCCGCACGATAAGCAGAAGAGGTCGGAGTCGTGGTGGTGGTCGTATCGGCCGTGGTAGTCGTCGTGGTGGTCGTGGTATCGCTTTGCGCATGGGCCGTGAAGGCCCCGGCGAGGAACAGCGAAACGCTCGCGAGTATCAGTTTGGTTTGGTTCATTTTGGTTTGGTTGGTTTCTGACTCCCCTTGCGGGGAAATTGCCCGGTTTTCGCGGGCCGGACCCGCTGACGACATCCAAGCGTCCCCGTGCCCCGGCAACCGGAGATGCGTCCTTTCATCGCAGGCAAACGCGTCTGCCCTGCGGGTCATGGCCGGTTATTTCCTGCTGAATCCGCCCATGAGAAAGATGATGAGCGCGATCAGGAGAATGAGGCCCACGCCTCCACCGCCAATCGCGGGTCCTCCAAAATAAAAGCCGCCGCCGCCAAACAAGAGGAGCAGCACAACGATCAGCAACAGGAGGTTCATCCCCACAATCTAGCCGAACACCTTGCCGGAAAGTATGGGGCCTTCACCTACTCACCCGGCCACTGGCTATCATCACCTATGCTGAATCGTATCAGTGAAGATCAGCGGTTTCCCCACCCGGCGGCATCAGCCGCCCCTCCGCTTCCCCGCCGGAGCTTTGCGCGAGGCCGCTCCTCAAAAATCGCCCCATTGGGCTGATTTCCTTAGTGGTTAAAAACTCCGTGTCCGACTCAACTCACGCACTCACTCGCTCAATCGCCAGTCGATCAGTTCGAGTTGGAGTAGCTTGCGGTCGTTGAAGTGATTCCACGCCAGCTCAACCGCGAGGTCGATCGGCACGCCCGTGGGCGGAAGATTGTTCGCCATTTTCCAGGCCACGCCGAAGAGCCGGCGTCCGCCCGCGTCGTCGAAGTGAAAACGGAAGTGAGCCTGCTTAAATACATCCGGGCGCTGCCGCAGCACGATGCCGCGGATGCCAAAAACCGGTTCGGGATTGCCCTGACCAAACGGCTGGAGGGTCTCCAACTCGTCCATGAGTTTTTCGCGGATCTGCTCGGGCGTGATCCATGCGGAGATCGTCAGGATGGGCTCGATCAAGTCACCGCCCGCCGCGGCGCGCACGCCGTCGGCGAAGCGCGTGCGGAATTCATCCAGATTCGTTTTCAGGAGCGACACGCCCACGGCCATCGGATGACCGCCCCAGCTCGTGAGTTGTTCGGCGCAGGTGCCGAGGACTTCGACGAGGTTCACGCCGTTGACGCTGCGGCCGGAGCCCTTGGCCATGTCGCCCTCGTTGCCGAGCACGACGCACGGGCGGTTGTATTTGCGCATCACGCGGCCGGCCACGATGCCGACCACACCGGGGTGCCAGTTTTCGGCGAAGAGGACGATGCCCGGCCAGTCGAGGAAGTTCTCCTCGATCATGCGCTCGGCCTCCTCGGTGATCTGGCGCTCGATGTCCTGGCGTTCGCGGTTGAACACGTCGAGCTGGCGCGCGGTCTCACGGCAGAACTGGTCGTCGTCGCTGAGCAACAACTCGACGGAGAGCGCGGCGTCGGCGAGGCGGCCGCTGGCGTTGATGCGCGGCCCAAGGCGGAACGAAATATCCACCGGCATGATCGCATGGTCGGTCTTCACACCGGCGACATCCATGAGCGCGCGCACGCCGGAGCGCTCGCCGCCCTGAAGGATACGCAGGCCGTAGCGGGCGAGGATGCGGTTCTCACCGGTGAGCGGCACGAGATCGGCCACCGTGCCCATCGCGGCGAGATCGAGGTAATCGCGCAGCTTCATCGCGAGGGCGACGGGGTGGTTGTCGGCGCGCATGAGCTTGAGCAGGCCGTGCGCTAGTTTGAAGACGAGACCGACGGTGCAGAGATTGCGCCAGGCGTCGTCGCCCTCGACGTTGTTGACGTGCGGGTTGATGAGGATGCCCTGCGCGAGCGGCTTTTCCTTGGACCGGTGATGGTCGATCACCAGCACGTCGATGCCCTGCGAAACAAGGTAGGCGACCTCGTCGTGCGAGTTGGTGCCGCAGTCGAGCGCGATGAAAATCTCGGGCTTCCCCTGCTCCAGCGCGCGGTCGATGGCGCTGCGGGAGAGGCCGTAGCCGTCCTCCATGCGGCGCGGGACGACGAAGCGGGGCTGCAGGCCGAAGCGGCGCAGCACGCTCACGAGCAGCGCGGTGCTGCTCACGCCGTCCACGTCGTAGTCGCCGAGCACGACGATCTGCTCGCCGTTGCCGATGGCCTCGCGCAGGCGGACGGCGGCGGCCTCGACGTTGGGCAGCAGGAACGGGTCGTTGAGTTCCGCCAGCGTGGGCCGGAGGAAGCGGGCGGCGGCCTCGCCGGCCACTAGGCCGTTGCGAAGCAGCAGCTCGGCCAGCACGGGGCTGTCGCCCGTGTGCCGGCTCAGCGCCCCGACCTCATCGGCCGGGAGCGGCGTGTAGGTCCAGCGCATCAGCGATGAAGCTCGCGGATTATTGCGAGGCCTTGCTGCCGGCTTCCCAGGAGTAGGCCGGTTTCAGGTCCTGATGCGCCTCGACGTGTTTGCGGTCACCCTTGTGCCACCAGTAGAACACCTGCGAGGAGATGAAGATCGCGGAGAACGTGCTGGTCACGATGCCGACGAGGAACGTGAAGGAGATGTCGCGAAGGACGCCGCCGCCGAAGAGGAACAGCGAGAGGGCCGCCAGGAAGGTGGTCGTCGAAGTCATGATCGTGCGGGCGAAGACCTTGTTGATGGCGGCGTTCACCACCACGCGGAGCGAGCCGGTCGGGTTGAGCTTCAGCTCCTCGCGGATGCGGTCGAACACGACGACGGTTTCGTTGATGGAGTAACCGGCGATACAGAGGATCGCGGCGACCATCGGCGCGGAGAACTGGTGGCCGAAGAGCACGAAGATGCCGATCGTCATCAGGATGTCGTGCAGCGAGGAGAACATCGCGCCGACGCCGAAGCCGAACTCGAAGCGGAAGGCGATGTAGACGAGAATGACCGCCATGGAGGCGCCGATGGCGAGCAGGGCGTTCAACTCGATCTCCTTGCCGATGGCGGCGCCGATGCGGCTCTCGCCGATCGAGACGAGCTTCGCCTCGGGATGCGCGGCCTGCAGGGCCTTGAGAAGTTCGCCGGACTTGCCTTCGGCGGTTTCGAGCTTGAGCACTTCCTTGTCGCTGCCGAGGGCGCTGGCGTAGGTCGCGCTGACCTCGCCCGTGCCGCTCGCCTGCGCGATCTTGCGGATCTCGGCGGAGTCGAGCTTTTGCTGGAACTCGACGGTGACGACGTCACCGCCGGCGAAGTCGATGCCGTAGATCTTGTCGCCCTTGTAGATCACCACGGCGACGCCGAGGAGCACGAGGAGCCAGCCGCCGATGAAGGCCGCCTTGCCGTATTTGATGAAGTCCACATGGATCTCCTTCAGGATGCGGCGCATGGTGATTTTCTTCACCCAGGCGGCCTCGATCAGCATCTCGAGCACGAGATGGGCGGTCACCAGCACCGAGAACAGCGTGGAGATGACACCGATCGCCAGCGTGACGCCGAAGCCCTTGATGGGGCCGGTGCCGAGGCCGATCATGATGCCGCAGATGATGAGCTGCACAAAGTGAGCGTCGAGAATGGTCATGAGCGCCTTGATGTAACCGCTCTCGTTGGCGGTGCTGAGGGACTTGCCCACCGCGATCTCTTCGCGCATGCGCTCGAAGATCAGGATGTTCGCGTCGACCGCCATGCCGATGGTCAGCACGATACCGGCGAGACCGGGGAGTGTGAGCGTGGCGCCGAGGCTGGCCATGGTGCCGAGGATGATGAGCAAGTTGACCGCCAGCGTGAGGATGGCGACGACGCCACCGGTCGAGTAGAAGGTGATCATGAACGCCGCCACGAGCGCGGTGCCGATGACGGTGGCGCGCACGCCGCTGTCGATGGCGTCCTGGGCGAGCGAGGGGCCGACTTCATACTGCTCCTTGATCTGCATGGGCAGGTCGAGGGGGTTGTTCAGGACGTTCGAGAGATCGAAGGCCTCGCGCTGGCTGAAGCTGCCGGTGATCTCGGCGGAGTCGCCGTCGATCTCCTTCTGCACGCTGGGCGCGGAGTAGAGCTTGCCGTCGAGCACGATGGCGAGCTGGCCGATGCGGCCGGAGCTTTGGTTGTTCTCGACGATCTTGCGGGTGATGTCGGCGAAGCGTTTGCTGCCCGCCGAGGTGAACTTGAGGATGATGCGGAACCGGCCGTATTGATCCATCGAGGGAAACGCGTCGGAGATGATCTCGCCGGTGGCCTCGGGGATGCGTTTAACAAAAAGCTCGGTGGTGGTCGCCTGACCGTTGCGACCTTCCTGATCGAGGGTGAGCGTCCGGTAGCCGGGCGGCACATCTTCGGGGGCGGTGGTGGCGGGATAGAGCGACGGGTGAACCAGGCAGAACTCAAGGCGGGCCGGCTTCTTGAGGTTGTCCACGACCTCGGGGTTGTCCTTGGTGGAAACACCCGCCAGCTGCACCTCGATGCGGTTGTCGCCGATCGGGCGGATCAGCGGCTCGGAAACACCGAGGCCGTTGATGCGGTTGCCGATGATCTCGATGGCTTTCTGCAGCTTCTCGGTGCGGACGTTGGCGCCGTCCTTGGCGAAGGCCGAATCATCGACCTGCAAGGTGAAGGCCACGCCGCCCTTGAGGTCGAGGCCCAGCTGGAGCGGGCTCTGCGACTTCTTGAGGAGGTAGTTCAGAAGGATGTCGTTGCGCTTCTGGATATTGGTGAGGCTCGCCTCGAGCTTGAGCTCGGGGAAGTATTGCGTGAGGTCGATCTTGCGCTCGTTGGCGATGGATTTCAGCGCCACGTAGACGCTGGGGTATTTCTTCGCGGCGACACCGTCACTCGCCTCTTTGATGAGGGAGGTGAACTCGGTCCGCTTGGCCTCCGCCTTCGAGGCGATGTAGGTGTCGAACTTGCGGTCTTTGATGGGAAGCAGTGATGACACCGCCCAGAGCACGATTGCCAGGCTGAGGATCAGCTTCCAGAGGTTGCGTTTAAGCATGGGTTGTTTGGTTTAAAAATGGATTGGGGTATCTGCGACCGCCGGACCGGGAGTTCGTTCAACGGCAAAACCTCCGCACGCCGGGAGGCGCAGGGAGGTTTCTAAACTGTGAAGACATGAACACCGCAGCGCTTGAGGGCGGCCGGTCGCGGGGGGGCAGGTTACGGCGAGGTTAAGTTTTCAGCTGACCTTCTTGACCACGGTCTGGATGAAAGACTTGCCGACTTCGATCTTGGTGTTCTCGGAAATGCGGATGACGAAGCGGTCGTCCTTCTTGTTGGTGATCTCGCCGTAGATGCCGCCGGCGGTGATGACTTCATCGCCCGCACCAAGGGTTTCCAGCATCTTGGCGTGCTCCTTTTGCTTCTTGCGCTGCGGAGCGATGATCAGGAACCAAATCGCCGCCACCATCAAAATGGGAAACACCAACTGGATGGGACCGCCCGACGCCGACGGCGCTGCTGCTTGGGCCAGAAAAGACTGCACTTCAATAGGGGAAGACATGGTTGTTATTTCGTGTTGTGGTTTTTGAAAAATGAAACAGCCATACAACTCCGTTGATCCACTTGAACGCAAGCCATAACCCCGTCCGCCTTTTTACGCTTTGAAAAGCAAATCCGCCTCCGCCTGGTCCGCCTCAAAATCCGAAGAGCTTTACGGTTTCAAACGCTGGGGCTCAGGCCACCTCGGGGTGGATGACGCCGGCTTCGTCAACGTCCAGCCTCTCGCCGACGGCCGCCAGATCCGCATCATGGACGTGGTTCACGAATCCCTCGGCATGGGCCTGAAGGCCCCCCTGGTCATTCGCTTCCAAGATCTCCTGCGCCACCGCGTGACCCAGCTCAACGAGCTCTTCCGCAAGGCCATCAAGGAGGAAGGCTACAAGGGCGAGTATCGCGGCGTGTTCCCGATCAAGGTCAACCAGCTCCGCGAGGTCGTCGACGAGATCGTCGCCGCCGGCAAGGACTTCGGCTACGGCCTCGAAGCCGGCTCCAAGCCCGAGCTCATGATCGCCCTCGCCATGCACGAGGGCAGCAGCCGTCTCATCATCTGCAACGGCTACAAGGACCACGATTACATCCGCCTCGCCCTGCTCGGCCGCAAGATCGGCAAGAAGATCATCATCGTCGTCGAGCAGCTCGCCGAGGTGGACGACATCATCGCCATCTCCGAAGAACTCGGTGTGAAGCCCCTCATCGGCTTCCGCGCCAAGCTCCAGACGCGCGGCGAAGGCAAATGGTCCTCGTCCACCGGCGACAACGCCAAGTTCGGCCTCAACACCGCCGAGATCCTCTTCGCCACCGAAAAGCTGAAGAAGGCCAAGCTCACCCAGTGCGTGAAGCTCGTCCACTTCCACATCGGCTCGCAGGTCCCGAACATCATCACGATCAAGAACGCCGTCATCGAGGCTTCCCGCTTCTACTGCCAGCTCGTGAAGATGGGCTTCCCCATGGGCTACCTCGACTGCGGCGGCGGCCTCGGCATCGACTACGACGGTTCCCGCACCAACTTCGAGTCGTCGATGAACTACACGATGGCCGAATACGCCCGCGACGTCGTGGCCAACATCCGCGACATCTGCGACGAATCCGGCGTCCCCGTGCCCGACATCGTCACCGAGTCCGGCCGCGCCGTCGTCGCCCCCCACTCCATGCTCGTCGTCGAGGTCTTCGAGCGCATCAACAAGCGCGAGACCCTCGGTGTCGAACACCAGCCCAAGGAAAAGCACAAGGTCGTCTCCGATCTCGAGGCCCTCCTCAAAAACAAGGCCAAGCTCGGCAAGCTCGAGCGTTTCCACGACGCCATCCAGAAAAAGGAGGAGTCCTTCTCCCTCTTCAATCTCGGCTACCTGAACCTCGAAAACCGCGCCGCCGCCGAGTCCATTTTCTGGCAGGTCTGCGAGCAGATCGCCAAGGAAACGCGCGACACCGGCTACGTTCCCGAGGAACTCCGTGGCCTCGCCGCGCTTCTCGCCGACCAATACGTCTGCAACTTCTCCGTCTTTCAGTCCCTCCTCGATCACTGGGCGCTCAAGCAGCTCTTCCCCATCGCGCCGCTGCACCGCCTCAACGAAAAGCCTTCCGTCAATGCCGTCCTCGTGGACATCACCTGCGACTCCGACGGCAAGATCAGCACGTTCATCGATCTCCAGGACACCAAGGACTACCTCACGCTCCATCCGCTCAACGGCAAGCCCTACTACCTCGGCGTGTTTCTCACCGGCGCCTACCAAGACATCATGGGCGACCTCCACAACCTCTTCGGTCGCGTCAACGAGGTTCACGTTTTCCTCGAACCCGACGAGCCCAACGGCTTCTACATCGAGGAAACCCTCGCCGGCAGCCGCATCCGCGACGTCATCGACGGCGTGCAATACCAGTGGGAGGAACTCTGCCGCAAGATGAAGGCACAGATCGACGCCGCCACCAAACGAGACCTCGTCAAACCCCGCGAAGGCGTCCGCCTCGTCGAGTTTTACGAGGAGCAGATGCGCTCGAAAACCTATCTCAACATCGAGCGCCTCCCGAAAAAGAAAAAGTCCGCGAAAAAAGCCGGCGCCGCCAAGTAACCCCGCCTACCGCCACTCGTGGCGCGGATAACGACGCGACAACTCCGCCTTCACTTTCGGATACATGTCGCGCCAGAAACTCGTGAGGTCGTCCGTCACCTGAATCGGCCGTTGGTTGGGCGCGAGCACTTGGATTTTCACCGGCACGCGGCCGTGCCCGAGAGAAAATTTTCCCTCGATGCCGTAGAGTTCCTGGATGCGCGCACTCATCACCGGCGGCCCCTCCTTTGCATATTCGATACGCGCCTTGCGCCCGTTCGCCATCGTGAGCCGTTCCGGCAGATAATCGTCCATCACGGCGAGCTGCTCCGGCCGCAACCAGTCGCGCAGCGCCGGCATCACCGGCTTGTCCTTCAACTCGCGCGCACCGTAGCTGCCGTAGCACACCTGCTCGATCAGCGTCGCGCGGTCGGCCTCGGTGATCGGCGTCACCTCCAGCTCCGGAAACCATTCCGCCAGCCGGTTCACGCGAATGATCCATTGATCCACGGATTCGTTCCATTCGGTGAGCGTAATGTTGCCTGCCAAAACTTGCTGAGCAAGAAGCGCCGCCGCCTGGCTTTCCGGCGGTTCGTCCGCCGTCGGCTTCGACTCTAGAACCAGATCGCGGAACCGTCGCTCGCGCCGCGCGATCACCCGCTTCGCCGTCACATCGTAAAGCACGCCGACCGCATCACCGTAGTCGCCGGGAAAAAGCTCCTTGAGCCAAGACTCCTCAACGGCCGTCGCCTGCGAGAGCAGCACATTCACCTCGCCCCCCCGCCCCTCAACCTCGCTCACCTCAGCCGCGACCAACAACGCCGCCTGCTGCATCGCGCTCTCGCGGGCAAGCATGCCGCGCCGGTTGTGCACGAGTTCACAGCGCAGCGTTCCGCCGTCGAGCCGCTTTGCCAGCTGGTCGGAAAATCCCGCGAGCACGCATTTGCGCACCTGCGCGCCGTCAATGCGCTGTTCGCCCGCATCGAGCCCTTCCTTTTCCGCGATTTCCAGAAATTGTTTAAACAACGGTCCCACCTGACGCGCGCCCTGCGCATAGATTCCCAGCCGCCGGCACGCATCCACGGAGAAACTGTTTTTCTCTGCATACTGCCACGCGCGGATGAGCAGAAAAAAATCACTTTCAGTTTCCTCGCCCAGCACGTCTTCCCGCGCCTGCTCCACGTCGCGAGGCACTCCGCGCATCAGAAATGAACGCCCCTGCGTGATCGCCGCCATCAGCGCCACCGGACGCACGCAACCGCGCGCATCCGCCTCCAGCAACATGCGCGCGTAACGCGGATGCACCGGAAACCGCAACATCTTGCGACCGATCTCCGTGATCGTGCGAGCTCGCCCGGCCAGCGCGCCCAAATCCGCAAGCAACATCTCCGCCCGAGCGAGCGCCTTCGGCTCCGGTTTCTCCAACCACGGAAACGCTGCGATGTCGTCGATGCCGCTCGCCTTGAGCGTGAGCACCACTTCCGCCAAATCGAGCCGCCGCACCTCCGGTAATTCCTGCAACGCCCGCCCGCCGTGCTCGCGCTCCGTCCACAGTCGCACACACACGCCCGGCGCCGTGCGGCCGGCGCGACCGGCACGCTGATCGGCGCTCGCGACGGAAATCTTTTCAATGAGCAGCGTGTTGATGCCACGGTTCGCATCGAAGCGAGCCACGCGCGCCAACCCGCAGTCGATCACCGCCGTCACCCCGTCGATCGTGAGCGACGTCTCCGCCACGTTGGTCGAGACGATGACCTTGCGCGTCTCGTATTTCGCGACGGCGCGGTCTTGTTGCTCGGGAGGCAATTCACCGTGCAGCGGGAAAATCACAAAATCCTTCAATTCGCGCTGAAATTGAAGCGCCTGCAGCGTGCGGTTGATCTCATACGCGCCCGGCATGAACACCAGCAGGTCTCCGGGCGTCTTCGCCGACACTCGCGCCGCTTCGCGCGCCGCCACTTCCCACACCGGCTCGCTCTCGAAATTCACGGTCTTCGGCAGGTATTCGACAGCCACAGGATAACTCCGCCCCTGCGATGTGAGCACCTCACAAGGTGCGAGGTAGTCTTTTAACACGACGGCATCGAGCGTCGCCGACATCACCACGATTTTCAGATCGGGCCGCGTCGTCTGCTGAATCTGCATCGCCCGCGCCAGCGAGATGTCGCCGTAAAGATGTCGTTCGTGAAACTCGTCAAACACCAGCGCGGCGACTCCGCGCAATTCGGAATCAAACGACATCTGCCGCAGCAAAATCCCCTCGGTCACAAAACGGATCTTCGTCTTGGCCGACACCCGTGATTCCAGCCGGATCTGATAGCCGACCTCATCGCCCAGCTTGCAACCCGCTTCCTCCGCCACGCGCTTCGCCAACATGCGCGCGGCGAGTCGGCGGGGTTGCAGCACGACAACTTCGCCACGCTCAAGAAATCCGTGATGCAAGAGCATCTGAGGCAACTGCGTCGATTTGCCCGACCCCGTCGGCGCCTGCACGATGAGCCGGCCCTGCGCGCGCAGGCCGCCCGTGATGGCGGCTTCAAGTTCGTAAATGGGGAGTTCGCGCGGAGAAACGGGCATTGGGGAGTATTTTTGTTTTCGGTTGGCGCCTGTATGTCCAGCCTGCGTCGGATGATACCCCTGCGTCACTGTTTGTTCCTGCTTGTTGCCAGCTGCTGCATTTCGCTTCCAATGCGAGCCGACTCCTTGCCTCTCTGGCCCGATCACACTCCCGGCGCGCTCGGTAACAGCCCCGACGACATCCCCACCCTCACAGTTTATTCCCCGCCGGCCGGACAGGCCAACGGCGCATCCATGCTTATCCTGCCGGGAGGCGGTTACGGCATGCTGGCGGGGCACGAAGGGAAAGGTTACGCCGACTGGCTCACGACGCACGGCGTGACCTGTTACGTCTTCAAATATCGTCTCGGTTCCCACGGCTACCACCACCCGGTGGAATTCAATGATGCCGCCCGCGGCCTCCGCACCGTGCGCCACCTCGCCCGTGAACACGGCCTCGACCCCGCTCGTGTGGGCATCATGGGCTCCTCCGCCGGCGGCCACCTCGCCTCCACGCTGCTCACGCATTTTGATGCCGGGAAACCCACCGCCACCGACCCCATCGAGCGTGAAAGCTCTCGCCCCGATCTCGGTATTCTATGCTACCCGGTCATCACCATGGGCGAGTTCACCCATAAAGGCTCCAAGCTGAATCTGCTCGGCGCCAATCCCTCACCGGAACTCGTGAAGGAACTCTCCAACGAACTCCAAGTCACCAGCCAGACCCCGCCCTGCTTCATCTGGCAAACCGTCGCCGACCCCGTCGTCCCAGTCGAAAACAGCCTTCTTTTTGCAGAAGCCCTGCGCAAAAACCACGTGCCCTTCTCGCTCCATCTCTATGAAAAGGGTGGTCACGGACAAGGACTTGGCCGCCCTCTCCTTCCGTGGGGAGACGAATGCCTCTACTGGTTGCACGAGCGCAAGTTCCTTCCCGTGGCGGATACGCGGTAATACCGATCTGTCCTGCGACGTTTAGGCGACACGCCTCCTTAGGCCTTGCCAAGGACAGAAGCACTCCGCACGTTCTTCTTTTTTCCAAAGACCGAACGCGCTCCGTGCTTATGAATCAGAACATCCGTAATATCGCCATCATCGCCCACGTTGACCATGGTAAGACCACCTTGGTTGACCAGCTCCTTAAAGAAGGTGGCGTCTACCGTGCCAACCAGGCCGTGGAAGTCCGCGCCATGGACTCCATGGACCTCGAAAAGGAAAAGGGCATCACGATCAAGGCCAAGAACACCTCCGTTCACTGGAACGACAAGATCGTCAACATTCTCGACACCCCCGGCCACGCCGACTTCGGCGGCGAGGTCGAGCGCGCCCTCCGCATGGTCGACGGCGTGCTCCTCGTCATCGACTCCTACGACGGTCCCCAGGCCCAGACCCGTTTCGTGCTCCGCAAGGCGCTCGCCCACGGTCTGAAGGTCGTCATCGTCATCAACAAGATCGACCGTCCCAACGCCGACCCGGTCAAGATGTATGACAAGGTCCTCGAGCTCCTCATGGAACTCGACGCCACCGAGGAGCAGTTCGACGCTCCCGTCGTCTACGGCTCCGGCCGCGACGGCTACATGATGTATAAGCTCGGTGATGAGAAGAAGGACATGAAGCCCCTCTTCCAAACCATCATCGACCACGTGCCGCCTCCCTTCGCCAAGCCCGAGGAGCCGTTCCACATGCTCGTGTCGAACATCGACTGGTCCGACTACGTCGGCCGTATCGCCGTCGGCAAGATCCTCGGCGGCATCGTCAAGGTCGGCGACCCGATCTTCGTCATCCGCCACAACGAGGGCGGCAAGAAGGTCCGCGCCAAGGTGACCAAGATCTTCGAATTCACCGGTCTCGGCCAGCGCGAGGTCGAGCAGGCCCACGCCGGCAACATCATCGGCCTCGCCGGCTTCGAGGACGTTGACATCGGCGACACGCTCGACGTGCGCGAAGACGCCCACGCCCTGCCCTTCACCCAGATCGACCCGCCCACCCTCGAGATGCAGTTCGCCGTCAACGACGGCCCGCTCGTCGGCACCGAAGGCAAGCTCGTCACTTCCCGCCAGATCCGCGAGCGTCTCATGCGCGAGCTGAAGACCAACGTCTCCATCTACATCGACGATGCCGATCGCGCCGGCGTGTTCAACGTCAAGGCCCGCGGCACCATGCAGGTCGCCGTGCTCGTCGAGACGATGCGCCGCGAAGGCTTCGAGCTCCTCGTCTCCCGCCCCACCGTGATCGAAAAGGTCGTCGATGGCGCCCGCCACGAACCCTACGAGACGGTCTGGATCGAGGTTCCCGACGAATGCGTCGGCTCCATCATGCAGAACCTTGCGAACCGCAAGGGCCAGCTGACCAACATGGAGAAGCTCACCGCCACCACCATGATCGAGGCCACCATCACGACCCGCGGTCTCATCGGCCTCGAAATCGACGTGATCAACGCCACCAGCGGCCGCGGCATCACGAGCCATTTGTTCAAAGAATACGGCCCCTACGCCGGCGAAGTGCTCACCCGCATGACCGGCGTGATCACGGCGACCGAGCCCGGTGAGACCACCACCTACGCCCTCCTCATGTGTCAGGAGCGCGGCAAGCTGTTCATCGGACCCGGCGAACAGGTTTACGAAGGCATGATCGTCGGCGAGAATCCCCGCAACGAGGACATCGCCGTCAACGCCGTCCGCGAAAAGGCCCTCACGAACTTCCGTTCGCAGGGTTCGGGTGTCGCCACCGGCCTCATCCCCGCCGCCAAGATGTCCCTCGAGCGCGCGCTCGAATACATCGCCGCGGACGAGCTCCTCGAGGTCACCCCGAAGAACCTCCGCCTGCGCAAGCGCATCCTCAACACCGGCGAGCGCCAGAAAGCCAAGAAGTCCGGCAAGTAACACGGATCAAAACCCAAGCGCTTCCACCAGCGGCATCCTTCACCGGATGCCGCTTTTTTGTGTCGCGTGCCGTCCGGCGTCTGCTCGCCAATCGGGTATCAGTTGCCACGGCACGCCACTTGCGTTGGCTTCTGCATCATCATAACCACCTCAAATCCGCCATGACTGGTTTTGAACACGCCCTGTGGCTGCTCTTGCTCACGACCGCCCTGAGCGTCATGGGCCGCTGGCTTCCCTGGCCGCAGCCGATCACCTACGTGCTTGGTGCGCTCCTCGTGGGGTTGTGGCCTATCTTTCCGCATATCGAGCTGGAGCCTGAGTTTTTCTTTCTCTTCTTCGTGCCCCCTTTGCTGTTCTCGGATGGATGGCTCATGCCGCTCAGGGAATTCACCAAGGCGAAACGGCCCATTCTCATCCTCGCCATCGGACTGGTCCTCTTCACCACCGTGACCGTTGGTTTTGTCGCCCACTGGCTCGTGCCCGGACTGCCACTCGCCATGGCCTTTGCCCTCGGCGCCATCGTCTCGCCAACCGATGCTATCGCCGTCAGCGCGATCACCGACCGGCTCAAAGTCCCCTCGCGCCTCACCATCATCCTCAAAGGCGAAAGCCTGATGAATGACGCGACCGGCCTCGTGGCGTTCAAACTCGCGCTCGCCGCCCTCGTCGCCGGCACGTTTTCCCTGCACGCAGCCACGTTTGATTTCGCCAAACTTGCCGTCATCGGTTTCGGAGTCGGTCTTGCCACCGCCTACCTCATCGGCCGCATGCGCGACCTGTTGCGCCACTTGCGCGGATCAGACCCGTTTATCGAAACCACCGTTTCTTTGATGACCCCTTACGCGGCCTACCTGATCGCGGGAGCGCTCGGAGGATCCAGCATCCTGTCGGTCGTCGCCGCCGGACTCTATTCGGGGTGGCGCGATCCTGTGCGCATGGACGTGCCGAGCCGGCAGACATCGTGGACGGTGTGGGCGACCGTGCTCTTCTGGCTTAACGGCCTCGCCTTCGTCCTGCTGGGCCTGCAATTCCCCGGCATCTATGCATCCGTCAGCCATCTGTATTCACCGGGCAAACTCGTGATGTTCACCCTGGTAATTTCATTCATCGTCATCGGCGGGCGCCTCGCCTGGATTTTTCCCGGAGCCTATCTCCCGTTTTTACTTTCCCACAAAATCCGGCGCACTGAAACGCGTCCCGCATGGCAGGGAGTGCTGGTCGGCGGCTGGGCGGGCATGAGAGGCACCATCACGCTGGCGGCCGCCCTTTCCATTCCTCTCTGGCAGAACAACGGACACCCCTTCCCCGCCCGGGAACTGGTGATTTTCATCTCCTTTGGGGTGATCGTCGTGACTCTTCTCATACAAGGCACGACGCTGGAATGGTTGATCAAATGGCTCGACCTCCGTGAAGACGACACCCGCGTCAAAGAAGACCGGCTGGCCCGCATCGCCGCCGTCGAGGCCGGTCTCAAGGTTCTGACCACCGACCAAAATGCCGCGGCCACCCCCGAGGAATCCGCCGCCCTAGGCAAGGTCGTCTCAGAGTATGAAACCCGCCTCGCCGAACTGGTCGCCGACGGCGAAGTCCGCGCCAACGCACGCGTATATCGCAACGCCAGCCGTGCCCATCGGCTCAAGGCTCTTCGCGCCGAACGCGCCGCCCTCGACGATCTCTGGCGGCGCGATGTCATCACCGACGACACTCATCGGCCGCTTCTGCAGTTGCTCGATCACGAAGAGTCGATGCTCGACGAAGCCGCCGCACTGTGAATCAGACAAAGCCGTTGAAAACCGATGCGTGCTCGGAAAATTCGCCGCAGTAGAGACACGTTTGCCGGTTGGGCGAAAGCACGCGGTTGCACTTTCGGCAGGTGGAGATCGTGTTGGCTTTTCGTCCGTTGAGTTTGCCATCGGTGAGGTCGATCTCGGCCACCTTAAGATTGAGCAGATCGGCCGGCAGAGCGTTTTTCTCCTTTAGAATTTCCCAGAGCGCCTCGCAGATCAGCGACAGCCGTGTGACGCGTTCTTTCAACTCATCAATATCGACTCCCGTATTCGCGCCGGAGATCGCTTTCGACGGCCCCACAGAATCGGCGTTGGCGGAAAACGGGGTAAAATCATCCATGTCGTGACCGTAAAACACCGCGAAGTCCGTGTCACGAACACACGGCGACTGTCTCAATCTCCGCCCTGCGCACGAAAAAGCCGCCGGATTCCCCCGGCGGCCTTCATAGAACAGAAATCTGCACTTATGCGGGTTGTGAGCCGATGCTGTGCGTCGTCGCATCAGCCGGCAGAATCACGCGGTTGCACCAGTCGCCGAAGCCTTCGCCGTCGTTACGCTCGAGCGCATAGCGCTTGATGATGGGCGTGAGCTTGGCCACGGCATCGTCGATCGTGATGCTCGGTGAGAACAGACGATTGAGGCGGGTGCCGTTGTAGGAAGCCCCGAGGTAGAGTGCATATTTTCCGGGCGCCTTGCCGACGAAACCGATCTCGGCGAGATACGGACGGGCGCAGCCGTTGGGGCAGCCGGTGATACGGAGGCTGATCGCATCATCGCGCAGACCGGCCTCGGTGAAGACGGTCTCGAATTTCTCGATGATCGACGGCAGCGCGCGCTCGGATTCGGCGAGGGCCAGGCCGCAGGTGGGCAGAGCCACGCAAGAGAGTGAATTCAGCCGGAGGGCCGACTGGTTGTTCTCCTTGTCGAGACCGTGCTTGGCGAGAATGGCGTCGATCTGCGGCTTGAGCGTATCGGTGACGCCGGAGATGGTGACGTTCTGCGAAGGGGTGAGCCGGAAATCACCGGAGGTTCCTTCGAGAAGAGCGGCTATCTCGCGGAGCGCGGTCTTCATCGGCCAACCGGCGCGGTCGATGATGCGACCGGAGAGGATGTGCAGGCCGTAGAACCAGGTGCCGTCGGCGTTCCGGTGCCAGCCATGCTGGTCCTGGATGGTGGTGAACTTGAAGTCGCGGGCGGGACCAAAGGTGATGCCGCTGCGCTTCTCGACCTCGGCCTTGAACCAGGCGACACCTTTGTCCTCGATCGTGTATTTGAGGCGGGCGTGCTTGCGGTTGGTGCGGTCGCCGTGGTCGCGCTGCGTCGTGATGACGGCGTGGCCGATGGCATTGACCTGATCGCGGGTGATAAAGCCGATCACATCGGCGAGGCGCGGGAAGGTCTCGACGTTGCCATGGCTCATGCCGAGGCCGCCGCCGACCGTGACGTTGTAACCGGCGAGTTGGCCGTTCTCGATGATGGCGATGAAGCCGAGATCCTGCATGAACAGGTCGACGTCGTTGGACGGGGGAACGGCAAAGGCGGTCTTGAATTTGCGAGGCAGATAGGTGTCGCCATACATCGGCTCCTGCTCGGGCTCGCCGCCGGCGACGCGTTCCTCGTCGAGGAAGATTTCGTGGTAGGCACGGGTCTTGGGAAGGGCGTAATCGGACCAGGCCTTGGCGTCCTGATAGACGAGTTCCTGAATTGGCGACTGCTCGGGATTGACCGGCGCCATGACGTTGCGGTTCACGTCACCGCACGCGGCGATGGCATCGAGCAGAACCTTGTTCATCTCCTGAATGAGCGGCTTCATCTGGCCCTTGAGCACGCCGTGGAATTGAAAGGTCTGGCGGGTGGTCAGGCGGAGCGACGGGATCTGGTATTGGGCGGCCAGCGAGTCGAGCACGAGCCACTGCTTGGGAGTGGTCTTGCCGCCGGGAAGACGCACGCGAAGCATGAACATCCATGCCTTGTCCTTGCCGGCGCGCTTCAGGGTGATGCGCTGGTCGCGATCATCCTGAATGTAGGTGCCGTGGAACTTGATCAGCTGCTCGGAATCGGCGCTGACATTAGGTGTGGAGGTGTCGGCAAACTCCGCGGCGAGGTTGCCGCGCAGGTGATGCGAGGCGATCTTGATTCCTTCGTTGGCGACGAGGGGCTTGGGAGCGGCAGAGTCGGTGGTCATGATAAAGGGGTTAAACGTGCGTCCGGCGGGGGCGGGGTTCAAGTGGTAAATAAGTTTGTTAGGTAAGTTAGTATGAATAGTCGTCTAGTTTAATCAAGCGGCAGGTAAAAATGCCGTCTGCGCGCATTTACAGACAGAAAAAAGCCGCCGGGGTGAGCGGCGGCTTGAAAGAGGAAAACCTGTTGGCCGGCTATTAATAACGGTAGTGCTCAGGTTTGTAGGGGCCGTTCACCGGAACGCCCAGATACTCGGCCTGACTCTTGGTGAGCTTGGTGAGTTTGGCGCCGATCTTCTCGAGGTGCAGGCGGGCAACTTCTTCGTCGAGGTGCTTGGGCAGACGATAAACGCCGACGGCGTAGCTGTCCCTGTTGGCCCACAGATCGAGCTGGGCGAGTGTCTGATTGGTGAAGCTGTTCGACATCACAAACGACGGGTGACCAGTGGCGCAGCCGAGGTTCACGAGGCGGCCTTCGGCGAGCAGGTAGATGCTGTTGCCCTTGGGGAAGGTAAACAGGTCGTATTGCGGCTTGATGGTGACGCGCTTGACGCCAGGCGCCTTGTAGAGGCGGTCAACCTGGATCTCGTTGTCGAAGTGGCCGATGTTACAAACGATGGCCTGGTCTTTCATCTTGGCCATGTGCTCGAGCGTGATGATGTCCTTGTTGCCGGTCGTGGTGACGTAGATGTCGGCGACACCCAGAGTGCTCTCGATGGTGTTGACCTCGAAGCCCTCCATCGCGGCTTGGAGTGCGTTGATAGGATCGATCTCGGTCACGATGACGCGAGCGCCAAAGCCCTTGAGCGAAAACGCGGAGCCCTTGCCCACGTCGCCGTAGCCGCACACGCAGGCGACCTTGCCGGCGATCATGACATCGGTGGCGCGCTTGAGACCGTCGGCGAGGGACTCGCGGCAACCGTAGAGGTTGTCGAACTTCGACTTGGTGACGGAGTCGTTCACGTTGATCGCAGGAACGAGCAACTTGCCCTGCTCATGGAGCTGATAGAGGCGGTGCACACCGGTGGTGGTCTCTTCGGAGACACCACGCCACTCTTTCACCATCGCGGTGAAAATACCCTTCTGGGTCTTCTTGATTTTCTTGAGGAGATTTTTGATGACCTGCTCTTCGTGCGAGCCGGACTCGGAATTGATCCAGTCGCTGCCCTGCTCCATCTCGTAGCCTTTGTGCAGGAGAAGAGTAACGTCACCGCCGTCGTCCACGACGAGCTGCGGGCCTTTGCCACCGGGGAAGCTGACAGCCTTCCAGGTGAGATCCCAGTATTCTTCGAGTGTCTCCCCCTTCCAGGCGAACACCGGCACGCCAGTCTTCGCGATGGCGGCGGCAGCGTGATCTTGGGTCGAAAAAATGTTACACGAAGCCCAACGCACGTCGGCCCCCAAAGAGACGAGGGTCTCGATGAGCACGGCGGTCTGGATCGTCATGTGCAACGAACCGGTGACACGCACGCCCTTGAGGGGCTTTTTCGCGCCGTATTTTTTGCGGAGGGAAACGAGGCCGGGCATCTCGTGCTCGGCGACGTTGAGTTCCTTGCGGCCCCAGTCGGCGAGCTTGATGTCGCGAACGATGAAGTCCTGGCCTTTGGGAACGTTTTTCAGAAGGGAAACGGATGACATGATTTGATTTCGGATTCGAAAATCCGGATTTTGAATTTTTGAGTAAGCCTTACTTAACGGCGGCGAGAAGGGCGGCGACCTTGTTGGTCTGCTCCCACGGAAGGCCGGACTTGCCGAAGTGGCCGTAGTTGGTCGTCTGGCGGTAAATAGGCTGGAGCAGGTTGAGCTGCTTGACGATGTCGGCCGGCTTGAAGCTGAAAACTTTCTGAATGGCTTCGGTGATCTTTTCGTCGGAGATCGTGCCGGTGCCGAAGGTGTTCACATAAACGCTCACGGGATTCGGATGACCGATCGCGTAGGCGAACTGCACCTCGACCTGCTTGGCGAGCTTGGCGGCGACAATGTTCTTGGCGACCCAACGCCCCATGTAGGCGGCGGAGCGGTCAACCTTGGACGGATCCTTGCCGGAGAAAGCACCGCCACCGTGACGGCCCCAACCACCGTAGGAATCAACGATGATCTTGCGTCCGGTAAGACCGGAATCGCCTTGGGGGCCGCCGATGACGAACTTGCCGGTGGGATTGATGAGGAACTCGGTCTTCTTGGTGATGAGCTTGGCGGGGAGAACCTTTTTAATGACGTTCTCGATGAGGAATTTTTCGATCGTGGCGTGACCAACGTCAGCAGTGTGCTGCGTGGAGATGACGACGTTGACGATTTCGGTGGCGATGCCGTCCACGTAGCGGACGGAGACCTGCGACTTCGCATCGGGACGAAGCCATTTCACTTTGCCGCTCTTGCGGATCTTGGTGAGTTCGCGGCCGAGGCGATGGGCGAAAATGATCGGCGCGGGCATGAGCTCCTTGGTCTCGTCGGCGGCGAAGCCGAACATGAGCCCCTGGTCGCCCGCACCTTGTTCGGCAGTCTTTTTTCCAGCAGCCTTCTTCGCGTCCACGCCCTGTGCAATGTCGGCGGATTGGGCGGTGAGGTAGTTGTTGATGAAAACGGTGTCGGCGTGAAAGACATCGTCGTCGTTGACGTAGCCAATGTGGCGGATGGCATCACGGATGACCTTGTCGATGTTGATGGCCTCGCCGATGGGCTTGGTCTTACCGGTCTTCTTGTCCTGAAGCTTGGGAATCGTGATCTCGCCGCCGACGACAACGACGTTGGACTTCACGAATGTCTCGCAGGCGACTCGGGAGGTTTTATCGATCGCCAGACAGGCATCGAGGATGCTGTCGGAAATGAGGTCGGCAACCTTGTCGGGATGCCCCTCGCCCACGGACTCGGAGGAAAAAACAAATGTATTGGCCATAAGAGTAGGTCGCAAACGAAGCACTGCCACCGACTTCGCGCAAGTTCTATATCAACATATACGCATGCCATGATATGTAATTTGATCCTGCTTCGCGATTCAGACATCCAAGGACAATCCCCCATAGGGCGAAGCTTGCGGCTTTCCTACGTCATCTATCAAATCACCCAAGATGCCCCTCAGCGCTGAAGAATCCGATCTCGTTGATTTTAAAGGGCGAAAAATCCTCCTGGTGGATGACGACCGGCTGAATTTGCGAATCCTGCATGGCATGCTGCAAAGCGAAGGCTATGTGCTGACCGATGCATCTTCGGCCGAGGAGGCGCTCGCCCTTTACGACAAGGTCAAACCCGACCTTGTGCTGCTCGATGTTTTGCTTCCGGGCATGAGTGGATTTGCCGCCTGCCGCGAACTGCACAAACGGCATGGCATCAATACCCCGCCCGTCATATTTATCACCGCAAAGCAGGAAGCCGAAGATGTTCTCGAAGGGTTTACCGCCGGCGGAGTCGATTATATCATGAAGCCCTTCCGCCAGAAGGAAGTGGTGGCACGCATGAGCACCCATCTCAAGATTCGGCTTCTGTCCGAAAAGCAGCGCATGCTCGTGGATCAGCTCAGCCGGGCCAATGCCTCCAAAAACAAATTCCTGGGAATGGCCGCGCATGATTTGCGCAATCCCCTCGCCTCCATCCGCGGCCTTGCCGAGTTCATGCGCGATGGCACCGTAGGGCCGCTTACCCCCGACCAGCTTGAGCTCCTTGATCTCATCCATCAGGCCAGTCAGGGCATGGTAACCCTCGTCAACGATCTTCTCGATGTCGCGACCATCGAATCGGGTGAGTTAAGACTCAACACCGCCCCCGTTCCGCTGGCCGAACTCGTGCAAAAATCAATCTCCCTCAATTCTCTCGAATCCGCCCGTAAACGCACCCGAATCATTTTTTCCGACCACAAGGCCTCCCCCGTTCTCAGTCTTGACCCCGCAAGAATCCGCCAGGTCGTCGACAATCTGCTCAGCAACGCCGTCAAGTATTCTCCTCCCGGCTCCACCATAGGCGTATCCCTGTGTGCATTACCCGATGGAACCCACACCATTTGCGTGCGCGACCAAGGCCCCGGCATTCCCGAGGGTGAGCGGGACAAGCTCTTCAAGGATTTCGGACGCCTCTCGGTGCAACCCACCGGCGGCGAAAAATCCACCGGCCTCGGCCTCGCCATCTGCCGGAAAATCGTCGAGGCCCACCATGGCACGATCGTTGCAGAAAACCTCCCCTCCGGCGGCTGCGAATTCCGCGTCACCCTACCTGCTCAATCATGATATTCACCGGCAAAGCCCTCGTGGTGGACGATGAACCCCACGTCCGAAAATACATCAGCCTGATCCTGAAATCGCTCGGCGCATCGTCGATCGTGGAGGCGTCAAACGGCGCCGAAGGCTTCGCGGCTTACCAGAGTGAACGCCCCGACCTAGTCCTCCTGGATGTCAACATGCCAGTCCAAGACGGTCTTGAAACCATCAAGCTCATCCGCGCCTTCGATCCCAAAGCATCCGTCATCATCCTCACATCAATTGCCACGCGCCAGACCGTGGAAGAAGCCGCCGATCTCGGGGCCATCAATTATCTTCGCAAGGACACCCCCAGGGACGAGTTGATTGGTCTCCTCACGGAAATACTTTCCAGCGATACCGAAGAATCGGCCTGATCACTTCCCCATGAGCAAATCCACACCGGCTCCGGACGATTCTGAAACGCCGCCGACTGCTTCGAAGATCGCCGAAGTCCGCTACTCCCTGCCCGCAATGCTCGCCGAGTTGCAGTCCGAACGCACCTCCGGCGCCTTCTCCCAGGAAAAACTCCATCAGATAGAAATAGGAAAACTGTTCAAAAACCGAAAGAAAGCCCGTGCTAAAACCTCCTCATAGCACTTCCTTCGCCGCACGCATCCGCCAGCTGCCCCACTTCGATTTCGAAAACGAACTGGCAGACTTTGAGCACGAACACGGGGACGGCCTGCGCCTGCTTGAAGCCCTGATCGAAGCGAAGCACGTGCCGAAGGATGTCGGCTGTCGCATCTATGCGGACACACTTGATGTCGCTTATGTCGACCCCTTCGCGTCGCTCATAACCGACAAGGCGCTGGAGTCGATTCCCGCGGAGATTGCAAAGAAAGTCGGCGTGCTCGGTCTTTACGTGCTCGACGGAGTCCTTACCGCCGCATTTTCCACCCCGGAAGATGCAAACACGGTCAAACGCATCAGCCAGATCGCGCAAATGCCCGTGAGTCCCGTTTTCGCGCTTCCTCGCGATATCGGAGATGCGATCCTGATCCAGTATTCCAACGAAAAACATCTCGGCGAGACCCTGAAGGAACTGGGCATAGCCACCGTTTTCGACAACCCGGACCTCGCCGACTCCGATTCGTTAATCAAAATCCTGGACGACATCATCTATTTTGCCATCCGCGAGCGCGCCACCGATATCCACATCGAACCCCAGGTGGGCCAGTCTCGCGTCCGGTTCCGCATCGACGGGATGCTAAGGGAAGTCCTCACCTTTTCACGAAAACTCCACCGCTCTTTCCTCACGCGGATCAAAATCCTTTGCGACCTTAACATATCCGAATCGCGTTTCCCGCAGGACGGCCGCTTCTCGATTCCGATAGGCACATCAAACGCGAATTTCAGAGTATCCACCATTCCATCACAATACGGCGAGAAGGCCGTCATCCGCATCCTTGCCATGACCGGCCGGCAATCGATGATCACGCTCGAGAAGATGATGATGTCGCAGACCATCCTCGCACCATTCCGCCGTCTCATCGAAAACCCGAACGGCATCATCTTCGTGACCGGCCCAACGGGCTCAGGGAAAACCACCACGCTTTACTCCGCCCTTCACGAGATCAACAAACCCGACACAAACATTTCCACCATTGAGGATCCCGTGGAAATTCAGCTCGCCGGTGTCACGCAGACCCAAGTCAACAACCACATTGATCTTAAGTTTTCCACCGTGCTCCGCGCGCTGCTCCGGCAGGATCCCGATGTCATCCTGATCGGGGAGATTCGCGATGCCGAGACCGCCAAGATCGCCACCGAGGCCGCCCTCACCGGGCATATCGTGTTTGCAACACTTCACACCAACACCGCGGCCCAGGCCATCATAAGACTCATAGAGATAGGCGTGGAGCCCTATATGGTGGCTCCATCGATCATCGGCGTGCTGGCCCAGCGCCTGGCCGCCCGCATATGTGAAAACTGCAAGGAGCCCTACTACCCGCCCCGGGAAGTGCTTCAGAAATATTTTCTGGATGAAGGTCTTGTCGATGTGCCCTTCTTCCGCGGACGTGGTTGCGCCGCCTGTCGTGGCACCGGCTACAAAGGCCGCGTCGCGTTTCATGAACTCGTGCTTGTAACCGAAGAGATTCGCGCACTCATAACCGCGGGGGCAAATGTTCAAAAGATCACGGAGGCCGCGACAAAGGCCGGCTTTAAACCACTGCGCTACGATGGTCTTAAAAAAGTCCTCCTGGGACTCACGACCATTGATGAAATCGAAGCCAACACCTCCTTCGAATGGTCAATCTGAGCCCATCCTTTGCTAAAAACAGCAGCCAACCGCTAATTAAGTGTAAAAAACAACCGACTGTTCCTCGTAAAATACCCGTCTCATTGCCTCTCAGTATCTAGCAGGCCAATTTTTATTAATGTTAAACAGTCAGGTCATAGACCCTGAAGCTATTGCGAGTCTTCGCGCCCTGAGCCCGAACGACGATGACGGATTCCTGAAGGAAATTCTCGGGATTTTCATGGATGACACCCCACTTCGCATAGCGGAGCTCCATGCCAGCCGCACCTCCGGCGACGTCGCCACCTTTACGCGTGCAGCCCACAGCATCAAGGGCAGCTCAAGCAATGTCGGGGCCATCGAACTTCGCACAGTGGCGGAACAACTTGAGCACAGATCACGACAACACGGTCTGGATGATCTCGAGGAACTCGTGGCCGAACTCGAAGCCGCCTTTATTCGCACCCGGGCAGAGTTGACCAAACTCGTCGCCTGACGCCGCGAAACGGCGCCGGCGGCACGGCGCACACCGGCCCCATCCGCAACCGGCTTCACTATTCATCACCGGGCACAGGTTAGCGATACAGCGCCGTTATCGGCGCCGCGGTAAGCACATTGTATTGCCGCATGGCCAACCGCCACCAATCGGCAAGCAACGCTCCCGGGTGCCGCCACAATTCCTCGTGCAGACAAATCATGGACTCGGCATCCAAAAGCAGGGCGAGTTTTTCCTTGGGTGTGAGAGACTCAGGTCCTTCGCTCAGCAAGCGGTGCCTCAACAATGAAAACCAGTCGCGCGATTCCTCGCTGGGGCGGCGTTGCCGAAGCATGGATACATGCACGGCGTTGATGTAAGGATCGAGGACCGCCTGCAACAGGCCATAATCGGCCCTCAAGAGTTCGATCGGCCGCATTTGCTTGTAACATTCCGCCAGATTTTGCGTGAGCCTGCGTAATTCGTGGGGAGGTTCCGTTTCCTCCGGAGTGAGCAACAGCCCCATTTTGCGCGTTTGCCGGCCCAGGCTTTCCTTGCTCAGCATGATCGAGAGCGGAATCGACAGAACCAGTCCCGCGAGCACCGGACTCAGCCACCAGAAAAAGGCAGGACTGATGATATACGAGGACACCCCCCATATGAGTCCGAAGGCCGTCTGTCCTCCGTGGGTGATGATGGCCTCACGCCAGTCAGTGCCATCCTCCGCGCCGCGTCGCTGCGCCACCCAGGAGACGCCTTGTCCCAACAGCGTAAAGAACACGAACTTGCTGTTAAAAAGCATGTGGATCGGCGCGAGCAAAACCGACAGGGCAGTTTCAATAACCGACCCAACCACCACGGGAGCCCGTCCGCCAAACCGGCGCGCCGCGGCATCTTCCTGCAACACCGCAACGACGCTGATGATTTTTGGAAGGAAGAGCAGCAACAGCGTGAAACAGAACAAACTCAACGCCTCGGGAACCTCGATGATCTGTCCGAAGACCGAAGTGTAAATCTCAGGGTTAAAATGCTGTGACGGGTTGAGCACCTGATTGAACACATGAACCGTGCTCAAAACCAAAAACAGCAGCCACAGTGGTGATGACACATAGGCCATCACTCCCATCAGAAGATGAATGCGATTGGCCGGGCGAAACCCGCGCACGGTGATCAACCAGGCATGCTGCATATTGCCCTGGCACCAGCGCCGGTCGCGTTTCGCACTGTCTATCAGCGTCGGCGGCCCTTCTTCATACGTGCCTTCGATGTCATGCGCGAGCCATACCTGCCACCCCGCCTTGCGAATGAGCGCAGCCTCCACAAAATCATGCGAAAGGATGCGCCCGCCAAATGGTTCCCGTCCGGGCAGATCGGGCAATGCGCAGTGCTCCATGAACGGTTGCACACGAATGATGGCATTATGTCCCCAGTAATTGCCCTCGTGCTGCTGCCAGTAATTCAACCCTGCCAGAAAAATGGGACTGTAAAGACGGTTGGCGAACTGCTGCAACCGGGCGTAAAGCGACTCGCCATAAACCAGCCGCGGCGCGGTCTGGATGAGCCCCGCCTGCGGATTCTTTTCCATCATCGCCACCAATTTCACGATGGCCTCGCCGCTCATGATGGAGTCGGCATCCAACACGACCATGTAGCGGTAGCGCTTTCCCCATCGACGGAGAAAGTCGGCCACATTGCCGGCCTTCTTATTGATCTGGTGGCGGCGTTTTCGATAAAAAATACGCCCGAATCCCCCCACCTGTTTGCACAGCTCCACCCAGGCGATTTCCTCCTGTATCCACTGGTTGGGTTGATTCGAATCGCTGAGGATGAAAAAATCGAAGTTCTCCAGTTTTTTGGTCTCCTGCAATGAACGATAAATCACACGCAACCCTTCGAACACCCTGCTCACGTCTTCATTGAAGACGGGCATGACGATCGCCGTGCTGGCCAGCGGAGCGTCCGAGTCCCAATCAACCGTGCGTGTGATGGAATGCCGGTCGCCGCCACGGTTTATGACATAAAATCCCAGCAACGCGGTCACAAATCCAACCGCGATCTGCGTAAACAAAATCACGAAAAGAACAAGGAGCGCCCATTCGATGCCCTTGATCCCATCATTGCGCCAGAGCAAGTCGGCCATGAACCAGGTCGCCAGACTGGTGATCAGCAGAACGCCGGAATAAAAAACCGCCCGTCTGCGACGCAGCCTTTCGGGGGTGATGATCTGGGATATCCGAGTGCTTTGTGAAGTGCTCATGCCTCAGCGGGTGACGTAAAAAATTCCGAGTAGCGCCGCCAAAAAAACAAGCCACAGGACCAAGGTTCTCAACAAAGGCCACTTCTCGATGCGTTCCAGCGTTTCCCCGGCCGCCTCGGTGATCGGCCCCAAATCAATTTCACGCGGCACCATGCTCGAAACCGCCATATCGGGACCCGCCTGCATGGAGCCAGCCCTCATCGCCGTCATAAACTCGGCCGGAGCCGCCCGCGGATCGAGAAATCCATAAGGCCATTTCTCGGCACCGTCGCTCAGAAGAAGGGCGACCCGCCCCGCAATGGCGATGCGGTCATGCGGCATATCCTTGACGTCAAGCATCTCCCCAAACCACTCATCCATCAAAAGCTCGGTCTCCTCGGCCACGAGTGTGGTGGGATCAAGGGCTGGATTTTCCGCGTGCCGGCGAGCCGCGCGCTCGAGCAATACCTGAATCAGACGGCTCTGATGAAGGCGGTTGTGAATGCGATGTGCGCGCAGATAATCTTCAGCACGAACATAGGCGGCATTCCATGCCTCCATCGTGCCGGTCTTGGGACGAAAAGCCGCACGCTGCGCCTCTACGGATTCCACAGATAACTCCATGTTTCCGTGAGAATATGGGGCGGCCGTTGCAGGAAGCAACGGAGTTCCACCGGCTTGCCGCTGCCATCGGGACGCAGGGCAAAAGCCACGCGCCAGGAACCGGTGAATGGATTTTTCTCAAGGCTCTGGTGAACCAAGGTCGCCCCAGTCCCCACCGAGATGTTGGCGGACATGTCACGGGCGGATCTTTGGGCGTTAAGATAAGGACCGTCAAAATCGACCCAGAAACGGGCAAGATCGGCCTCGTTTGTCTGTGAATGTCCGATACGGGTTGCCACCGCATAACCGCCGGGAGGTTTACGCCCTCCCTGCCCCTCGATGAACCAATGGAGGCGATATTCGAATTTCAGAGGCTGGCCAACCGGAGCAAGCTTGGCCGGCACCCAGAACGCCACGATGTTGTCGTTGGTCTCGTCGGGCGTGGGAAGCTCAACCAGGCGCACGCTACCCGCGCCCCACTTGCCCATCGGCTCCACCCATGTGCTCGGGCGAAGCTGGTAGCATGCTTCCAGATCTTCATAGGATTCAAACCGACGGTCACGTTGCACGAGGCCGAATCCGCGGGGATTTTCATCCATGAACGAAGCGATCTGCACGGTCTTGGGATTCGTCAACGGACGCCACAGCCATTCGCCGGTGCCTCTCTCCATCATGAGACCGTCGGAATCATGAACCTCGGGCCGGAGGTCGCCGTGATGATCGGATGTGTTTTCCCCAAACCAAAACATGCTGGTGAGCGGAGCCACCCCAAACACCGCTATGTCTTTCCGGCAATACAGTGCCGTCTTGATCTCCATCACCGTATCGGCTCCGGGAGTGATGATCATGCGGTAGGCGCCTGCAACGCTCGGGCTGTCGAGCAAGGCGTAAATCGTGATCTGCTTGGCACCGGGAACGGGTTTCTCGACCCAAAACTCCACAAAAACAGGAAACTCCTCGCCGCCGGGTTGCGCGGTGTTGACCGCCAGCCCCCGCGCGGAAAGTCCATAGCGCATGCCTTTGCCAAGCGCGCGGAAGTAACTTGCGCCCTGAAACACCGCGAGCTCGTCGAGATAATCAGGGTTGTTCAGCGCATAGTGGATGCGGAATCCGGTAAAACCCATGTCCTTCGGCATGGAACCAAGATCACGATTGGCTCCAAAATTAAAGAGGTTCTTCTCGTAGGGAATCGGCGAGACCTCACCATTCTCGACCTCCGAGATATGCACCGTCTGGTTAAAGAGAAAACCCGGATGAAAAAACTGGAGCTGAAACGGCAGCTGCTCCCGCCGCCACCAAGCCGCATCGGGATTGAAGCGTATGTCGCGGTATTGATCGTAGGTGAGTTTTTTTAGCGACTCCGGCACGCGATCAGCCGGCGGCGTGTAAGGCTTTGCGGCCAGTGTCTTGGCGCGATATTGCAGCACCTCGAAATCAAAAGGCACGTCGCCCGCGCGCAACACGGGAAAACTTGTGCAGACCGCCATCAAAAGAATGAGTCGTTTCATTTATCCAAAAAGTAACCGCGTTGTTTGTCGGAAACGGGCATAGCAAGCCGTTCCATCACTTTCAACAAGTCCTCCCAAACCATGCGCTTTGACCGGTTGGAGCCGTTTCTAAGAATATAGGACGGATGGTAAGTCACCATGACCGGTTTTTCGGCAAACTGTTTCCAACGCCCGCGGATTTCCCCCAGCGCCTTGAAGCTGCCGGCCCCGAGCAATCCCTGCGCGGCCGTCGAACCGAGCGCCACGATCACCTCGGGATTCACGATCTCGATCTGCGCGCGCAGAAACGGGAGACAAAAGGTCATCTCTTCCGCCGTGGGCGCGCGATTGCCTATCTGCTCCGCCCCTGCAGGCGTCGGAGTCTGCGGACGCCAGTTCATGATGTTGCCGATATAAACATCCGCGCGCTTCAGCCCCATGCCGCCGATCATCTTCGTGAGCAGCTGTCCAGCCGGGCCCACGAAAGGCTCTCCCTGGATTTCTTCCTCCGCGCCCGGAGCCTCGCCCACAAACATGATTTTCGCATCGAGCGATCCCACGCCCAGCACCACTTTTTTCCCGGGACGGATGTTCTCCGTGCAAACAGGGTGGTTGAGCACGAGATTGCCCAGCCAATTCCAGCGCGCAGCTTTGTCTCCCTCCGGTAACACCACGACGGGCGGTGCCGGCAGTTTCGGCTCCGCCGGCAGCTCGGTCTTGGCAACCACGGAGCGCGGCATCGCAGGCACAGGCGCCGAAACCGGCAGGCGCGTCGCGGGAGGAGAAGAGATTTCCCGCTCAGAGTTGTGCCCTGCTGTTTCCTTCAAGCGTGCAGCGACCACACGCCGCAGAACAGACATGCCTTCTTCCGACACGGACACCGACTTCACGCCCGTGGCTTTCAGGCGTTTGAGTTCATCGGTGATGGCGGTAAGCGCGGTGCGCATGCAAAGAGGGGCTATTTCTTGTAAAAGCCGGTGAGCTTCTCGACATACTTGCCCAGCAAGTCGAATTCCAAATTAACCGGCGAACCCACCCGTTTCTCACGCAGGTTGGTCACTGTGATTGTCGTCGGGATGATCCACACCGCAAAGGAATCTCCCTCAACCTCGGCGACCGTCAGCGAGATGCCATCGATGGTGATGCTACCCTTGTGGATGAGATACCGACCGTGTCCTTCCGGCGCGCGCACGCGCAGATAATGGTCACCGCCGCGTGGCTCGAACACCTCGATGATCCCCTGTCCGTCCACATGTCCGCTGACGAAGTGGCCGCCGATCTTTCCTCCAAAACGCAGGCTGCGTTCGAGATTTACCGCCGCACCCGTCGTGAGCCCGGCGAGATTGGTAAGCCGGCGTGTTTCTTCCAGCACATCGAAGCAAAGATGCGTCGCGTCAAAGTGGGTGACGGTAAGACAGCAACCATTCACCGCAATGCTGTCGCCAAGCGCCACATCCGTGAGCGCGACGTCCGCGGCGAGCTGCAGTTTCCAAGCGTCCGCCCCTTGCGAGAACGCGACGACCGAACCTGTTTCCTCGATGATTCCAGTGAACATGATGAGCGATTATTTGAGTTTAATCTGCGGCACGACGGTGGCGTTTTTGCGGCTCCGCCTTGATGGCCGCAAGCCTGTCGACGCGTGCCCAAACCCCCGTAACCAAAGGGACGTAAAACGGATGGCTTTACGCGTCATTGACGCACGGGGTGAATCGTTCAAGGTGGCGGGTTTCATCCGATGGCTACGCATTGCAAAGACTACGACTTTCTCCAGATCGAACCGCATTGGCAAACCTTCTGGGACACGCACCACTCCTTCCGCGCCGAGAACCACTCGTCGAAGCCGAAATACTACGTGCTCGACATGTTCCCGTATCCGTCCGGCGCCGGCCTGCACATCGGCCATCCCGAGGGCTACACCGCGACCGACATCATGGCCCGCTACAAACGCGCCAAGGGCTTTAACGTCCTCCATCCCATCGGCTGGGACGCGTTCGGCCTCCCCGCCGAGCAACACGCGGTGAAAACCGGCACGCACCCCGCCGCCAACACACAGAACAACATCACCAACTTCCGCCGACAGATCAAAGCCCTCGGCTTCTCCTACGATTGGGAGCGCGAAGTGGACACCACCGACCCGAAGTATTTCCGGTGGACGCAGTGGATCTTCCTCCAGCTCTTCAAAAAAGGTCTGGCCTATGTCGACGAGCGCCCCGTGTGGTGGTGTCCCGAGCTCCGCACCGTCCTCGCCAACGAAGAAGTCGTTGACGGCAAATCCGAAGTCGGCGGCTTCCCCGTCGAGCGTCGCAATCTTCGCCAGTGGGTCCTGCGCATCACCGCCTACGCCGAGCGCCTGCTCGCCGACCTGAAAGACGTTGACTGGCCCGACTCCACCAAGCGCATGCAGGAAGCGTGGATCGGTCGCAGCGAAGGCGCCGAACTGCTCTTCAAGTTGGAGAAAGATGCGCTCGGCGATCTGAAAGTTTTCACCACGCGCCCCGACACCGTTTTCGGCGTCACCTACATGGTCATCGCGCCCGAGCATCCGCTCGTCGACGCACTCACCACACCCGCCCAAAAAGCCGCCGTCGAAGCCTACCGCAAGAAAATCGCCGGCAAGAGCGACCTTGAGCGCACCGACCTCGCCAAGGAAAAATCCGGTGTCTTCACCGGCTCTTTTGCCATCAACCCCGCCAACGGCACCCGCATCCCCGTGTGGATCGCCGATTACGTGCTCATGGGTTACGGCACCGGCGCCATCATGGCCGTGCCCGCACATGATGATCGCGACTACGATTTCGCCGTGCAGTATCAGCTGCCCGTCATCCAGGTCATCGAGCCCGATCACGACGCCAACTCGTCCAACGGCCACGGCTCGCCCAAGCTCCCCTACACCGGCGACGGCAAACTCGTCCACTCCGACGGCTACACCGGCCTCCCGTGGGCCGAGGCCAAACAAAAAATCACCGCCGACCTCGCCGCGAAAGGCCGCGGCAAAGCCACCGTCACCTACAAACTCCGCGACTGGCTCTTCTCGCGTCAACGCTACTGGGGCGAGCCTTTCCCTATCGTCTGGGTCAGTCCCGACGACTACGCACGCGCCGCCACCGGCCGCGCCGATCTCCCCGCGCCTGTAACCTACGTTGGCGACGACGGCATCACCCACTGCGCGTTGCCGCTCCCCGAGCGGTCCCTTCCGCTCACCCTTCCCGACGTCCAATCCTATCTCCCGAGCGGCAACGGCGAAAGCCCGCTCGCCAACGTTCCTGACTGGCTCGAACTCTGGTTCGACTTCGCCACCGGCGACTTCGTGCCCGCCTCGCAGCCCAAGCCCGCCGGCGACACGTGGATTCGCGCCCGCCGCGAGACCAACACCATGCCCCAGTGGGCCGGCTCCTGCTGGTATTACCTGCGCTTCCTCGACCCGAAAAACCCCGATGCCTTCGCCTCGCCAGAAGCGTTGAAATATTGGGGAGTGCCCGATCTCTATGTCGGCGGCGCCGAGCACGCCGTGCTTCACCTCCTCTACGCCCGCTTCTGGCACAAGGTCCTCTTCGACCTCGGCGTCGTGCCGCAATCCGAACCGTTCACCAAGCTTTTCCACCAAGGCATTATCCTCGGCGAAGACGGCGAAAAGATGTCCAAGAGTCGCGGCAACGTAGTCAGCCCGGACACCATCATTGCCTCGCACGGCACCGACACGCTCCGTCTCTACCTCATGTTCCTCGGCCCGCTTGAAGCCATGAAACCGTGGAGCATGTCCCAGATCGAAGGCGTCTTCCGTTTCCTTCAAAAAGTCTGGCGCGAGTGCATCGGTCGCGACAACGAGGACATCAACCCGAAGATCGCCCTCGCCGACGACTTCGCTGAACCGGCCGACTTCGTGAAACTTTACCACGAAACCATCAAAAAAGTCGGCGACGACATCGAGTCACTGCGCTTCAACACCGCCATTTCTCAGATGATGATTTTCGCGAACGCGCTCCAAAAAGCCGAACGCGTCAACCGTCGCACCATCCTTGGCTTCATCCAACTGCTCGCCCCCTTCGCCCCCCACCTCTGCGAAGAACTTTGGGCACGCATGGGAGGTTCGACCACCTCCGTCCAACAGGCCGCCTGGCCTCAATTCGACCCCGCCAAACTCGTTTCCACCGAACAGAAAGTCATCGTGCAGGTTAACGGGAAAAAACGCACCGAGCTACTGCTTCCCGTTGGAACAAATCAAGATGCCGCATTTTTAGCCGCCCAATCACACGCTGAGGCATCCCCATTTATAACCGGGAAAATCGTGAAGCGCGTGGTATTCGTGCCCGGTAAAATTCTGAATATTGTGGTTGAATAATCGGTCGAATCCCCATGGTTTAGGGTATAAACCCTAGCTTGCAGTAGGTATGATTGGGTTCACTTAACGCGATTAAGCCACAGTAAATCCGGTCGTCTTTCAGACAAACTAGGTCAATAAACGAACCATGAAGTCGAAACTGCGTTATTTATCCACATTGGCGCCGTGGCTGTGTGCAGTCACCGTGCTCACGGTATTTTCATCCCAGTCCCGGGCCGACGACGGCGCAAAACGGAAGAATCCGACCAGCAAACTTTATGTCGCCGACGTGGAAGGTGATTCCTCGATCAACACCGGAGACAAAATCAACGAACTCACCAAAAAATCGGTCTACTCCGCTGAGGGCACGATCATCGAAACCAAGTCCGATTCACGCAACGCCTTGGTTCTCTCCAACGGCACCGGAATTTCCATCGATCCTGATACCAAACTCGAGGTGAAACGCTTTCTGCAGGAACCGTTCACGCCCAATCGAAATGATGCGGAAATAGAACCGTCTGTTTCACAGACGGCGGCGTTTCTTCCCAGGGGTTCAGTCGGCCTTTGCACCAGCAAGATGGTCGCGGGAAGCACCATGAATTACAGCACGCCTCAGGCAAACATCACGATTCATGGCCGCAAAGTGGTCATCGAGTCTTCAGGCAATACCACCACCGTTTCCATGCTTGAGGGAGATGCGACTGTAAATGGAGGTGCCAGTGGCGGCGGCGATTCCCTGCAAGTCGGCCAGCAGGCCGTGATCACCCGCAACTCGCCCACCGAACCGCCCACCATCAAGATCCAGCCCATCCCACCCGAGCAAAAAGAAGCACTCAGCGACAAGGTGAACATGGCCTGTATGGCCCGCAAAACCGTTTATTTCTCCGTTGCGGAACGCCATCCAAACGATGTTTACAGCAACGTCTTCAGCGAAACCACGGATGCGGGTGAAGAAATCGTGCCGGTCGAAGTGCTGCCGGGCACCATCGATCCCGTGGTTACGGTCAGCCCCTCTGCCATCACGCGCAACACTCCCTGACGCGCGTCTTTCCGCCACTAATCAATTATGGGTCCAAGGATTTTTTGGCGATGGCTGTTCATTGGAATCGCCGCCTTGTCTCTTGCAGTCCCCAAAGGATGGTCGCTGGTCAAATTCGACGAAGGGCGGGATCAGGTGTTCGTGAATGCCAGTGTGTCGGTCGGATATGATTCCAATATTTTCGCCCGCAAGGGAGGAGACGGCGATGTCCTCACCACAAGCAGCTTCGGCATCGAATACGCACGCCATGCCGGCTACATTGCGATCAATGCCAGCGCCACCTGGAATCTCGGCCAGTTCAACAGCAACACCGATCAGAATTTCTCGAATCCCACGCTCAATCTGGAACTCGTCAAAAGCAGCGGGCGCACCACGGGGTCTTTTACCTTGAGCGCCGCACGTCAGAGCAGCGCCGATACCGCCATCAACGCGCGCACCGATTCTTGGAATTATGCCGCCGGCCTGAACTTGAAATATCCGGTTATTGATCGCTACAGCATTTCCGGAGGCTTGAATTACGGCCTGACCGCCTACCAGCAAGCCGCCCCGGGCATTTACAATCTCACCACCTACGGCGCCAACGCGGACCTGTTTTACGCCTACACTTCGGAACGCGATCTCATCGCCGGGTATGCCATCCAATTCAGCGATTCCGGCGCCAACACGCAGACAACCGACCACATCTTCACGGTCGGCATATCCGGAAAAATCCTTCCCAAGGTAAATGGCTCTATCCGTGGAGGGTATGAAATCCGCCAGGAAGACGCCACCGGCCAGTCTTTCGGCACTTGGAATGCCAGTGCTTCGGCGACCTGGAGCCTCAATCGCCGCATCAGCTTTACCGGCACCTTGAAAAAATCCTTTAGCACCACCGCCACGGATGCCAGCATTGACACGCTCAGTGCAAACATAGACATGCAATACTCACTGACCGCCAAATGGTCGCTCTTTTCAGGTATTGGCGGCGGGGAAAGCGAGTTCATCAGCGGAGCGTCCACGGGACGTCAGGATTATTATTTCACTTGGAGCGCCGGAGTTAATTACAGCCTCAACGAACACTTCAAAGCCTCCCTCACCTATAGTTTCTTCAAAAACTGGTCCAGCCAGAGTCTGGGCAATTACGCCCGCGACTCCATCTCCTTGACCCTCTCCACCCGCTGGTAATCCCGTCATGAACCCGCGCCCCATTCATCTTTTCTTTATTTCCGCGCTGCTGTGCTTGCTGTCCGCCCTCCCCCTGCATGCGGAAGATAGCAAGATCACGCCATCCAATCAGGCCGTGCTCGCCTACCGGATCACCCTTACCGACCTCCTCCGGGTCGATATTTACCAGGAAGACGATCTCAAAACCATGTCACGGGTGGACGCAAAGGGGAACATCAACCTCCCCCTCGTCGGCGAAGTCAAAGTCGTCGGACTCACGGTAAGCGACGCGCAAAAAGCGGTGGAAAACGCCTATCGCGACGGCCGCTATCTCAGAAACCCCCAGGTCACCATCAACATCGAGTCCTACGCCTCACGCGAAGTCTCCATCCAAGGCCAGGTCAAATCCCCCGGACGTTACCCGCTGCCGATCGAGACCAACATGACCATTCTCGAACTCGTCACCAAGGCCGGCGGCTTTACCGACACCGCCAAGGGCACCGCCGTAAACATCACCCGCGTGACGCCCGATGGCAAAAAACAGGTTTTCACCGTCGACGTCGACAGCATGCTGAAGGGCAAGGACAAGGCCAGTATCAGCGACAACTCACTCGTAATCCAGCCGGGCGACATCGTTTACGTCCCTGAACGCATCTTCTAATTTCAAAACCATGTCCGAGGCCTTCAAGTCACCTGCCCCAAAGCCCGTCGGCAAAGACGAGGAAATCGTCGAACGCCGCACGTTGCGCGATTACTACATCATCCTGCGCGAACGTCTCTGGGTGGCCCTGCCTCTGGCTCTCATCGTGGCGATCAGCGTCGCCTACTACCAATCCCGCGCCACGCCGCTTTACCGCAGCACCGCGACCATGCAGATCGACAAGCCCGAAAAGATCGTCACCACCCAAAACGTGGTCGACACCGGAGTCGACAGCGACGTCGAGCTGAACACCTATCTCCAAGTCATCAGCAGTGGAAAAATCCGCTCCCGTGTTCTTGAATCCCTCACCCCGCAGGAACGGCAAATCCTGCAGCGCCCCTACCTCAAGGACCTCCCGCCCGGCTCGGCTCCTCCGGCGGGCGTGGATCTGGGCACGCTCACCGTCCAGTCCATCCGCGGCACCTTTTTGATCAGCGTCAGCGTTGCCCATCGCGATCCGGAAGCCGCCGCCTTGATCGCCAATCGCTACGTCCAGCAGTTCATCCAAAGCCTCCTCGACAAGGTTGGCGGCAGCAACGACTACGCCGTAGAATACCTGCAAAAACGCGCCGACCAGCTCCTCCAAGCCGCCAACGCCGCCGACCAGCGCCTGCAGGACTACATGCGCGCCCAGAACCTCGTGTCGTTGGACAGCAGCACCAACATCGTCCAGGCCCGCCTTACCGCCGCCAACGCCGCCCTGCAGGATGTCCGCCTGAGCCGTCTGGCCATCGAAGAACAATACAACCTCGTCGAGAAATACCGCAAAGAGGGCCGCAACCTCCTTGAGATCACATCCATCGCCAACTACGGCTCCATCCCCGATCTCAGCAAACAGCTCGAATCGCTCCAACGCGATCAGTCCCTCCTTGCGGAACGCTATCTCGAGCGTCACCCGAAGATGATCAACGTGGCCAACGCCATTGCCGTCGCCAAAGACCAGCTCGACACCGCCATCACCCTCGCCATCGCGGACCTCAAGACCAACCTGGAAAAAGTCCGCGCCAACGAACAATCCCTCGAACAGGAATACGCCGCCCAGGCCAAGGAACAGCTCCGTCTTCGTGATCTATCCATCGAATACAAGAGCCTCGAAAATCAGGCCGCCGTCGCCCGCAACAATTACTCCCAGATCCTCGACCGACTCAGTCAGACGACGACCAGCAAATATCTGGAAAAGATCCCCGTTCGCCCCCTTGACCCCGCCACTCCCGCCGGCGGCCCTTACACCCCTGATTTCGGCCGTATCACCAAATCCGCGATCACCCTCGGCATCGTGGTGTTCTTCGCCGTCGCCATCGGCCTCAGCTTCATCGACGACCGCATCAAAAGCGCATGGGACATCGAGCACTTCATCGGCGCGAACCTTCTCGGCATCATTCCCGATCTGTCCGCCCTGAAGGACTCCGACAAATACCGTCTGGTCATCGACAATAAAAACCAGACCGGAGTCGAACCGTTCCTGAGCGTTTACAGCTCGGTAAAGATCCACTCCAAGCTCGATTTCCCGAAGTCCATTCTCGTCACCAGCACCATTCCCGGCGAAGGCAAAACCCTCATCTCAAGCAATCTCGCGGGGAGCTTCGCCCGCCACGGCAAGTCCGTTCTGCTCATCGACTGCGATCTGCGCCGGCCGATGCTTCACCGCCACTTCAACAAGCCCAACGAGTCGGGCCTCATCAGCTGGTTCGACGGCGGCGCCAAGCTTGAAGGCGACCTCGTGAACGATCCGCTGCTTGGCATCTCGTCCATCGGCGAAAACCTGTCCCTCATCAGCTCCGGCGGCCGCTCCAAGAGCCCCACCCAGCTCCTCGAAAGCCCCGTTTTCGGCCAGTTGCTGGAACGCCTCAAGAAACACTTCGATCTCATCGTCGTCGACTCGCCGCCGCTTGGCGCCGTCACCGATTCGCTGCTGATCGCAGAGCGCGTGGACGAGGTCGTTTACGTCTGTCGATTCAACCGTGCCTTCCGCAAACACATCCGGCTATACATCAAGGCACTCCGGTCCGGCAAAAACGAGCTGCTTGGGGTGGTCCTCAACGGCCTGTCGCCGCGCCGCATCGAATATTACTCCAACTACCGCTACTACCGGAGCTATAAAAAATATTACGGCACGCAGGATTGAGCGCGGGGTTGGCGCCCTTTTCTCTCCATCCTGTCTGCGGGCCGCGTCTTGGTGGCGCGGCTTTTTTGTTTCCGCCGCGCGCCCAACCCTGCAACGTCGTCTCCGTGCTGTCCGCCTTTTTACCCGCCGGCTTCGATCCGAAAAAACCCGTCGCCCTCATCGCCGGGCAGGGACTTTATCCCCGTCTCGTGGCCAACGCCATCCGCGCCGCCGGAGTTCCCCTGCGCCTGATCGCGATGGAAGAGGAAACGCCTGCCGCGCTCATCGCCGAGGTTCCCGAGTCTGATCGCGTTCTCCTCAAGGTCGGGCAGGTCGGCGCCATGCTCAAGGCCCTCAAGCGCTTCGACGCCGGCTACGCCTACATGGCCGGCCAGGTTTCCCCCCGCCGTCTTTTCCACGGTCTCCATCCCGATCTCAAGGCGGTCGCCCTTCTCGCCTCCCTTAAACGCCGGAACGCCGAGACTATCTTTGGCGCCATCGCCGGAGAAATCGCCGCCATCGGCGTCACCCTGCTCGACGCCCGCAGCTTCCTCGACGACCAGATCGCCGTCGACGGCTGCATGACGGGCCGCTCGTTTCCCATCGACGACGACTACGTTGCCCATGGCGTGCAGATTGCCCGTGAATGCGCCCGGCTCGACATCGGCCAGGGTTGCGTCGTGCGCAAGGGCACCGTCCTTGCCGTCGAAGCCTACGAGGGAACCGACGAGATGATTCGCCGCGCAGGCACCTTCAAAACCGACGAAACCCTCTTCGTGAAAACCGTGAAGGCCAAACAGGACTACCGCTTCGACGTCCCCTGCTTCGGTCTCAAAACCCTCGAAACCATGCGCGAGGCCGGCATCAAGGCCGCCGTGCTGGAAACCGGCCGTGTCATCATGCTCGATAAACCCGCCGTGCTCGCCCAGGCCAGATCATGGGGCATATCCCTGCGCGGGTTTGCCTGAGCCGGCGTATCGGGGCTTTTATCCCATTCGCCTTGTCCGCTTGCGCCTTCGCAAACCCAGACCCAAGTTTTCCGCACATGAAAAATGACGTCGTTCTCGTCCTCGTCAAAGGCGTGATGCCCACTGCCAACGGCTGTGCCGTGTTTCTCGGCAACGAGGACAAGACCTTCGTCATCTACGTCGACCACTCCGTGGGCAACGCCATCCAGATGACTCTCGACGGCGTCAAAAAAGACCGTCCCCTCACCCACGATCTCATCGCTCACATCCTCACCGGTCTCGGCGCCGAGCTCGATCACATCGTCATCAACGACGTCAGCGAGGGCACTTTCTTCGCCCGCATCCTCCTGCGCATGGAAAACGAGCTCGGCAAAAAAATCGTCGAGCTCGATGCGCGGCCCAGCGACTCCACCGTGCTGGCCCTGCAGCACAAACGGCCCATTTTTGTGGCCCGCAAGGTCTTCGACTCCGTCGAAGACATGACCGAAATCCTCGAACGCGTCCTCCGCCAGCAGGCCGATGAACCGGCCGAGGACGATGAAGCGGACGAAGACGACGAGAAGTAACCGTCCCTTCTCACAATATCCGCGTGTCCCCGTCATCCCTTCTTCGCCCCGCGCCCCTCCCGGCCGCCATTGAACCGGGCCAGCCGCTCACCGCGCTCGCGCCGATGCAGGACGTGACCGACTTGGCGTTCATGGGGGTCATCGCGCACTACGGTGCTCCCGATTGTTTTTTCACCGAGTTTTTTCGCGTCCACGCGCAGTCGCGCCCGGAGAAACACATCCTCCGCTCGATTGACGAAAACCAGACCGGCCGCCCCGTCTTCGCCCAGCTCATTGGCGAAGAAATCAACCACCTCGCCCGCACCGCCACCGAGCTCCTTCGTCATCCCGTCGCCGGCATCGATCTCAACATGGGCTGCCCCGCCCCCAAGGTTTATAAGAAAAACGTCGGCGGCGGCCTCTTGCGTGAACCCGCCAAAATCGACGAAATTCTCGGAGCCCTCCGCCATGCCTGCCCCGGTCTCTTTACCGTGAAGATGCGTATCGGCTTAGACAGCACCGAACATTTCGAGCGCATCCTCGACCTCATCAACAAGCACGACGTCGATCTGCTCAGTCTCCACGGCCGCACGGTGAAGGAGATGTATCGCAGCGAGGTTCACTACGATTACATCGCAGCGGCCGCGGCCCGCGTGAAATGCCCCGTTCTCGCCAACGGCAACATCACCTCCGCCGCCACCGCCGTCCGTGTGCTTGGTGAAACCAAGGCGGCCGGTGTGATGATCGGTCGCCATGCCATTCGCAACCCGTGGATCTTCCGCCAATGCCGCGAGGCCTTCGCGCGGAAACCGGTCACTATCGTCACCCTCGCCGATGTCCGCGACTACGTTGCCCGTCTCTACGACGCCACCCGCCAGCCCGGCCTGCCCGAACGGATGCACGTGAACAAGATGAAGAAATACCTCAACTTCGTCGGCCAGAGTGTGGATGCCACCGGCTCGTTTCTCCACGACATGCGGCGCACCGAGACCGAGGCCGCGCTTTTCGAAGTATGCGACCGGCACCTCCTCGCCGAGCCCTCAAAAATCTTCGCCGACGAACCCTACCCCGGCGTCATCGCCCGCCCCAACTGCGAGACGCCCACCGCCGATTCCGACGGCTGCTCACTGGAGACTATCAGCGCCTGAAGCGGACAGCGACGAGACTCGCTTCCTCTAAACCGGCGTACTTTTTCGCCCCATGTGCGGCGCATGCCTGTCTTACCCAAGGAAACGACATGGCACTTCTGCCGGAGCACTCAATTCTTCTGCGCAAGGTTGGAGGCTGAGGTCAGCTTTTCCAAAAGCACGGAGCGTGGAACCGGCTTTGCAATAAAATCGTCCATGCCGGCGGCCAGACAGGCTGCTCGCTCCTCGTCGAGTGCTCCGGCCGTAAGGGCGATCACCCGGGTGCCGCGATTGAGTTCGCCAGCTGCACCGGCTCGCAGCCGGCGCGTGGCTTCATGCCCGTCGATCTCGGGCATCTGCACGTCCATGAGCACCAGATCAAACTTGTCGGTCCGCAACCGCTCCAGCGCGGCGGCAGCGTTGGCAAAAGCCGCGGGGGCATAGCCTAGCACCCCGAGCGTAGCGGCGATGACCTTGAGATTGACGGGGTTGTCGTCGACGACGAGGAGCCGGAGAGGATGCGCGGCCGCGAATTCACCCGGAACCGGACCCATCTCGGCGGTTGGCGGAGGCCGGCGCAGCGCGGCGGGATCGCGCAGGGCCTGCGCCGCGATCGAGGCAAACTGCAGGTTACGGATCGGCTTGGGCAGGATCGCGGTAAACAGACCGGGCGGCGTCTCCGTCTGCGACGGTTGCGCTGAGGAGACCAGAAGGAGTGGCAGGTGCCGCGTGTCTTCCCGGGCACGGATGGCGCCGGCCAGGGCGATGCCGTCCATGCCGGGGATCATGTAGTCGAGGACGGCGAGATCGAAACGCTGGCGATCAAGGACGGCCAAGGCATCCACTCCCCGGCGCACCGCCACCATGCCCGCGCCGTATTGGGCGAGGATTTTTTCCAGCAGGCGCAGATTGGCCGGCAGGTCGTCGACCACGAGCACTCGCCGGCCATGCAGGGCGCGCTCAATCTCGTGAGGCGCCATAGGCGCGCGGAGCCGGAGTTGGCCGGTCACGCTTGCCTCCGTCACGGGCAGAGTGAAATGAAAATCGCTTCCCTCCCCCGGCTTGCTGTCAACACCGATCTCACCTCCCATGAGCGTCACAAGACGCTGGCAGATGGCCAGGCCCAGACCGGTGCCTCCGTAGTGGCGCGTCGTCGAGGTATCGACTTGGGAAAACGCCTTGAAAAGACGGTCACGGCGGTCGGTCGGGATACCAATACCAGTGTCGTGCACATGCACCGAGAGTCTTTGGCGTCCGTCGTCACCCGGAGGAACCGTGACGACGCGGATTTCCACATGGCCGGCGGCGGTAAACTTGATGGCATTGCCAACCAGATTGAGCAGTATCTGCCGCAGACGGGTCTCGTCACCCAAGATACCCTCGGGCACGTCCGGCTCGGTCCAGTAAACAAGCTCGATTTGCTTGGCACGAGCCTGAGTCGCGAGCAAGTCGAGCACATCCTCGATGAGCAGACGAAGGGCGACGGGGCGCGATTCGAGTTCGGTGCGGTCGGCCTCGAGCTTGGAAAAGTCGAGAATGTCGTTGATCAGGGTGAGCAGCGACTCGCCGGAACCAAGGATGGTGCGCAAATAGTCGCGTTGCGTCTCGTCGAGCCGGGTATCGGCGAGAAGGTTGGCGAATCCGATCACGCCATTCATCGGCGTGCGGATTTCGTGGCTCATCATGGCGAGGAACTGGCTTTTGGCGCGGACGGCATCCTCGGCGGCTTCGCGTGCGTGGACCTGCTCGCTGATGTCGTTTTGAATTGCGATGAATTCGACCGGCCGGCCGGCGGCATCCGCGATGGGAAACACGGTGGCATCGACCCAATAGGTGGCTCCGTCGCGTGAGCGCTGGCAAAGATTGCCATGCCAGAGACGTCCGGCAGCGACAGTGGCATGGATGTTTTCCAGATAACCGGCGGGATGCGCCGTGCCGTCGAAGAGACTCGGTGAGTCATGCAGCAGCTCTTCACGCCCGTAACCGGAAAGTAAACAGAACCGGTCGTTGACCGCCAAAATGCGATGGTCCGGATCGGTGACGATGATGGCGCAGTGGTCATCAAGCGCGGCCTGGGTCTGGCGAAGGCGGCGCAGCGATTCGTCCGCTGCGGCCCGGGCTTCCTCGGCAAGACGTTCGCTGTCCATCGCCTCATTGACCATATCTTGCACGACGGGTCGGATGAACGTGCGGAAATACACCCAGGCGACGGGCAACAGCAACGCGGCAAAGGCGGCGGCGATGAGCACGGCGTGGTCACGCCGCGTGCGAGCCTCGGCAATCTGATCGGCCAGCAGCCGGTCAAGATGGTCGATCGAGTCGCGCCAGAACGCTAGGCCAGACTCGAACGCCATGCGTATTCTGCCGTCGAACTCCGAGACGGGTAGCACAGGTCTTTCCGATGAGGAGGACGGGCAGATCGTCTCGGCGAATTTCTGAATCTCACCGAGAAAGTTCTCCGCCTCCTGCGGATAGTCCCGCTGAAAAGAATCGAGCGCACGGGACGAACGAAGATCGCCACCGATGGCAGCGTCGATGCTACGTTGGAGGCGAACGATATCCTCCTGCCGTAACTGATGGCAAAACACCCCCGCCGTCGCCGAGGTTGCGTCGTCCCAGGCGTGCTTGCGCAGGTCGGGTCCGAGCAGCTCGTGCATGTGAAGCAGGCGCTCGAGGTGGAGCGGCATCAACGAGGCGATGACGTCGGTCATGGCGTTGGTCTCGGCCTCCGGGCTGATGGTAAGACCGGAATGGTCACCCACATGAAAAATAAATTGGTGCAGCCGTTGCACCAGCTGACGCTGGCCGGCGGTGCGCTGGGGGCTGCCGCGCGGCGCGGCGCTGGCTTTATTCCACAACATGCGCAGTTCCTCCATTGTCGGGGCCGACCGGCCGGCCGCGACCAGCGCCTCGGGCCGGGGCAGCATCGCGGCAAGCGCGGTCTGCTGTGTTTCAAGTTCGGTCAGCTCCTGTTCGAATGCGCGGGACGCGGCCTCGTCGTCGGCGGTATCGTTCCATGCCAGATGCACGGCGTGATGAAGCAGGCCGACCGTCCGCAGCATCTGGTGCAACCCGGCGCGTTCACGCTCACCCCGGGTAATGTCGGCGTTAAGACCCGTGGAGAGAAAATAGACAGCGAGCCCGACAATGGGCAACGCGTAGAGGGCGATCAGCACCCCGACATGTTGGACGAGGCGGCGACGATTGTATTGGGTGCGTTCGGACATGGACCGGCGGTCTTGGGACTAAGGAGCAAGATGCGCCCAAGGACATCTATCTGCACCATGCAAGAAACCCGAGATGTTGCCATTCCTTTTCCCACGGAGCCCGCGATCAAGCCATGCTCCATGGCCCCCAGTGCACCGCCTCTATTCCAGCCCCAGCGTCTTGCGACCTTCGGGCGAAATCATCTGCGGCGTCCAGATCGGATCCCACACGATGTAAACCTTCGCGGATTCGACGGTGGGCAACGCGGCGATTTTTTGGCGCGCATCCTCGGCGATCGTCGGCCCCATGCCGCAACCTTGCGCGGTCAGCGTCATCTTCACCTCGACCACATGGCCGCCCGCCCGCCCCTTCTCGATGTTGAGATCATAGACGAGACCCAGATCCACGATGTTGACCGGGATTTCCGGATCGAAACAGGTCTTCATCGCCGCCCACACCGCCTGCTCGCTAAACTCGCCCGTCGCCGGGGAAGCCGCCGCCAGCGTGGCCACATCGAAGCCAGCCAGCGCATCCGCATCCTCGCGCTGAATGCGAAACAGTCCGTGGTCCGTCCGCACGGTGACACTGCCGCCGAGCGTCTGCATGACATGGGCCGATGTGCCTGCCTTGAGGGTGACCGTGTCGCCCGCCGGAATCACGGTGGCGGAAATATCGCGGGAGAGAATGTGTTCGGATGACATGGGAAGGATTGGTTAGCGCACGATGATATCCACCGGCAGGCGAGCGTAAACCCCGCGCGGGTCGTTGAACTGCTCCAGCGTGGCGGCCTCTTCCTTGAATCGGGTCAGCACCCGAGACAACACGCCGGAACCCCGGCTTTCAAGAGGATGCCCCCGTCCGATCAACGCCGTCAGTTTTTCCGTGAATGATTGCGGCTGCGGAAACTCCTCCAGCGCGCAGGATTTTTTAAGACCGGCTTCTTTCGCCGCGCACGCTATCGCCGCGTCCAGCCCGCCCAATTCGTCAACAAGCCCCAGTTTCAACGCCTCGCTTCCCGACCACACCCGACCTTCGGCGATTTTCCGGACGGCCGAAGGATCAAGGTTCCGGCCTTCGGAGACCTTGCGGATGAACTCGCCGTATATCCAGTCGACCATGCGTTGGAAAATCGCCAGCTCTTCCGGGGTCTTTGGCCGGGAGATCGTCATCAGATCGGCATGCCGTGCGGTTTTCACGCCGTCCCAGGTGAAGCCGAGATCATTGGCCAGTTTCTGAATGTCGAAATGAATCCCCACCACGCCGATCGAACCCGTGATGGTGGTCGCATCGGCAAAGATGCGCTTGCTGTAAGCCGAAATCCAATACCCGCCCGAGGCGGCGTAGCTTCCCATAGAAATGATCACCGGCTTTTCTTCCTGGGCCAGACGGATCTCGCGCTGGATATGCTCGGCGGCGGTGGCCGAACCACCGGGACTGTTCACCCGGATCACGATTGCCTTCACATCCCTGTCCTGACGCAGGCTCCGGATTTCACGCGAAAAACTGTCGCCGCCCACCTCCCCGTCCTTTCCTTCTCCATCCACGATGGCGCCTTCCGCGTAGATCACCGCAATGATGCCGTCGTCGGCCGACGGGGTTCCATCCGTCGTGTCCTTGGGCAATACGTCGATGTAATCGGCGAGTGCGATCTGCGTAAAGGCGTCGGACGCATCGGTCTTTCCGGTCGCCTTCTTGAGCTTTGCGAGAATCTCGTCCTTGTAGGCAAGCCGGTCCACCAGTCCCGCCTTCACCGCAACCTCGGGACGGATAATACCCTCCTCGTCGGCCAGTTTTTGGACACTGGCCGGGGGCATCTTGCGATCCTCGGCCACATCGGCGACCAGATCGGTCCAGATGTCGCCAAGCAGTTTCTCCAGCTGTTCGCGGTTTTCCGGGCTCAGGTCCTTGCGGACAAAAGGCTCCGCGTATGATTTGTAGACGCCGGATTTCGTCACCTGCACGCCCACGCCGAAGCGCTCGAAGGCCCCCGCGTAAAACATGGGTTCGCTCGCCAGTCCGGGCAGGAGCAACGTGCCATACGGGTCCAGCGCCAGATCGGTCGCTCCCGCGGCGAGGTAAAGATCGCGCGTCGTCGCGTAATCGAGATAGGCCACGACCGGTTTGCCCGAGGCTTTGAAATCCGCGAGGGCCGCCCTCACTTCCTTGAGCGCCGCGAAGCCCGTGCCGTAGCCCGACGGCTCCAGACTGCCCGTGAGAAACACCCCCGCGATGCGTCTGTCATGCGCCGCCTCGCGCAGCGCGCGGGTGACCTGCCGCAATTGCAACGTCTGCGACCCGGCGCCGCCCGACAACAGCGCGCCAAACCCCGCCCCGTCGCTTTCCACGGGAGTATCCGTCAGGTTGGCCTTCAGGTCCAACACCAGATACGAGCCCGGTTCGACGACCACGGTTTTCTTTTCCCACGTCGAAACCGCCGCCAGAAAAACAAAGGCCAGCACCGCCAGTCCCATGACGGAAAGCACCAGCGCGGTCAGCGTGCCCAGCATCGACGCGAAGAAATATTTCATAAGATGGCATACCGTAACCACGCAAAGGCGGTGCGCCAGTGCTTTTAGTTCCCGCGCGCCTTCACGAAAGTTTTGCCTTCAAAATGTGACATCTCCCATCTTCACCGGACCGGGATTTGCTGTTACTCAAAACATCTGCCCTCTTTAAACTCATGAGCGACCAAATCGAACTGCTGACCACCAACCGCAAGGCCCTCACCGTAAATTTGGACGACGCAAAATACGGCACGCTCGCCGAAATCGGCGCCGGCCAGGAAGTGGCCCGCATCTTTTTCCAGGCCGGCGGCGCCGCGGGCACCATCGCCAAGTCGATCTCGGCCTACGACATGACGTTCAGCGACGCCATCTACGGCAAGGCCCCGCGTTACGTCTCCCGCGAACGCCTCCAGACCATGCTCGATCACGAGTATAGCCTGCTCATCGAGCGCCTGGCCGCCAAACGCGGCGACGCCAGCACCTTCTTCGTCTTTGCCGATACCGTCGCCGCCAAGAGCTTTCGCGGCAACAACGAGTGCCACGGCTGGATGGGCATTCGTTTCCAGACCGAACCGCACGGCCCTCCCAACGACGTCATCATCCACGTGCGCATGTGGGACAAGGACAACCTCCACCAGCAACAGGCCGTGGGCATCGTCGGCACCAACCTCATTTACGGCGCCTTTTTCTACCGCGACAACCTCGACCGGCTCATCCAGTCGCTCGTCGACAACGTCGGCACCGACCGCATCGAGATCGACATGATGCGCCTCTCCGGCCCGGCGTTTCAAAACGTCGACAACCGCCTCGTCTCCCTGCACCTCGTGCAGCACGGCCTCACCAACGCCGTCATGTTCGGCGCCAATCACGAGGTGCTCCAGCCCTCCGAGGTCCTCTACAAAAAGGCCATCCTCGTCGAGCGCGGCAGCTTCCGCCCCGTCACCCATGTCAACGTCGACATGCTCAACTGCGCCTGCGCCCAGTTCATGCAGGAGCCTCAGGTCAAGGGGAAGGAAATCATGGTCCTCATGGAAATCACCATGAACAACCTCCTCGCCGCCGGCGGTCTCGATGCGCAGGACTTCCTCGCCCGCGTCGATCTGCTCGGCGACATCGGCTTCACCGTCCTCATTTCCAACTACTCGGAGTATTACCGCCTCACGTCCTACTTCCGTCGTTACACGAAGGAGATGATCGGCGTCGCCATGGGCATCAACAACCTCCTCGAGGTGTTCAACGAGAAATACTACGAGGGCCTCGAGGGCGGCATTCTCGAAAGCTTCGGCCGCCTCTTCCGCAACTTCGTGAAACTCTACATCTACCCGATGCAGCAGAAAGCCTACGATCGTTACCTCACCGACGGCCATCCCGCGGCCTCCCCCTCGGGCAATTCCACGTTCGCCTCCACCGTGCTCATCAGCGCGAAAAACCTCCAGGTCGATCCCCACCTCACCAACCTCTACGCGCACCTGATGGAAAACCACTACCTTGAGTGCATCGTGGGTTTCGATCCCAACATTCTCGGCATCTTCTCGCGCGACGTCCTCCAGCGCATCCGCGCCAACGACTCCAGCTGGGAAACCATGGTTCCCGTCACCGTTGCGAACGCGATTAAAAGCCGGCGCCTCTTCGGCTACGGCGAATCCGCTCCCGAGGCCGTGACCGTCTGACCCACGGGCCCTTTCTCAACGGTCACCCCGCCGCCAGAAGCTCGTCGCTTTGCGAAGCTCGGCGGCGGCGGCCCGCGCTTCCTCCGCGGACTGCTCATCCGCCACCTCAATCGTTTTCTTCGCCTCCACCGGAGTCTCCGTCACCGCCTGGCTCTTGCGCGACACCAGCAAGTTTCCGGTTTTGACATCGACCGCATAGGTGTAGCCGCTTCGCCCGGTCACGGAGTTCTGATCGTGCGAAACCGCCTCATCCGCCCCCGTCAGACTGATCGATGAAAATTGCCCCGAAAATCCGGTGGCGGAAAAAAGATCAAACGTGGCCGCGCCACCTCCGAGGGCGGAGATCATATCCGCGCCCACATTGAGCACCAGCGTTCCTCCCAGCGTCAGAGCGCCTTCGACCACGATGCGGTCATGGCCGTTGGCCAGGCAGTTCATCAGCTTGAGATGCGTCGTTCCGCCCAGCGTAAGTGAATCCATAAACGACAACACACCGGTCGTCGTGTCGTCCAACGCACCGACCAGCGTCGCCCCCTGTCCCACCGTGAGCGCGCCTTTTACCCGACCCACGCCACGGAGACTTTGAGCGGCGCCCAGCGTGCAGCCGCCCGTGACTCCGCTGACATCAAGCACCGAGCCGGAACGGACAACGATCATCTGCGAAGCCAGCGAGCCCCCCGCACCGAGCGCGAGCGTTCCCGCCGTGATCATTGTGTCGCCACGATAGGTATTAGCGCCGTTTAGCACGAGAACGCCCACACCGGATTTTGTCAGCCCGCCGGCACCGGAAAGCACGCCATTGAGGTTGATCAACCGTGATTCGCCGCCTTCGTTGGCGGCGGTGAAAATGACGTTTCCGCCTTCAGCAAGGGTCATGTCGAGCGGCGACGTCCAGTTTTCCAGCGCACCGATCGTGCCACCAGCCAGCAGGATATTGGTCGAGAGATCACCGGCCGCCTTCTTGGAAATACCCGCCGCGCCCACATACAACGCGCCCCCGGTCATTTTCAATTTCGCCGAGGCGCCCGGTTTGAAATTTCCGCCGGCGCCCAACTGGATTCCACCGATTCTCAAAACTCCCCCCGAAATCGACAGCTCTCCCGAGCCCGCCGGGAACACCGCATCGTGGTTGATGTAAAGCGGGCAATCGGGATCGGACAACGTGCCACCCTCGATGCTCACAACCCCGCGGCTCGAACCGTCACCACCGATCAAAACAGGCGTCGTCAAGGTCACCGTGCCATTCTTGAGGCGCAGCGTGCCCGATTTGCCCGAGCGTCCCACGATGTTCAAATTGGCGGACAGCGAACTGCTGGCCGCCTGCACGATGATCGCCGCAGGGTCGTCGATGGTGTAAACCGAATCGCCGCCATAACCGATCAACAATCGGCCGCCCTTGAGGTCCAGCGTGGCCGCACGTTGGAGCACATCGCCCTGCGTCCACAGGGTGATGTTGCCCCCTTTTCCGCCAAAGACACCTCCGTTCAGTTCCAAGAGTCCGCCGCCCAGCACGGTCCAGGCGACGTTGGTCGTGAATTGGCCGCCCGAAAGCGCCAGTTTCGCGCCCTGTCCGATGGTCGTCTTGAACGCCGACAAAGGCACCAGCATGCTTCCCACCACCACCTCGCCGCCGGCGTCGACTGTCACCGCCGGCGAGATACCGGCCAACACAAGCTTGCCGCCCGAAAGCGTGTAACTGCCTCCGTCCGCGACGTGAAACTTGACCTCGGCCACCGTCTGCGTGCCGGACAAGGTCACGACGCCTTTCGCCGCCTTGCCCGCTCCTATCGTGACGATATCAAGCGGTGTGGTGAGCGCGACATTCGCCTCCCCGTTCCACCAGTTGTTTGTAGTGACACTCCAAACACCGTCGCCGTCCTGCGCCCCGGCCATCTCCGGATTGGCATCCCAGGTAAGCGCGGCGGCGGACAGAACACCGGCGGTTATCATTCCTGAAAATCCGGCGCACGCCGTCTTGAAAATCCGTCCAAAACGCGAAAAACGCGGATCCAAAAACCGACACTCGGTCGAAGCGACAATTGGGGTAGTCATGGGGTTGGGGTAAAAATATCTTAGTAACCCGCTATTGGATTAGAAGGTTATATTTCAACGGCCGCCGCCGCCATCTTGATCCCAAAAACGCAAAGTCTCCCCGCATTCCGCACTTCCTCGCGGACGGATTTTCCTTTTGGCTCGGCGGCTCCCTTCCATGCGCTTCCACAAGTATCACGCCCTCGGCAACGACTACATCGTCTGCGACCCCGCGGACTTCCCCCAGTGGGGAGCCGCCCCCACCGTCGAGCAGATCCGCGTCGTCTGTCACCGCAATTTTGGCGTCGGCTCCGACGGCATCCTCTGGGGCCCGCTGCCCTCCGCCAAGAGCGACTTCGGTCTGCGCATTTTCAACCCCGACGGCTCCGAGGCCGAAAAATCAGGCAACGGCCTGCGCATTTTCTCCCGTTATTTGTGGGATCAGAAACTCGCCAAGAATCCCGTCTTCACCGTCGAGACTCCCGGCGGCCACGTCCAGTCCGTCATCAAGGAAGACGGCCGCCTCATCACCGTGGACATGGGCAACGTGAGCTTCACCAGCACCAAAATCCCCCACGTCGGCCCCGAGCGCGAAGTCATCAACGAAAAGATCACCGTCCTCGACCGCACGTTTACCTATTGTTCCGCCACCATCGGCAATCCCCACTGCGTGCTTCCGCTCGATTCCGTCTCCTCCGAGCTCGCCCACAAATACGGCCCGCATCTGGAAACCCACGCCAACTTCCCGAGGAAGACCAACGTGCAATTCCTCAAGGTCCTTGACCGCGCAAATATCCAGATCGAGATCTGGGAGCGCGGCGCCGGCTACACCCTTGCCTCGGGCAGCAGCTCCAGCGCCGCCGCCGCCGTCGCCCACAAGCTCGGCCTCGTCGATGCCAACGTCACCGTGCACATGCCCGGCGGCCAGATTGGCATCGAGATCGGCGAAAACTTCGCCATCCGCATGACCGGCACCGTCAACAAAGTCGCCACCGGCGAGATGCATCCGCAACTCTTCGAGGTCAAAGTCTGAGCCGGTCGCCCTTCCCGGCCGCAAATCTCCATTGATGCGCGCCGTCCACGCGCGCACGCTTGCCGCAATGGGATGGCTTTCAGACTTTTTCAGGCTGGTCGGCGGATTCCTTTACTGGAACGCCCGCAAGACATTCTACCGCCTGCGCGGCGCCCGCGGTCGCTGTCCCTGCCAGCACCCGAGCGATTCCGGCAACGCCTGGGAAACCGGCTGCAACGCCATCACCCACTGGAACCAGCCCGCCCGTTTCCAATCCATTTGTCCGTTGCTTCAAAAGGATTCGTCCGACCGTTGGCGTTGCTCGGTCAATCAGGCCGACGTCCGGCCTTTCTGGGGACGCGCCTTTGCCTTTTACGGCACCGGCTTCGCCGCGCTTTATCTGGCGGGCACGCTCGCCGCGTTCACCGCCCTGCGCACGATCGGCTATCCGGTGACATACGCCGGCATCATCTGGCCGCCCTCATGGTCAAAATTCGACGGCATCAAATCGGATTTCTTCCTGACCAAATTTCAACGCGCCTACGCCGCCCAGGACACCCGCGAGGCGATGCTCGACCTTTCCCTCGCCTACGATCTCAACCCCCGCAACTACAGCGCCGGCTTCCTGCTCGCCCAACTTTGCCAGGTCGGCCAGTCCGGCCTTTCCGACCGTTTATACCGCCGTCTGCTTGCCGAACACCCCGAGAACGCCGAGCAGACATCCCAGGCGTTTTTCCGCTCACTCCTTGCCCGCGGAGATTTTCAGGCGGTGCAGGCTCTCGCCCGCGACCGCATCCTCACGGCTCCCGATTTTTCACCCGCGTGGCTCAACGCATTTCTTTTCGCGAACCGGCGTATCGGCGACGATGAATCCCTCGCGAAGCTCGCGGAGAACCCGCGCATCCAAATGTTGCCGCCGGACGTGCAAACGGTGCTCTCGCTTGCCTGCGCCATTCGGACATCCCCTCCGTCCGGTGTTCGCCAGCTGTTGCTCGACGCGGCCGGCCGCGGAGCCAACGGCTACACGCTTTATTTCATCTGCAATCAACTCATCCAACACGACGCCGCCCAGGCCGCGCTGGGACTTGTTGAGCAGGCCGGCATTAATTTGAGCCCCCGTGACCGCACCTCCCTGCGCCTCAACGCCCTCGCCGCACGAGACTGGGCCACCACTTTGGACAAGGAAGTCGGCCGGCTGCTCGCCCCGCCTCTCACTCCCGCCGTGGTGGAGTTGCTCTCCACCCATCTCATTCTCTGGCCCGACGACGGGTTGCTCGGGAAACTCTTTGTCCGGCTGAAGGCATCACCCCTGCCGCCGGACGAAAAAAGCTACTCGGCCTATCTCACCTTTTTTTGCGCGGCCGGCGTCGCCCGGGATAAAGATATTCTCGACTGGAGCACCGCACGTTTGAAGGAAGTTGTCGGCACGCGTTTTTCCAGTCTGGACATGGTTGGCGGGTTTTTCCTCGTTCCCAACAACACCTCTCATTTGGAAAACTATCTTCCAACCCTCCAGCCCTTGCCGCTGGAAACCACTTACGCTCTGTTCACCCACTACGCTCCGGTTGCCAACGCGCCCCGGTCTCCTTGAATGAGCACGTCCGGCCCATCACCCGTCACCCGCAGTGATCGCCTCGCGACCGGATGCGTGCTGGTGTCCGCCGGGCTGCTCATCGCCGCGCTCTCCGCGCTGCTCTGGCCGCAGTGGCTCCACAACCCCGATCTGTCCCACGGACTTTTTGTGCCCGCGATTTTTTTCCTGCTGCTGCATGAAAGCAGGAAACACGGCCCGTGGCGCTGGCTCCCCGAGACTCCCTCGATAAAAATCCTGCGCGCTTCCGCCATCGTCGCCGGACTCGCCTTGGTCGCGCTCGGCGGACTCTTCGCCGCCGCCGTCGATTGGTCTCACGCCCTCGTCGGCCAGATGCTCGCCTGCGCCCTGAGCATGCTGCTCTTCGCCGCCCTTGTCTGGATGGCCGGTGACCGGATGAAACTCATTCCGCTCAACTGGTCTTCGCTCGTGGCCGTCGGTTTGTGGCCGCTCAGCGCCCCCATTCCACCCGGCACCTATCAGCACATCACGCTCACCCTGCAACTGTGGGTCACCAAGGTCGTGATCCACTCGCTGCACCTGCTGGGGATTCCCGCGACCACCGCCGGAAACATCATCGAGCTCGCCCACACCAGCGTTGGCGTCGAGGAGGCGTGCAGCGGCGTGCGCAGCCTCGTTTCTTGCATCGTCGCCGGCTTGTTTTTTTCCGCCACCCTCGTGCGACGGCCGGCGGCTCGCGTCTTCATCGTCGTCCTCTCCGTGCCGCTCGCCATCGGGATGAACATCCTGCGCTCGCTGCTCCTCACCCTCTTCGCCAATGCCGGCATCGACATCGGCGGCACCTGGCACGATCTCACCGGATTTGCGGTTCTCGGGGTGACTTCCCTGATTCTCGGCGGCCTCGCCCTGTGGCTGGGCGATCGCCCCGCCTCGCCGCCACCACCGGAAAAAACCGGTGGAATCGCCGGCTCTCCATCGCGACGCTGGGGCGTGCCCGCGGGGTTGATGGCCGCGCTGCTGCTCGCCGCGTTCTTCGTTTTCAACACCCACGGGACCTCGCGGCCCGGCGCCGCCGCGCCCGATCTTGAGGCGATTCTCCCCGCCGCCGCCGAAGGCTGGAACGTGATCACCGCACACGACCTTTATCAATTCACCGCCACGCTGCAGACCGACCATCTCGTGCAACGCAGCTACGTCCGCACCGATTCGGACAACAAGGTCGAGCATGTCACCTTCTACCTCGCCTACTGGCCTCCCGGTCAGGCGCCCGTCAGCCTCGTGTCTTCCCATACGCCCGACGCCTGCTGGCCCGGCACGGGCTGGGAGGCTCTGCCACGCACGCCTGGGCCGACACCCTTCCTCGTCGGCGATCAGCCCGTTCCCGCACCCGAAGCGCGCGTTTTCAAAAACGGCCCCATCTTCACCAACGTCTGGTATTGGCACCTCTACGACGGACACCCCATCGTGCAGATCGATCCGCGTTCGCCGCGCGCCCTCCTCAAGCTCGCCCTGCGTTACGGGTTTCACAAGGACGGCGACCAGCTCTTCATCCGCATCTCCAGCAACCGTCCGTGGGAGGAATTGCGCGACGATCCGTTGATCGTTGGAATCTTGTCCCGCCTGCATCCCCTCGGCCTGTAACCCGCCATGCTCTTCCGCCTCACTACCCGCGAACGCTACGCCCTCGGCATCATCGCCCTCCTCATCGCCCTCGGCATTCTCGGCATGGCCATATTCTAACTCCGGTTCCCCTCCGATATCTTTCTCGTTCTTCATTCTCTTTCTCGTTCTCATTCTCCCTCCGAAACTCTCCGTTCCCCACCTCCGGAAGCTCTCCGCTCTAGCCTCTTCGCTCTCAGCCCAGCACCCGCGCCGTATTCCGGTTGATTTGCCCGCCAAAATTCTGATTCTCCCTGCATCCCATCGATGCGCCCGCACGTTCTAGTTATGAAGTGGCCTACGCCCAAACCAGTTCGTTCATCGCTTTCGCAGTCGCCCGCCCGCGCCGCCCGGCTCCCGTCCGCGCCTTCCGTTCGCTTCGCATGAGTTCGGTGCCTCCAGCCGCCATCATTCCTCCCGACGAGGAAAAACACGCCGTGGACGCGCAGATCCTCCAACGTGTCGCCGCCGGCGACCAGTCCGCCCTCGGCGAACTCTACGACCGCTTCTCCCGCCCCCTTTTTGCCGTCGCCCTCCGCGTTCTCAACGACGCCGCCGAGGCCGAGGATGTCCTCCACGACGTCTTCGTCACCCTATGGGAAAAAGCCCCCGACTTCGAGTCCTCCCGCGGCCACGCCTTCTCCTGGGCGCTCACCCTTACGCGCAACCGCGCCATCGACCGCGTCCGCTCCCGCAAACGCCGCGCCGAGATCATCACCGAAGCACTTCCATCCGACCTCGGCTACGACGAAGCCGCCGATGCCAAGCTCGATGCGCCCGGCTCCCTCTGGTTCAAGGAAAAAGCCGCCGCCGTCCGCTCCGCCGTCGCCACCCTCCCCGCCGACCAGCGCAAGGCCCTCGAGCTCGCCTATTTCAGCGGCCTCACCCAGCAGCAAATCGCCGAGAAACTCTCCGAACCCCTCGGCACCGTAAAAGCCCGCATCCGTCGCGCCCTGTTCAAGCTCCGCGACGTTCTCACCCCGCAGCTATGATCGACGAACGCAAAGAAGAAGCCGCCGCGCTCTACGCCCTCGACCTGCTCGAAGGCGCGGAACTCTCCGCGTTCGAAGCCGAGCTCGCCGCCGACCGCGAACTCCGCCACCTCGTCGACCGTCTCCGCGAGACCTCCGCCGGCGTCGCCTTGCTCGCACCGCCCGCCGCGCCGTCCGCTTTCCTCCGCGAACGCATCATGGCCGCCGCCGCCGACCGCTCCACCACCCGGCCCGACCACGTCGTGCCCTTCATTCTCCCCGCCTGGGCCGGCTGGGCCGCCGCCGCCTGCTTCATCATCGCCACCGGCTACTTCGTCGTCGCCAATTTCAACACCCGCAGCCAGTTCGACTCCCTCCGCGAAAACGCCCGCCTCTCCGCCATCGAGATCAAAAACCTCAACAACATCCTCGAAGCCGAGCGCCTCATCTCGAAGCAACAGATCGCCTCCCTCAAGGGCGCCCAGACCGACATCGCCGACCTCCGCGCCAAACTCGCCACCGAGCGCGCCGAAGCCTCCGCTCAAATCGCCGACCTCCTTCACCAGAACGCCCTCGCCGACCTGAAGATCGCCTCGCTTGCCTCCCTCGCCGGCAACTCCCCGCAGGCCCAGGCCATCGCCGTCTGGAACCCCAAGACCCAGGAAGGCGTTCTCTCCGTTGCCAAGCTCCCCGCCCTCGCCAGCGACAAGGACTACCAACTCTGGGTCATAGATCCCGCCTATCCGAATCCCGTGGACGGCGGCGTCTTCCAGGTCGACCCCGCCACCGGCGACGCCCGCGTCAATTTCAAGCCCAACAAAGACGTGAAGTTCGCCGCCAAGTTCGCCGTCAGTCTGGAACGCAAAGGCGGCGTCCCCAAGGCCCAGGGCCCCATCGTCCTCCTCAGCGACTAAATCCGAATCATTCTCGTTCCTCTTTATCTTTCTCTGTCGCCAGGGAATTCGGAGGGAGAAAGATAAAGAGTAAGAGAAAGAAGAAAGATTCCGTCCTCGATCCGCCGCCTCCTCCTCTTCCTCCGGCTCTTAGCTCTAGCCCCTCAGCTCTCAGCCTCCGCTAAGTCTCCCCGTTCTTTCCAAGCTTGTCACCCGCTCCGCCCCCGCGAAACTCCACCGCTTTATGGTCATCAAACCCAAAGTCCGTGGATTTGTCTGTATCACCGCCCATCCCGCCGGCTGTGCCACCCATGTTCAGGAGCAGATTGATTACGTAAAGTCCAGGGGCCCCCTCAAAAACGGCCCCAAAAAGGTCCTCGTGATCGGTGCCTCCACCGGCTACGGCCTCGCCTCCCGCATCGGTGCCGCCTTCGGTTCCGGCGCCGCCACCATCGGCGTCTTCTTCGAGCGCCCCTCCGAACCCGACAAGACCGCCACCCCCGGCTGGTATAACACCGCCGCCTTCACCAAGGCAGCCCACGCCGCCGGCCTCTACGCCAAGAACTTCAACGGCGACGCCTTCTCCGACGCCCTCAAGACCCAGGTCCTCGACACCATCAAGCGCGACCTCGGCCAGGTCGACCTCGTCGTCTACTCCCTCGCTTCCCCCCGCCGCACGCATCCCAAGACCGGCGTCGTTCATAAATCCTGCCTTAAACCCGTCGGCCAGTCCTACACCAACAAGACCGTCGACACCGACAAGGGCATCGTCAGCTCCATCACCATCGAGCCCGCCAATCCAGCCGAGATCGCCGACACCACCGCCGTCATGGGCGGCGAAGACTGGGAGATGTGGATCAACGCCCTCGCCGACGCCAAACTCCTCGCACCCGGCGCCACCTCGGTCGCCTACTCCTACATCGGACCCGCCGTCACCTGGCCCATCTACAAAAACGGCACCATCGGCCTCGCCAAAAACGACCTCGAACGCGCCGCCAAGTCCATCGACGCCACCCTCAAAACCAACGGTTACGGCCGCGCCTTCATCTCCGTCAACAAAGCGCTCGTCACCCAGGCCAGCTCCGCCATCCCCGTCGTCCCCCTCTACATTTCGATCCTCTACAAGATCATGAAGGCGAAAGGCACGCACGAAGGCTGCATCGAGCAGATCGACCGCCTCTACCGCACCCAGATGTATGGCGGCATGGGCCTCGAGTTTGACGACGCCGGCCGCGTCCGCATCGACGATTGGGAAATGCGCGCCGACACCCAGGCCGAAGTCGCCGCCCTCTGGCCCGAAGTCGTCACCGAAAACCTCTCCGCCCTCACCGACATCGCCGGCTACCGCAGCGAGTTCCTCAAACTCTTCGGCTTCGGCATCCCCGGCATCGACTACGAGGCGGACATCGACCCTCACGTCGAATTGCCCTCCTAAATCAGTTTGTCTCCATTTTTCGAGGCCCGGCTCCAAAAAGCCGGGCTTTTTTGCATCCACTCTCTTGCCACTCATCCACAACTGCTCCATCAACCCACCATTCCCCTGCTAATCAGGTTCATTGCAAAACCTCGCGGGGAAGTGACGGGGCGAAGCTTTCTCTGAAACCTGCTACCTTATCCGCCCGTTGACGCCTTAAATTCCGTCAAGCGGACTCCTCACCCCCAGCCCCGGCTTCTGCATCACATGCGTATAGATCTGCGTCGTCTCCACGCTCTCGTGACCCAGTAAATCCTGCACCGTGCGGATATCCACCCCGCCCTCCAAAAGATGCGTGGCAAACGAATGCCGCAACACATGCGGCGTCACCCGCTTCGTGATCCCCGCCGCCGCCGAAGCCTTCCGCACCGCATTCTGGAAAGTCCCGTCCAAAACATGATGCCTGCGCTTGATCCCCGATTCAGGATCGACCGCCAATTCCCTCGACGGAAACACCCACTGCCACTCCCAACGCTCCCCCGCCCGCTTGTATTTCTGCGCCAACCCCTCCGGCAACCACACCCCCGGCACCCCGGCCGCCCGATCTCCGTCAAACAACGTCCGCAACCGCTCCAAATGCGCCCTGATCGGCCCCTTCAACGCCTCCGGCAACACCGTTACCCTATCCTTCCCGCCCTTTCCCGCATAAATCTGCACCTGCCCCCGCTCCAAATCCAAATGGTGCACCCGCAGCCTCAGCAACTCCATCAACCGCAAGCCCGCCCCATACATTAATTCGCCCATCAACCGATACGTCCCCGGCATCCCCGCGAATAATTTCTGACACTCCCCCTTCGTTAATACCGTCGGGATCTTCTTCCTCGGCCACGCCCGCTTGAAATCGATCTCCCCCACATTACGCCGCAACCCCTCCTGCATAAAAAACACCAACGCATTCAACGCCTGCTTCTGCGTTGCCGGACTGCTCCTGTGCTCCACCGCCAACATACTTAAAAACCGGCCACCTGCGCCCCCTCCGCCTTATACGGAGAGTCCGGCGCCAAAAACGCCACGAATCGCTTCGCCCACTCCCGATACGTCACCTCCGTGCGCCACAACATACCCTTCACCCGCAACGCCCGTATCAAATCACGCTCCCAATCCGCCCCGCCCAAATCCGCCCTCGCCAACGTCTCTTGCGACTTGCTCCGCTCCGCTCCTCCGGCTCTCGGCTCCAGCCCCTCGGCTCTCACCTTCCCGTCCCTACTATCCGCCGTCCGCACCTCCCGACTCTTCGCCAACAGCAGATCATCCCCCGCCCTCGTCAACCGCTGCCCACTATTCCCCCCGGAGCCGAGACCTCCCGGTCCCGTTTCGCCCGCCGAACTTCCTCCCGCTCTCAGCTCTAGCCTCTCAGCTCTCACCTCCCCCCCTGACACCTCCGCCATCCGCAACGCAGTCTTGTAAAACCACCGAAGCGCAACGCGCGAGTCACTTGCAGCTTGCCCGTCCAACGCCCCCAAGTATTGCTGAATCAATATAACCGACGCAGGCGAACGCTCCCTTTTACAATAAGCCAAAAACGAAATGATCCCCTGCCGATACGCCTCGCGCTCGATTTCCGACAAAGATTCCTGCTTCAAAACCTCATTCCAACGAGGAAACGAGATAGGCGCTCTCTTTTCTGAAAATTCCTTGTCGCCTAAAGCCATACTCGCAATTAAGCTTTAGCCGGCATTCCCCACAAGAATTTCCCGCTCAATAATCACACAACCAGCTTGAAATGATTTTATTCCATAAAATCGTTTCATCCCACCATCTCCCCCCAAAAGCTCAACTCAGTTGAGCCCAATAACACTGTTAGCCAAAGAAATCATGAGCCAAGTCGGTAAACGTTTCAGATTGACGGAAGACGAAGGACGCAGGCTTTTTTGCGAACATCTTCCCTTAAGAGGAAGTGTAACCAAAAAATACAAAAATATCGGACTAGAAAACGGTTGGTTATTACTAAAACTCGATCATCCTTTTGATTACCAAGTCGAAAATAAGACCGAAAAGAGATTTATAGGTTTTTCTGTAAGCCAGATAGCGATTCGCTCACGATGGGCAGGACACGATATCGGCGGCTCACAGCCAACTTCAGTTTTTGTATTGATAGCGGACAGCGAAGAGAAATTTAATACGGATATTATAGATCCGAAGGACTTCTATTTTGAGTCGTGGGCCATGTGTCATAATGAAAAATAAAACAGAGGCTAACCAGTCGTTACAGACAATGACCACAGCTGTCACGTGTCGTGCTGCGCACGCCCCGCGCCAGCTGCGGTCATGTCTGATCTAAAGCGTTAGGCAAAAATCATGAAAACCGAACCGTGGATTATTCTTACTGATCGCCTAGGCCGTGACGTTCGAACGCCGACCGAATCCCAAATCGCCGAGGCGATACGTGACCTTCGAGTCCATCAAGATGACGGCGAGCATGGCATTGTGTCGCTTCGCCGTGGACTAGATGACGGACCGATTTGGCTAATCGAGCTGTCGAATCGCGGAAATGTTACCTATTCCGAATATAAAGATGCGGATTTTGAAGAGTTGGCGTCGAAGTTAGTTGGCGAATCATTGGGCATGCTAGATATCGCTCGCAGATTCTATTATCTACTTCGTGGAGACCTCTTTGCTCTCAGCGCCTGCCAGTGGAACCGCAAAGAAAAATGAAAACTGAGCCTAACAAGTCGCTAGAGACAACGCCTATGGCTGTCACGCTGGCTGCTTCGCACCCATCGCGCCAGCCACAGGCGCGTCTCACCTAAGACGTTAGCCAAAAACTATGATGCTCATTCTATACATTATAGTTTCGCTCCAAATCATCTCCGACATTCCTAAGGTTTACGGGAAAAGCGAGAAAGCGAAGGCGTTTCGCAGCTCGTTAGATGAAAAAGCAAAAAACAGCAGATTGAGACCTTCGGCGAAAGATTATAGGAAACTTCACATCATGGGAAGTATCGCTATGGTTTTCCTATTCGCGATGCTCATCTTTAATCATAAGAATTAATGAAGGCAGAAAAAACGGAGGCTAACCAGTCGCCAGAGCCAATGCATATGCTCGTCACGCTGGCTGCTTCGCACCCATCGCGCCGAGCATACGCATCGGCTCATCTATAACGTTCGGCAAAAAATGAACCGGCTATTTCGATTCCTTGTATGGCTCATCGGCGGAATCGTAGGAACGCTTGTGATTCCCCTATTTTTCTTCGGTATCGCTTATTTGACGCCCAAAACCCAATTCGGAAATTTCGCAGCTTTGATATGCGGATTCTCTTTCTATACGATTGTTCCTGTTGGATTTCTGGTATCTATTTTTATTGCCTTTTCTTCGCTTCGCTGGAGCGAGACTCATAACAAGTAATCGAATAGATTACAGTAAAGACGAACACACGCGTATGATTACCGCAGGTATTAAAATAAAAACCACGGAGCCGAACCAGTCGCTACAGACAATTCGATTCGCTGTCACGTTTCGTGCTCCGAGCCGCACGAACCGCGCCAGCGAACCGAATGTCTGATCTAAAGCGTTCGGCAAATCGGAAATGAACCCGACCACACTACAAATACTAAAAGCCTGCGCCGTTGTATTTTTCGGCACGGCTTCTTTTTGTGGATTGAGTCTTTTAGTTCA
>Ga0310811_10000186_pt1 | contig 90549 bp, 124 predicted proteins | sample YCmetagenome_FD_207642 | JGI IMG/M metagenome (GOLD analysis project Ga0310811, IMG submission 207642) | Soil microbial communities from experimental microcosm in Duke University, North Carolina, United States - YC | ecosystem: Engineered > Artificial ecosystem > Soil microcosm > Unclassified ... | reverse complement strand
AATTAGCAACTAATATTACCAAACATAATACTATAGAAGAAGCTAATAAACATATAGAAGAATTAAGATCTAATCTTGATTGGATTAAAAACTATAGAATAAGAGAATCATATAAAACTATATAACTATGAAAAAGATAACTAATATATTCTCTAATGATGATGAAACATTAAAACTTATCATTAATATAGAATATAATGATAAAGAATTAAATAGTCCTATTATAGCAAATATAACAGTAACTAAAGATAAACCGTCTATAATAAGTACATTATATAATGGTAGTAACTTATCAGATGCAATAGATATATTTAATAAAAACCTATAAATATAATTAACCTTAAACCAACAATATTATGTTTGAAGATATATGGGAATTCATTAAAACAATAGCTAAGTTAATACTTATAATTATTGTAATACTACTAGTATTTGTAGCATTAAAGACTATAATCTTTGATGTATTACTAGCTCCATTTAAAAACTTTTAAAATATTAAAGACTATGAAACTAGTTCTATCTATTCTAATACTATCTCTAGGAGTTAGTATTACAAGCTGTAAGAAATACAGTAGATGCTGTTCTTATTCCTATCATGATGTGAAGGAAAATAAAGATGTACAAGGACAAAAATCCTGTTCTTCTAATCTAAGTAAGAAAGAGTATAAAGATTATGATTACTCTAATAATAATCCTGCTTGGATTAACTCACAAAACATGCAAGGTTATCCTAACCTATATACTAATGTAACAATGAATTGTGAGGACTAATGAGTAATTTCTTATTTACAATAATAGTAGTCGTAGTGGCTACTATTATTACTATAATAGTTAATCTAATTATAGAAGTATATAGTATTAAATTAGATAAGAATAGAAATATTATTATTGGTTTAGTTATTATATTATTAATATTACTATTACTTATTTTTGAAAAGATATGAAAAAAGAATATAAGATTAAACTAACTATTTTATATAGTAATAGTAGTTATAACTATTACTTTTATTCAGATACTGAAATAGAAGATAAGGATATAAGTGAATTTATAGATAAGACTATGAAAGATCATAAGATGTATATAAATTTAACTATAATATCTATTATACAATATAAAGTAGATGATAAGGTAATAGAAAGATTTGAAACTAATATTACTAAAAATTATTTAAAATAATAAATAACTCTTATCCAGTGCTAGGAAATCGCCTCTAAATTTATGAAAATATTATACATAACTTAGTAGATAAGTTAGGGATGCTCTACAAGTAGAAATCATGTATGATCTAAAGGATTGCAACCTTATAAGAGTTATTTTAATAATATAGCTAAGCTGTGTAAAGCGTTAGAATTGATAATCTAATAGAAGCTATATTAATTTTATTAAAATCTAATTATCATTAGTCAGAAAATCCAGAAATGGGCGCTCATGGACTCTTAGTATATAATCACTGAGTTATATAGTGATAATTATTATTATATTTAAAGTAAAAGGCTAAACATTAATCTTTTGTAATAAGCCCTATATTCAATTCAAGATAGGAGAAGCTTTGTTGTAGAACTGCTTGAATAAAACTACAAACATATTACATAAAGATACTAATACTGAATTGACAAGTATTGGAAATAGGAGGGCAGAACTCCTGAATTTCTGGACTAACAGTAAAGTCACCAATGGAGTAATCCTAGTATTGGATCAATGTTTGGTCTTATTAAAATAATATCTAAAACTAAAAATCATTACGATTATGTTAAAGAAAAAATCAGTAGTTATGCTTCCTACAGAAAAAGCAATCCCTAACAGAATTATTAAGATTGGTAGTAATTTTTTAGCTAAAGCTGATAAAGATAAATACAGGATTTATGATTCAGCTTATGCCGGATATTATCAGCCACAACATCTTTATATTTTATCTCGTGAAGAAATAAAAACAGGAGATTATGCTTATCATTGGATACTTGGCCCAGGTAAAATAATAATAGAACATGGGATAGAATGTTTTCAAACTTTACCTAATAAAAATGGTGGCAGTGTTACTACACCTTGGAAAAGGAATTTAGAAGATGATTTATTAAAAGTAATTGCTACTACTGATAAATCATTAACTATATATATTAAACAATTAGATAAGACTACTCCTATATGGAGTAATCTTCCAGAACCTTCACAAGGATTTATTGATAAATTTATTTCCGAATATAATAAAGAAAATAAGATTGAACATGTGATGGTGGAATATGAAAGAGGATATGAAGGCATGAATGGATTCATTAAATCCGATAAAGAAATAAGTAGTGACAAAATAATACATGAAATAAAAATAAATACAAAAGATAATACCATTACTATTAAACCTGTAAAGAATAGTTGGAATAGAGAAGAAGTTATTGAAAATTTAACAGAAATGCATATTAATTTGTACGGTGCTGATAAATATCAATTAGAACAAGTTAATAAATGGATTGAAGAAAATCTTTAAATTCTAGCCTTGTACATCATATAATTATAGATAGTTAAACAAAGTCAGGTTAGTAGAGTAATTACTACAAGTTATCCAGCAAGGGATGAATTTTTATTTATAGTTATATAATCTCATGAATACTAGGTTAAGGTATTTAATATTAAATTAAACTTAAAACTTCATTATGAAAAAGATATTACTAATTATAGTACTACTAATAGTTAGTAATACTATTCATTCACAACAAATAGGATATATTACAGGATTATCTAATATATCTATTAATAATACTAAATACTACCAACCTATTTATGGTATTTCCTTGTCTAATAATTATAAATATATTGGATTAGAAACGAATGTAATTTATTATCAAGCACTTAATAAAAGAGTAGTACAATCAGATTATATAAAATATTCCTTACAGGGTAATGTAGGTTATTTTAGTAATAAAATAGGAATATTTACAGGAATTAATCCTTCCTATAATGCTTGTATCCATCACTCTAATATTCAAAACCATACTAATATATCTATAGCATTATTAGCTGGAATACAATATAGAATAATTAGTAAAGTAACACTAGATATTAAGTGTTTGTATGATAAAGGATTAACTAATGGTTATATGGATAAAAATACTAAACATAAATACTCTGGTAACTTTATATTAATAGGGCTAAAATATAGTCTAAAATAAAATTACAGGACTCTTAACTCAGTTGGTCAGAGTAATTCACTCATAATGAATAAGTCATAGGTTCAAATCCTATAGGGTCCACTAAATCAATCAATTAAACTTTAAACTCAAAACAATTATGAAACTTAACTTTATATTAAACACATTCTTTGTGTTAATAGTACTACCTTTTATAATAGCTTTATTAGTAAGTGGTACTACAGAATACTCTAATATTAGAAGAGTAGAAAAAACTAATATTAACTTTAATCCTAATAGAATTATTAAATCTACTTATGATATAAAGAATAACTTATATGCAGTAGTATATATAGAGGATAATGATACTATAGGATTAGATTGGATATATCCTTATGAATTAGATAGTCTTATTAATGATTTAAACAAGTAAAATTATGATATTAATAAATATAGTATCTTTTCTAACTAAAAGAAGAATAGTGATTCTAATAGATAATTGGGGTCAAGAATATATTACTTTAGAGAATAAAGGTAAATTTAATAACTATTGTAGGGTCTATTGGATAACTTGTGTAGGACATGTAATATTAAATAAAGATAATACCTGTTCAGGAAGATCAAGATATATTAAAGAATGGATGTACTATTATGATAAATAAGTAAATGGTGCTATCTATATACTAAATTACACAAATATGAGCTTTTGTACATGTAGATTATATTCTAACCTAAACTTTGGTAAATATATAGGAAGAAAAGTTATAGATATTATAGAAATTGATCCTCAGTATTTAATCTGGGCTTTTGAAAATACTAATTGTCATCCGACTCAAGAAGTAATAGATATACTACTAAGTAAGGGTTATAAGATAAAATTAAATAATAAAGCTAAAAAGAGATTAAAAGAATGTAAAATAATAGAATAATATAACTCTAAAGCTATGGGATATCTATCATTAAATAGCACATTAAATACTAAAAAGTATAAAGGTAAGACAGTAGAACAAGTACTTAAAATAGATCCTAATTACTTGATTTGGTTACATAATAGTAACTTAAATATGAAATTAGGTAAATCTGTACTTGAAAAACTAGGTATATGGAATAATTATAAGAATACTAAAGAATGTAATAATATTAAATGTTATCTAAAATAATAAGATTATGGAAGAAAATAAAGTTATACTAGTAGACAATATAGAAGAACCTAGAATAATGAAAAAATATTCATTATCTAGATATTCTCATTTAGCTACTTCTTTAATGTACCAACCATTAGATAGTAAAAGCGATAAAACACCTAAGAATCTAAAAAATGCTAAAGCAATAGAAGTTAGAAATGAACCTAAAGTACATAGAAATGATAAATGCCCATGTGGATCAGGTTTAAAGTATAAGAAATGTTGTTCTAAATAGAAATTACCCGTTGTATAACTCAAATAAGAGATACGTTAAGTCTCTTTAATAATTTGTTCAATACTTAAAATCAATTAGTTATGAAAAATAAAGTTATTATTGCAGGTAGAGAACAAATTATTTACGTTCCTACTCAAATGATCCATATAATTGGATTTATATCACCTAGAGAAGGAGTCTATGTAAGTAGACAAATTCCTATACCAATGAAATTTAATCAAAATTAATAAATTAACTCTTAAACAATTAAAACTATGCTTTATCCAACAAACAAACAAGAAGCATTTAAATTCATTACTTTTCTGGAAGAAGGACTTCCTTATATTGATGCTTGGACTCCTACAGATATAAATTCTGGTGGTTGTGGAGTATTTGTATTACTTCTAACAGATAAGTTAGATGAACTAAAGATACCTTATGAGATTATAGGTATACCCATTCCTGAAAAAGAGAAAAGAGAGATGAAAACTAATATTAGAAATAAAACTCTATTAGATACAATGCCTTTTCAGCATTTCCTAGTAAAAATAGATTCTCTATATTTCGATTGTAAAGGAATAGAAAATCCCATGGTACTAGCTTTAGGTAATAAACCTGTTACTAAAGAACAGCTAAAATCATGGGTCAATTCTAAAGATAAACTTTGGAATGAAACTTATGATATTACTTGTAATGAAGGTATTAAAGAGAAAATTAATGAGATCTTTAGTAAATATGAATCTTTTGTACCTGGTACATTTAAATTTCCTAAAAAAGGAGATGTAGTATATACCAAGCATACAGTAAGATATAAAGAAAGAGATGCTCAAATGAATTTTCTAGCTAGAATGCTAGGATAGAGTTTATTATTTAACCCATTAAAAACAAACAAACAAAAATGGAGAAGAATCTTAAAGATACTTTTGTATCTAAATTTAGCAAAAATATTAATATTCCTAAAAATATATGTTCTCATATGCTTAATGAGAAACATACTTATACTCATAGAATGAGTGTAGGTGCTAGTATTATGTTGGTAGGAGTATTAGTAGTACAAGCATTTTCTACTGTAGAAACTTACTTTCTACATGTATTATCAGAAGTAATAGGTTATGGTTTACATGGTCTAGGACTAACTCCTTTCATTGATTATATCACTAAAATCTTTAGAAATAATGGATAGTAATAAAATTAGAGAATCATTAATTCTTAGAGGATTATGCTCTGCTATTCAGCAAATGAATTTACCAACTTTTCAGAATCTAATAGATTTAATGAAGCAGGTAGGTTATAAAGTAAATATTAATAAAGAATAAAACTGATATAATTATGAAAGCTATAACAAAAAATAAATCTATTAATAACAAGTCTGAATTAATAGATAATACTAAAGGTAAAACTATCTTTATTAATTCAGATGGAACTCTAGCTGAATCTAGAGAAAGTTATTATGAATATAAAAGAGATCTAAAGAAATTTTAATTATCTCGATTGTTAGAATTCAACTTAGGCTAGTAGTATTAATTTACTACTAGCTTTATTAAACTTAAAGGTTATGAAAATAGAAGATTTAAATAAAGGTGAAATATATAAATTTGAATGGGAATATGAAGGTAAAACAGTAAATTCTATATTTAGATTTAATTATAATGTAGGTCTAGATATACATTATATTATAGGATTATTTCCTCATAGAACTTATGAACCTATTATAAAAAATAGTGAAATTAATAGTATAAAGGAAAATAAATTATCTATCCCTAGCGCAGAAGAAAAACATTGGTTTTTAGAATGTGAGAAAGCTAATAAATTTATCTACAAAGAAGAGGCTTTAAAAAGTTTTAATCAACCTAAACTTTTTGAAGTAGGTAGATGGTATAAAAACTTAGGTAGTAATCATATAGCTAAAGCCATTAACAATAGTAGAATAGAAGAAGGTAATAGATTTTATCATGGTGATTGGCTTTATAAAGGTAAATATTTTTATAAAGGAGACGAAGCTAATAGTTGGCTAGAATGGAAATCTAATACTTGCGAATGCCCATTAGAAGAAGTACAAGAATTTCTTCCTGATGGACATCCTGATAAACTTACTGATATAAAAGTTACTACATTTAAGAAAGATAGTTATATAGTAACGCTTAATAGTAATGGCGTTATAGGATTTCCATCAAATTACTGTTTTAAGCAAAGGGAAGATTTTTATTATATAAGGCCTTATTTAGATACTGTAGGTAGTAATACTAATGGATGGGAAGATATTAAAGTAGATAATCCTTCTACTTATAGGTATGCAACTCTAGAAGAAATAGCTGAATATAATAGATTAGGTAAACCTTATGATGTAACTACTTTAAGTAAATCTAAAGAATTAACTTCTTTACCTAAAGAATGGTATATAAAAGTAGAAAACAATGGATTCCCTTATGTAGTAAATAAATGGAGATTATCAAACAAAAAAGGTACTTGGTTTAATGCTGGTTATATAGATCATATTGGTTTTCATAGTACTAATAAACCTAATTATGGTGTAGAAATTACCTTAGATCAATTTAATAAATGGATAAGAAATCCTATAGAACCTATAGATGATACTAAATGGATACCTAAAATAGGAGACTTAGTAGAAATTACTAAATCTAATGAAAATTGGGTTAAACCTATGAATAGTTTTGTAGGATCTAAAGTATTAATAACTAATATAAGAAAGGTACAAGGTATTCATTTTATAGAATTTAAAGATGACAAAGATTTTAGTTGGTGCTTAGAACAAGGTCACTTTAAAAAATGTGTAGAATCTGAAAATCTAAAAGGTAAACCTATTCCACAATATGTAGAATTATTAATAGATGCTTCAGGGTGTAAAAAAGGTGATATAGCTAAAGTAGTTAAGAATCTTCAAAATGATTATGAAGTATTATTATTTGTTCCTCATAGAACTCCTACAGGCTTAAACTCTCCTAATATACTATTTAATGTTGCTAATATTAAAGCTTCTACTAAAGAACAATATGATCAACAACTATTAGATGAAGCTAGGAGAAGGTATCCTAAAGGAATAAAGTATAAATCATTATATATTAATGGTGAATGTGCTAACATAGAATATACAGTAGATTTTGAAGTAAAGCCTTATTATTTTACTAATGATTCTATAGCATTAAAATCTAATAAAGGTATAGTATATGTAGATGGTAAATGGGCTAAAGTAGTAGAAGAAGAGAATGAGATGTATAATTATCATAGTATAGATAATACTATTTATCCTGCAATATGTTATAGATTATGGAGTGAAAATTTTTATCAAGAAAATATTATAAATATAAAACCAAATAATTTTGATAATATTCAAATAGAAAAATCTTCTACTAAAGAATTACTAGTACCAAAACAAAATAATCTATTAGATACTAATATTAATAAAGTAAAATCTTTAGATATAAATCTAATAGAAAATAAAAAAGTTTTATTATTTTAAATTAACTCAAATAAATTAAATTTAAGTAAAAATGACAACAAGAAAAGTAAAATCATTTGTTAAACAATTCATTGCAACTGTTCAAGGTGATGATGTTAAAGCACAAGCAGAAAAAGTATATAGACAAGCTGAATCAGCTCTAAAAACTCAAATAGCTTCATTAGAAGGAGATACTATCTCTTATGAAGATAAAGTAGAGGAAGCTAAAGAAAACCTCTCTAATGCAAGAATAAACAATGGTAAGCTAATTACAGATAGAAGTTCTTATGTAGCTAATCTAATTACTAGTAGGAATGAAGTAACTGAAGCTACAGAAGCTCTAGATCGTCATAAAAAGAAATTAGAATTTCTTAAAGCTGAACTAGTAGCTTTAGATAATGAAGTAGATTCTGAATAGTTATAGGTTTAAGGTTGAACAGTTCACTAGTATGTTAGTAGATTTATCTATTAGCTACTAGTGTCCTTTTTTAAAAACAAAAATTATGATAACTATATTTGTAATATCTATTATATTGTTTATATGTTCTTTAATTCTTATGATTATAATTAATCATAATGAAGATATATGTGAATATATAATGGATAATGATATTATATTAATAATACTTTATTTTTCTTTTATAGGCGGAGGAACTGTATCTATAGGAGGTATAGTATATTTAATGCTTAAATATTTACCTTAATGAAAAAATATTTTAGTGTGATAATGTTTTCTTGGTGTTTAGTATCAGGAATTCAGAATATTTATCAGTTTATTATTATAAAAGAATCTAATATATTTATTTGGAACTTTATAATGAGTATTCTATTAATAAGTTATTGTATTTATTGGATAGAAGAATACCTAATATATAGAAAAAGATAGTATATTCTCTTTGCTTATGGTGTTGCTAGAGAAGGAAGAAGAACCATCTACAGTTTATAGAACTTAAATTCTGTAGTAAAATAAAAATAGTCTATAGTAACGTATCTATTTAAAAATACGATTATAATAATACACGAATAATACATCAAAATTTTACAATTATGGAAAAGAAACAAGCAGCCCAAATTATCAAGAGTAGAAAACTTATTATGACTCCTGGTTATACTGAACTAAGAGCTACATCAATAATTCCAGTAGATGGTAAGTTTATTATTAATTTTAATGGTATGACTTCATATCATCAAGATGAAGCACTTAAGCTTATGAAAGAAGGTAATTATCAAGATGCTGTAAATCAAAATTTAACAGCTTCTCTTAGACCTACTGATTTTATTCCTGAAAAAGGAGAAATCTGTAGAGTTTATATTGAAGATATTACTACAAATAATGGCATTAGAGGTCTCTTTGTAACTTCAGTTGCTAAGACACATTCTAATAAAGTTAACAAAGTTAATGGCTTTGATGAATTTCTTACAGATGAAAATGAAGTAGTAGAAAGCGTAGAAGCTTCTACACTTGAAACTAAATCAGAGTCTGTAACTGAAAAACTAGCTGAGCATATTAAAGCTTAGTTAGTATAATTTTAATTAGTTTCATATATAAGGTAGGTCATGTAAAAGTGATCTACCTTTATTTACCTTAAATCCTCAAGCTTATGAAAAATTTAATAAATATAAATTTCTATAGAAGGATTTATATACAAGAAGAAGATACTATTATATATAATCTTGATATAAAGAATAAATTTTTTGATATAAATATTAAAATAATTAATAGCCCTAACTCTGAAAGTAAAAGAAATATAGAACTAGAAATAACTTCCAAAGGAGTAACTCAATATTATCTAGAAACTAATAGAGAAATAGGAGTTTTTCAGATAGCTGAAGAGTTTATATTTGCTAATAATTTAGCTATCTATATAGATGGATTTGGTCTACCAGCTTTTAATAAAGAAGTATATCTAACACAAAATAAACCTACTACCTTTTATGAAGAAAGAATTTACAGAGATTAGAAGAAGATATATAAAGGTATGTTCTTGTAATGGTGAAATATTTAGTAAAAAAGATAATTCTTATTTTAAGTCTAGACTATATAGAACACAAAATCATAGACCTTATACTAAAGAACAAGAACTAAATTCTTTAGAATACTTTTTATTAAAAAAAATAATAAATAAAAATAAAGAAATTAACTTTCAAAGATCTATGAATAACTATTTAAACTTAGTTATAGCTAATAGAAAAGAGGTAGAAATGATTAATTTCATATGCAATAAATTATACTATTATCAACATAAAATATTAAACAAACAAGATAATATTACAAAGTTATCTCTTGTTATAGAAAGTAAAACAATCAATTAAACTAAAATTATGAGAATTGAAAGAATTTTAATCACTCCAGAAATAGCTACACAGTTATTAACAAAAAACATAGGCAATAGACCTATGAGTGAAAAACATGTTGTCTTTATAAAGAATGAAATGGACAAAGATTTATATAAGGAAACAGGTGATACCATCCAAATATCTATTAATAATAAATTACTAGATGGTCAACATAGATTAGAAGCTATTAGAAGATCAGGTAAAAGTTACTGGCAGAATATAGCTTATGATGTACCTGATGATGCATTTTATGTACTAGATACTGGTAGACCAAGAAGTAATGGAGATATATTAAGTATTAGTGGTATTAAAAATGGTACATTAATTTCTTCAGCTATATCTTTTATAAAAACTTTACAAAAAGAAGCTAATGATTTTAATAAATCTGCTAGAGAGAATGCTGAAGAAAAGATTAAATTCTTTAATGATAATCCAGAAATAGGAGAAATAGCTATATATTGTAATAGGATATATAGAAAAACTAAATGGATTTCTCCTTCTATATTAACAGCTATTTATTTTGTCTTAGCTAAAAAAGGACATCCTGAAAATATTATTAGTAATTTCTTTAATATGTATGAAACAGGTTTAGATTTAACTGAGAGTTCTCCAGCTTATCATTTAAGAAATAAGCTTATTAAGGATAGTATTAATAAAACTAAATACAGAATAGTAGATAAAGTAAAATTATTTATAGTTTGTTGGAATTTATATATTAAAGGTAAAATAGCAAATCAAAATAATATTAGAATTCCAGATGAAATGCCTAAAATTATATGATAGAGGAATCTTTAATTACAATAGAAATATCTGAATTAGCTTCTAAAAAAGGATTTGATAGGTTTAAAGAGCAAAAATCTATAGAGCTAATATTAAGTGATGGTACTAATTATACTTATTATCCTCCTATTACTTTAACTTTTGTACAAAAATGGTTAAGAGAAGTTCATGGAATATATGTGTTAGTGCATCTAGATATAACTTTATCTTATGTATGGGGCATTGGTTCTTTATATCCTGAAGCATCTTATACAGGCAATTATATACAATCTTCTCAAGTATGGAGTGATTTTAATGGATATGAAAAAGCTTTAAGTTCAGGAATAATAGAAGCATTAAAACTATTAAAAGACATAGAATGATATATTATATAGGAGAACCTAGATTAATAAAATCTGATTTATATAGAGAATCTACTATAGAAAATTGCTATAACTGGTTAATAAAACTATCAGCTGTAGCCTTAGATACTGAAACTGAAGGATTCTTTAATCATAGAAATAGAATAATAATGCTTCAATTATCTGATGGTACAGATACTTGGGTAATAGACACTAGAATTACTAATATAAGTTTATTAAAACTAGTATTAGAAAAGATATTGATACTAGGTCAGAATCTAAAATTTGATTATAAATTTCTAAAGAAAGAAGGTATTATATTAAAAAATATATATAATACTTTTATAGTAGAATGTTTATTAAATAATGGACTAGAAGTAAATTTATCTTTAGAAGCCATATGTTTTAAGTATTGTGGTATTAAGCTAGATAAATCAGTAAGAAATCAATTTATTAAATTACAAGGTTCTCCTTTTACCAATAATCAAATAATTTATGGTTCTGGAGACGTACAATATTTATTTAAGATTAAAGAAGAGCAGGAAAAATTAGTAACTAAATATAATTTACAATCTGTAGTTAATTTAGAAAATGAAGCTTGTTTAGCTTTAGCTGATATTGAATATAATGGATTAGGATTTGATAGTATACCTTGGTTAAAACTAACTGAAAAGGCAGAATCTAATCTAAGTAATTATGAAGAGGAACTAGATAGATTAGTATTAGAAGAACCAAAACTTAAAAAATTCATTAAAAAATATGAACAATTAAGTTTATTTGGTGAAGTTGATAGAGTAATATCTATTAAATGGAGTTCCCCTACTCAAGTACAGAAAGTATTTAAGGAAATAGGTTTAGATATAGAATCTAGCTCAGAAAAAGAAATACAAAAATTTCAGTACCAATATCCATTGGTTAAGAAGTTTATAGATTATAAAAAAGAAAGTAAAGTAATAACTACTTACGGTAAATCTTTTTTAGATAATATAAATCCTATAACTAATAGAATACATACAGAGTTTTGGCAAATAAAGGAAACTAATAGAGTATCTTCCAATAAACCTAATCTTCAGAATTTACCTGCCAAGAATGAATATTTAAACTGCTTTGTAGCTGCTAAGGGATATAAAATAATAGGTATAGATTATTCTGGTCAGGAAGCTAGGATAGCTGCTTGCGGTAGTAAAGATACTATGTGGCTTAATACTTTCTTAGAAGGTAAAGACTTACATTCAGAAGTATGTAAACTAATGTTTAGCATAACAGATGATTTAGTAAGAACTAAACCTGATTTTCTAAGAGGTAAAACCTATAGAGATGTTGCTAAGACTATAAATTTTGGAGTACTTTTTGGTATGTCTAAATTTAAGCTTTCTAACACTTTACAAGTATCTTTAGAGGAAGCTGATGATCTTATTAAGAAATATTTTAAAGCCACCAAACAGCTTAAAATATATCTAGATAACTGTGCTAAGTATGGTTTGACTAACGGGTATATAAGAAGTTATAGTCCTTATTCAGGTATAAGATTCTTTCCTAACTGGAAAAAAGATTTAGATGAATGGGAAGATAAAAAAATTATTGGAGAAATTACTAGAGCTTCTTATAATACTCCTATTCAAATGACTGCTGCTCTTATGACTAAAGTAGCTTTAGTTAATACTAGAAAATATATAATAGAAAATTCTTTAGAAGATAAAGTAAAGCTAGTACATGTAGTACATGATGCTATTTATACCGAATGTATAGAAGAATTTGCAGAAGAATTCTCTATAATACAGTCTAATATTATGAAAGAAGCAGGTAAACAGTTTAATCTAGCCTTACCAATGGATACTGATATAACCATAACAGATTTTTGGAGTAAATGAGAATATTGTTATTAATTAAATTATTTAAATGAATTATGAATCAAAATTTCTAGATAAGCAAGGACTTACTCTAGCAGAAGCTAATTATACAGCTAATATTATTAAAGAATTATGTGAGAAAATAGCTAATGAAATTAGTAGAATGTCTTTATTTAGTTCTAAGCTTATTTTTAATGGTCAGGAAAAGACTTTTAATAAAGAATATAAGGTAGATAATTTAGAGACTAAATGTATGGAGGAAGGTAATCTATATGCTCTTTCCGCATGGCTTAGAGAAGCTATTAAAGAAAAGAATAGATTACTAGAACAAACTGAATATGATACTTTTGGTTTTATATTTAAAGTATTACCCGCTGTACCAGCACTTCTTCCAACACCTACAGAAGAAGATATTAAAAAAGAATTATCTGTAAGTGAATTATCTGAATTTCTAGCTTGTGAAGCTAAAGCAGCTCATTTAGGTAAGAAGGTCCATCCTAATGGTGTATTTGATAAATGGTTTAAAGATTTAAAGAATACTCCTCCTATACAGATTCATCCAGAAAATAAAGATTATGTTATTTATCTAACACAATTAGTATTTGAAGAAGATCTTTATAAGATATACTTTAACTTACAAAAGGAATATAGAGAAGCTGAAAGTAAGGTAAATTATTATAAAGCTAAAATAAAAAATCTATTATCTGATAAGATTAGAGAAGTTAATAATATTAACTCTGAAACTAGAAAAGCTTATCAGGAAGAAGTAGATAAATTAAATACTGAAAATCATACTATACGTTTAGAGATTCATAATAAGAAGCTTGAAAAAGCTAAAGAGTTATCTGAGCTAAAGATTATTATTCCTAATAGTCTTCAGAAAACTATGGATTTTGTAACTGAATATAGTAGAAAATAATTAAAAGCATTAGAGGTTATATAGACTGAACTCATAAGAGGAATACTATATATTTAGTATAGAAAGTATAGAAAATTAATTACAAAGAAACTAGGTTCGATTCCTAGAGTACTCCACTTTGGGGTATTAAGCTCAATGGTAGAGCATCTGTGTTTTAAACAGAAGGATATATTTTAATATTTATCGCAGTTCTCTTAAACTAAAATAAACTCAATAATATGTAAAAGTATTATTGATAACTTTGATTTAGTTTTTGACTTTGCTAAGAGAACTGGTCTTTGATTTAGTCTTAGAATTAGTCTACTCTCTATATTTTCTATACACTCTAATTTATTATTAAATAAAAATTTATTATAAAAGAAGTAATGTTATTTATAATGGTTATACTACCCTTCTCTATAGCTAGTATAGGAGTATGTGCTATTATAATAAAAGGATTATATAGACTATTTAAAGAAATATAAAGATAATATGAAAGAATATAAATTAAAAATAAAAGTTACTAAAGATATACTTAAGAAAAGTATGATGTGTGGTACTAATATTCCAGGTTTGAATTATCCTCCTGAAAACTGTGCTATAGCTATTGCAGTTAGAGAAATATTTCCAAAAGCTAGAGTGGGATGTGTACTGATATATATAAATGATTCTTTTACTAATATAAGTTTACCTTTAGAAGCATCACTTTTTATAAATAAATTTGATGAATTAGTAGAAAATCCTATAGAAAGATTAAATCTTCCTGAGTTAGAATTTGAAATAACACTTCCAGAATCTTATATTAATTCTATTAATATAGATGAAGTTAAAGAAGTATTAAAAAATAGTGAAACATTAGAATTAATTACAAAATGAATAAACAATTAGAATTAGTTAAAGAATTTCATGAAGCCTTTGGACAACCTGTATTAAATAAAGAAGGTGAAATATCTATAGATAGAAGAGAGCTTAGATTAAGTTTATTATTTGAAGAACTAACTGAGTTAGCTGATGCTTATGGACTACAAGAAACTTTTAATAGATTATTAGCCTCTCATTTAGAATATGGTCAGGGAGAGATTGAAGTAGGAAAAGACACTTTAATACTCAATAAAAAAGAAGTATTAGATGCTACTTGTGATTTACAATATATTCTATCTGGAACTATACTAGAAAATGGTCAGCAAGAAGTATTTGATAATGCTTTTCAAGATATTCATGATAGTAATATGAGTGAATTATGTAATAATCAACACGAAGCTTTAGATACTATGAATAAATATAATTCTGAAGGCATTCAAACATATTGTAAACCTTGTGGATTAGATTATATAGGAGTATTTAGATTTTCTGATAATAAAGTTCTTAAAAGTATTAATTATAAACCTGTAGACCTTAATAAATATGTGCTTTAATATTCATCCTAAATATAATAGAGAATTAATTGCTAAGAAAGATATAGTTTGCTATAAATATCTAGATCCTATTGGAAATAAGAAAGGTAGATTTATTAGTCCTTTCCAAAATAAAATATATAATTTTAATAAAAAGGTGTTATATAAGGCACTTAAATTAATAAATTTATGAGAAATATATTTAAACACAAACATCATTTTACTCCAATAAGAACAATATGGCCTTATCCAAAAGGTTATGGTGTATATTGTAAAAGTTGTAGAACTCTCGTAGATTCTGGGTTAAAGACAAAAGAAGAAGCAGAAATAGTTTGTAAAGATTTAAATAATGGAAAATAAAGTAAATTTTTATTTTTCTATATAGGACTATTTATAGGAAGTATATTAAGTATTACTTTATTTACTATAATAAGTTTACTAAAATTACTATAATTTATTAATAGAAAATGAAGATAGAACTTAATATAATAAAAAGATATAGTGAATTATCTAGGCAAAACTACCTTTGTTGTGATATATCAATAAATGGCAACTGGTTAAAACAAATTGTCATGGATGGTGATGATTTAAATTCTTTACTATCTATTATTCCTGACTCATTAGAAAGAGAAGAGCTTACTTATTCTGAACATGATAGATGTGATCATGATCCTGAATGTGATTGTCAGTTCAATCCAAATTACGAAGTAAAAGGAGTACGTCTTGCTTCAGAATCATGCTCTGTGCATAATTATAATCCTATAAATATTGATGATCAATTATTATGAAATTTTACCAACAGATAAAATATTAGTGTGTCCCTAAATTTAAAATTAATGAAAACATTTGAAACAAGGCCAAACGATAAGTGGGTTTATGGAGAAAAGGACCCACAAGATAATTACATATTTCTTGGGCCATGCCCCGAATGTGGATGTAGAACATTTAACTACGGAGGAGGATGGAGGTGTACCCAACCATTATGTTGTTTTAGCGCCAATAATAGCATGCCAAATTTTGGACCAGAGCCAAGCTGGTGGCATGAAAATATAAATTTAAAGATAGATGGCACTTCATGGTGTGCATACTATGATGATTTTATAGATATACAAACAAGTGTTTGTGGCTTTGGAGATACGCCAAGGGAGGCTGTTAAAAATCTAAAAACAACAATTCAAAAATGATAAACATTGAAAATAAATTCTACCAACAGATAAACACCAAAGATGAACCCCCTACGGTACAAAATGTATTTTATTTGACCGAGATAGGAAATCTTGGTTTCAGAAATAATGTTTGGGTAAGGTATCCGGGAGGGAGTGCAGCATATCCAGAATTTTGGTTCCGTGAACTTCCCTTAGAAGAACTAATGACACTTTACACAACATGGCTACGAGAAAATTGTGATTTATTAAAAACACTTATTCATGAACCTTTTGTAATTGGTTCAAAAGAAAAATCAGACAGTGAATTAGTAAAATTATTCTTAACCGAAAAAGGAATTATAAAGAAATGACAGACGAAGAAATACTAGAAGGCAATAAGCTAATAGCTGAATTTATTGGCTGGAAAGAATACCAAGATTCTTTAAATTCTAATAAAGGTAGAATTGTAATGGAATTTCCAGGCAAAAAGTCAGTATTTCTTGATATGATGAAATACCATTCATCATGGGATTGGCTTATGCCAGTAGTGGAGAAGATAGAAAAAAATGGAGCTATAGTTGAAATGTGGGGAAGCCTTGGATGGAACTGTCGTATATGGGTAATGGAGAACGGAGAGAAAAAAGTAAACCTATTGGATGGTGATAAGGAAACTTTAATTGAAGCAGCGTTTCCCGTAGTTGTAGAATTTATAAAATGGTATAATCAAAATGGAAAATAAATCAGTTGAAAAGTTAAATAAATATCTTTCAGAAAATACATCTGAACAATTAAAATCAGATTTTAAAGAAATTATGAAAGATTACAAAGAAACACCTAAAGAAAAGTATATTAATAATCTTAATAAATTAGAATATCAAAGACAAAAATTTATATACTTTATAGTAGGTTTATTATTAGGTTCTATATTATACTCAATTTTTTATTTATAATATTATGTATGACGAAACAAAAGAAGATCTAATAGAGTCTAGGAAAAGAAATATAGCTATAGAAATTATTAAATGCTTAGATAATCTATATGAATTTACTGGAGAATCTATGCTTATACAAACTACTCAGAATAGTAATCCTCTATACTATAATATAGAAATTAGTGATAGAAATGGAAATAAGTTAGGTATTAATATACATAAATTAAAATAGTTATGAAAGTAGTACAGATTAATAAACCTTCTATATCAGATATAGAAACAATGTATCAGTTAATTATTCTAAAGTATCCCCAGGTTATTAATAATTATATAGAAGCTAGTAAATTAATTTGTCAGGATTTTAATACTGAAGTAGATCAGTATGATCTGGAAAGAGCTTTAGATGTAAGTTTGGAGACAGAAATAGAAGATGTAAGACTAATATATTCTCACATAAAATAGTTTAAAATATTATAAAATTAGTAATTTTGAAATCCTATGCAATTTATAAGAATTCCTATTAAATGTGGCTCAACTAATACTCTTACAGAAGAGGAAATTAGATATAAAGTTGAAGTAGAAGGGTGTACAAGAGAGGAGCTAGAAAAAGCTCAGAAAGAAACCTTTGAATATAGAGTTTCTAGATTAAGAATAGATCAAATTATAAGTTACTATCCTAGTGTTATAGAAGAAGGTAATACCTTAATAGAATTAATTTCTGGTAGAACTCTTTGTACCACAGAATCTATTGACTTTATAGATAATATTCTAAAACTTTATGGGGTAGAAGTACTATAAACTATGTATCCAGCTATAACTAAAGAACAATTTTATTCTAAGTACGATAAAGAAAAATATAAATTTATCCCTAATTCTTATAGAGAATTAGATGATAGTATTTTGATTTATAGAGATGAAATTACTAGAGAAAAACTATTAATATTTCAACTAGTAGATATAGGTAAAAACTCAGTACCTGAGCATAGAAAAAATCTATACATCTTACCAGTAGAAGATCAGTTTAGACTTAAAGAAGAAATAGAATCTAATAGTAATAAGAATAAAAGAGTTTCAGCACAATTACTTAAAAAATTTATAAATCCTTATGAAGAGGACTTTATAACTATACTCAATAGAAAGAGTATAGATACAACTAACGTAGCTATAGAATTAGGCTTTGATCCATTTATAACAAGAGCTTTTGAATATTTAGTAGATGCTACTAATAATAAAGAAAGACAAGTTATAAATTTGGTAGAAGCTAAAAAGTATATAGACAAAAAATTAAATATTATTAAAAGATCTCATATATGAGAGAAAAAAAAGTTTATGAATTAGAAGTAAATAACCTCATTAAATATGAAATAACAGCTAACCAGTTTCTTCTTCTTAATATAATAGCTAATAGTGATGAAGTAGAATATATAAGCTATATAGATGTAGGTAGAAAGGATGTATTAAAAGATGATCTATTTACATTATATCAGAAAGATTATATATCTAATGCAGGAATAACTAATTATACTTTTAAATTTTCTGAATTAGCTATTACTGATAAAGGATTAAAAGTTTTAGGAGGAAAAGATATTTTAAGTAAAAGAAAGGAGGACTTCAATAAGTTTGTAGAAGAATATTATAATAAATTTCCAGAGAAAGTAATAACAGGAAATCTTTTAGTTAAAAGTAATCTTGAAAAATGTAAAGTTAAAATGATTGCTTTTATAAAGAAGTATAAATATTCATATGAAGTAATTTTAGAAGCCACAGACAATTATATAAAAGTTTGTAAATCTCAAGGATATACTTATATGAAGACTGCTTATTATTTTATAGATAAGATGGGAGAATCTATTTTAGCTTCATATTGTGAGCAAGTAACTAATAAAACTACTAATAATATTAGTCAAGAAAGTTTATTTAAAGAACTATGAGTCTATATAAGGAATTAATAGAATCTGTAGATGCTGGTAAAGAAGGTAAAAACTTAGGTTTACCTACAGGATATGATAGATTAGATTCCTATATCTGTGGAATACAGAGAGGTAGATATGACGTAGTTTTTGGAAGAGAGGGTTGACTTGGAAAAGTCACTAAATTTCTTTAGTTTTATTACCATGAAAATTAATTATGAATTTTACAAAAAGTCCGGAATTTATTGTATAGAAAATATAATAAATAATAAAAAATATATAGGTAGTTCAGTAAATATTTATCAAAGACTTCATAAACATAGAACATTCTTAATTAGAAATAAACATAAAAATTCTATTTTGCAGAATTCTGTAAATAAAAATGGAATTGAAAATTTTAGATGTTATATATTGGAAGAAGTTACTATTGAAAATTTAATCAAAAGAGAACAATATTATATTAATGTTTCTAATTCTATTTATAATGTAGTTAGAAATGTTATTAGAGTAAAAATAGCAGAAGAAACAAAAATAAAAATTTCAAATGTATTAAAACAAAAATATATTAGTGGAAATTTAAAACTAGGAACTGCTAAGAAGCCTATATTTTGTATAAATGTTAAGACTAATGAAAAATTCAGTTTCGAGAGTGTTAGTGAAGCTCAAAGATTTACAAAAGTGAGCTACTCAACAATTAGAAGAATAATAAATGGTTTACATAAACCTAGAAAATTTAAATTTTCCTATAGCCCTCTTTAAATTGGGTGAATTCAGGGAAACTCCTGCAACGGACAATCCTGAGCTAAGTACTAGTTTAAAAGACTAGTAAAAGTGCAACGACTAGATATTGAAACTATTAGTTAAAGAGTAGATTAATCAACTACTACAAAAATCAGATAAAGTGAGATTTAAAACACAAACCCTGATATAGAATATAATATATCCACGAGCGCCCAACATTCTATAAAGGATGATGATATAGTCTGAACTACATAGTAATATGTAGAATATAAGAATAAAGAGTCTTATAGATAACAAAATTGACAGGTAAGTCTGCTTTTGTAGATGCTTCTTATGTATTAAATCCTTATGATTATCTTAAAAAGATAAATAAGCTAAATAAGTTAGAAATATTATATTATAGTTTAGAGATATCCAGACAAAGTAAAATAGCTAAATGGGCTTGCTGGAAGATATATAAAGATTATAAACTATTGGTAGATACTAATTATATATTATCTAAAGGTAAGAATAGAATAAGTGATGATATATATAAGAGAGTAGTATCTACTGCTGATTATTTTGAAGAAATGTCAGATGTAGTACATATATATGATGATCCCCAGAATCCCACAGGTATATGGAAAAAAGTTAATGAGTATGCATTAGCTAATGGTAGTATAGTAGAGGATAGTAGAGGTAGAAAAACTTATGTACCTAAAGATCCTGAAAAATATACTATAATAATAGGAGATACTGCTGGTAATTTATCTCTAGAAAAAGTGGCAGATAATTATAATGCAAAATCAACAATAGATAAGTGTTCAGAATATTTTAGAATATTTAGAAATAGATTTAACTTTTCACCTGTCTTAGTATCTCATGCTAATCGGAGTATAGATGATATTAATAAAGTGAAATACGGTGAAATCTTTCATACATTATCAGATATAAAAGACTCTAATCAACCTGGACAAGATGCTAATACAGTAATGTGTATATTTAATCCTTTATCCTATATGAATGCAAATAATGATATGGATAAATTTATGGATTATAATATAGCAGTTTTAAGAGATAGGTTCAGATGTGTCGGAGTCCTAAAGAATAGAGAAGGTGCTGATAATGTTAGAGTAGGTATGGGATTTATAGGTGAAGTAGGTGCTTATCATGAATTACCTAGAGCTAAAGAAATGAAAGATATTCATTATAAAGCTATAGAAAGACTATCTAAAATAGAAGAATAATTAATTTTTTAAATTTAAAATCAAATAAAAATGAGTGATCAAAAGAAAAAAGAGCCAGTAGTAATTACATTGGCTAAATTAAAAGAATTAGTAGATGCAGGTAAAACTAAAGAAGAAATTGGTAAAGAATTTAATCTTAGCGCCTCAGCTACTACTAAACTAATTAAAGAAGCAAATAATACATTACAAGCAGCTTCTTTACCTATTCTTAAACCTAAAAGAAAAGTAGTTCCTGCATTTCTACTAATTAAAGTAGATATTGGTGATCTACATGTAAATACTACAAAACCTAATAAATCTAGTGATGAAGATATGATTTCAGTACCTACCAAAGGAGCTGAAGACCTTCCAGAAACTAGTGAAGACTCTAAAGATTGGTAATATATGGCTAATACTATAGCAATTTGTGGTACATCAGGAGATGGTAAATCTACAGCAGCTAGAACATTAGATCCTAAGACTACAGTATATATTAATGCTGATGGTAAAACCCTTCCATTTAAAGAAAGTAAATTTTATACATTAGCTAATAAAAATTATATAGAAACATCTAAACTTGATATGATTAATAAAGTTCTTAATGAAATTAATAATAGAACTGAAGTTAAAGATGTTATTATAGATACTGCTAATGGTATAATGTTAGATATAGAAATGTCTAATAACTTTAGAAATAGAAAAGCTGGAGGTGAAGCTATGACAAAATGGATGGATTTAGCAGCTGAAATATATGATCTTATTTTAAAATGTAACAGTCTTAAAAAGGATTTAAATATTTTTGTTATGTTTCATACTACTAATTATACAGATGTAAATGGATTAGAAAAGAAATGTATTGTAACTAATGGAAGAAAGCTTGAAAAGATTCATTTAGAAAGTAAGTTTCCAATTGTTCTATTTACACATGTAAAATATGGAGCTGAGGGTAAAAATGAGTATTTCTTTGAAACTCAAGCTAGTTCTTCTACTGGAAAATCTCCAATGGGAATGTTTGATTCATTTTTAATTCCTAATGATTTAAAACTAGTAAGTGATAAAGTAAGAGAATACTATAATTAATTAACTATATAAATAAATAATAAAATATGAGTTTTTCATTTAAAAACACACAAGAAGATCAGAGTAATAGTCAGTATGTGAGACCAGGTATTCAAGAAGTAGATATTAAAGAAATCTATTATCAACCTATTGGTCCTAATGTTAAAGAAGGTCAAAAGCCTGAAAATAGTACTGTAGAAAAAGGAGTATTTGTACTAACTACTAAAGACGGTGCTAGTTTTAATTATGACGTTCTTAATCCTGATTCTCCTGAAAAAGCTGAGAAAATGATGAAAAGAATGATGCATTTTCTTAGTAAAACAGGAAAATCTTCTGAGGTAGAAGCTCTTAAAGCTAAAATTCAAACTATTGAAGCTAAAGACTTTAAAGAACTTATTGATATTTTCTCTAAAAGATTTACAGGAAAGAGTGTTAGAATTAAATTTGTAGCTACTGAAAGATCAGGTAAATATTATACTAGTGTTCCTAATTTCCTTTCTGGATGGGCTGAATCAGTAGATGTTAATCCTTCTAAACTTATTTGGGATGAAGCTAAAGATGGTATGCCTAAAAAAGATTCTAGTAAGACAGAATCTACTGAAGCAGGTACTAATAATAGTCTACCTTGGGATTAATAATCTATTCTAAAATAGTATTATAATCAGGAAATCTTCTCAGTATATTTATGGAATCTAATAAAAATAAGGCATTATTTACTTTCAAGGATATACAGGAAGGTCTTCCTGATTATTTTAAAATAGTAAAAGATATACCTGATGAATTTATATATAATTTTTACCTTGGATACTATCCAAGTTTAAATAAAAAATTTAAATCTCCTTTTAAAGAGGAAAAAGATCCTTCATTCTGTTTCTATATAAAAAATAGTAAAATATTATTTAAATGTTTTAGTACTGGTAAATTTGGTGACTCAGTAGAATTAGTTAAACAGTTATATTCTTTAGAGTATAAGGAAGCTATTAAAAGAATTTGTAAGGATATTAAATCAGTTACAGTTGATAGTAAAGTAGTTACTTATAAAAAACTAGAAGCTAATGATACTAAAAAAGCTATAATTGAAGTAGTATTAAGAGAATTTAATGATATTGACTATAAATATTGGAACCAATTTTATATAGATAATACTATACTCAATAAATATAATATAAGAGCCTGTCAGGAAGTTTGGCTTAATAATGAATTATACTATAGTTATTCTGAATCTAATCCAGCCTATAGATATAGAATAGATAATCTTTGTAAGATATACTGTCCATTAGGTAAAAATAAATGGTTAAGTAATTATGATATTAATAGTGTACAAGGATTTAATCAGTTAAATTATAATAATGATACATTAATAATTACTAAATCCTATAAAGATGTTATTATACTTAATGAATTCTATAATAAATCTAGTATAGCTCTTAATGCTGAAGGTAATAACATACCTGATAAAATTTTAGAGTACTTTAAAACTAGATTTAAAAATATAATTTGCTTCTATGATAATGATGAAGCAGGTATAAATTATATGATTAGAAATAAGGAAGTATACGGATTTGAATATTTTTACTTGAAAAAAGAATTATTAGAATTTAAAGTAAAAGATATATCAGATTATATATCTGTATATGGAGGAATAAGCTTTGAAGATCTTAAAGAAGATTTAATTTTTAGTGATGTAGAAATAAAAAAATTAATATGAGAGTAGATCAAATCAATAAAGAAAATAAAACTAATAAACCTAATAGTTCTACTAAGCCTATTATACATAATATTATCCTGACTGATGCTAGTGGTAGTATGGCTGGAAGTAAGTATGATAGTGCTATTAAATCTATTAGAGAAGAGTTAGATATACTATCTAAAGATACTAACAGTGATTTCCTATATACATTAGTAGAATTTGATAGTAGCAGATTTACAAGACATATGTTTGTAGATAAAGAGCTAAAGTCCTTTAGACCTATTCTAGCTTCAGGAGGTACTCCATTGTATAATTCAATGGGTAAACTGTTTGAAGAACTAGAACCTATGATAAAAGAAGGGGAAAGAGTTTTAGTTAAAATATTTACTGATGGTGATGATACAGAAAGAGGTAGCGGTAAATATGGTTCTAGTAAGATAGCTACTTATATTGATAAATTAATTAATGTAAATAAGTGGACTATTACATTTAACTGTACAGAGCAAGATAAGTTTAGATTAATTAATATAGGTATTCCAGAATCTAATATTTTAGCACATAATAACACAGCTGAAGATATAGAAAGAGTAGCCAAATATAGAACTGCTTCTACTATGTTATATTCTAAATCTGTCTCTATAGGAGTAAGTGTAGATACATTAACAAATAATTTTTATACTAAATCAATAGATAATGAATTCTAATAAAGTAAAAGATATTAAAGCTGGAGATATATTTAGTGAAGTAAGTCATTATAAATTTACTAAAATAGATGGTAAAGCTTATAAATTTGAGCATCTTGAATCAGGTAATACTATCTCTTTAGATGAAAAATATGTATCTGATCTATTAACTACAGCTGATCAATATTTTTCTGAAGAAAAAGTAACTAAAGAAGATAGTAAAGATGGTACTAAAAAAGGCATAAGAAGTTTATTTGAAGAAATTTATGATAGTCAAGTATTTACTGTATGCTTTAGAAAACAAGATACTCCGCTTAGTACTAAGAAACTAAAGGAGCTTAGAGACGCTCAAATATTAGAAGCAGTGGGTAAAATAGAATCTGCTGCTAAGTCTAAGAAAGGTGTAGCAGAAGAAGCTAAGAAAGTTATTCAAGAAATTCAAGCTAATCCTATTCTACCTATTGAATTAGGAGAAGAAAGAATACTTAGAGGATATAAGGTACAATTCTCTTCTAGAGATGGTAAATATAATTGTATAGATATGGACTTAGTAACTGATACTAATGATCTATCTAAGGCAATAAGACCGGTAAATATAAACACCATATCTTGGCTAGTTTATAAAGGAGTTAAATATACAGTAGAATAATTTTAACCTAAAATAATATAATAAAATGTCACAATTACAAACTATAAGAACAGTACAAATCTATGATGGAGTAACTGGAGAAACTATTACGGTTGAAACAGGAGCTACTAAATGGTCAGATATCATACCTCTAATTGAAGAAGCAGATATGAGTCTTCATAATAGAAAAGCTGTTCTTAGATCAACTAAAGGAATTCTTCAGTTACCCGATGCTTTAGTACCAGAAGGTAATCAAGTAATTTATCTAGTACAAGATAAAATGAAATCTGGAGCTACTAAAGACTTTGAAAACTTAAAGTATAATGAACTTAGAAAAGAAGTAGCTAAACTTAGAGAAACTAATCCTGATATTCCTGCTATTGGTAGTAATCCTAAAACTAAAGATCTAATTGCTATTCTTACTAAGTATACAGGCTTATCAGAAGTTAAAGGTACTTCTAAAGTAGCTAAAGAAAAGAGAAAAGAAATTAAGGAGAAAGTAGAAAAATCTGTTAAAGAAAATACTCCTGATCTACTAGAAAGAATAGAAGCTCTTGAAAGTACACTAGGTACTTTGCTTGAAGGATTCTCTGAAGTGCTTAATAATGTATTTCCTAAGCAGAAAATGACTAAAGAAGAAGCTAAATTAGCTAAAACAAAAGTTATAACTAATATAGAAGAAGGTAAAACCATTTTACCTAGTGAATCTAAACTTCTATCAGAAGAAGATCTGGCTAAGGATTTTAAGAAATTAGGTTTATAAATTAAACTTTAAAGGTAGTATTAGATAACTAATACTACCTATTTTATCTTATGGATATAGTAAGAAGAACTCAATTAACAGAACAGGAAAGACAAGCTTTACAGAATGAATCTGAGTTAATGTCTTTAATGATTAATGGTACTATTTCAGATCAAGAGAATATTAATGAAGATACAGAAGAAATAGAAATAGAATATATAGAAAATAATACTATTGAAGTAGAAGAAAGTGTAGCTAAAGATCTTATACAATTAAGAGATGGTAGTTTTGTAGAAGCTAGTTCAGAATATGAATTTGTAAGCCATAGAAATTATTGGGTTTCTAGATATGAATATTATTATGTTAGTTATAATAATAGATATGAAGATATTCATAGAATAGTAGAGGCGTATATAGATTCTGAAGATACAGTAAGTGTAGCAGATGATACAAAAAATCTAATAAAAATAGTAGAAGAGGGAGAAGTTGTATATTATTTTATAAATACAGAAGTAGCTCTCTCTAATGGATTTGCTATAATTAATGGTGTATGGCAAAGAAGAAAATATAATAAGATAGATATTGAATCTTTATCTTTTTATAAAGAATTTAAAGAATCTATAGATAAATTCTATCCAGGTAATTGGTGGTTACAGAATACTAGTGAAACTTTTGATTTAAATTGCCAAACTAGAAGAACTTATTATAGTGAATTAGATTTCTTTAATGCTCCACTAGTTTTAATTATTAAATTTCCAGAAATAAATATTACTAATGCCGATAAAATTAACCATACAATAAAAGATTTATATGTAGGTATTACTATTAATACACAAGGTAAATTACTAAGAGGTCCATTTGGTTTTAGAAGTAAGCTTACTAATATAGAAAAACATAATAAATACCATCATTCTCATTTACCTAATAATAATGATTTTTCTATAAATACTTTCTGTTTAGGATCAGGCCCATTAGTAGAGTTAAAAGGAAAGTTATATAGAGATTATAATATAATAGATTATGAAATATTCTTTGCTACTTTATCTATATATGTAGGCTGGGAATCAATAGAAGGTGGTCCTCATAGAAGAATAGATCAATTATTAGTAAAAAGATCTATAGATAATTATAGTATAGAAAATAATGGAAAGAAAATAATTTCAGAAGCTATAGCTAATAATGAAGTTAATATTAACTTAACTTTTGATAAGATTAATAATAACTTTAGTTTAGATTTTAATTTATTAGAAGATTCTATTACTGAGTTAGCTTTAAATTTCCCTACTATATATAAACAGTTTTGTTATAAAGATACAGAGCTTAATCAATATTTTAAACTTAATAATAATATAGAGCCTTTAGAATCTGAATATATAAAACCTTTATGTACTTTAGGTAATAAGAAAGTTTTTTTAGAAATAGAAAATATAGTTAGTAGTGAAAATACTAATTTTAAAAAAGTAGTACATCCTAATATAACAGAATATGCAAAAAAATACATCCTTTTCAGAGTCTATGACTACTACATCGACAAAGAACAAAATTGAATGTAGTGAAAAGATTAAAGTTAATATACCTCAGAAAATATGGTCTGATATTCATTACTTACATGCTAAGTATAAAGAAGAGTATTCAGGTTATATATACTTTAGACCTGAAGGCAGTATAGAAGATCCTGATAATTTAATTCTTAATGTAGAAGAATTTGTATTAATGGATTTAGGAACAGCAGCTTTTACAGAAATAGATCCTACAGGAGAGCAAGTAGTAGAAATGTTTGATAAAAGACCTCAGTTAATGGAATTAAAACAAGGTTTACTACATACTCACAATAATATGAAGGTATTCTTTTCTGGCACAGATTGGGATACTCTATTAGAGAAAGCTCAGGATTATCCTTATTTTTTATCAGTTATAGTGAATATACAAGGAGATTGTATAGCTAAAGTATCTTTACATGGTTTCAAAGAAGGTAACGTTAAATATAGCTATAAATTCAAAAAAGGGTATGTAGAGAAAGTAGCTGTAGTAGAGAAAGTAGAAGTGATCTATACCTATGATTGTATTATAAATATACAGAATGACGTAGATGAAGAATTTAATAAACTTACTCAAGCTAAGATAGCTAAAGAAGAAGCTAAACAACTAAGTTTAAATTTGAATTATAATACTTCTTATCAACCTAATTATAAATGGCAAGTTTCACAAAATCAACAATCCTTTAATAAATCTTTAAATAAATATGATACTTATAATGGTAAAAAGAGAGATCTTAAAGGCAAATCTGCTGACTTTCTAATTAGTTTAATTATGCAGGATGAAGATTGTGTAGAGTGTGAGTTATTAACACTTTCTCAAGCTAAAGATAGTTGGAATGAAGAAATAGGTATGTCAGTAATAGAGCAATATAAAGAATATATAGAAGCTATTGCTGAAGATGTTTTTTATAAAATATTTGGAGAAAATACTACCCCTACTGAATTATTTGAAATTAGAAATCATATTCAAATAATGATGGGAGAACATCCAAGTGAAGTAGCTATTAAAGACATTATTAAAGATACAATAGATGTAATTAAACAAGAAATTACAGAAGAATGGAAATAAAAGCTAAACAAACACAGGAGCGTTTTAAAGACGCTCCTTTTTTTAATCCTAATTTATCAGTTATTATAGCAGGACTAGGAGGAATAGGTAGCCATCTATCTTATATACTAAGTAGACAAGGATATGATACTTATTTATATGACTTTGATACTATTGATACTGTTAATGTGGGTAAAGTTGACTGCCCCTAATTAAAGTGATTTAATTAGCAAACCCAGAATATGCTGGAAACTCCTTAGAGCTTTTAATAGTAATTTTATATAGTAATGTATAAAATATCTAAAAATTTAAAAGATTGGACAATCAGCAGAGATAGATTCTTATAAAAAGGATAAGCTCTCAGAGACTACCAATGGGAATCCTTATAGGATTAAGGTATAGTCCAGTTATATATGAAAGTATATATGTTTATACATTTGAGTCAAATGTATGGTATAAAAGATATAGGTAAGAATAAAGCTCAGAAAGCTAAAGAAATTGCTTTAGAATATGGTAATAGTACTTATACTGCTTTAGGTAGATTTGATGAAGATTCTCCTATAGATAATATTGTATTTAGTTGCTTTGATAATATGAATGCTAGAAAAATATTATTTGATAAATGGTATTCTTATCAGTTATCTAAAACACCTGAATATAGAGAAGCAAATCCTAATGAAATAAATATTTTCATTGATAGTAGAATGAATATTGAATCTATGCAAGTATTCTTTATTAAAAACAAAGCTGATGCAGAACTATATAAGACTACTTTATTTGAAGATATAGAAGTACCTGATGCTCCTTGTAGTTTTAAAGCTACTTGTCAAACAGGTACTATGATAGCTAGTATTATATCTATAGGATTTTTAAACTTTGTAGCTAATAAAATGAAAGGTATAGATATTAGAGAAATACCTTTTGCTACTACATTTAATAGTCCTATGATGTTATTTGAAAACTATACAAGACAACAATATGCTAATATCCATAGATAAAAGTTTTATAAGTTCTAAAATAAATCAAGATTTTCCAGATTTAAATTATTATTTGGATCTTAATAAACATTATCCTGTATTTAAATTATTAGACTTTACTAACTTAATAGAAGATACTTTTTATTTTGAATCTAGTGTAATCAATAATATTACTATAAATAAAAAATATTATAATTTAAGTAGTTTTGTAGAAATAGATAAATTTAATAAAGCTAACTTAAATACTTTTTTATCTAATTATAGAACTAATAATATATTTATAGCTAATACTTATACTAGTCTTAAATATTTATCACAAATGATTACTTGTTTAAGTAATTCATTACATAGATCTTCTTTTGGTATATTATCTTTTTATACTTTAGGTAATGATAATGGATTTATATATTTATGTTGTATTAAACCAGAATATATTTATTATATTAAACTTTGTATATTAGCTAAAGTAGAACCAGAATTTGATTGTTTCTATATATTAGCTATAAAAGATGGTAAGAATAGATGTTTAGGTAACGAGTTAATAACTTATAATAAGATAACTAAGCTAATTAAAGACTATAGTATTCCTACTATATTCGTAGATTCTATAGAAGCTGAAATATCTAAAACTCTTAATATACCTAAGTTTAATACTATTAGAGATTATAATAATTGGTTAGTAGATGTAAAAGAAGGATTTTTAAATAGTTTAATGATTAATAATGGAAAAGATAATAATACAGATGCCTTATCTAGATAAGATAACAATAAGTCAAAAAATTAGACCTAAATATTATCTAAAATCTAAATATAAACCATTTAATATTAATGGTAAGTCTCTTCCAAAAAAATATAATAATAATAATTATACTTTTAATAATCAAGGTATACTAATAAACGTACTTACAGAAGAAAAAATAATTTCTAATCCTATAATAGTTGGTAAAGAAAGATATTGGGTTATTAATTTTCAATCTATATATAATGGCTATATTAAACCAATACAAAGATCTAATTATATGAACATTATAAAAGCCCATTTAGATGATTGGATTAATATAGAACCTATTACCGAGTTTCCTTTAAGATTGCAATTATTTATATATTCTAACGAGATGCCGGTGGACATTGATAACAAAGGTCCGATTTATTTTAAGGTATTTACTGATTTATTAGTTAAAAAGAATATTATACCTGATGATTCAGTAGAGTATATAAGAGCTTCAGGAGGTACTGAATGGATACCTACTCCAAGACATAAAGAAAAGATGGAATTTCATATAAGTAAAATAGTATATAATGAGTAATAAAGAAACAAAAAGCCCTATTACAGTAGAAGGAGTAGTTAATGCTCACCTATCTGAGAAAATAAATCTTCTATTTAGTAATATAATTGTAACTAAAAATAAATTAGTTACAGATAAATTAAAAAATAAATTAGATCTTAGGGATAGTCAATTTGAAACTATTCTCAGGAAAGAATCTAAAAGAATTGCTTCAGCTATATTAGCTGGAGATCCTTATACTATAATAAAAGAAAGATTCTTTTTTGATAGAAAATATTTATTTACTATAATAATAGATTATAATCCTATGAATAAGATAACCGATAATATAGATTTAAATTTTAATATTATGGAACTTAGTATTAAGTTTAGAACAATAGAAGAAGAAAATATACCTGATCTTAAAGAAATAGTTGAAGCTAATGAGTAATTATTATCAAGAAGAAGGAATTAGTCAATCTATGATAAAAACTTTTATTAAAGATAAATATCTTTATAAAGGTCTTTATATAGATAAAAATATACCTCACCAAGATACTGAAGATATGTCTTTTGGTAGATTCTGTCATACAGTATATTATGAAAATTATTTGGTAGATAGAGAATATATTTCTATACCTGATTCATCTATGATAGGTGGTATGATGGGAGATTATATTAAATACCTTATTACTATGACACCTGAAGAAGCTTATACTAATTCAGGATTTAAAATATCTCATAGTAGGGTTAAGGAAGACTTTGAAAATGGTACTAAAGCAGCTTTATATAAAAACTATTATAATTCTTTATTAGAAGCTTCTGGTAAGCAAATAATATCTCAGGAATGGTTTAGTACTGCTAATTCTATGAAAATGATTTATCAAAGAGATAATCATATTTTAGAGATGGCTAGAAATAAGGAGTGGTCCATTTATAGAGAACAAATTATTTTCTGGAGAAGTAATTTTACTAATTTACTACTTAAAGCAAAGATCGACTGTATTTATATTAGTCCTAATTTTACTGAAGTGTATATAGAAGACTTAAAAACCTGTAGTGTTTATAATTTATCTGAATTTATTTATTCTATTAAGAAGTATGGATATGATATACAGCAGAGCTTCTATAAATTAGCTGTACAGTCATGGATAGAAGAAAGATTTGGAATAATTATACCTTATAGTAATATTAAATTTGTATTTATACCTCAAAGAACTAGTTATCCTTTTAATATAATAGATTTTGTAGAAATACATTCAAAAGATGAAGATATAGCCTATAATAAATGGACTAATGCTTTAACTGATTTAGAATATTGTATTATAAGTAATAATTGGACTTTAGATAAGTCAAAATATATAGAGTATAGAAAAATAATAAGTTTATGATTATAGAAAGTAAAGATAAACAATATAATAAATCAGCTATCTTTCTATTACCAATGTTAGATATAAATCTAAATGCATTTTCTAATTTTTATAATGTATACTATAAAACTATATTTAATAATGACGAAAGAATATATGTAGTATATAAAGACATTTCTATTGATACTAATAATATTATTAGTAGAAGTAGATTTTATATAACTAATTATGATGTAGATGGATTCAAAGTATATATATTTAAAATTCCTAATGAATATACAGATGACTTTAAATTATTTTATAATGGTAAGTATAATAGTTTTAGTACTAGGTTTAAAGAAGTATTATTAAAAACTTATAAAATAAAGAAAGGAGAATTAAATAAAATTCTTAACTCTCTTCCTGAAGATAGAAAAGCATTAGCAGATAAATTTGATGTAAAGATAGAAGATATTAATGAAGTATTTCCTATACCTGATGAAATAGAAGAGACATTTAGTATTAGTAATAATTATAAACTAGAGATATGAATTTAGATAGTCAAAAAATAGTAGATTCTATTGTTAATAAGATAGAAGAGTTAGAAGAAGAAAATTCTAATTTGAGAGATGCTATTATAAATCTTACTAAGGAATTAGAAAATTGTGAAAATGAACTTAATAGAGTTCAAGAAGAATTAGATAATCTAAAATAATATGTGGCTAAAAGAAATATTTCAAATAATTAATGAATATCCTTGGACTTCTTTATTTGTAGGTATATGGATAATAATATGCTTAACTATTATGTTTATAGAAAAAGATAAATAAATGAAAGAAGGTAAAATATATAGAAATATAGAAACTGGAGAATTATTTATATTAATAGAATATACTCCTTATTTTAGTAGAGGTATTATTTTATATAATCCTATAAAAAGAAAACATACTGGTAAGGTAGAATTTGTAACAATAGGACATAATAACTTTGAAGAATTTAAAGGTACTTTATTAATAACTTGTATATGAAAGAATTTACTATTGAAGATTATACTATTACTAATGAGAATTCAGTAAATATAGATTACTATTTTTATAGCAAAAGTAGGTTTATATCTTTTACTGAAGATCAAATTAGAGAAGCTTTAAATTTTAGTAATCTATTACAGTTTGAAGAATATTTAAGAGAAGAGTTTAATTCAGATGATTGTGAGAAACTTCTTAAATACTATATTAGAGAATATGCCAAAGAGGGATAGAATTTATAGTAAATGGTTTCCTCCATATAAGATAGAGAATAATAAAAGAATTTGTTCTCTATCTTATACAGGACCAGGAGTATATCTTATTAAAGAAAATGATATAGTAGTATATATAGGTAGAAGTAAAACAGATGTTAAGAAAACTCTATATAGACATTTTCAAAAATGGATAGATTTAAGATCTGATAAAACTAGTAATGGAATTGCTAGAATCACTTATCATGGATTAGATTTATCTAAATATCTTATTAAAGTAGTATTATGTAAAAGTATAGAAGATGTATGTACTTTAGAAGAAGTTTTAATAAAAGTATTAGAGCCTAGAGATAATACCTTAAAAGCTAGTAAATATGGTATTAAATATAAGAAAATAATAACTAGTAAGTTTAGTGAAGCTGGATTTTAAATAATTATTATAAATGAGTTATACTGGAGGTAGAAGCTGTTTAAGTACAGAATTATATACATTAGAATCTAGAGAGTTAATTAATCAGGAAAGAGAAATAATGCATTATTTTTCTAAACAATTAACTCATATAGATTATATGCTTTATAAAATAGAGGCTGGTTCTTTTGAAGAAAGTATAAGAGAATATAAAACAAAGTATACAATTCCTCAACTTAGGGAGAAACTAACTACCCAATTATTAGTATTTGCTATGGCAAAAGATTATAGAGATACTAATATAAAACTTAGAAGAGTAAGTACTATTAAGTATCAAAAAAAGTATAATAAAAGAGATAGAGCAAGAAGAAAATAGTGTTAATTAGCTATTAGTACTCCAAATACAAGACCTACTGTAATACCTAACCATAATTTAAAGTTAGATATTACAGAGGTTTTTTCTTTATTATAGTCTTTTTGTAGTTTATTATAGTTAGTAGCTAAAGTATCTATAGTAAAATTCTTTTGTAATAATTCAGTTTTATAGCTTAAAGATTCTAGACTATCTATTTCAATTATGGAGTCTTTCTGAGCTATTATTTCTTTTTGTATACTAATAATACTATCCTTTAATATAAGCTTACTCCTAATAGCCTTATAGATAGTTTTAGGCATATATACCTGTTGAGTGTTGCTATCTAAAAAAATTTGAGCAACACTTTTATTTAAAGTCAGGAAGTTGACCAATAATACTATCAAGATTATTAATATCTTTTTCAATCTTTTTATTTTTAGCTTTTAATTGAATTATTTTAGTATTATGGTCTTTTATAGCACTATCTAGTTTAACTCTATACTGCTCTTTAATACTAGATTCTATAGAATCTCTATTAAGTATAGGAGTTATAGAATTAATAGGTTTATGCCTATTATCTAAGAAGATAATTATTAGTAATAGTATAATAACTACTATAGTAAGACTATTGTTTTTCAGGAATTCCATTTATCTCTTCTAACCAACAACATGAAAGTATAAAATCTATTGATGCTCCTACAGCTGCTATTATAAATGTACTAATATGAGAACCAGAAATAAAAGAAGTACCTAATAAAGCAGCCATAAGAGTTTTATTAGCTACTTGTAGTCTGGTTATTTCTTTTTGTGTCTCTTGTACAGCATTAAATATAGAGAAATAAAGTTTATACTTTTTCATCTATTTATAATTTTAAAATAAATAAATTAATTATCTAATCTATCATTAAGTTTATTTATAGCTTTAAGAACATCTACCCATTCAGGTTCATCTTCTTTTCTCTTAAGAGCTACTTGTAATTGATTAGTAAGATTATTTAAACTATGTTTTATTTCAGCTATATCACTACCATATTTCTTTATTACTTCAGCTTCTCTATCAGCCAGTATTTTAGCTTGAGGACTATTTCTTTGTTCATAGTCTTTCATTATAAGTTTATGTTCCTTATATGTAGGTATAACTAAAGCTGTTATAATTATACTATATAAAGTGTTAAATATAAATAGTATAAAATTACCTATTTGTATAGTAGAAGCTCCAGCTACAGTTAATTGAAGTAAAATAAATATAATAGAGGATATTATCATTACTTAATCTTTAATAAATTCACTTCCTAATACTTCTAATAATTGAGCTTTAAATATAATATAAGCTGATTCATTATTTTTAATAAAATCTTTTAAAGTATTGTAATCAGATTCATCTACATTAATAGCTTCTTTATTATAAAGTTTTGAAGCCCAGCCCCAATACTTAATAGCATCTCCTTTAGGTTGATTTACTAATAAATTAGCTAGAGCTTGTCCTAAATTAATAGGAGTTTCTCCTTTAATTCCATCTAGACTTTTTAAGTCTTTATTAAAATCTAATAACATAATTGTTTTGGTTTTATTGAATTAATTTAATTTAAAATCATCAGGTACTTCAGTCAAATAGGCTACTCCTATAGAACCATCTTCTTTAGTGAAATTAATTTGAGATCTATCTTCAAAGATAGTATATCCTACTAATATTTCAGAACGATCTAATAGAAATTTATCTAATTCTTCTGAATTAAATATTTGATTTAAACCCATCTGTAGAGGTTTGTCTTCTTCTTTAAATTTTAAGTGTATTTTCATAATAAATATATTTTAATAATGTATTAATATAGTATTTCTTGTCCTCTCACATAAGTAAAAGAAGAATTAGTATTAGAAGGTCTAAGTCTAACTAAAGCATTAGCTGGAATATCTCCAGATACACTTAAATCATCAGTTCCTGACTGCACTAATCCTAAATTAATACTTTTACCTGGAGAGGCTACAATATTCCAAGTAGAACCAGAATTAGTAGAATATTCTAAAAATATTGTACCTGAGGTAGCTAATAAAGCTGTAATACTCCAAGTTATAGTTATAGTATAAGTTACTCTAGAATTTTGAGTAGTAGATATAGTATATTGATTAATACTACCTGTAGAATTACTTATAGATCTAGAAACATTATTATTAAATGTAGGGGTAATTGGAGTATATGTATAATTAGGAATATTTAGAGTATTACCTGAAAATGTAGCATTTCCACTATTTCCAATAGTAGTAACTGTTATAGTATTTTGTTTTGTAGCTAGTCCTGTATTTACAGCATCTATAGAAGGGTATTTAGTAGAAGAAGAAATTAAATTACTTTGTAAGTTAGAAACTAATTGATAAGGAGTTAGTGAAGAACTAGTAAGAAATCCTAATGAATTAGAAGTACCATTATAAGGAATATATCCAATAGCACCTATTACTTGAGAATTAGTAATAGAAGTTAAGTATCCAGAAGGATTAGTATTTAAAGGATAATAATATCCATCTGCTATAGCTTTAGTTAAAAAGGTAGTAGATGTAAAAGGTAAACTATTATACCCTAATTTAAGTGAATCTATAATACTATAATTAATTAATCCGTTATTATCTACCCACATTAGTTTGCCTAATATTTGAGTATCAGATCTATATTTAGATGAATCAAAATAAATAGTATTTGCATATAAGTGAGTTTGTTTTCTACTAACCCACATATATTCTAATCTATTACCATAAAAATTTGTTGGTGAATTTTGTTGATATAGACTATACGTACTATCATTGAAATTTGCTATATAGGCTATAATACCACCATAGCTTTGAGCTTTTAAATTTGTAAAATATAGTGTTAATAATAAGGAAAATATTATTTTTTTCATGAATATAGTTTATTTATATGGTTATTATGCTAGAATTCCTACTTGTCTTAAAGCTGCTACTACTTTTCCTATTGTATAACTATCCCAAGTAGCTGTATCATTCAATATTCCAGAAGTGTTAGCTGCAAATGTAGACGCTGTTATAGATGTTGTAGGTTGAACTACTGGTGTTTTATTCCAGAAAGATAATTTCTGAGTAGTGGATGTACCAAGTATAGTACCTGTTACTGTGCTTAAAATAATATTATTATCAATTATTTTGATAGCTCCGTCAAATCTACTTTGCCCACTTTGTACCCAAAAAGCATTACTTTCTGTTATAGTAGCATTAGCCCCAGCAATAGGTGCTGCACTAATAACAAATGTAGCTGCTTGTGTTACTGTACTAGCTCCTGCAAATGCTATAGTAGGTGCTTGAACTAAAAAGAATCTTTGAGTAGTCAACGCTCCTGTAGACCATGTAATAGTTCTGTTAAGAGCATAGTTAATATCAATTATCTCAGTACTTGCAGTTTGACCAGTATGAGGTGCGCCTGTCCAAATTAATCCCGATGATGTACCTGATGATGATGTACCAGGTGTAAAGGTCATGAAAGCTTGTGTACCTGAAAATGCAGAAGATGAAAATGTAAATGCTCCCGCTGAAGTTATGGACTGTCTAGTAGTATTATTTGTTCTTAAACTTAATGTTTGTGCATCAAAAGTACCCACAACAACAGTCGCACTAGCATTAAAATACAAATTTCCTCCTAATACTAAAGCTGCTGTATTAGTCTGAGTTACATTTGTTCCAGCAGTAGGTCCAGCAATAAATGTATTAGCACTTAACGTATAAGCAGTAGTTGATGAAGCAGCAATTGTTGGTGCGCCAAAAACATTTACATATTGTGCTGGAACTGTACCAGAAGAATTTGTGTCTGTAATAGTAAAAGGTCGGATTCTTAAAATAGTTCCATTAGTAGTCCATGCAGTTTTAGAAAATGCTGTAGATACACCATTAACATCTAGTAATGCTGTTGGAGTGGCTACAGTTCCTAATGAAAAAAATCCAGTAGTATCTATAGCTAATTTTTGAGTATTATCTGAATTAATTTGCCAAACATGGGATCCACCTAAAGCAAACCATAACATACTTCCATAAGTTGTTAACCCATCATTAGATTGATGTTGAAAAGATGAAGTACCAGTGGCTGAAGTTCTTGCTATAAATAAAGAATTTCTATTAACTGACTGTGCTAAAAAAGATGCATTATCTGCTGATGTTGCAACGTTAGAAGTATTATACAAATGTATAACTCTTCCCATTCCAGTAACTGGATTGATATTTCCTACAGATATATTTTGATTTTCATCTATAGTTAATGCTTGGGTTAATGTACCCAAGCTATTAGTCGTCCTAAACATCATCTGAGAAGGTATTATTCCAGTACTTATAGTGCCAGCACTTAATATTCTTGTATCGGCAGTATCTACAAATGAAGTACCATCATATGCTGAAGAAGTCCAATTACTTATTACATCTCCAGTTATTATAGTAGAAGGAGAAGCAAATGTACCTCTAGCTTTTCTATTGTATATTTTAGCTGATAAAGTATCAGTAGAATACTGATCATTAACTATACCTCTAATGGTAGAAGTAAGATTACCTGCTACTTGTAAACTACCAATAGGAATAGTACCATCTGTATTAATACCTATAGTTTGAGCGGATATATAAAAATTACCAGCAGCCCAATTACCTGTTAGAGGAGTGGTTCCATCAGTTTTTACAAATGGGCCTACACCTATAGAGTTTAACTGAGCTTGAGTTTTATCAAAAGCAGTTAAAATAGTATCAGAGCTAGTTATAGGAGTATTAGGACTAGCTACAAAACCTGCTAATCCAGTATTTAATACATCATTACTTGACTCAGTTTTAAGTAAGCCTCCTTTTTGTCCTGTAACCATAGCTTGTTAAAGATTAATAAGAATTACAAATATACTGAACAGTAACTCCTGTACCAACTGAGTCTTTTCTTCTTATAGATAAATTAGTACTGTTTTCAATACCATCAAAGGTAAAGTAAGAACCATTAAATACTGTTATTAAAGCAGTAGATGTTTTTACTTTTACTTTAATATCTTGACCTGAATCATTTATTATAGTAACTGTATAACATTTGTGATCAGCTAACTGTACAAAGTTAGCACCTGTAGTAGAAGTAGTTACTTCATCTGCAAGACTAGTACCTCCTTTAAAAGCTCTTATTAATTCATTTAAACCCTTGGCGAAAGAATCCCATCCATACATAGCTGTAATTTTTTTATAAAACTAGTAAAATTAAATAATATATTCTATATATTAGTATAAATAATTAACTATAAGTAATTTAGCCACTATTTTATACTAAAGTAATAATTACCCTGTACATCTAAAGAGTTATAGAAACTAATATCTTTCCATATAGGTACTAAATCTCCAAACTCTTTTTCTACTTTTAATCTACCTTTATTAGTACCTCTACTATAATGATTAGTATCTTCATCTCTAAAAGGATACATAAGTACAGCATTACCAAATTCACCCATCTCTTTAATAGTACCTAATACTGGAGCATTAGAAGCTGTTAATAATACATTAGGTTGATAGAAAGTAGTTAATTCACTATAGGTTCTATTACTCATATAAGCACCAAAATGAGCTAATTTTCTAAGATAATATTCATCTTCATCATCAAAATTATCTCCAGCTTTTTTAGCTAAATAAGCTAATATACCAGTAGTCATAATAGCTGATAATTCTATATATATCTTTCTTATATTAGATTTTTCTAATTCATTTAAATTTTTCCAATCCCATAATATTTTTAAACCTTCTTTCTTTAGATTAGAGAGTACTCTATACATAGTTACATATCTACCTTCTATATCTGAACGTAATCTATAATCATAATGTTTCTTAGTAAATCTTTCTTCTACTGCTGCTGAGATCCATCTTTTAAATTGTTGAAAGATTCTACCCAAAGCAAATTGTTGTAACCTATTAGCATCATCTGTAGTGTATCTACCATGAATCTTTTGATTAACACCTATTATTCTTTGACTAAATAAAAATATTTCATCTTTTGTTTTATCATTATTTACCTCTAAACCATTTTTAAATTTTATATCATTATCAATAAAATCTATACTATCATAAAAGGTAGGATAATTTTCAAATTCATTATTTTTATATAAATCTTTATATTCTAACTCAGTTAATATTTTACCATCTACTACTCTGTGAGAGTGCGTCATAGCTAGAGCTACAGAAGATTGTACGTAGTATTCTGAGGCATTTTGCATAATAAAAAATATATCAGAAGTCATTTTTCTCTTCCAATCTAGTTTCTCTACTACATCATTAGGATTTACAGGATTAAATTTTTCAAACAATCCTAATCTATCTATAAGAGCATTAACTTTAGTCTGTTCTCCATTAGATAAACTATTAAGTAATTGTTTAATGTTACCTGTCGCTATTTTTTTACCTTTAAGATAATTATTAGTAGAATAGAACTGTCCTCCAAACCCTTCTATAAAGTTATTAAAAGTAGCTGTAATAGTGTTACCTAATGCAGGTCTAATAGCTAATCCTATACCTGATATAGAAGTTACTTTACTTATAGTATCAGCTATTTTAGTAGAAATTAAATCTCTATCAGCTCTTACTTCATCATATATTCTAGTATTAATAAAATCCTGTAATCTAGTAGCTATTCTATTATTAGTAGGTCTAATTTTACCTGTAAAATAATCTTTAGAAAAAGATTGAGAATCTTCTACTACATCCTGTACTAAGCTAAACTGTCTTTCTAATTTACTTTTAAGTTCATACTTACTAGCCATATTCATATAGTTAAGTAAAGACTCTGTTAGATTAGTATTTATTTCACCAAGCTCAACTGAACTATATAATTTACTAAGTTTAAGATCTATAGAATCTATTTCTTCCTGAGTAGAAGCTTTTTGTTTCTGAGTTTCTAAAGCATTAATTTTATCTTGTATATTAGTATCTATACTACCTGTATATAATAGTTTTAGTCCAATAGGTATAATATTACCATTTTCATCTCTTTTTATATTACTTATATTAGAACTTTTCCATTCAGGAAATAAACCAATACCTAATCTTTTTAAACTTGGATTATCTATTAAATTATCAATCCAATTTCTTTGCATAGCTATAAGTTCATTATTCTTATAAGAATATTCAGGTACTTTATTACCGTATTTCTCATATAGTTTCCTATAAGTTTGATAATATACAGATTTAACATCTCTTCCAGACATTAACTCTTTATATCTACTATCATTCCATTTATCTTTAGGTTTAAAATTATTAGTTTTGGGTCTCCAGGCAGCTAAATTATTATTAATCTTACCTTCTTCATCATAAGGATCTACTATATCTATAATATTACCTTCTTTATCTATACTATAATAGGTACTTGCATCAAACTGAGTTTCTATAAAGTACTCTATTTGTTCATACTGATGTTGAGATAAGTTAGGATTAATACTATATTCCTCAAATAAAGAATTTCCTTTAGGATCTTTTACTGTATTAACTAGTATATATTTAGCTTTAGTAAATTTATCTAGTTCATCTTTAAATTCTTTAGTGTATTCTGTGTTTTCTTTATACCAACTTCCTTTCTTTTTCTTATTATCCTTTAAAGATAAATTATGTAATCTATTAGAATTAGCTTCAGATGTATTATCTTCTTTAGCTACAAACTTGTATTCTATTCTATCTCCATTATCATCTACTGTAGGAAACTGATTAGATAGATTGGCTCTTTGTTCATAGAATTCTGGTTGTATTTCAGATACTATATATTTATTTTGTACTTTATTATCAGAAGAAATATTATACATAAAGGATTTATCTGAACCATGTAACTTGGTAAGTTCTTTATCTAATTCTACTAGTTCTTTATAATCTACTTCAGTATCTAATCTGGATTTATCTGATTCTGCTTTATAAGTTCTATCAATACTGGCAAGTATTGGATTCGTAGAAGTAGCTAACGCTCCAAAACTAAATTCTAAAGAGTTTATATCCTGTATCTCATTAGTAAGTAGATCAGAGAAATCTGTAAATTCTTTTTCTTCAGAAGTTAAAGGAGCTTCTACAATATTTATAGCAGTCTCTTTTTTATACTCTTGTAATTTCTTTTCTAAAATAACTATCTCATTATTAAAATCTGCTTTCAATTTTTTAGATTTTTCTGAAAAATCAGTAGTATCTATATATCTTAAAGAGTCATAAGTTTTGACATATCTACTAGCATCAGATAAAAACCTAGCTTTATTAGATAAAGAGGCTTTATCAAATCTTCCATCTTCTAAGGAGTCCTTAATATCTTTTAAATATTGATTAGCAAATTCTACTGAGTATACAAAGCTTTGTTCGTCTTGAGAATTATTTATCTGTCTAAGAAGCCTATCTATTTTAGTTTTATTAACTATATAGATTTTATTACTAATCTCTCTTTTACTTAATTCATCTCTAAGAGTTTTAACTCTAATAGCTAATGATTTTTTAAGATTATTAATTAAACTATAGTTAGTAAAAGATTTATCCTTAGATATTTCTTCAGCTTCTTCTATAGTAGGATAAGTATCATCACCTTTATTATATTGATGTTTTTCTATAATAGCATTAACTAAAGCATCTGACTTATATTTATTAAGTAATACTTTATACTCTTTTAGATTTTTATTAAAACATTTAGTCATTTTATTTAAATGTTAATAGAGTATCTTTATATTGATCACTATGTAGTCTATAATTAGAACATAATTCTGTACCTGCTGGAATATTTTTTAGTGCTACCATAGTACCTTTACCTCCTTCTAGATATGTTCCCCAATCATAAGATACATTTGGATTTTCAGAATGATTCATAAATCTACCATTATCTGTATCTAAATACCAAGTATTATGTTTTTCTATATAACAACCATAAATTTTAATAAAATTCTGATGATTAATAGATAGAGAGCTAAATTCTTCCGCTGTAAATGTTTTTGAAAATATATTACAGTCTTCATAAATTATTTGACCTTCAAATAAATCATTTTTAGTAAAGAGTCCTATACCTTTACCTGATACTTCTCTAAGATATGTTTCTATTAATAGCATATGTTTTATATTTTATAATCTACAATTACGAATATACTCTAAATACTTATTATAATCATTATTATAAGCACTTTTAACTTTATTAAAATCTTTAATAATATCTCCAGGACTAGATAATCTAGGTACTCCTTTATTGGCTAATCTAGATTTATCTTCATTACTTAAGTTATAATAGAAATTTTCAAAATATTTAGTGATATTCTGTTCTAGAGCTTCATTTATACTTCCTTCTAACTTGTCTGAAGGCTTAGTTAAGACATTACTTTCTAAAATATTTATAGGTTGATCTAGACTATATTTATAATTAGGTTCTGTATTATCTGTAATTATTATAGGCTGATCATCTATTGTAGTATCATCTATATATTCTTCAGGTTTAACAGCTTCTGAATCTCCTACTATAGAAGTTCTCATATTTACATTAGGAGTAAAATCCACATCCTGATTATCTGTCTTAGGAGTGTTTAATAATTCATTTCTATGATTAAATAAAGTTTTATTAGTCTCTAAATCTAAATGATAAGGAGATATAATAGATAATCCAATAGGAGATTTATAAGCATATTTAGCTGAATAATCGTTATTTTCTATTAATCTATACATAGAACTATCAGATCTTAAAAATTCAGGAAATCCATTCATAAAGAATTTACTTTTAGTAAATTTAGATTCATCTTTAACTCCTAATATTAATTCTTTATTCTCTGTTCTAGTAGTGGATAATCCCATACCTTTTAAGATTTTTGGATGATAGTTTTCAAATTTATCTATATTACCTATCCATCTGGTATAAGTATCTATAAATTCATTTCTAAGAGTATTAAAACTCTTTCCAGTTATAGATTTTAGTTTAGTATCATCCTGTTCCATAATACCTTCTACAGCTACTTTAAGCTCATTAGAAAGCTGTTCAAATACTTCAGGAGCTACTAGTCTACCAAAACTATTAACTGTAAATTTCATATTATCTTTAACTAATAGATAATAAAACATATCTTTAGCAAAGGAAGAAATTTCTTCATTATCTGATTGTAGTAATTCTCTATAACCATCTGTTAAATTTTCAAGAGATTTGCCATTTAGCTTAATACTTTGATTAAAGTATAATAAATCAGGTTTTACATTATCTCCTCTTTCAGTAGTTAAGAACTTAACTAGAATATTATTCTTAAATTCGGGATATTGTTTTAATAAGTTATAGTACTTACTAACTATACTACTTTGATTATTAGGTAAAGCTAATTCTGTAGCTGCAAATAAATCAGTATTTCTATTATGTTTTAATATATTACTTATTAAGAAACCACTAAAGTCTTTATCTAAATTTATGTCATTTTTCTTTAGAGAAGGAGTAAATAATTCTCTTAAATTAGTCATAAATCCTGATCTACTTAAGAATACTTTAGATAGTACTTCAGTATCTATTTTATCAATAGAATTTAAATTAAAAGATAAATTCTTATTTTCTTTAATGGCTTTAAAGATATTACCAAAAGCATTATTTAAAGGATTTTTTAATGCATTAAAAGCATTATATATTCTATCCAGATCATCAAAGGTAGATCCTATACCCTTATTAGTAGCTAGTAAAGTACTAACTTTAAAAGTAGAAGAGGATATATTAGATAAATGTTTATATAGAGCAGCTATATCATTTTCTTCTTTTTCAGAAGCTTTACCCATCATAGATTTAACTAAAGATTCTTTAGTAACTTGGTTTCTATTTCCTTCAAAAGGATTACCTATACCATATTTAACTGGTCCTGAGTTCATTAAAGTAGCTATAAATCCTTTACCTCCTATACCTAAATGTATCATTGTAGAGGCTATAGCTGTATTAGTTTCATCTAAATTAAGCATAAAGCAAACAGGATCTTTCTGGTTATCTACTGTAATAGATATTAATCCTGAATGTACTTCCTGTTTAGATACAGTAGCTATATCTGTAGTAAGAGGCATGCCTTCTTCATTTAATACTGGTTTACCATCTTTATATACAAAATCAAAATCTATTACATCATCTTCATAGAAATTATTAACTAGTTTATTATTAAACATAAAATGCCATGAAGGGATATTTCTTTTTTCATCTCCTTCATTTAAAGTAACTTTATGTTTTTTAAAGAAACTACTAATACTAGATCCTAAAGCTGCTGGACCTACATCTCTTTTACCTTGTGTAGCTAATTCAAAATGTTTTTTAAGGGCTTTGTCTGAATTATGGAAGTAATTCATTTTACTACCTTCATTAAATAATCCAAAGTAAATAGCCTTACCTATAATATCAAATCCTGATGTAGTAACTGGTTCCTGAAGGTCAGGTAACATCTTAGGATCAGTTAATATTTGTTCATAGATATTAACTATCTCATTAGTTACTGAATACTTAGAGTTAAAAAACTTACCAGTTTCTTTTTCTTTAGCTAAGAACTCTTCTTTAGTAGAAGAATAATTATAAGCTTTTAAAGCTTCTTCTACTGGCATACCTTGCCTAATCTTAGAAACTACATTCTTATTAGCTGTAGTTAAATAGTTGTAATAATCATTCCATCTAAGATCATTATTAGACTCATTATAAGTATAATATCTAGTATTACCTTCTTTATCTAAATAAGCTTCTTTTCTCATTATAAAAAGACTATCCACATCATAATCTGAACCAGCTATATAAACTATTTCTTCTGGAGCTATAATAGTAGAACCATAATATTCTGGTAAGAAATCTACTATTTTAATTGGTATCATAGAACTGTAACCTTGACAAGGTAATCTAGTTCCTACCATTTTAAATACTTCCTGATCTATACTATCTCCAATAACTAGCCCTAATTTCTGAGCTTGAGATTTAGTCATTAAACATTCAGCATAAGGAGAAATGCCTGAATGAATTCTTAATTCTGATACTTGGTATTCTTTACCTTTAAATTCTGTTTTATTAGCTTCATAGGCATCAGATCTTACTATATCTCCTGTCTGAGTATTCCTTAAAACTTTAATGCCTGTAGAAGGAGCTAATGTACATTTATAACCAGCTACTTTCTGCGCTAATACTCCTTTATTAAAATGAGAAGTGTAATAATTTTCAAAGGTAAATGCTATATGAGGTAAGTTAGGATTATATTTAAATTCTCCTTCATTACCTGATAAATACTCTAGAGTATTAGCATCAGCAGCTGAAGATATAGCATTATCATAAAACTTATCTACTAAAGCTTGTTTACCAAAAACTGTATTACCTGTAGCTATATTCATAGCATCATTAATATCAGCTTCTCTCTGTTGTTCATATAATGTTTGAAGTTTATCTTTAATATCCTGAGATATTTTAGAAGATCCATCAATCATTTGTAAAATCTGCACAGGTTGAGAAATTTCTATTTTACCAGATTGGTTTTCTACTTGTAACCTCCAATCTTCCCAACTAACATCTTCTGAATGTTCAGTTATATCAAAATCACTAGACTCAAATAATTGTTTTTGATTAAATAAAGATTTACTAATAGATTTAGAAGCAGATTTAGGCATAGCCAAACCTATATTATTTCTTTCCATTAATTCTCTCATATTATGTAATTGTTCTCTGCCTAATCTAGGTATCCAATTACCATCTTTATCTTTAACTGAAGTAAGTTCTTTAGTAAGACAAAGTTGAGACATTTTAAAATATTTATCTAATCCTCCATGTACTCCTTTAAGAGGTATTAAGTCTATCTTATTAATTTCTCCAGGAGTTAGGTGTTCTCCATTATCTAGTTTAGTTAATATCTTTAAAGTATTATCATCTAGCCTGCCTAATCTCTGTAAAGTATCTATAAAATGTTTAACTGTCATTCTAACTCCAGCATCATCTGAATTTATTTCTATTAAACCTTTTACTTCTTTACCTTCTTCTCTAAGTTTATTTTCTTCTGGAGTTAAATCTCTAAAGTTATTATCTTCTTTAATCTTATAGTTAATAGCTTCAGTCATATACAATACTTTATAAGTATTAGTTTTATCTCCTGTAAAGTCTATTCCTGAATCTCCATAAGCTGTAACTCTACCATTTCTTTTTAAGTCATCATCTAAATCTTTAGATACTGCTAAATCTCCTTTAACTAATTGTTGAAAAGAAGTCCTCAGTATATAATTATTAGCATACATATTACCTAACTCTACTAAATCAGAATCTTTATTAATAGAGCCTTCACTTAGTAATATATTTAGATAATCTTTAAAGCTTTTGGTAAATGTTTCATTAAGATATTTCTTAACTAATTCTTTTTTAGTAGATAAATCTTCTACTTTAAGTAAGTCCTTTAATTCTAGATATTCAGGTTTATTATTAGTAGTACTAAATTGATCTATTACTGAATTATTTAATACTGATAGATTCATCCAGCCATTACCCAATTTATTATTTTTAATTACATTAGGATTTAAAGTAAGAGGTTTATCTTTAGAATAATATAATCTTCCTTTAGTTTCATAGTTCTTAAGCTTATTATATTCTTGTAGGAATATAGTATCATATAATTGATCTATATACCAACTTGTAAACTCTTTACCATCAAAGAATCTATTATCTATAGGTAATCTTAAAGCTATTTCTGTATTCTTATCTGATATTTTACCAAAGTCTACAAAAGCAAATTTTTGTCTTGAATCAGTTCTAGGATCAAACTTAAAAGAACTATTATCAGAGATATCTTTAGGAGAAGTAGCATTTCTAAATAAGGCTATTTGCATCTTAGAGAAAGCATCTGTAACTATATTTCTAGTGGTATATTTATCTTTACCCGATCTTATATCACCTATAAGAGCTAAATCAGCATTCTTAAATACTTCTTTAAGTTGTGCTTCTGAATCAAATAATTTATTATTAAATAAATAATTATAATGATAATAATTATTTTTATCTCCTTTAATAGATCTAATAAAATCTGAATCTTGTATATTTCTTTTCCAGGTACTAATAGCTTTAGTTATTAGATTTTGTTTAGTAAAACTATTTCTTAGTTTACCTCTGGAATCTCTATAAGTATCTTCAATAGCATCAGTTCTAAATATAGCGTCAGCTTCAGCTATTTCATATAATAATCCAGTACTTCCTTTTTCTCCTTTATCAAAAATATCTATATCTTTTTTAATGGAAGTTAAAAGCCTCTTTATAGTATTAATATCTAGTTTAATTACTCCTTCTTTTTCAAAAGTAGATAAAGGAGATTCGGATATAAAGGAATATTCTATGAAAGGTTTAGATACTCCTATACCAATATTATTTAAACCTGTATATAAACTATTAACTATATCTATAGGAGAAGAAATTACTTCTGAACCTATATCATTTATAATCTTGTTTAATTTATCAGAATTTACTTTTAAAGTATCTTTATTAACTATAAAATTATTTTTCCATCTACTAAATAGTCTACCTGCTGTCATAGATTTATTAGCAGAATTTACTATAAGATCACCTTTTTTACTTTCAAATACTTGTACATATTCAAGTTTTGAGTTTTCAAAAGCTTTAAAGAATTTATTATAGAAATTAGATTGAGATAAAGTTTTAGTACCTTCTATACCATAACCTGTTTTTACTTTAAAATTATCTAATACTGATTTAAGCTGTAAATCATATTTACTAATAACCTCTAGTATAGAAATAAATTCTGAAGGATCTTTATCAGCTAAAGAAGATTGTATTGTTTTATATACATTTACTCCATCTATAGCTTCAGTAATTTCATATCCTGCTTCATCTATATAAGTATAAGTATTATAATATATAAAGTTTCTTACTTCAGGATCTACATTATTCCAACCGCCTGAATTTTCTACTCCTTCTTCATAATCTCTAATATCAGCTTCATCATTTACATTCTGTACAGTATCATCTTCTTCAGAATAAGTACCTTCTTCTGAGTAATGCATTTTAAGTATATCTTCAGTGACTGATTTAATAATACTATCTACATTATCCTGAATATTTAAAGCTTCATAAACTAAGTGTCTTTTTAATTTATAAGCTTTTCTTTCCTCTAAATCTTCTATATTAGAAGCATCTATATTTCTAGTATTATTTTCTAGCTTAGTTTGTTCTATAATAGAATTAATAATAGGTTTAAGATTCTCTTTAGTAGGTCTAGTATCAATTCTTAATACTGTTTTAGCTCCTACAGTATTTATTAGCTTATTACTATCATTAGCCGACAATAAGTCTAATTTAGCTTCTTTAGAATCTCTAGTTATTACTGTACCTAAATCTATATTAGAATTAACTATAATATCTGATAGATCAGAAATAGTAGTAGTTGTAGCTATATCAGAAGGATCTATATCTCTATTAAATATAGATTTAATATAAGAAGCTATTTTCTTAAATAAAGCTTTTATAACAGATATTAAGTCTCTTTCTTCATTAGGTATAACTCCTGAAGCATAGTATCCTATTAATGAAACTAAAGCTTCTTGTTCTAATTCTGTATCTGTAAGATCTGAATAATTATCAGTGACTGACTGTAATACTCTTTTACCTATACTAGAAGCCTTCATTTCTTTAATAAGGTTCTTATATAGTAAAGGATTCTTATCCTCTATAATAGAGATAAAAGGGTGAATTACTTCATGTATAGGAGTATCTTCTGTAGCAAACTGAGGATTTAGATAAACAGTACCATTTTCAAATTTACCTTTAACTGGTCTACCTGAATTATCAAATACTGGTTCTATAGATACATTTAAATTGTATTGAGAATTAATCTTAGTAGCTATATTTTCTAAATACTGCCTAGATACTTTAGTATTATCAATACTATTATATTCTAAACTAAATTTAGTTTTCTTTTTCTCTTTGCTCTTAGCTACTAAATCAGCTACATCATTCTCTACTTCATTATCTAAATCCTTATTAGTAGATTTATCTAAAGTTTCAGAAGAAGTTAATGTAGGTAAATTATTACTATTATATTCTAATTTAATATTATAATTTAGAGAACCTATAGGTACTGTTAAATCCTCTAACTTAGGATTACCTTTAGTATTATTGGATATAAAATTCTCAGCATTAATATTAATAGGAGAACCTAATTTACTAAATCCACTATTTATTAAAGTAGATAAATTATCAAAACTAAAGTAAGAATTTAAGTCATTTATAGTTAAAGAAGTACCATCAGATTTAACTGTAATTTCAGGATTAAAAATATCTATATATTTAGTACCTGCATCTGTTTTTAATTGTACTTTTATCTTATATCCTGTTTTATCTTCTAAAGGATAAGCTCTAAAACTTAGATAGCTAGATAAACTATTACTTATAAATAGTTTGCTATTTATATCTTTAATTATATTATTTACTTTATTATCATTTTCAGGATTCACTGAAATCTTACTATAATTAGTAATAAGCCCAATTAGATCAGCTATGATTTCTGATTCTAATTTTTTATTATTACCTTTTACATAAGCTATAGTCCAGAAAGATACTCCATTAGGTAGTTCTACATTTATAAATGTTTTATTGTTAGTACCATAAGTTTCTGTTAAATAATCAGGTATAGCTAATCTTCTATCTGTATTAGTAAGATCCTTATTTATTTTACCATCTGAAATAACTAATAATTTACTATTAGTAAATTCAGGATTAGTTAGAATATTGTTTAATAAAGTATCTACAGAATTAACGAAATAGGATATTCTGGTATCTACTACATTAGTAGGTAGTATAGCTTCTTCTTTGTTATTTTTATTAAACTGTTGTTTTAGCAACTCTTCAAATTCATTAAATTTAGATTGTTCTATTTTAAGCTGGCTAAATTGATCAGGAGTATATTCTATAGTTTGCTCTACTCCATTACTATCTATGATTTTTGCTATATAAAATTTACTAACAAAATCAGAATAATTCATAGTAGATAAATCATAAGGTTTACCTTTAGAATCTCTAATCATACCAGAATAAGGTAAAGATCCATAAGTAACCCAATTATCTTTATCATCTATAGTATCATTATATTCCAATATAATATCTATAGCATTATCTCCTCCATTAGTATATGTGTGTACTTCACTATTAGAATAAGCTTTAGTAGCTAAAGGTTTATTCTTAGCATAGAAATCTGTAACTTTAATTCTAAACTTAGATTTCCAATTAGGATCAGATAATATTTCATTTTTTCTATCTAGTATAGTATTAGACTTAAATTCTATAGGGCTATTAAAGAAAGAAACTGTACCTAATTCTTTTCTATTATTAGACAACTTACTAGTATCTATTACATTTTTACCATCGGAAAGTATAACTGTATCTCCTGTATTATAATTAGTATCTGATCCTTTAGATAATACTTGTTTATTAAATTCTTCTTCTGATAAAGATATTTTAGAGTTATTACCTTCTACTCTAAAAGTAATTCTATCTCCTATAGGAGTTTTACTTAACACCTCAATATTTGAACCTTTGTATTTACCTTCTTTAGAAGCTTTAATAGTCTCTATAGGAGTTTCTACTTGTTCTTGTTTTACTTTAGGGATTGAAGGAGTAGGAAGATTGTCAGTTTTTAACTTTCTATCTTCTGCTTTACCTGATTTAATATCTAGAAATCTTTCGTCTATTTTCTTTTGATCTTCAATTAGATACTCTTTTTCTTTATTTAAATTATTAAGATCTGATTGTTTTTCAGCAGTAAAAGGAATTTTAGATAACTCTGAATTTTGTTTTTCTAGAGTTAATCTATCTATCATACCTGTAACTACTCCTAATTTTTCTCTATTATAATCAGTAGTTACTTGAAGATTGTACAGTTCATCTTTACTTACCTGAGATAAATTATTAAATTTAGTTTGTATATCCTGATAAACGGCTGCTTGTCTTTTAGCTCTTTGAATCTTTTTATCAATAACTTCTTTTGGACTAAGTTCATCTCCATTAGATTTATACTCAAAAGAAGTAGTACCAAAATCACTAGTAATTTGTTCCTTAGTATTATTACCTATAGTTTCTAGTTCCATTAGATAATTATCTAATTTACCAGATTCAACATTTTGTTTAACTGATTGAGCAAAAGATAAATTATCTAATTGTCTATGTGATACTTCAGCTCTTACTTTATCTTCTTCTTTAGTATCTTTATTAGCTATCTTTTCAGCTAATTCTGTTTTATTCTGTTCTAGCTGAGTGAATTTAGAAAATCCATCTCTAGCCTTTTCAGTAGATTTTAGTAGATCTGAATTTTCTTGTACTGCTTGAATACTATTTTTAAGATTTGGATTATCTGTATTATTGTTATTACCTATAAAGCCTAAACCTCCTCCTATTACTGCTCCAGCTAATGAAGAAGTTAAAAACTCAGGAGAAGATATATTCTGAATAGACTGATTTATAAACTCGTCTACAAAATTAGAAACATTAAAATCATAATCTCTTTCAGCTAATTTCTTAGCAGTTTCAGCGATATTATATTGAGTACCTTCTTCTAAAGCTTCAGTACCTGCTACTGCAAGTTTTTCATTTTTAATAGCTTTTCCAAGAAGATTAGTTGCTTTACCTAGTAAACCCTTAGATCCTTGTTCAATAGTCTCTGAAGCAGTCTTAGAAGCTATTTTATTAACAGTATTTACTTTATTTCCTATACCTCCAAATATCTTAGTATACTGATAGAAATCAGGTATAGATAATAACATATTAGCTCCAAAAGAATAATTTCTAGCATCAGTTGCTTTCTTAGTAGCATAATTATCAGCCTGTATCATAGCTTGATCATCTGATAACCCTGAAGTTCTTAATTCATCTAGCTTTTTATCATAAGAAGAATTATAAGTTTGATCATATACATCTTTAGCTTCTAGTCTACTTTCATACATTCTACCCATAGTAGCAGCTCCTAAGTTAGAAGTTGTACTAATAATATCATCAGTAGTTTTAATGAACTTAGATAGATTATTATATTCAGCTGTAGTTACAGCTCCTTTAGCTACTAATTGTTCTAGTCTATTTAGTCTATTGGCTAATATAGCACCTCTGGCTACTTTACCTGCTCTACTCCATCCAGCACCAGGTATTAAAGAAGAACCTACAAACCCTAAACCTTGAAAAATATCACCAAAAAGAAAATCTTTATCTAATACTCTATCACCTACAGATCCTATCATTTCTTTCTTAGATCTATAAAGAGGGAAAGCTTCTTTAACTGATTCATCCCATTCATCCATAAATTTAAATGTAGGGTTATCAAAGAAAGATTTATTATCTGCTAAATCTACCAAACCATTTATAACTCCAGCAGTATTACCTATAGTACCTACCACAGCAGTATTAGCTGCCTGTAAAGTACCATTAGCAAACTTATCTAACAGTCCTTGTCTCTTAGCTTTTAATTCTGCTAGATATTCATCAGCAGAAGGATTACCTACTAAAGCAGCAGGTACTCCACCTTCTAAAGTAGAACTTTTTAAATCAAGTTTTCCTTCGTATTGAGAAGGATTAAAAGCAGGATCACTAGAAACTATATTATTAGCTATAGATTTATAATCTATATTATTAAAAGAAGATTTCTTTTCTTTTGGATCTGGCATATTGAAAGTTAATTTATTTTAATTTATGTTTAGGAGCTGCTCCTAATCCTACACTTCCCATACTAGCAGCTACTGATTCTAATGTAAGATTATCTAATACTTCATCAGGTATAGATTCAATAATTCTACCATCACTATTCAATAATACTACTGAAGATAATGAAGGAGAATCAGGATCAGTTACTACCTTATAGGTATAATTGCTTCCTTTATCTCCATATACAGCAGATACTAAATTTCTTAATAAAGGATTATCTTGTACATGACCTGCATTATCTATCTGCTTAAGATCATTTCTAGCTACACCAATATTATTAGCTCCTATATTACTTCTATTATATACTTTAATAACATCTTTAGGATTCTTAGTATTTCTCATATTAAAAGATACTCCATTATCTCCTACTATAATACCAGAGAAAGTATAATCACTATCTGGATCAAAGTCAGTTTCTTCTCCATTAGGAGTACTTACTATAGAACCAGCAGCAGTATTTTTAACAAAGTTAGTAAATGCTTTTTCTACCTGTGCTGTATTTTTAGTAGGTACAAAATTTACTAGTTTATCAGCTTTTACATTTTTCCATCTAGAATCAAAATCATCAGCTATTTGGTTTATAATTTCTTTATCTGTTTCCAGATGACCTCTAGGCATATCATTAGCTATCTGATTTAGTAATACTTCAGCTTTCTTACGATCATTAGGATCATTAAAAGAACTAATAACAGTACTTTTAAAATCTTTTAGTTTTTCTTTATAAGGCATTTTATCATAACCACCTACTACAGTGCCTCCTCCATAGTTGTGAGTAACTACAGGATTTTGTTTAGTTTTTTCTCTAAAACTATTATAGGCATCTTTAGCTGGAGTAGAGGAACTATTCTGTTCTACATTAGCATATCCTGTAACTGTTGTAGGTATACCTCCAGCTATATTTTCTTTACCTAATTGATAATCATCTGGTAATAATTTATTAGTTTGAGTATCATTAACTTTAGAAGATACAAATGTATTTAAAGCATAATCTTCTAGATCTTTATTAAGTTGACTATATTTTTTATTATAGTAATACTTATCAGCATCTTCGGATAATTTTATTTTATTACCTTTAGAATCTTTAGTTTCATATTCTACTCTTTTTATCTTACCATTTTCATCATATACTTTATCAGAGTTTTTACCTAGTAAATATTCCATGTATGACTTAGCTTCATTTTGGATACCTCCTTCTAATTCTGTACCTACTACTCCTTTTAAAGCATCTAATACTCTTTGTTTACTAACTCCTTCCCAAATAGTTCTACCGTTCTGTATAGTAGCTAATCTTTGACCTGTCTCTTTATCAGTTAAAGAAACTAAACCATTCTTATCCCTAGTAGTGATAACCTGAGATTTTATTTTATCTAGAGCATCACCTACTATCTTATTTCTTTCTTGATAAGGATTTAAAGAAGTAACTTCAAATCCAGCACCATTATTAAGAAATTTATCTACATTACTATCAGCATAATAAGCATTACCTTGGTAACCTACACCTTTCTTAAGATATTCATCAAAGTTTTTATTATGCTGTTCTATATTTTGTGAATCCTGTTGTATCTGTCTTCCATGAGTATTATAGAAGTTAGAAGCATTTCTTACATATTGACTAATCTTTTGTTTACCTTCAGGAGTAGTAAAATCTAGACCTGATTCTAATAGATCTTGTTTTTGCTGTGCAAACTGTTCCTGCGCTTGTTTTAGTAACATAGCTTGAGGATTCTCTATAGTTCCAGTAGGAGAATAATCAGTAGAGGTTCTAATGAAGCTTGGAGCTTTTAAAGCAGCTATAGCATTATCAGCTTGATCAGCAGTATTCTTAAGAACATCATATTCATTCTGTTTATTTCTTAGACCATATGCTAATTCCTGATAAGGAATAGGTACATATGTGTCATATACTGGTTGTTGTGCAGGATTATCGTAGCGAGAAATCATTTTATTTTATAATATTTTTATATTCCCATTTATATCCTAGAGCTGTATTACTTCTACCTCTTAGACAATTTCCTATACAAGATAAATTATTTTTTCTACTTAGTTTTCTAAAAGTATCAGCAATACAATCATATTCAACAACTATATTTCCTAATAAATCTTTCTGAATTATAGGTCTTAATCTAGGATTATTAGATAGGTTTCCTATTTTACCTAATCTATTCTTTGATATTTTTTCTTTATGTTCTTTAGATAAAGTCCTACCAATTAAAGATTTCCTTCTTTTTTCGATAGTTTCTAATGATTGTTTAGTTCCTAATCTAGATCCTGCTATAGTACATATATTATAACCTATTTCTCTACTATATGGTTTATATAAATCTAAATGATATTGTTCTCTACTTAGTAGTATTTCTCTAGATATATTTTCTTCAAGAGTATAAATTTCAATATCTTTAATACCATATTTATTTATTGATCTTATAATCATTTTATTAAAGTGACTATTTTTATCTGTACTTTGTCTGTGTAATTTTATTCTTTTTCTTAGATCTATAGCAGAACCTATATAAATTTTATTGTTTGGAAATTTAATTAAATATATACAGGGTTCTTTACAATAAATTCTTGTATGAAAATTATAATCTTCTGGTAAGATAAAAGGATATTTATTAACTACTTCTATATTACCAGCTAATGTACTTATTATCATTTATATAATATTTATAATTATATCTATAATAGAAATAGCTAGTAACTTATTGATTTACTAGCTATTACAAATATACCTTTAATTATATTAAAGACAAATTATTTCTTCTTAGTCTTAATATTCTTAATACCTTTTTTAGACTTGAACATATATCCTTTATTAGGATCATATCTATAGTTATTAGATTGTAGAGTTTGTAATCTAATATTATCAGCATTTACCATATTAGCATCTCTTTGTTTATGGTAAGCTAGATCTGAAAGACCTGTTAAACCTGATCCTATAAAATCATTTTTTCTAGCTCTATTCTGCAAATCCATATCATCATATTGATTAGCTAGATTTAAGTTAGCAGAATTCTGTTGATTTCTAAGATCTGTATTAGTATTATTAATATTCATTCTAAGCTCAGCTTGCTGATTATTAATATCTGATAGATTCTTAAATCTATTAGCTGAAGCTAAGTTTTGGTTAGCTAGATAAGTAGCACCTGCACCTCCTGTAGCATTTCTAATATTCTGAGAATCCATTAAATAAGCCTCATTAGCTGCTCTTTTTGAAGGGGCTGATAAATCCTGATATTGATAAGATTGATTATTAATATATCTTCTATTAGTCTTATAAGGTTTATCATAAAGACCTCTTCCTAAATTATATAAACTAGGAGCTGCTTGTACTCCCTCTAATAAATAATTATTTAGCTTAGAGCCTGTATTATTAGTATTAGTAGTAGAAGTTACTTGATTAGAATTACTAAAGTCTAAATCTTGTGTAGCTACATTACCCCATTTATCTGAAGGATTAGATTGATTAGGATCTAATTTACCATAAGGATTATATTTATTAGAAGGATCTAATAGATTACTAGTACCTCCAGCTTTTTTATTAGATTTATCAGAAGGCATTTGTTTAATTACTTTTTCTAATTTACTAACATCTCCTTTTTTATAAGCATTAATAGCTTCCTTATTCTTACCTTTATTAGCTGTAACAATAGCTGATCCCTCAGGTATATTTAGTAGTCCATTTACTTTAAATTTATTAGTTTTAGTAACTAAAGCTTTAACTCCTCCTTCTTTATGTGTAGGAGCATTAGGATTATAATATAACAGATCTCTACTTCCATCAGATTTCTTAGGAGAGAATATAGGTTCTCTACCTTCAGTTTCTATCATTCTAGTACCTGACTTTAGTTTAGAAGTTTCATATTTCTTTAACTTTTTAAATTCCTTAAGTTCATCTTTTTCAATCTTAGTGCCTTCTTTCTTTTCAATTTGATTATAAGGAAGTTCATGTATTTTTATAAGATTATCTAAGGTAATATCTTTAGAGCCATCCTCATGTTTCCACTTAGCTGCATTTTGAGCAAATATAGCTCTTTTTCTAGTAAGAGGATTTTTAGAATGAGTTAGTTCTTCTGTAGATTTACCTGTTCTAGCTTTAAGCGCATTAAACTTACCTTTATTCTCTGGTTTTATATGAATACCAGAAGTACCAGACTTTAGTTGAGTATTCTGTACTGTAGTATCTATAGCTCCATAATTAGCTATTTGACCATTAGCATAGTCTTGTCTTTTCTTATTATAATTAGCTTTAAGAGCATCTTTAGCTGCTGTAGTACTATTTACTCCTAAGAAAGGAACAAAAGCATTTAATACATCATTACCACTTTTAGCGGACAATAATTTACTGCCTGTATCTGTAGTTACACTAGATAAGAAATTATTTTTAGTATCTGCTTTACCTGTATTAACTTCATTCTGGCTAGCTTTATTAGAAAAAGAATTACCTACTTTGCTAGCTACTCCATAGGCAGCTCCATATAAAGGATTAATAGCTCCAGCTACTCCTTGAATAGTTCCTTGTGCAGAAGCTCTACTAGAAGTATTCTGACTTACATTTTGTAAAGAACTATTAAATTTATCATTATAACCTAACTTAGTTAAATCTTGATTAGATTGAGCTTGTTGAGAGTTATTGAACTCAGTATCTTTAATACTATTCTGTCTATTGGTAGAATATAAAGTTGTAGGATCAGTATTACTTACTAATTGAGTACCTGATGCATATCTTTTAACTTTAATTTTTTTTACTTTTTTCATAGTCTTATCTATAATACTCTCTAAATGTAGTACTTATTTGGTTTAAAGTCAATCTATAATTATCTTGATTACTAAAACTAAATTGTATTACACAATAATTACCTTTTAATCTATCTCTAAACAGTTTATTCTGATCTATATTACCAGTAATTAAATTTCCATTAGAATCAAATATAGCATTAGCATCAGATATAAGACTATTTAGAGGTACTTTAATGTTATAGTTATTTCTTAACATCTGAACTCTACATTCATTTCTAGCAGGAGTATAGCCATAAGTATTATTCCATACTAAATTAGTTACACCTGTATGCTGTCTATCATTATATATAGTTATAGTATCTCCTGTACCTCTATAAGCCTGTATTTTAGTATTACTATCTGAGCCAGCACTTAAAACTATATTATCAAATACTTTTTCAATATTAAATCCTTTATTAACTATAAAAGTGATTATAGAATTTTGAGGATCATTATTATAAAACTTACCATAATCTCCTACATTATGTTGATATAGATAAGTTAAATTATTATTCATTAATCCAAATAGTTTATTATCTCTAGCAACTAATAAATTAGGATTATAAGAATGATAGCTACTCCATTGGTTACCTAATAAATCATAAGATATAGTAAACCTTTGTAAAGGATCTTCATGATTTTTAACTAATACCCATCTTTTTAATTCATAATCATAACAAGATAGTATACCTCTACTATTGTATTTATAAGGATTATCTATATAATTAGTATATTTATTTTCAAGTACTGATAAATTATCCTGAAAGAATCTTTGCATTCCTTGATTAGATATTTCAGCTAATCCTTCTCCACTTAATAGAAATATTTTACCTTGTAAAGCATCAGGAAATATATACCCAAAAGGAGTATTACACCCACCCCACTGGCTTATAGTTCCACTATATCCACCTTCTTGATTAATAACTTGCTGAGGAGGTAAATCTACTGGAAACACTCCACCCGTACCTAATGTTACTTGTCCTGCTGTAGAAGCTGTTTGTTCTATAGCATTAAAGAAAGTTCTCCAAAGAGTTTTAGGTGTATGTAAGTATAATATATTATTAAATACAAAAGTATCCCATATCTCTCCTGTATTAAAAGGAATATCATAGAAATTATCAGGTCTAATATCTCTATATCTGTCTCTTAATTCACCTAGAATAGTTTGATCTGACCATATAGTTCTTGTTTTGTAGTGGCTATTAGTAGAACTAGCTATATCAGATTTTGAAAAGAACAATTGTACATCATTTTCAAAATCATACTGGTTATTATATGATTTAGCATCATCTACTAAACTAGGATCTGTAATAAGAGTATTCTCTAAAGAAGAATATCTATAGAATCCATTACCTCCTACTAAGGAATGTCTTAGATCTGTATTTTTACTAGTCTCTACATAAAATTCTATAACACTTCTAAAATCTAAATACTCTTTACCAAAAGAATTATCTTGAGCATTTTCTGCATACCTAAATGAATTATTAGCACTAGCAAAGAAATAAGCTTTAGATTTAATAGGTGTTTTATTAGTAAAAGCTACTCTTGTAATATAAGTGTCTCCACCAAAGAAAATAGTGTCATTATAATTATCTAAATTAGGAGTAGTAGTTTGATCATATACTATATATTTACATAGGATATATTCTTGACCTGATACTCCTCCATACTGACTAGTATTATCACTAGTTAGTTCATATATATTTTTAGTAAGATCTAAAGTAGTTATCTTATCATTTTTAGTAGCTCCCCCACTTTCATCTACATTTTGTACTTGGTACTTCTTAAATGTATTTTCATTATTAGTGAATATATCATTATTTTCAGTCTCTATTAATAAGAATTCTTCTTGATCTGTATTTACTATATTTAAAGTAGAGTAATTAGAAGGTATAACAGAATTTCTAGGTATATAGAAGTTTCTAGTTATTTGTACCTCATCATTAGAGTATAATGAAGTATCCACAGAAGTACTTGTAAAATAATTCCAATATAGGGGAGGTCTTATTAATTCAGATTCTCCATCTCCAGAACCTGATTCATTTTGATATTCTGAATGCTGCCATCTTACATTTAAAGTATCTGAAAAAGTAAGTTGTCCTACTCTTTTGACTTTAGTAAAAGTACCAGCATCTATTTTAGGTAATAGTTCAGACTCAGGAGAATAAAATACCATTAATCTTTTATATAACTGACCTATAGCTATAGTTTTATCTGTACCATAGCTATTAGTGTTTATATTGTTTACAGGTAAACTATTTAAAGATTCTTGTACTGAATCAGAATTTACATATGTATAGGCTAAAGGTTGATTAATAGGTTGTAAGGCATCTCCACCTGAACTACTTCCATCATAACTTCCATCTTTATCTGGCATATAACCTTTAAGACTTATACCGCCAAGAAAAGGTGTTTTAGTTAAATATTTTCCTGTAAAACCATATACTCTAAAATCATATGTACCATTATTAGCAGTAGCTACTTCATCTTCATTACTATCAGTATTAATATAAAACCCATCCATTAGATAATTACTAATACCCTGAGAAAAGATAGACATATTTTCTATACTATTTCTACTTCTTCTTACTAGATAAATACCTTGAATCTGGTCTTTTATAGCTTCCCACTCAGCTATTACACCAGTAGGAAAATCTATTTTTATACCTAATATTCTTATAGTACCATTATTAATATCAGCTATAGAATAAGGTACTTCTTGTTGAAAAGTAGGCATCACATGGTATCTAATATTACCTAATGGATATCCCTGACCTGTAGGATAAGTTAAAGTAGATAGATAAGTACCTAATACTTTAGTTCCTGTATTAGCATTAGTAACTATACTTCCTGGTATTCCTGTACTATAAGGTGCGGGAATATGATAAGCTAAAGATTTAGCACCTGATTTATATATTACACCAAAAGCAAATGAATAAATTTCTCCTCTTTTATATCCTACTTCTAAAGCTGTATGATTACCAGATTTATACGCAGGTATTTGTTCTTCAGTAATATCGTATTTTAGAGTAATATTATTAGCTATAGTCTGAAGGTTAGCTTCTATATTAATATCTTCTTTTAAATTAGAAATAATTAATCTACCATCTTTTTGTTGTATAGCTTTAGCAGTACTATAATTAGTAATAGAACCTTGTAATTCTTCTATAGTTACATTATACAGTATTTCTCCCTTATATTCATAAATAATAGTATTGCTATTAATATCTATTTGAGCTGCTACATTAGCAGTTAAAGTATTAGTAGTACCTGCATAATTAATTGCTATTACTTCTAATTTAAAATAATCTGTATCTACATTATTAATATTTAATAAAATAGATTTAGCTGCAATAATATCAGGATAACCTCCTTCATATTGATCTCCAGAAGACACTGAATTTTGACCTATAGATACTAAAGCAGAAGGTAAACTAATATTAGTTATATTACCTTTTCTATCTAGATATCTGAAGGCAAATTGGTAAGCACCACAAGTTAAAGATGTAGAAGAATCTTTAACAGTAAAATTATCTATAGTAGGAAAATTAGATTTAGGTACTAGAGAAGATAATTTATCTATAGAACCAACTGGAGGTACATCATCCAGATCTATAGTTCTTGCTGGATTTTTATTATCTACAAAGTAAACTATTCTATTAGAATTAATTAATACCCTACCTTGTGCATCTATAGGATGATCTAAGTCTAAATGTAACTCATTATTAATATCATTTAATTTAGTGGTATACGTACCATTACTATCTACTATACCTATTTGAGAAGTTGTTAAATCATTTTTTACTAAAAATAATATTATATCTGATTCTAATACTGTTTGACCTATTATTGAATACCCGTTTATAGAAGATAAATCACAATAGATTTCAGTACCTTTTTCATTAGTAAAAGAATAATAGTCTCCTTTCTCTGAAAGTCTTACAAAATTTAATGCATACATATAAGAATTTTCAGGTTGTTTTACAGCATTTACATCTGTTACTAAACCTTTTTCAAAAGAATTATTTTGATCTATCATTTAAGGTAGAACCTTTACTATTTTATTTATAGCTAAATATTTATCCATAGTACTAAGAGCAGTATTAGCAAATCCTCCATCTCCTGTATTTCCACTTGCTGAACCAGCACCTGCTAAACCTGTATTATAACTAGCTAATACACCATCAGTTTGACTCATAACATGTACTAGAGAACCACTACCTCCATCTAGTAATGGAAGATTATTATAACCTATTGTATGGGTGTGATTACCTACAGATATTGATCCTACATCATGTGTGTGAGGAGGAAGATTAGTAGTACCTATTACTTGGGAGTCTGCTCCACCACTACTTGCAATACTTTTAGTACCTGAATATCCAGTAGATTGTCTATCTCTAAAATCAGGTAAATTAAAAGTAGTAGATCCATCTCCTACTCCATAAGTAGTACCTAACAAAGTAAATAAATCTGAATAAGTAGTTCTTGAAATAGCACTACCATCCATTCTTAGCCACTTAGAGCTAGGCATAGTAGTTACTAACCAATCTAAAGTAGTACCTACAGGTAATGCATCAGAGATAGCACTAGGATTATTATTTATAATAGTAGTGGTTAAATTATTTATGAAAGTAGTATTAGCTAATAAAGCACTTATAGTAGCAGGATTATTACCCACATTACCATAAGACCAGTCATAATTAGTAGAACTATTTTTTATAGGTACATCTCCAGATACTCCTCCTTGTTTAAATATTCTTGATATTAACCAATTAATCCAGCTAGTATTCATTCCTACTATATATCTATTTCTAGTACTAGTTAATCCACTAGTACCTATTTGTAGTTGACTATCAGGCATATCTTGTATACCTGTAATATTTATCTGTTCTACTGTAGGTAATTGAGAGGGTTGTACTACTATAGATCTATCAGACGGTTGTGAGCTATTAGACCTAGCTTGAGTATCATTAGCTAAAACTACTAACCCCTGCTCATTCTCTATAGCTGAATTAGAAGATACATTAGCTTTAGAATTACTTTCAGTAAAGAAAGCTGCTGAAGCAGTTAGATCTTCTAAAGTAGACTGAGTAGGTTCATCATTTGTTCTAAATCTAACTCCACCTGTAGTACCATCTAGTCTAGGTACTGAAGTAGGTTGAAAGAACCAGGATCTTAATCTTTTAGTAGGCATATTATATAACTTTTAAAATACTACTTTTACCACAAACTGTAGCTCCATTTATCTCTACTCCCATATAAGCTATTCCTGTAAAGGCTAAAGATTTTCCTGCACCAAATGTTTCATATAGATCATCTACATCATAAGGTATAGAGAAACAGGAGAATTTTTCTCTAATACAATCTAGTTTATATATTTGTTTATACTCTTGTAAAGTTTTTAGATTACAAGATAAATAGTCTTTTTGTATATTATTTCTAACAATATTTAAATAAGCTACTAAAAATACCATATATCTTCCATAACCCCACATATCATTAGCTTTAGATTCTCCATAATTATCTAACTTATATCCTTTATCAATATAAAGTTTTAATGAAGATTCTATAGTATTATAGACATCTATAGTTACCTGTTCTGCTGGCAACAAATCTGGTACTTCACATGTATTACTTAGGAACATCCACAGTCTTTTTTAATAACTCCTATAAATGTATTAGAAGCTGGTTGAGAGTCCATACATTCAAAACAATAACTATTTAATTTATCTATTACATCTTTAGCAGTCTTAAGTTCATATATTTTAGCTTCATCTATAGTACTATAGAATGAATTTAATCTATACTCTCTATTAACTCTATTAAGTAAATCAAAACCTAATACTAATATTCTATCTAAATCATATAGATCTTTACAGAAATCATGACATTTATCTTTCTTACAATCACAATCACATAATATATCTTTTAATTTATTTGTAATACAACTCATTATAGAACATAAGTCCATAATAATCATATTACAAATTATATTAGAAGATTGATCTCTAAATATTACAATGTAGACATTATCTGAAGTAGATGTAAAATTAGAAGTATTACCATAATTTAAAGGTATATTAGTATATCCAGTTACAGGATTATAATCAAGATCTACTATACTATAGGTAACATTCTGATCTGAAGTAGTACCTGAGTTAGTTATAGTATATTGATGACAGACTCCTTCAGTTATACTAATAAAACTACATGCTTGAGTACTAATAGGAGTCATAGCTACTACTATAGTTACATTTGAATTTTCTATAGCTATAGTAGTAAAGTAATCTGTATAACCTTCTTTAGTCACTAATACTGTAATATAGCTACTTTCAGATACAGATGTAGTAAGAGTATTAACATTTGTAACTGCACTATTAGTACCTATAGTAATAGATATTCCTGTAGGATCTAAAGGAGTTAGAGTAGGAAAACTACTATCATCAAATACATTAACTATTAAATTTACCATTAGAAGTTAGCTCTATAATCATTTATTTCATGTTGATAAGTTTGCTTACCTAGATTTTTAAAGTCATTATAGTAAGCATTAAGATCAGGTTTAAATCTTACTACTATATTCTTAATTCTTTCTAATGCATCTAGATCAGGAGAATTTAAACTAGTTCTAGCTTGTAAACAATATCTATTCCATTTAGCTTCTACCCATTGAAAGTTATTTAGCTGTGCGCTTTTGAATGTATATCCTCTTATAGAAAGTTGATAAGCACATTTCCACACCATTGCATCTAAATAATTAATATCATCAGGTATCATGGGTAATCCATCAGAATCTAATGGTATTGCTAAATACTGAATATGTAATGTACCTTTTCTAAAACTTACTGTAATTACATCTCCATTAAGATTATAATCTCTCTCTGAATGTTTAGCTTTATTTAGTACTTGTGTATTATTACCTATTAGTTGTTTATTAAAATTATTTCTTAGATTATCATATCCATTCTTTATAGATATTAATTTACAAAAATCACAAGGTAATTCACCTTTATAATCTTCTATCTCTATAATTGCTGGTTTTTCACAATATTGATAGTAACTACCAATATATTGAAGAGCTTCACCAATCCATTCTATATAATCATCCAAAGCAACTTCTTTATCATTAATACCTAAATTATTAATGATCTTTCTTATAGCATAATTTACTGATATAAACTTTTGTACCATTATAATTTAGATTTTGTATGATAAGTATTATATCCAAATTGCTTTTGCATTACTTCAGCTATCTTTCTAGTATTAGTTCTTGTTGGAGTAAATGAATACATATTTTTATTCTTTACTCTACACAGCCTTTTTTTCCACCACCATCTAGCTCTATAGTCTTTTTCTTTTAAAACAAATAATTTTTTTTCTTTTGTTTTATTATAATGACCCCAATCTATCATAGCTTTGAGTTCATTATCCTGAAAAGTAACTTTACTTTTTATTACTGATAACTCTCCTAGACTATAAGGTAATTTAAAGCACATACCTTCTGAAGCTATCATAGTAGATAATTCTTTATTAGCCTCGTACACTATATCTTTAAATTCTTTACAGGATATAATAACTCTAATATCTTCTGGTAATTCCTGCTGAGCTATTTTAAAGCTTTTATATATATCATCCGAATTATAAGTAGGAAATGTATACTTCTTTTTCCTTCTATTAGTAATACGGTTTTTAGCTATTCTAGTTATCATTGAACTGGAACTATTTGATTATCATCTTTAGAGTTATTAGATGTATCATATTGTAATATATGATTAAATCTAAACTCAGTAGCTGTTATTAACTTATAAATAGTATCTATATATTTCATACCCATTGGATATTCCATATCAAAAGGATTAAAACAATAGTCATTACTATCACAAGCTACTTTCTTAAATTCATTTACCTTAATAGGGTCTTCAAATACACCTATTATAGTAATATACTTAAGATTATTAGTAGGTGGATTTATTATATAAATATAATTATTTAATTCATAATACTTAGTTCTTCTACCGGTATATTTAGCATATTTATCAAAAGTAGCTTCTTGAAATGTAGTTCTTTGATAAGGTAAATTACCATCTACTGTACCTACATAAGTTATTAAATTTTTGTCTTTAGTATCTATTGCTTTAGGTATTTCAAATTCAGATCTTAAAATATAGTTACCTACTTCACAATCCATATCACCACATTCTATTTTAGTAGCTCTTATAAGTTTTACTTTACCTAATGTTTGATTATAGAACTGAGTTAAATAACTACCTCTATCTATATCCTGCTGTACTAATTTTGCTCTATAGTAGTTTACTATAAAAGCTATTTGTCTATCAGTATAAGCATTATCATCAAAATCACCCTGACCACCTCTAGGTAGATTTCTTATAGTAGAGATAATTTCTGAGAGTTTAGACATGAAGTAAATATAGATAAAATACTAGTATATAAAAAGTAAGCTGTAGTTTTTAGTTACAGCTTACTTAATTAACCCAAAACAACAGTACATCTAAATATACTGTTATTTAAGAACACTATTGTGCTGGTAGACCTACCGATCCAAATAGTGAGTTTAGAATAGTTACTACAGCAGCTCTTTTAGTAGTTACATCTGATTTAAATGCAATTGTAAGAATTTTAGAATTATTATCTACTGCATTAAGGCCATCTACTACTTTCTCATAATAAGAAATAGTTAATAAATCATACTGGTTTCCAGACACTGCATGGATTGGAGGGTTAAGAAGCATTCCAGGGAACATAGTTCTATTCTGTACTCCAAGGTATCCTGAAGCCAAGAACTCTTTATCTCTAACTTCTTCCCAATAACCAATACCCCAGTTAAGACTAGTAGTTATAGTAGGAGTAAATGCAGGTACTACTGGTCCATTTACTTCAAATAAAGTAATAGTAAAGTTTACTTTAGTATATAGATCCAGAGGAATATTAGGACTAGAAGAAGTTGGTTGAATAGGTAAGCCTGTAATAACCAAGTTATAAGTAGTAGCAGCTGTAGTTTGTACTAATAGATTAGGTGCTGATACTGAACCTGAAGTAGCTTGATATCTTTCAGAGATACTAATAGTAGCTAAAGCTGTACCTATACCGCTTACTGCTGTAATTTGATATAGAGGAGTAGTAGCACTTGTACCACCTATTTTTAGAATATCTCCTACCTTCATCTGAGAACCATCAGCATTATATAGACCTGCATCATTAGCACCACCTGAAGATTCAACAATAGTAAATGTTTTACTATACTGAGTCATAGTAGCAGCACCACCTGAAGAAGCAGTAAATGTACCATCTGAAGTAACTTCTACTTTTCTATATCTATTAGCGTTATTATCATTACCTGCTCTAACTGCCATAGCAAAAGCTAATTCAGCTTGAGTAGCATTAGCTGTAGTTACATAACTATATCTTTCAGCCATAGGCTTTTGTTGAAGTACTCTAAAGTTAGAGTTAATATACTGAATATCGAAAGAATACTCAGAATTACTAGTTATAACATTAGTACCAAAAGGTATAGTCATAACTTCTTCAACTGGAGCTACATAAGTGCTAAGAGTATATCCTGTAACATTTCTAACAGGTATAGCATCTGAGGTAAGCATTGTCATGTTACCTTCTGGAGCTAATCCTAAAGAAATATAGATAACGTCATTAGCAGTATTAGAAGTAATTGTAGGAGTACCAGTTAGAGCTGTACCCCAGGTTCTATTGAAAATAAGTATATCACCATTTACAATAGTGGCTACACTTGTTCCTGTATTTGCACCAGTAACATTTGTTACTAATACTTTTTCAACTGGTTTTCCCATAATTATTTATATATATTTTAAATTTTAGTTTATTATTAAGTAGTTTATTGTTAATGTAATATTAAATGGTTGTCCTGTAGCAATAGCATTATACACTTTAAAGGTACAGTTACCATTATTTTGAGCAGATACTGTAACTACTGGTATACCTGCTGAACCACCAGGATTATATCTTATAGTAGCTTGAATATTAGAACTAGTAGTGATCAAAGGATTTTGCATACTAAATGTAAAATATGCTTGTCCTTCTATATCAGCAGAAGTGGGATCTACTGTTACAATCTTCCCACTAGAACCTGTAGTAGGTACAGCTGTAGCTAAACTAGTTTGTTGTGTAAAAGTTTGCGTACTAAGTACTAAAGAACCATTACTAATATAATCTATAATTTCATTTATTTTCTTAAGACCTGTATTAATAGGAGTCCAACATCCTATAGTACTTATAAATACATTACTTATTTTACTAATAGCCATTTTTATTATAAGGTTTAAAGTTTATTCCATCATTGATTGAGCCTGTATTTGTGTTTGTTGTCTAGGAGATTCTATATCTTCTAAAGCTACATAAACAGCTATAGTTATAATTTCTTTATGTGTATGTGGTGCTGTTTCAAATGTAATATTATCACTATAAGAAACAGGTGTAGGTATTTTAATATAACTAAGTTTAAAATTATCTACTGTAAATGTACCATCTGTAACTACACATAAATTATCTCCTTCAAAATAACCTACAGGTTCATATATTACTGGTTTTTTGAAAGGATCATCTAATACTTTATTTATTTCATCATGGTCATATATTCTTATAGATACATAATTACTACCACAACTTTGACTACTTACTTTAACTCTACCTCTAAAATAAAACATATATTGATTTGTTGAACTTACAGTTCTACCCTCATTAGTAAATAAGCTGGTGAGAGATACATTATATATATTTACTTCATTAGTATTTAATGATGTGTTAGCAAAATCTGTTACTATTAGATTTCTTAAATCATCTGTTCTTTTCTGTGTTTCTTCTACTGAAGTTTTAGCAGGATTATTTCCAGAATATCTAGTTTTAATAAATCTATTATAAGCTTCATTTAGAAAATAGTCTACTTGTTCAGGTAGGAAGTCTGGATAGGCTGAAGAATCTAACCTATCCATAGCTTGCCTAAATTCTATATGTGCTTGTTGTATATTCATTAAACACTATACTTTTCAGATTGTCTACTAGAGTTTAAAGCTCTTTTTAAGCCTATAACAACATTAACATTCTTAGGATCTTTAATATATTTAACCATTGATTCAAGATCATGAGCTATCATTTCTCCATCAAAGACAAATGCCGAACCTTGTTTCTTAATCTTACCTTCTTGTACTAGATCATTAATAAGAACTTTAGTATCAAAGTTTTTATCATTTACTATATTAAGGAACTTAGCAGGATTACTTTCTATTTCCTGATATACTGAAAGTTTAATTTTATCAGCCTTCATATCTTTAGGATTTCTTCCATATACTAGTAGTATATTGATATGATCCTCTTCTGAAAGTTGAGCAAACTTAGCCATTGCATCAATTTTATAAGTAGCTCTATCAAGTTCTGTTTTAATTACTTGAGATTCTTTTACTAGAAGATATTCAGCTCTTGATTTATTTTTAATATCTTCCTGACCATTAGCTACTCTTTCATCTCTCTCTAACACTTTAAGAACTAATTTATGCAAGGGGTCATCTTCTGATAACTCTTCTTTTTCACCTTGCATAATATATACAAAGTCTCTCCAGTATTCTGAACTAGGTACAGATAATTGTTTAGGATCAATACCTAATTGTTCAGAGAAATACTTTACTTCTTCTTCATCTAAAATTCTAGGTCTTTCACCTGTTCTTTTATCTAAATTAACAGAAAAATATACCTTAGCATTTTTATATGCAGGAGCGCCAAGTTGTTGATGCTTTTTAATTCTTCTTAAAGTTACTGTATTATTCATAATATTTTATTTTAGTTTGGGTTAATTTAAATTTAGTAGGTAACTATATTTCTATAATTACCTACTTATTATAGTTAATAAAGTCTCATTATAAGTTCACCACATGAAGTAGGATCATTAATAATAACTCCACATTCAGTAACCAAGTGACCTTCAGCTCCATCTCTTGCAGAAGAACCAAGAACAGATATACTATTCTTAACTTTTCCACTCATATCAATAGAACCTCCTGTATGCCACATGATCATATCAGCATTCTTTCTAACTACTTTTCTAATATTAGATTGACCTTTTTGATCTTTACCAATATTTAGGATAGTAAATCTATAAGACTCAAGTGGATATTTAGTTTTAGGATGAAGCTCTCTATGCATTTCCAGATCATCATAAAGAGGGAATTCTACTACTGAAAGTTCAATACCATTTTGTAGTTTAACCTTAGTAAAGTATCCAGAGAATTCTAGTTCAGTACCATTACCTGAGATAAAGGTATCTTTATCATAAACCAAGAATCCATTTCCTTTAGCTTTCTCAGTAATAGCTCTATTGAACTCTCTCATACCCATCTTACCTGTAAGAGCTACAAACTTAGTTTGTCCTCCCCAAAGCTTAGCACTATATGAAAGATCTAGTAGGAAACTATCTAGAATATCATAGGTCAATTCTGAGTAATATCTAATATTAGAAGGAGAAATCTGTTCTCTAATACCTGATCCCATTTGAATAGGTCTGGCATTTCTACCAAAGTTAGTATCATAACCCTGAGCATTCTTATTATAGATAGAATACATTAAAGATTTCTCAATCTCTGTATGGAACTCCTGCATAGCAGTCCACTCAAGTAGTGTAGTCCAAAGTCTAGTTTTCTTGCTAGGATCATTAGGAGCATACATATCTACAGTAAGAGGAGTATTAGCAGCTGATCTACTTACTGCATAGTCTTTACGAAGGATATTAGTTCTATTGTGTAGTTTAAATCCAGTAGAAGTAATAATACCACCACCTTTTTCTGAGAATTCTCCTACAGCAGTCCACATTTTAGAGTACAATGCTCCTATAGCAACTTCAGTAGAATCAAGGAATTTAATTGGATCTGGGTCAGTTAGTCTTAAAGTATAAATATAACCATCTCCATCTATTTCTTTGGCCTTAACTTGTACCATTGAACCTTTATCAGAGTAAAGTACATCTTCTACTTCCCACCAGTCTCCATTCATAGTAAGTCTAAAAGTAGTACCTTGAATACCAGGTGTAGAACCACCATCTCCCCAGTTTTTAGTAACTGTAAGACATTTATCATTTCTGGAAAATAGATCCCACCAGTACTCATTACTATTTACTTCTAAAACATTTCCTAGTCCACCTGTTAGTAAATTCACAATGTTATACTGTGATAGTCCAAACTGGTAGGTAAAGATAGAAGCTAATTTATCAGGTTCTGCTAGATAGTTATTATATAAGTAATTAGTATCTGACAGACCAGCAAAAGTCCTTGGTTGTTGGACTACAAATTTACTAACGGTTAGTGCCATATTTTGTTTTTATTTTAAATTTAAAGTTTTTACGATAGCCAATTATAATCAGGTAATTTAATATTATCCTCATTTTCTCTATTTTGCGCTGTATTTCTAGTAGTTATTTTATCTGTTTTTTTCTTAAGTTGCATTTGAAGTTCATTTACTGTTTTAGTTTGAACATTTTTTTCAACTTCTTTAAAATCAAATTTCATAAACTTGAATAAAGCCATTTTGAGTTTATCTTCTTCTGTAGTTTCCAGAATATGTTGAGTATATACTTTACCTGTATTATCTTTAATAGGTTTAGTCATATAATCTAGAAACTTATCCTTCTGTGCTTTAGATAGATTAAAACCTGCTATATCTTTAGAGTCATAAATCATCTTTTTAAATGATTCAGCTTCCTGTTGAAGCCTATTTATTCTTTCTTGCTCCTTAGCTTTTTGTTCAGCTAATATAGCTTCAGTCTGTTCCTCTACATACTTAACCATTTTCTTCTGAGCTATCTTAGCATTTCTAGCTAAAGAACCTATCTCAGAAAATTCTTCTATTTGAGCTTTAATATCTTCTTCATCAAAGCCTTGAACTATCATACTATCATATATAACGTTCTTAGCTATCTCTTCATCTGCTATATTTAAGCTTTCATAATCAGCAAATTCAACAGTTCTTTCTATAAATTCATCAGGATTGCCTCCATTTTCCAGATACTCTAGGAATTTTTTAGATTTATCATTAACTAATGAATCTTTATACTGCTGAAATTTTACTTTAATAGTATCATCTATAGCTTCTCTTACACCTTCAATAGTATCATCATATTCTTTACCTTCTTCTGATACTTGTAATAGATCATTGTCTATTAAATCTTGAAATAAAGGAGCATAGGTAAAATCATCCTCTTCTGTAGGTACTTCTTCAGGAGTTTCTTCAGGAGTCTTAGTTTCTTCTTCCTGTATTTCTTCTACTTCTTCAGTTTCCTCTACTTCTTGTTCTAATGTTTTATTAGGACTTACATCCTTATCTTTAACATTAGTTATTGTAGTAGTTTCTTCTACTAATTCATCAAGAAAATGAGAGACTTTTTTTGAGTTGTTTTGGGTATTGTCTAACATATATGTTCAAATTTAATTACTAATTACTAATTATAACAAATTTTGTTATATCTATTTTATTTAAAATTATAATTTTGGTTAAACTAACGGCTAAATTACATCTATTATGAAAACTAAATTGTTTATTTTATTAACTATTTTAGGTATTAAAGTGGTTAATGCACAACCTAGAAATCTAATTACTAATGAAGTTAAGATATTAGTAAGAGAGATTAATACTGCTAGAGCTGATCCTTATAAATATTCTATAGATAAGAATATAGTAAGTGAAAGATTAGATACATTATCTATTAAAGATTCACTAACTATTAGTTATAGACTATGTAAGAAAGCACATAGCTATGCCGAATACTTAGCTAATAGTAAATATAATAAAGATAATATTACTTGTTCTCATAGCACTTTAGGTTATAATGAGTCTATAGCTTTTAATACTAGTCTTGATAAAATCTGCAAGCAGTTAATTTTAGACAAGAATAGTTTATTTAAAGGTCATAGAAAACATCTATTAGGTATTAATAATAAAGATACTCAAATAGGTATTGGTATAGGTTATATACATGAATTAGATTGGTATGTAGTAGTAATAGTAACTGAGTAGTTACTATTACTTTTTCTTAAATACTTTAATCTTTTTAACGCCGTTTTTCTTTTTATCTAGTTCAGATTTCACCCTATCTGATCTATAATATCCTTGTTTTATATGAGCATCTACCTGATCCTCAGGTACAAATTTATGTTCATCAGCTTTGGTATATTTGTACGTACCTGGAATATTCTTATATCCTTGGGATTCATATTGTTTACCTAAAGTTGATCTACCTCCTGAGTCTTTAGTATCTCCTTTCCTAGAAACTTGTACTTCTCTTTTAGTTTCAGTTTCATATTCTGCTGGTATATCAGGAGTTTTATCTACTCTACCAGCTACCTGAGATCCTTTTTTAGTATTATAAGTTACATAGTCTCCTTCTTTATATCTTTTAGAAAGGTCTACATCTTTATGTACTTCTTGAGTAGCTTGACGTAGAGTAGCTTGACTAGTAGATTCTAATGCTCTGGATTTAGGATCTACTATCTTATTATTTTTTCTTTCTTCAGTACCTTCTGGTTTAAAATCTACTCCTTTTCCTATAGAATTTCTTTGTACTGTACCTTTAGTAATATATAATTTACCTTTGACTCCAGGTTTAGTTTCATAGGTAGTGGTAGTTTCTCTATTATAGGTATCTAAAGGCTTACTTATTCTAGATACTTCTTTTTTGGAAGAAACTGAACTAGTACCTTCAGGATATTTTTTAATCTTAATTACTTTCTTAGTTTTCATATTTATTTCTTTTTAGCAGGTTTTGGTTTACTTTTAATCTTCATCTTTTCAATCTGATAATCTCTATCCTTCATCTCTTTCTCATGTTGCATTCTAAGATCATCATTTAATTGATTAGCATTTATCTTGTCATATTCTAATCTAATTTTATCAGAAGCTTCTTTTCTTTTATTAAGTACTTCATTAATTTGAAGACTAATTTCATCAGTATTATCTTTCTCTGGAGTATTACTTCTTGAAGCTAATCCTATAGTTTGCAATTGAGCTATAGCAAGTTTATTCTCTCTATCTAAAGCTTTATCTTCTCTTTCTTCTGAATGTATCTGAGCAGCTTGTTCTAATTGTTGTTGCTGCATCTCCATAGCATGTTGTCTCTCTTGCTCTTCTTGTTGCTGCATTCTAGCATCAACTTGTTTAGTAATATTATCAAGTTCAGCTATAGAATTAGATTTATAAACTCTAATAATTTCGGACATTGATATTTTATCATTCTGTAGAGCTGCCTGAAGTAAACCTTCAATCTTTTGTTTAACATCTAAGTCTTTTGTAGTATTACTTATAAATATACCTATATCAGAGTTATTTAGTCTTTCAGAATCTACTGTAAGAAATACTCTTTGCATATCATCTGTTACATAAGTAATAGTTTTATTATTTTGATATGCTATCTTAGCAGCTTCTACTAACTGAGCTAATACTCTTTCTTTAACTTTATTATGATTATAGAACATAAATTCAGTAATAATACTAGACTGTACTACTGAATTTTGTATACCTGTAGCTGATTCAGAAGAGAAAGTATCTCCTAATCTTTGTCTAGATACTCCTGAAACTCTTTCTACTGCTTCTTCAATCTTATTTATCACACTAATATACTGCCCTATAGATTGAGATACTGTCATATCTATAGAAGTAAACTGATTAAATTTAGATACTGAATTAGCATCTCCAGGTCTACCTTCTTCTAAACTATTAATAAAAGCTATACCTACATTAGTAAAGTAATATAACCATTTATCAAGATCTACTCCTTTTGATTCAGGTATTTGAGCTAAGTCAATTACCATTTTTTTACCTTGTGCTTTAGCTATTTCTACTTCAAGCCTATACCACATTGTATTATATATAAATTGGTACTTCTTAAGTAAGTCTACCATTGATACAGATACTGAGTTAGTAGCACTGTATATTCTACCTACATAAGGCATTTTACATAAAGAAGGATTATTTGCTGTTCTACATTGATTTTCTATAGGACCTATATTTAAATAAATAAGGTTACCTATTTTTACTCCTGACCATACTTCATTAATCCATTCCCATTCAAGAGTATAAGGTATATTTAGAAGTTTAAATTCATTAGGTACTTTAAAGTCTTCATCTACTATCTGAGATCTAGGTTGATTATTCTCAGGATCAGTATAACTAAAGAAACCTATTTTTTTCCAAGTTTTCCAACAACAAACATTTACATTAATATATTTAGCCCTTCTAGTATTAGCTGTAGTCATATTACCTGTAATATAACTATCATAAGAGTACCCAGGAAAAGCATCAAATTTAGATACTGATTCAGAAAGACCTACATACTCTTCATCTAAAGCTATTAGATCATCCTCAGTAAGATATTCCCTATATTCATCAAGAATTTCTCCTACTGTCATAAATCTTTCTTCTCTAGTCCACTGAGCATCTTCTATAGTTTTTACATCAGGGTTTTTATCATAATCAAAATATAGAGGGTTTACTACTCTAAGTATAGGTTCATCATAACTAATACCTACATAATATATTTCTTCTCCTGATATTAGTCCATGTTCCCAGCCTTCAGTAAACTTAAGGACTATATCTTCTTTTTTAATTAAATAATTAAGTATATCGTTTGTTTGTTTTTCAGCTATATCTTTATAACTATAGGTCATATACTCCTCTATCTGGTGAGGAGTTTGAGGTTGCACAGGATTTCCATCTGCATCTACTGGAGGCTGAGCTAGACCGTATTTAGCTTCTTCAGACTGGATATATTGAGCTAGTGCCTGTTTAAGCATATTAGCTTTATATTCTTGTCTTGTTGAAATAGCTTCTCCATTCTCTGCTACTGCTGAAAAACCAAAAGGTCTTCTAAGATCATCTCCTTTTAAGAACTCTATTACATTTCTTATAATATTGTAATTCTCCATTCTAGCAGGAGCTTCACCAAAAGTATTACTTAAACCATATGGATCAGTTATATAAATAAAATCTTCTTCTCTAAAAATACTATTTACTAAATTATAGTTTACTTGTTTATTATACTTAGTAGTTCTAGTATTATAATAAGTTACATTACCTTTAGCTATAATAGCATCAATACAAGTTTTTTTCCAGTCTTCATCTTTAGCTTTAAAAGACAGCTTTTGTGGAGGCATAGATGCAGGGAAAATAGTATTATTATTTCCTGCTGCATTTTTAATCTTTACTTCTATTGAACTAGCCATTTATATGTCTGTTTGAGAATAATCTTCTGGTTAAGAAGGAATCTTTAATTACTTTCTTTCTTTCTTCTATTATAATCTTAGTCAACTGTATCTTATATAAAATACATAACATAAGACTTATAACTCTATCAAAGTTTCCTTTATCATTATATGATATAAGTTCTTTAATTAAAGCTTTATCATATATAAACTTATAATTAGGTACTCCTTCTGAATTAATTTCTAATAACCATTCAGCTAAATAAGTCTCTAACTCTAACTTTACATCTTTATTCATTGTTTGTCCATAACCCTTTCTAATGATATTTTTAGTAGCTTTTAGACAAGTTGGAGTTTCGGCTAGTAAATATAAGCAATTTTTATTTTCCAAAAATTCTTTAAAGGAATTTATTTGGTTCTCATATAGACACTTAGCATTATAGAATAATAGTAATCTACGTACAGCTTCATGATATTGTTTAAGAGTTTCAGGTCTTCCTATATAAGAGGCTACTAATCTATCTCCTGTACCATTATTAATAGTAGATCTTTTATATATATAACAGGCTCCTAATGAGGAACTATATACGGCCTGATCTTTTGCATAAGGGTCTAAACCAGCTATATATAAAGTTTCAGGTATACCATCAGTAGGAGGAAACTCATAAATAACTATAGCACCTGCATGTTTTTCCTTCTCAGTAACTGGAAAACCACATTCTATTAAAGTATCGTCTTTTACAAATTCTATATTTCCAGCACTTCCTACAGTTAAAAATCCTCTTATTCCTGTACTATCTATAGTAGGATTAGCTTCTAAACTTCGTAAATGAAGATCTAACTCATATACATTAAATATATTGGTAGAAGATATACTAAAGGCTTCTTTTGGAGTAAAAGGTTGCTCTACAATATATTTAACTAATTGTTGTTTATCTTTAGCTGTTTTCTTAATAAGTTCTCTTTTAGCCTTCTCTGATTGAATAGCTGATTCTATATTAGAATTACCATCATCATCTATATGACCTACTTTATTAAGATATACAGGAAAGAAAAATCCACAAGTTTGATCTGAATATTCTTCATCCCATATATTTTCAAAAGCTAACATATCATAAGGTTCTGGATTATAATACATTTCATTAAACTCCAATGTACCATATTCCATATCTCCACCTGTACCAAAAATAATAGCTTGTCCTGTTACATAATCTCCATCCTTTAAAGAAGGTTCTACAGCTCTAAAAGCATCTTTAAGATTAGCAAATGTACCAGCTTCTTCAAATATTACTAGGTTAGGGTCTTTACCTCTAGAAGCATCAGGGTTGTTTTGAAAAGTGACACCTACTATCTCAGATAAAAATCCTGCATCTACTTCTATACCATCTATAGATTTCTTAAATCCTGACTTCATATGAAGATCAGCTACAGAATTGATAAGTTTTCTCTTAGCAAATGGGGAATTTATAGCTATTGAATTTAAGTGATCTGAATATTCTTTAGCTTTTACAAAAGTATCTTTGGCATATTTTTCTTCAAAAGAAGCTATAAGGGTTTGACTCTTACGATTGAATAAATATTCTTTTAAAGCTATGCTACCTGTCTTAAAACTAAAACCTTTACGTCTGGATTTACCACATATTAAATGTCTACCTCCAGATAAGTGTTTTATTTTAGATTTTAATTGAAGACTTTTATATTTATTTTCATCTATACCGTTCTTAGCTATTTCTCTACACCAAAAAAATTCATAATCCCCATCCCAAAAATCAGGTAATGATACTTTCTTAGATACATTTTTAGTAACATTGCCTCCTTTATCATATACTACTCTTCTGATAGGAGAATAATTTAAATAAAAGTAATGATCTCCTGTAATTTCAGTATCTCCTATAGTATAACCTTCTATACATCTTCTTTTTTCTTCATCCCAAAATTTACTGTGCTCTATTGTATTAGGTAAAGCTTTAGTATAGATACCATTTTTTAAATAGTAATTGCCAGCTTCTGAGAAATATTTAGTATTAGTAAATTTCATTAATTAGTCCTCTATTAGTTCTTCACTTTTGAAAACTAATAAGCCTAGAAAATAATACTTAATAATTTTATTACATTTAGAGTTAGGATCTCCAGGTCTAAGAGATGTAATTTTTGTTTTTTAGTTATCATAATTTTAAATTTTAATAGTTTATTCTTCCCACTTATTAGGTACATAACCTCCTCTAATAGTATTAGATACTACAGATTCTTTCATTACCTGTTCTTTAAGAGTTTTATGTGCTTCTATAATTTTACCTGATTCTTTCATAGCATTAGTAAGATCATAAGGTTTATAAATAGGTTTACCTTTATCATCCATAATTCTAATATCTACTTCATTAAGAAAATCTGTAAGATTCTTCATAGCTTTTTCATTAGCCAAATAAAATCTCATACTAGGTGTTTCCTGAAGCTCAATAAATTTATCTATAGCTTGCTGATGATGAATGCTTATAGTAAGGTCAGGACAAAAATCATTTATTACCTTTTGTTTTTTTATATCAGAATCATAATTACTATAAGGAGATCTATAACTACCCATATGATATACATATAAAAGATCTTCTTTAGTAGTAAGAATTCTAAACTCAGGTATCATTTTATTAAAGTCATTGATTAAAATTTCTCCATCAATAACTTCAAATACATCATTACTCATATCTAAACATGTTAATAACTAATAAATATTTACTTTCTATATTAGTTAAATGAATATTCTTTTCATAGAAAAATTCATTAGTACTACAGAATTGACTAAGTATAATATCTTTACTAAGAGATTCTCTTAATACCTCTTCAATAGAAATACTATTATACCCGTATGTTAATGTACTTATTAGATGGGGTTTTAACTGTGACAATATCTCCTTTATTAGCTTCTATTACCTGATTTCTAATCTCACCCTGATTAGTATATTTAACTCTATTAGTTTTAACTCCAAATATACCTAAGTACTGTAATCTTACTGCATACCAATCACCGGTTTCTATTATCTTTCTAGTAAATTTAAACTGGTGTCTGAAGCATTTTTCTATAACTCTAATCTCTACTTCTATACCTTTAGCTTTAAGATTAGCTTGAACTCTTTTATATAGATTAAGATATTGACTCATATAATATTTTAGTCTACTAATTCCCAATTATCAGAAAAAAGTTCAATCATAGTTTCTTTCCAAGGTACTCTACCAAATCTACTTTCTACATATAAATAAGGAGCAGTCATATCACTACCTTCTATAGGTTTATATATTCTAATAATTACATCACTACTCCAAGAAGGTAGCCTCATACCTTTAGGATTATTATTAAATATTTTAGATAAAGTACTATCTTTTATAGCTGTAAAAGCACTTCCGAAATCCATATAGTTTTAAGTTTAACTTTTAATTTTTATAAAATCATCTATTTTATTTTTTAACCATAACTGATGTTCTTCATCACCATGTTTTATATCTTCGTATAACTCATAAAGTAAGTATTTTAAATTATTTATTATAGAAATATCTAGTTCCCCTGCCCATTCTATATGGCTATCATTATTTCTAGAACCTGTTTGAATTTGTTCGTCTAATTTACTAGCTATAAAAGTACAATTAGTAGAAGTATTTATTAAAATAGTTTTATAAGCTATAACTTTATTCATTACATCCACATTTACATATAGTAGTTTTACCACAAGATTCGCATACCTCTCTAGGATCATTAATTACTGGGCCTATAAAAGGCACTCTTCTTCTCATATTATAATATAATGCCCAGTCTCCCCAGTTTCCATGAGTATTAGCTCCATAACAAGCTAGCATTTTAGCAGTATCATATACCTTCATAGTTACTGCATACATAAATAAAGTAGTAATGAAATCTAAAGTTTTATTATTATATTCTAATGTCTTAATATAATCTTCAACTATAGTAACTTCATTTCTTTTTATATTATCATATAGATCAGTAGGTACTAGATTGTATGCCATCTATCTTAAATTTAAAGGTAATTTCATCTACTGGTAGTACTTTAGGATTAAGTCTGTATCCATATCTGGTCTTCTGTATAATACCTTTCTCATTCTTTAACCTCATAAAGATATTATTAAATGAGTATTCAGATATGCCTAATCTATCAGCTACTACTTTCCTATTTTCTTTATTAAATACTTCTATGAAAGCTAAATCCTCATTAGTATTATTTATACTACGAAATATAATAATAAATTCTTTAAGAACAGATATATCACTATTAGTAAGATTTAAATAACCTTTCCAAAGAAGTAGGTACTTCTCTATATAATCTTCCTGACTAATCCTAAGAGTTAATATCTTGGATGAAGTACCTACTTCTGACATATATAACTACTATTGTTTTGGTTAGACAAATATATAATTAAAATAATTATAAAACCATATAATTAATTATTAATTTTAAATATAAAATAAATAAATGTTATATGAGAAATAGAAATAGACATAGAAAACATAGTGGATTTACTCACTTAAAAAGATATAAAAATAAAGTAGAAGATACTAAGGTAATAGAAGAAATTAGTACTCAGATAGTTAGTGAAGAAAATATATTATCTAAAATTAAGAATTTTATAACAAAATTAATTATAAAATAACTTAGTTATCCTACTAGGGTTTGAACCTAGACTCTCCTGAATCAAAGTCAGACGTGTTGCCAATTACACCATAGGACATTATGTGTGGAACCAGTTAGTAACGATCTAACCTCTCTGGTTTTTCAGACCAGTGCTTTCACCTGATTAGCTTTAGTTCCATAAGATCCAGATCTCAGCATCGAACTGAGTACTTATCTTTACAAGAGATGTGTTTTAGCCATATAAAACTAATCTGGAATATAGTACTCCTGAAGGGTTTCGATCCCTCTTTTAATGCTTGAAAAGCATTCGTCCTAGCCACTAGACGACAGGAGCTAATAGGTGTTAGATGGGATTTGAACCCATATAAACTAGCTTCACAAACTAGCGCATTACCTATCTGCCACTAACACCATTTTTTAATTTTCTTTCTTCATAATGTTCTATTAAGTGACAATTAGCACATAAAATTTTAAGATTTTCTAATTTATTATTGGTTCTATCTCTGTCTATATGATGAACTTCTATAACTCTTTTATCAGTTATTCCACAATTTTCACAGCAGTAATTAGAATCTCTAAGTTTTATATTTCTATATGAGGATCTACCATTAATAAAATTAGGATGCTTTTCTCCAACTTTATACAAAGAATTATTTATAGAATTAGCACAAGACTTATTACAATAATAATTACCTGATTTAGTTTTATTTAGATTATATTGTTTTTTAATTACTTCTTTACCACAATAATTACATCTTACTATTATGTTTTTAATTTTATCTTTATGATTACATTCTCTAGAACAATATATTTTAAAACCTTTTTTAATATTAAAATTATATCTTCTACTAGTACAATTAAAATCTTTTCCACAGTGTTGACAACTTACTATCATATAAATACATAAAAAGAAAAACCCTATCAGATTTTTAGTTTGATAGGGAAGGAAATTTAATGTAGAAGAAAACAATATCCTTTACCCCATCAGAAACTGATGCTCTTGCGTAAAGGGAGTAAAGATTGTTACATTCTTCATATTAATTCAAAGGTAATATAAAGTATAATATATACAAAATAAAAATAATAAAAGTTTTAATGGTAGAGAGTAAGAGAATTGAACTCTTTTGACCAATGTATAAGATTGGCATAATAACCATTATATGAACTCTCAGTATGTTGCTTATGATAGAATCGAACTATCTCTACTAGTATGTAAAACTAGTGTTCTTCCATTAAACTAATAAGCAATAAGAGGAAGTAAAAGGATTCAAACCTTTATCCTATAGTCCGTAGCTATAGATTCTATTCATTGAACTATACTTCCCTGTAGCTTTAGATTGAATCGAACAATCATTCTCTGTTTAGAAGACAGATGTACTATCCATTGTACTATAAAGCTATAGTAGGAATACCTAGACTCGAACTAGGATTAATTGCTTATCAGGCAATTGTGCTAACCTTTCTACTATATTCCTACTAGTGGAGAATAGGAGACTCAAACTCCTGACTATACATTGCAAGTGTATTATTATATTCATCTTAACTAATCCCCCATAAAATACAAAAGCCCTACTTTTTTAGAGTAAGGCTAGTGTATTAATCAAAATCTACAACAATCGTATCTTATATAATAACATTATCCTCACTCAGATTAGATCTGACTGCTATACGAATAATGGCTATTATTATCTGTTTCATAATGTAAAATTATATATTTTATTTTAAATAAACAAGAGTCTAGTGAAAGAATCGAACTTTCTATTTATAGTTTTGCAGACTATATACTATCCATTAGTAATACTAGACAAGAGGAGGCTGTGAGACTCGAACTCACAAGCCAACTTATTAAATCGACTTACCTGTTTTCAAGACAGGCTCTTCATCCAGCCAGATAACCTCCTTATAGCAGAGAGCAGAGTACTCGAAACTCAAAGTTTTTAGGCTTCACACTTCTTAGCAGGAAGGTCTAATCCCCTGATTAGTTTACTCTCTATAAGTGGGATAATGAAGAATCGAACTTCAGCACCTATGATTTACAGTCATTGTGAGTTACCCTGACCTTTATCCCTATTGTGTACCATATAAGACTCGAACTTATACCCGAAGACTACATCTTAAGTGTAGCGTGTCTACCTATTCCACCAATGGTACTTGTATCCTTAGTAGGACTCGAACCTACAGAACCTAGTTTCTAAAACTAGTATGTATACCTATTCCATCATAAGGACCTGAAATAAAAAACCTCTAAGATTTTATTCCTAGAGGTCAAATAACTATTTATTAGTTTTTTATTTACTATATAGTTATATCAACCTCTTTATATAAGAGATACGAACATAAACTATATAGTGATAAATTTTTCATATTATTTTTAGTAGCGAGTGTGGGAATTGAACCCACTCCTGAAAGCTTATGAGACTTCTGACTTAGCCACTTGTCCTACTCGCAATATGGTACAAAACTAATATTAATAATTAAAAGTTCAAAATAGTAAACAAAAATATTTTATAATTTTGTCCACCAAGCATTATTTTCAATACCTGTTTTAATGATATGACAATTAGCACATCTTATATCACATTTATTTATTTCTAACTTTATCAATTCTAGTCTAACTCTATTTTTTACCATTGTAGATATTTCTGAAACTTTGTTATTTCTATCTCTATGATCAAATTGAAAAGTTCTAAAATCTATTGATTTACAATCTATGCATTCTTTATCTTTTAAATAATTGTATATGTAATATCGAATACTTTCAAAGTTTTTCTTATTTAGAATAGCTGTATTTCTTTTATGTTTCTCTTTATTCTCTATATACCATTTTTTAGTATATTCATTTTGACAATTCTTACAAAAATCTTGATATATAATACTATTATCTTTTTTTCTATTTCCTTTTATACTAAAGGATTCAAAAGATTTTTCTTCTTTACATCTAGTACATTTTTTCATTTTGTAAAGATAATAAAATAAATTTTAGTTTCCCTGGTGAGATTTGAACTCACATAACCCATCTTAAAAGGATGGTGCTTTAGCCAATTAAGCTACAAGGAAATAAGCGGTCTATGAGAAAATTGAATTCTCTTCTTTCCAGTGACAGTGGAATATAATAACCATTATACTAATAGACCAGGTTAAGAAAGTATGCTGTCAGTTACATCAATAAGTATAAAATAAAAGCGTTATCTATATTACTTTTAATATTTTAGTTCTAGCCAACATTTACTTATATAGGTTTTTAACCTATTCTTCTTTCTTAGCTGTTAGGGAAGGACTCGAACCTTACACGAGGACTTTAGCTTCAGAACAAAATATCTTTTAACTTACTTTGGTGGTCAATCCACTATTCTGAGTTTATCAGTTGTTCCTCTCCCTAGAGACAGTAGGGAAATGTCTACCAATTTCATCACCTAACATTGTAGAGGGAAGTATTAGACTCGAACTAATATCTTTCTAGTTAACAGCTAGAAGCTTTACCATTAAGCTAACTTCCCATGCGAGATTATGCCACCAGTACACCTTATAATATCTTTAAGATATTATAAATAGAATCGAACTATTACCTATCTCTTTAGAGCAGTATGACAGTAATAATCTGTCTACTCCTGATTGGAAGTCAGGTATGTATTCATCAACACTTATACTGCTTATGCACACTCTAGTAGAATCGAACTACTTCCTAAGATTTTGGAGATCTCTTGGCTACCTTAGCCTAAAGTGTATAAAATAAAAAATCCTTAGATTTATCAGGTCTAAGGATTCTAATATATTTATATAATAGTTTAGCCTTAGACCCTTCTAGCCCAATCCTTACCATTATTATTTTTTCTAGTGAATAACATAATGTAAAGGTAATAATATTTTACTAAATTGCAAACAACCCAAAATAAATATTTATGACAGAAAAAGAAAAACTTAAATTAGAAGTAGAAATAGAACTACTTCAATCCCTTCCTCATACACATGCTTATACAGGAGAATTAGGAAGTATCATAGAAAAATCATATGTAGATTATAGTTATATATTAACTCTACTTAATGAAAAGAGAGCATTAATCCGTTCTACTTTAAGAAATATTATTTCATATAAAGAACTTAAAGAAGGCATGAAGTTATATGATATAGTATATGATAGAGTGTTATATGTAAATAAATCAATTAATAGTGAAGATTTAATTATACAAACTAGATATAAAGAGTTAGGCTTTAATCATTATGTAAGAGAAGATATGGAATTAAATAACTATATGATTATAGACTAATATGAAATATTTTATAGATACAGAATTTCATGAATATCAAAAGAAGAATCTTTTAGATATTTTAATGAGTAATAAACCAGTAGATACTATTGAATTAATTTCAATAGGTGTAGTAGCTGAAGATGGTAGAGAGTACTACGCCATATCTAAAGATTTTGATATAAAAGCTGCCTGGAATAATGAGTGGTTAAGAGACAATGTATTAAAGAATCTTTTTAATAATGATAAATATCAACACTACTCTGAGATAGTCTACCTACAAGAATTTACTAGACTTATAAATCATTTTGGTAAATCTAATAAACAAATAGCAGAAGAGATTAAAGATTTTGTTTCTTATAAAGATCAGTTAGATTTAAAAAATGGACTTACTATTAGGAATAAAATGACATCTGAAGCTAGATCAACTTACGAAGGCAGAATAGAATTATTAAAAAGAGAAAATAGACTACCTCAATTTTATGGCTTTTATTCAGACTATGATTGGGTAGTATTCTGCTGGTTATTTGGTAGGATGATTGATCTTCCCAAAGGATTTCCGATGTATTGCATTGATCTGAAACAGGAATTAGAAAATAAGATTACTGAAGCTTATGATAAAACAGGTGATGGTAGAATTTATTTTGGATCTAATAAGGATCAATTTATTTATGGACATGAAATAAAAACACATCCTAATTACCCTACTCAAACCAATGAATATAATGCACTCTCTGATGCAAGATGGAATTATGAATTATATAAACTCTTAAAAAGTATATGAATAGTAAAGTAGAGTTAAAGATAACAGGTAATTATATAAAGATTTATATAGATGATTTACTACATATACAAATACCTTACTTTAAAGATATAGTATTACAATCCTGGAAGCAGGGTAAGAGTTGGTATTGTATATGTTAGTATGATAAGGAAGGTAGAGAACTAACTGAGAGTTGGTATAAAGACAAAGAAATCTGGAGTAGTATATTAAAAGAATGGGATAAAAATATAGAATAATATGAACTATAATATAGAAATAGGAGAAAAGTATGAATTAGATAATTCTACTACTATAAGTAAAATAGTACCGAAATATACTATAAGAATTACTGAAGAACAAAAGTTAGTACTAGATACATTTGCTAATGTAGAAATAGATTCAGATTTAAATAAAATTTATGTTATAAATAATATTAGATTTAAAATAGTGCCTTACTTAGAAAAAGATAATAGCCATGAAAATAAGATATAATAAATATACAAAGGAAAATATACATGAAGCACGTACAACTTTAATGTATACTGATAGAATGCATAATAAGTTAGACATTAGTTTTAATAGATTTAAAGTTACTAATGGTCCTTACTATGTATATGAATTTAGTGATGGAGTATATAGTGATAGATACCAACTATCTATTAGCTGGTTTAGTAAAGTATATATAATATTATTTATATCTGAAAAAGAACATATAGATATATGATTTATTATTGCGATAATAAAAGACATTTAGTCTATAAACCTTATTCTATAAATAACTTACATAAGATGGCAAAGGAGTTAGATATAGATAAATGTTGGTTTCATAAGAATCATTATGATATACCTAAGAAGAGAACAGAAGAGATACAGAAAAGATGTACTATAGTTAGTAGTGAAGAGATAGTTAATATAATTAAAGAACAATTAACTAAAGAAGTAGATCAATTAATTTTAAAGTTTCCTATAATATGAGCTTTCATGAAGGTAGTAATTGGCAAGAACAATTAGAAAATTCTAAAAATAAAAATCAACATTATAAAAATATCTCAGATAAGAGATTAAAGTATGATGAACTTAGTAGATTTGAAAAAATAAAATATTGGTCTGGTAAGTACCAATTTAATTTTCAGTTCTGGGATAAAGAAGAAAATAACGTTTATATAGAAAAAGGTGGAATTGAATTAACTAGTTTTGGAGGATGTTTGTCTTTAGAACAAGTTATAGATAAAGCTTTAGAATATATAGAAGAAATAAATAATAAACACTTTTAAGTTCTTTATAATATGAAAGAATATATATTTCCAGAAATAGAAAAAGAAGTCAAGACTATAAATAGACATGGTAATATAACTTACTACATACGATTTGAAACTAAGTTAAGAGTACTAATAGATGGATACTGGTATAAAAGGCCTATGATTAAATCAGGTGATTTCTATTACTTAGATCAGGATATACTACTAAACTTAATGAATGACTTTATAATAAGTATCTATAAGTATCAATTATTATCAAGTTCAGTAATAGAGAATCATGATGTATTGGATGATAATCAAATGTCAGAGTTTGCTAGAATTAAAGAACTAGCAGAAAAATATATGATTTAACTTTAGTAATTATGGATAAAAAAGAATTAGAGAAATGTAAAAATAATCCTTAGTATTTTGCTACTAAATATCTTATTATTAAAGACGGTAATAAATCAGTGCCTTTTATCACTGCCTTATCTGAAAAAGATTTTAATAGTATATTTTTAAGTTTAGAAAGAATAAGACATAAAAGTTTATAATGAAAAAGGGTAGCTAATAACTACCCTTTATAGTTTACATTCTATTTTATTCTTTCTTTATACTCCTTAATTCTAACTTTAATCTTTTCTACTAAAGCTTCCATTTCATCAGGAGGTACAGGAGATATAAGCATTCTAGACCCTTTACCTACTACAGGAGTATCATCCCATCTAACTATACAGTAACTACTCCAGTATTCAAATCTTTCTCTAAATTGATGTGCTACTTTATCTCTTAGATCTTCTGAAGCAATAAATTCTAATTCAACTACTGGTGAATTATTTTCATCTAATTCAATTCTAACTTTACTTTTCATAATAATAAATATTTAAATGTTTAATTACTCTGCCTACTTGGTCAGGTATTACAAATATAATATATAATTTAGTTTTAAAAATTTATAATAGATAAAATTTTAAAATATAGTGTAGATGTTTAGATGGTGGATTGCCACTACAAACTCCCCCACCTTGAAGTTGAGTTGGAGTACCCCGGTATACTCTACTATAAAAATGTTCAACCTATAAATATTTACAACTATGATCACAGAACTAATTTCATCTTGGACTACAGCCAATTATAATGGTAGAGATATGTATATTGTCAACACTGCATCAGGTAATACTGTATGGGTGCCAAAGTCTAAGTTTGACACTAACGCTGAACAAATCAGCTACAAAACTCTAAAGGCTGGTGAGAAATATACCAAGTCTGATGGCACTGAAGGTACACTTCAAAAAGACAGAAATGAATATGTAGGAGCTGGTAAGCAGGTAGTAAAGAAGTATGACTCTAAAGAACTCATGGAATTCCTGGTTTCTAAGAACATCACTCCTACCTTCAGCTTATCCTAATTCTATATTCTATATTCTAATGGTAATAAAGAATAATAAGCTTGATTGAGGTGACGGAAGGTAGAGAACCACAGTATCCTATAATAAGGTACTGTGGTTATTCTTTTATTAGAATATAGAATTATTAAGATAATTATGTACAAGAGAAAAGTAAATAAAGACAAATCATATAAAAAGTTTAATCCTATTAGAGTTAATATGGATACTATGTTAAGTTTTGGTAAATATAAATACTTGACTATTAGACAAATAGTATTTAAAAAGCCTAAATATATTCTATGGTTATTAGAACAAGAATTAATAATACCAAAGGACTATGAAATAATTAGAGTACTAGTAGACAATGAACTACTAAAAGATTATGATTTTAAGATAAATAAAGTCGTTAAATAGTTTGGAAATGTGGTCAGAAATCTAGAACTTTGAGGAGTAGTCCTCATAGTTACTAATAAAGAAGCTGTTTTAGTTCTTTGGGGTACCTTTCTTAAATTTTTTCATTTTTTTTCTTTAATTTAAATCTAATCAGATAATATGGCTTCAGAATCAGTTAAGAAAGCTCTAAGAGAGTATTTCAAATCTATAGTTATTCCAGAACTTACAAAGAATAAAGTTATAGTTAAAGAACAAACACCTGGAGTATTCAGATGTAATTATGGTAATAGAATAATAGAATTCTATCCATCTTCCTGTAAGTACTTTGATATTAGTAATCAACTTAGAGGTAATTATAATAATACTATTGAAGATACCTTAAGTATAATAATGAAGTAGTAGTATAATATAAGTATATATTTAGAATAGTAGTAGATATATACTTGTACTGTACAGACATTACCTCACTACTTTTCCTATCATCTCACTATTCACCCTATTTCACTCCTTACGAAACCTTAAAAATACTACAACTATGTATATAACTTATATATTACATGAAATAGAAACTATTATATTAGATATAAAAGATAACTTCTATAAAGAACCAGATTTAATAGTTGAATTAGCAACTAATATTACCAAACATAATACTATAGAAGAAGCTAATAAACATATAGAAGAATTAAGATCTAATCTTGATTGGATTAAAAACTATAGAATAAGAGAATCATATAAAACTATATAACT